>Ga0209805_1000018_pt1 | contig 84039 bp, 76 predicted proteins | sample GraSoiAngelo_148_FD_185905 | JGI IMG/M metagenome (GOLD analysis project Ga0209805, IMG submission 185905) | Grasslands soil microbial communities from the Angelo Coastal Reserve, California, USA - 14_1009_09_20cm (SPAdes) (version 2) | ecosystem: Environmental > Terrestrial > Soil > Grasslands ...
CTGATATCGAAACGCGTGACGGGCGGGGGGCGCCAGCCGTCCGCCCGTTCCGGCTGTAACCCCTCGTGGATGCACGCTGCGACGCCACGTGACCGGAGGTGGTGTGGCCGCCGCCGTGCCGCACTTGTCGCCTGCGGCGCAGCGTGGCAGCTGTGCACTCTGTTCATTTTCTCGACGAGTCCGCCGTCGCGCCGACGCTCACGCACGGGGCATGTGATTTGCCGCCTCCCGCCGCCGGAACGGTCCAGTTCGCCAAACAACCGGTGAGGGGTGGTACGGGCGGGAATCCGTGGATCTACCTGCAGTTCCTCGACGCCGCCGGAGCTCCCTTCGGGCAAGAGTTCCTGATCGGGCGCTGCTCGCAGCTCGGATGATCCGCTGGTGAAACAACGACGGGCGGACGGCGCTCAGCCGTCCGCCCGTTCCGCGACTCGGGGCTCGGTTACGGTCGCAGCCGCCGCGGGCGCGCTCGCGGTGCCGGCAAGTGCTGCCGCTGCTCGCGGCGCTGCCGGACCAGCTCGGCGACGCGCTCCTGGAACCGGCGCCGCGCCTCCTGATAGCGGGCCCGCTGCACCGGCGTCAGGTAACCCTGCATTTCGCGATCCTCGTCCCGATTGACCCCCTGCAGCTTGAGCTGGTTCTGCTGCCGCTCGCTCATCAGCTGCTTGACCCGATCCTCGTTCGGGGTTTGCGCGGCCAGCTCGGTGTTGAGCGCCTGGTTGATCTGGCGTTGGCGGGCGCGGATCGGCTGGCGCTGCTCCTCGAAACGCCGCTCCGTCGCGTCCAACCTGCCGGCCTGATCGTCGCTCAACCCCAGCGCGGAGCGCACGTGCTCGGCCCAGCGCTGTCGCACCTGCTCCCGGAGCTGCCGCGCCTCGGCCTCGTCTCGAAGCGACGCGACGCCCGAGTCGCCCGGCGCCTGTGCCGCGAGCGCGGACGTCAGGACGAGCATGAGAACGCACGCGAGGTGTTTCATCACGTTTGTATGTCCAGGGACGCGAGCAGCGTCCGCAGCTGCGCCGGGCTCAAGTCCTCGAGCCCCACGTCCTGCGACGACACCGGTTCCTGCGTGCCCGGTTGCCCGACGCTCTCGAGCAGCGCACGGAGCTGCGGCGCCGACATGTCGCTCAGGTCGACTGTCTCGACCGATCCGGCGGCGCCGGACGGTGCTTGCCGCACCCCCCGCGCGACGGCGCCCGCGCCGACGACAATGACCAATGCGGCCGCGATCTTGAGCCACGCTGGCTGGCTCCACACCGACGGCCGCGCGGGCGCGCGTGCCTCTGCGTGCAACCGCGTCACGACGGCCTGGGCCGTACGCTCCACGTCCAGCCGCTCGGCCGCACGAGTCCCGAGCCGCTGCGCCAGCTCTTGCAACTTGGCGTCGTGGAACGTGGCGTCGTCTTTCATGTCAGGCACTCCTTTAATCTCCTGACCGCGTGGTGGTAGTGCACGCGCGCGGCACCGGGCGTTGTTCCCAGGGCCGCGGCGATCTCGTCGTACTCGAGCCCCTGCTGGGCCCGCAGCAGAAACACTTCCCGCTGCATGCGCGTCAGCCGGCCCAGCCCGTCGCCCAGCCGTCTCTCGGCCTCGGCGGCGACGGCCCGCTCGTGCGGATCGCCGTCGGTCGATCGCAGGTCGTCGGCGAGCGGCACGACGCGGGTGCGCTTGGCGCGCCGGTGCGCGTCTTTCAGCACGTTGCCCCCGATCGTGAGCAGCCAGGTGCGAAAACGACACTGCCCGCGGAACGTGCCCACGGCTCGGAACGCGCGAATGAACGTCTCCTGCACCACGTCATCGAGGTCCGGCTCAGGCGCCCCCGCGCCCGCGAGAAACCGCGCCAACGCGCGCGCATGACGCCGCACCAGTTGGGCCGCCGCCTGCTCGTCACCGCCCTGCCAGGCGGTGATCAGCGCCGCGTCGGTCGGGCTCGGGACGGCGGCGAGGGGCTCGGCGGGAGGCATGCTCGGGACGGTAGACGTGGGAGATACGGTGAAATTAAGGCGACAATGGCGGTAAAGGCGCCCTTGCCGCGCGTGCCGCCCTTGCATACCTTCCAAATTCGAACGATCGTTCGAACTATGCGCCCCTACGACGAGCGGCTCGACCGGTTCCTCTCCCGGGCGGCGAAGGTGTTCGCCGACCAGGGCTACCACTCCACCACCATGCGGGACCTCGCCGCGGCGACCGGGATGTCTCTCGCCGGGATGTACTACTACGTCCGCGGCAAAGAGGAGCTGCTGCACCGCATCCAGGAGCGCTGCTTCACGCGCGTGCTGGCGGGCGCCGAACGCGCGCTCGAGGGCGTGGGGCGCGGTCACGCCGACCCGGTCGAGCGGCTGCAGACGTTCATCCGGCACCACGTCACGTTTTTCGCGGCGAATCTGGCCGAAATGAAAGTGCTGTCGCACGAGGCGAACTCGCTGACGGGCGAGCGGCAGCGCAAGGTGAACGCGATCAAGCGCCGCTACGTGGACCTGCTCGAGGGCCTGCTGCGGGATGTGGCCCCCGACGAGCCGGCCGTGGAGCGGAGCGCCGCCGCATACGCGCTGTTCGGCATGATGAACTGGATCTACAACTGGTACGACCCGGCGGGGGAGATCGATCCCGACCGCCTGGCGGGACTCATCGCGCGCGTCTTCATCGGCGGCTTCGCCGACGCGCGCTCCCCCTCCCCGGTACACGGAGGCTGACTTCCCATGGCGACGATGACGGAACCCAAAGTCGAAAAGAAGACGCTCGTGCACTATATGGTCGAGGGCGGTGTGGCGATCATCGAGCTGGACGACCCGCCGGCCAACACCTACACCTACGAGATGATGCATCAGCTCGACGAGGCGATCCTCAAGGCCCGCTTCGACGACAGCGCGCACGTGCTGGTGCTGCGGGGCCACGGCGAGAAGTTCTTCTCGGCGGGCGCCAACATCGCCTACCTGAACAGCATCACGCCCCGCTACAAGTACTTCTTCTGCCTGCATGCGAACGAGACCCTGAACCGTCTCGAGCACACGCCCAAGCTCACCATCGCCGCGTTGAACGGGCACACGGTGGGCGGCGGCCTGGAGATCGCGATGGCGTGCGACATGCGCCTCGCCAAGGAAAACGCCGGCAAGATCGGGCTCCCCGAGGTGAACCTCGGCGTCCTTCCCGGGACGGGCGGCACGCAGCGCCTGGCGCGCATCGTCGGGAAGTCGACGGCCATCGAGATGATGGTGAAGGGTGAGACCTTCTCCTTCGACAAGGCGAAGGAGCTGGGCCTCGTGAACGAAGTCTTCCCCGCCGACGGCTACTGGGACCAGGTGATGCTGTACGCCAAGCAGTTCACTCCGCCACACAAGGCCTCGAAGGCGGTGGGGCTCATCAAGCGGTCGGTGCAGTCCGGCGCCGAAGTGCCGTTCGAGTCGGGGCTGACGCTCGAGCGCGAGCTGCAGCAGCAGCTGTTCCAGTCGGACGACGCGAAAGAAGGCATCGCGGCGTACGTGGAGAAACGCGTCGCGGAGTTCAAGGGACGGTGAAGACGGACCTGTTGATCGGGAACGAGTGGCGGGCGGCGGCGCAGCGCTACTGCCTGGTCAACCCCGCCACCGAGGAGCCGCTCGCGGAAGTCGCCGAGGCGGGCGAAGCGGACGTCGACGCCGCGGTCCGGGCGGCCCGCGCCTGTCTCGAGTCCAAGGAATGGCGCGAGCTGCCGGCCCGCCGCCGCGGGCAGCTCTTGTACCGCATGGCCGACCTGCTCGAGCAGCGCTCCAAGGAGATCGCCGAGGTCGAGACCAGGAACAACGGCAAGCCGCTGTTCGAGTCGAAGATCGACGTCGCGATGGCGATCGAGACGTTCCGCTACTACGCCGGCTGGGCCGACAAGCTGACGGGCGATACGCTGCCCGTGAGCGGCAATTTCTTCACGTACACGCTGCGGGAGCCGGTGGGCGTCGTGGGCGCGATCGTGCCCTGGAACTTCCCGCTGAACCTCGCGACGTGGAAGGTGGCGCCGGCGCTCGCCGCGGGCTGCACCGTGGTGCTCAAGCCGGCGCACGAGACGCCCCTCACCGCTCTGCTGCTCGGCGAGATCGCGCTCGACGCCGGACTGCCGCCGGGCGCGCTCAACGTCGTACCGGGGCCGGGCGCGACCGCCGGCGCCGCGCTGGTGCGCCACCCGCTCGTCGACAAGATCGCGTTTACGGGCTCCACCGCAGTCGGTCAGTGGATCATGCGCGAGGCCGCCGCGACCGTGAAGCGGGTGACCCTCGAGCTGGGCGGCAAGAGCCCCAACATCATCTTCGCCGACGCGGACCTCGCGGCCGCGGTGCGCGGCGCGCAGAACGGCATCTTCTACGGCAAAGGCGAGGTTTGCGCCGCCGGCTCCCGGCTGCTGGTGGAGCGCTCGGTCCATGATCAAGTCGTGGCGCAGCTCGCCGAGCGGGCCAAGCAGATCGCGCCCGGCGACCCGTTCGACAAGGCCACCCGGCTGGGGGCGATCGTCTCCAAGCGCCAGCAGGAGACGGTGCTCTCCTATATCGCGGCCGGGCAGAAGGAAGGCGCCCGGCTGGTGGCCGGCGGCAAACCCGCCAAGGTGAACGGCAAGGGGTTCTACGTCGAGGCCACGGTGTTCGACGACGCCAAGCCAGGGATGAAGATCGTCGACGAGGAGATTTTCGGGCCCGTGCTTTCGGTGCTGACGTTCGAAAACGAAGCCGAGGGCATCGAGCTCGGCAACCGCTCGCTGTACGGCCTCGCGGCCGGGATCTGGACCAGGGATGTCCAGAAAGCGCACCGCGTGGCCCGCGCGATCAAGGCGGGGACGGTGTGGGTGAACACGTACAACTTCTACGACCCCGCGGCCCCGTTCGGCGGCTACAAGTTCTCGGGATTCGGGCGCGACCTGGGGCGCGAAGCGCTGGACAATTATACGGAGCTGAAGACGGTATGGGTGGGGTTATGAACGCGGAAGTCGGAACGCGGAACGCGGAACGGACGGGCCGGCTTCTCGACGGTCGGACGCGCTGTTCCGCATTCCGCGTTCCGCGTTCCGCGTTGGAGGGCCTGTGAGGGACGCGTACATCTGCGCCGCCCTCCGCACCCCCGTCGGCAAGCACGGGGGAAGCCTCGCGTCCGTGCGCGCGGACGACCTCGCCGCCATCCCGATCAAGGCGGTGGTCGAGCGCAGCGGGATCGATCCGCGCGCCATCGACGACGTCATTCTCGGATGCACCAATCAGGCGGGCGAGGACAACCGCAACGTGGCGCGGATGGCCCTGCTGTTGGCCGGGCTCCCCGTTGAAGTACCGGGACAGACCGTGAACCGGCTGTGCGGGTCGGGGCTGCAGGCGGCGGCGAGCGCGGCGCAGGCGATCAAGGCGGGTGAGGGCGAGGTGTTCATCGCGGGCGGCGTCGAAAACATGACCCGCGCCCCGTACGTGATGCTCAAGTCCGGTGAGCCGTGGAGCCGCAAAGCCCCGGAGACCGCCGACACCACCGTGGGGTGGCGCTTCACGAACCCGCGCCTGAAGCCGGAATGGACCATCTCGCTGGGCGAGACGGCCGAGGTGGTGGCCCAGCGCTACAAAATCGGGCGCGCCGAGCAGGATGCATTCGCCGTCGAGAGCCAGCGTCGCGCCGCGGCAGCGCTCCAGGCGTGCGTGTTCACCGAGGAGCTCGTGGCGGTCCCCCTCCCCGACGGCACCAGCTTTGCCCGGGATGAGTACCCGCGGGCAGGGACGACGCTCGAGAGCGTGGCGAAGCTGAAGCCCGCGTTCAAGAAGGAAGGCACGGTGACCGCGGCGAGCTCGAGTGGGATCAACGACGGGGCCGCAGCGCTGCTCGTCATGGGCGGCAAGGGCGGCAGGGGCGGCAAGGAGCCGCTCGCTCGGGTGGTTGCGACGGCGGTGGCCGGGGTCGACCCGAGTTGTATGGGTCTCGGGCCGATCCCCGCAACCCAGAAAGTGCTCAAGCGGGCGGGTCTCACCATCAACCAGATCGATCTCATCGAGCTGAACGAAGCGTTCGCCGCGCAGGCGATCGCCTGCATCCGCGAGCTCAAGGTCGACCCGGCGAAGGTGAACATCTACGGCGGCGCCATCGCCCTGGGGCACCCGCTCGGCGCCACGGGCGCGCGCATCCTGACGACGTTGGTGCACGCGCTCGGTCGTACGCACGGGCGCTTTGGTCTCGCCACCATGTGCATCGGCGTCGGGCAGGGCATCGCGATGATCGTGGAGCGGGCGTAATGGCGGCATACGAGCGCGTGCTGGTGGAGATCGCGGCTGGGATCGGGAGCGTCACGCTCAACCGTCCGGAGAAGCTGAACGCGTTCGACCGCGCCATGTGCGACGAGCTGCTGGAGGCCCTGCGCCTCTTGAGCGGCAGCGACGGCGTACGCGTCATCGCGATGACGGGCGCGGGACGCGCGTTCTGCGCCGGGGCCGATCTGGGCGTGCTCGGGTCGGACGGGCCGGCGCTGGTCGCCGCCGGCAAGGACGTGGCGCTCGCCCTGCGCCGCGCGCCGCAGCCCGTGCTCGCCGTCGTGAACGGCGCCGCCGCGGGCGGGGGCGCCAATCTGGCCCTCGCGTGCGACTACCGCATCGCGTCGGACCAGGCGTCGATCGGGCAGGTGTTCCACAAGCTCGGGCTGGTGCCCGACTGGGGCGGGACGTTCTTCCTGCCCCGTCTGGTGGGCACGTCCAAGGCGCTCGAGCTGGTGTGGAGCGCGCGCATGGTGCCCGCCGCCGAGGCGCTCGACCTGGGCCTGTTCGACCGCGTGGTGCCCCACGCCCGGCTCGCGTCCGACGCCCGCGCGCTCGCTGCCGCCTGGGCGGCCCAGCCCCCGAGTGCGGTGCGCCGGGCCAAGGCGGCGCTGTACCGGAGCGAGGCGGGCGGGGGGGCCCTGGAAGCGGTGCTCGACCTCGAGATCACGCAACAGAACGAACTATTCGCCACCCCCGACGTGCGCGCGCGCATCGCGGGCGGGGCGTCAATCGCGAAGAGGAGCGACTGATGGTACGCAAGCTGAACAACTTCGACGAGTGGATCGACTATTTCCGCTACTGGCAGGACGGCATCGGTCTGCCCCAGGGCGACCTGCGCAGCTTCAAGTTCGAGGCGAAGTTCGGGGAGCAGGACGTGCCCCACATCGAATTCGGGCACTATAAAGGCCAGCGCAAGTGGCCCACCGTGATGCACATCCCCGACCAGCGCATCCGCGACGCGCTCCTGAACCTGATCGTGTATCAGGGCGACACGGAGTTCGCTTCGGTGGAGCAGCAGCGCAATCTGCTCACCCACGCCCCGTCGGACTACGATCTGCTGGCGCTGATGCGGGTGATGACCGAGGAGATGCGGCACGGCTGGCAGATGTCGTATCTCCTGTGCAGCCACTTCGGCGACGAAGGGAAGCGCGAGGCGGCCAAGCTGCTGGAGCGGCGCGCCGACGAAGGCGAGCGGCTGCTGGGATCGTTCAACGAGCTGGTGGACAACTGGCTCGACTTCTTCACCTACACGCAGTTCATCGACCGAGACGGCAAGTTCCAGCTCACGATGCTCTCCACCTCGGCGTTCGATCCGCTGTCGCGCTCCATGAATCCGATGCTGAAGGAAGAGTCGTTCCACTTGGGCACGGGCAACAACGGCTTGATCCGCATCGTCAAAGCCGGCGTGATGCCGCCCGACGTGATGCAGCGGTTCTTCTATAAGTGGATCCCCACGGCGTTCGACTTGTTCGGCACCGATAATTCGTCGTCCGCCCACTGGGCCTACGTGTGGGGCTTGAAGGGCCGCTACGACGAGCGCGACAACCAGGGCGAGCCGGACAAGGCCAAGCTCAACGAGTACAGCAGGGACTTGTACCGCCAAGAGATCACAAAATTGGTTGAGCGGCTCAACATGTTCATCCCCGACCGCGAGCGCTGGCTGCGTGTGCCCGACACCAAGTTCAACCGCAAGATCGGCGTGTATGCCCACCAGCAGTACACGGTGGACGGCGAGCCGATCGACGATGCGGCGAAGTACCAGGCGTACCTGAAGACGGTGCTGCCGCAGCCCGAGCACTACCAGATCGTGCACGACATCGAAAAGGAGCCCGGCTGGATCGAGCCCAAGAAGGCGGACAGCCTGCTCAAGTGAGCCCCCCGCGCCCCCCCGGGGCGTTGGTCATCGCGCACCGCGGCGCGTCGGGTCGCGAATTGGAGAACTCGCTCGCCGCGTTCCGCGCCGCGGCGGCGCTGGGGGCCGACGCGGTGGAGCTGGACGTGCACGCCACGGCCGACGGCGTCATCGTCGTGCATCACGACGAGGCGATCGCCGGTCAGCGCATCGCCCGCATGACCGGAAAACAGCTCACGGCGTTGCGGCTCGCGAACGGGGAGCCGGTGCCGACCCTCGGCGACGTGCTCGGCCTGCTCGGCCCCGCGCTGCAGGTGTTCGTCGAAGTGAAATCGCTGCCACCGCAGTTCGACGAGACCCTGCTCGGCGTGCTGCGCAACGGCCCGAACCGACCGGGCTACGCGGTGCACGCCTTCGACCACCGGGTGGTCCTGCGGCTCGGCACCCTGTGCCCGTCCTTGCGTCGCGGGGTGCTGAGTGGATCATACCCGGTCAGACCGCTTGCCCTGCTCCGCGACGCCGGTGCGACGATCCTCTGGCAGGAGCATACGCTCGTCGATCGTTCGCTGGTGGACGCCTTGCACGACGCGGGCATGCAGCTCATTGTCTGGACCGTCGATGACGTCGCCGAGATGCGGCAGCTCGTCGAGATCGGGGTGGACGGGATCTGCACCAATCGACCGGAGGAGGGACGCCGCACGGTGGACGCGGCGGCGGCATGAGCGCCGGACCGGTCGCGGTCGTGGGCGCGGGGACGATGGGGCACGGCATCGCCTACGCCGTGGCGCTCGCCGGCTTCGAGGTCAGACTCACGGACAGCCGCGCCGAGGCGATCCCCGTGGCCATCCGGAAGATCGGGGACCTGCTCCAGGGTGGCGTGCAGCGTGGCAAACTGAGTCAGGCCGACCTGAGCGCCGTCGCCGCGCGACTGCGGGCGGCGCCGGAGCTCTCCGCAGCGGTGCGCGACGCAGAGGTCGTGATCGAGGCCGTGGTCGAGGATCTCGCGGTGAAGCAACGGCTCTTCGCGGAGCTTGAACGGGCGGCTCCGGCGGGGGCGCTGCTCACCACCAACACGTCGTCGCTGTCGGTCGCGGTCGTCGCCGGCGCCGCACGTGACCCGGGTCGGGTGGTGGGGCTGCATTTCTTCAATCCGGTCCACGCGATGAAGCTGGTGGAGATCGTGCGGCACCCGCGTGCTGCCGCGGCGACGGTGGAGCGTGCGGTCGCGTTCGCGCGGGTGCTCGGGAAGGAGCCGATCGTCGTGAACGATTCGCCCGGGTTCGTGTCCAGCCGGCTGGGAGTCGCGCTGGGCCTCGAGGCGATGCGCATGCTCGAGCAGGATGTGGCCTCGGTCGAAGACATCGACAAGGCCATGGAGCTCGGCTACAACCATCCGATGGGACCGCTCAAGCTCACCGACCTCGTCGGCCTAGACGTCCGCCTGGCCATCGCCGAATACCTGCACCGGACGCTCGAGGACCCGCAGTTCGAGCCGCCCGCGATCTTGCGCGACAAGGTGGCGAAGGGGGAGTTGGGGAAGAAGACGGGAAAGGGGTTCTACCGCTGGAGCGACTGACCCGGATCACCGACGTCCACATTCATGTTCAGCCGTGGCGCGAGCTCAAGCCCGCGGCGCTCGCGGTCATGTGGCGCGGTAAGGACGTGGATCGCGACCACATGATCCAAGTCATGGAGGATCCCCGGGCGCTGCTCGACGAGATGGACCGTACCGGCGTGTGGCGCGCGGGGCTCGTCAACTACCCCTCGCCCGACGTGATGGGCTTCACCGATGCGGCGAACGTCTTTTCCGCCAAGTACGCCGCGGCCAATCCCGAGCGGCTGCTCCCATACGGAGGCGTGCACCCGCGCTTCACGCGGGATGCCGCGGGCGACGTGGACCGCCTCGTGGACCTGGGGATCCGGCTCGTGAAGGTCCATCCGCCGCATCAGCGGTTCCCCGCGAACGCCTACACCGACGGCCTGACAGCGCTGGGGGAGATCTATCGGCGCTGCGAAGAGCGCGGCCTGCCCGTGATGGTCCACACCGGCACGAGCATCTTCCCGGGCGCGCGCTCCAAGTACGGCAACCCGCTCGAGCTGGACGACGTCGCGATCGACTTTCCCGATCTCACGATCGTGATGGCCCACGGCGGCCGCCCGCTGTATATGGAAGAAGCGTTCTTCGTGCTGCGGCGTCACCCGCGCGTGTGGCTCGACGTGTCCGGGATTCCGCCTGCGCGCCTGTTGGAGTACTTTCCGCGTCTCTCGGAGCTCGCCGACCGGGTCGTGTGGGGCACGGACTGGCCGAGCCCGGGGGTGAAGGACATGCGCGTGAACATCGATCAGTTTCTCGCGCTGCCCCTGAGCGACCCGCACAAGAAGGCCATTCTCGAAACTAATGCGCTGGCTTTGTTTCCTGCTGCTCGCTAGTCCGGGGGCCGCCGCCGCTCAGGGCACCGCTTCCCAGTCCCTTCGCTTCGATCTCGCCGCCGTCCCGGCGACGCGGGACTCCTTCGTGTTCCACTTCCGCGGCCAGGAGCGCGGCTGGGCCGTGTGGCAGTTCGAGATCCGGCCGCTCGAGACGACCCAGCAGCTGGTGTACACCGCGCGCTCGGAATTCCGGCCCGTCGAGGAGGAGCGGCTGCGCGTGGTGCTCGACCGGCTCACGGGCCTGCCGATCTCCACGTTTCACCACATCGACCTGTTCTCGCCCACGAGCGACACCGTGATGGTGGAGCACGATCTCGAGGTGAAGCACGGTGAGATCTCCGGACGGCGCCGCGTGGGCACGAAGAGCGGCGAGGTGAAGATCATCCCCGTGACCCAGCCGTTCGCGCCGGGCACGGTGCTCGCAGACTACGTCTTCATCGCCGGTGCGGTGACCAACGTCGCGCCGGGTGATTCGCTCGGCGTCCCGGCGTACAAGGAGTTCGCCGATTCGCTCACGACCCTGAGCTTCGTGGCCGAATCGCCCACCACCATCCGGGTCCCGGCGGGGCGGTTCGACGTCCAGCCGCTCAAGAGCGGCAACTTCCGGATCTTCGCGACCCGGACCGCGCCGCGGCGCGTGGTGAAGGGCGAGACGCTGGATGGGGTGTTCGCGTTCGAGCTGGTGCACTCGGGGCCGGTGGTTCCCACCCCTGAGTGACCGGGTTCACGGTTTCCGTCCTGCAAGGGAGGTCGCGATCGATGCGTAGCGGCCGTGTGCGTGGTGTGGGCGTGCTGGGCGGATTGCTGCTGTGGCTCGCTCCCGCGCTGGCGGCCCAGGCCGGCCGCATCTCCTACGAGGCGTTCACGCTGCCCAACGGCCTGCACGTCCTGTACTCCGAAGATCATTCGGCGCCGATCGTGTCGGTGGACGTGTGGTACAACACCGGCTCGCGCAACGAGCGTCCCGGTCGCTCCGGCTTCGCGCACCTGTTCGAGCACATGATGTTCGAAGGCTCCGCTCACGTGAAGAAGGGCGAGCACTTCCAGCTGATGTCGCGCGCCGGCGGCTCGGAGAACGGCAGCACGGCGGAAGACCGTACCAACTACTACGAGACGATTCCCTCGAACCGCTTGAACCTCGCGCTCTGGCTCGAGGCGGACCGCATGCGCTCGCTCGCCATCACGGACGAGAACTTCCACAACCAGCGGGAGACCGTGAAGGAAGAGCGTCGGCTGCGGGTCGACAACCAGCCGTATGCGCCGGCGTTCATCGACGGCATGACGTGGCCGTTCGACAGCGCCACGTGCTTCGCCTACGCCCACACCGTCATCGGATCGATCGACGACCTGAACGCCGCGCAGCTGTCCGACGTCCAGGCGTTCTTCGACACGTATTACGCCCCGAACAACGCCACGCTGGTCGTGGTCGGCGACTTCCGGCCGCTCGAGCTGCGCCGGTTCGTGAACCAGTACTTCAGCGAGATACCCCGGCACCCGGACCCGCCCCCCGTGAGCTGCGCCGGCCGGCTCGGGCCGGGCCCCGCGCGGCGCGAGCTCACGGACGCGCACGCCAATCTCCCGGCGGTGATGCGCATCTACCGCGTGCCGCCGCACGCCGATCCGGACACGCCGGCGCTCGAGCTGCTTAACGTGATCCTGGGAGAGGGCGAGAGCTCGCGGCTCAACGTGACGGTCGTGCGGCGGGAGAAGGCGGCGCTCGGCACGCAGGTGGCGATGAACCCGTTCGATTCGCGGCGCGGGCCCGGCGTGCTCCTGGCGCTGGCCATTGCCAACCAGGGCGTCGATCCTCTCAAGCTCGATACGCTGGTCTCGGCGCAGCTCGACAGCCTACGGGCGACCGGCGTCACCGGCGACGAGCTCACGAAGGCGAAGAACACGTTCCGCGCGGGCTTCATTCGCGGGCGCGAGACGACCCTCGGCAAGGCGGAGGAGCTGCAGCACTACGACATGTTCCACGCGTCCCTGGCCGAGATCAACGGCGACCTTGACCGCTTCCTGGCGGTCACCGCCGATGACATCCGGCGCGTGGCGGGCAAGTATCTGGACCCCGCGAACGCCCTCGTGATCATCGTGAAGCCCGCCGCGGGCGGGGCGGCGCAGTGAGGCGGGCGGCACTCGCGGTCCTCGCCATCGTGCCGGCCCTCGGGCTGTCCGCGCAGGGCCTTCCCACGACCCCTCCCAAGCCCACCCGGCTCGCGCCGGTTCGCTTTCCACCGTTCAAGGAGGCCATGCTTCCCAACGGGCTCGCCGTCGTCGTGATCGAGCACCACGAGCAGCCCGTCGTTTCCGTGAGCCTCTCGTTCCGGGCGGGGGCCATCTACGACCCGGCCGGCAAGGAAGGACTCTCCGAGCTCACGGCCGAGCTCCTCTCCAAGGGGACCGAGACGCGCACGGCGGAGCAGATCGCCTCGACCATCGAAGGCGTGGGCGGGCGCCTGTCGGCGAGCTCGGCGGAGGATTTTCTCACGATCTCGGCCGACGCCCTGAGCGACCAGCTCGAGCTCGTGTTCGACCTGCTGGGGGACGTGACGCTGCACTCGACGTTCCCGACGGGCGAGCTCGACCTGGCCCGTACGCGCTCACTATCGGCGCTCGCGCTCCAGCTGTCGCAGCCCGGTGCGGTGGCGCAGCGCTTCTTCGCGAGCGAGATCTACGGTCGCAATCCGTACGGGCGCAGCGCCACGCGCGACAGCTACCGCGCCGTCACGGTGGAAGACGTCACGCAGTTCGCGCACGAGCGGCTGCGGCCGGCGGGCGCCCTCCTCGTGGTCGCCGGCGACGTCGCCGACGCCGAGGTGCGGGACCTCGTGGCCAAAGCGTTCGCGGGCTGGCGCGGCGCACCGCCATCCGGCCCCGCCCTGCCCGCCCCCGTCACGCGCCTCGCGCCGGAGATCCTGCTGGTGCACCGGCAGGGCTCGGCACAGGCGAACATCGTGGCCGGCAACCCCACCATCCTGCCCACCGACCCGATCTATTATCCCGGGCGTGTCGCTTCGCAGGTGCTCGGGGGCGGCGCCGACTCCCGGCTGTTCCTCATCCTGCGCGAGCAGAAGAGCTGGACGTACGGCGCGTACGCGGCGCTCCGCCGGCACCGCGGCCTGGGCTACTGGCAGGCGACCGCCGAGGTGCGCACCGACGTGGCGGACAGCGCGCTGGTCGAGCTGCTGCATCAAATCGACCGGATACGGACGGACGTGGTTCCCGATTCGGAACTCACGGCGGCGAAGGGCTTTCTCGTGGGCTCGTTTCCTCTCACCATCGAGACGCCGAGCCAGATCGCGAGCCAGGTGGCGAACGCGAAGCTCCTCGGGTTGGGGGACGACTACCTGCGCCTGTATCGCGAGCGCCTCAGTGCCGTCACGGCGCTCCAGGCGCGGGCCGCTGCGGCGCGGCTGTTTCGCCGCAGCGCTCTGACCGTAGTGGTCGTGGGCGACGGCGCCAGGCTGTACGACCGGCTCAGGGCCATCGGTCCCGTCCGCATCGTGGACGTCGACGGCAAGACGCTCACGCCCGGCGATCTCAATCCTCTGGTGGCGACCGTCACGCTCGACCCGCGTCAGCTCGAGTCCCGCACCGAGAGCTCGCAGGTGGTTGTCCAGGGGACGGCGCGCGGGTTCGCGGTCGCGGACATCACCCACGTGGGCGACTCGGTGGTGTACTCCGAGCACGCAGGCGCGGGGAACGGAATGTTCGACCAGCGGACCACGGTGGTGTTTTCCGCGGCGGATGCCGCTGCGCGCCGGCTCGACCAGGTCATGATTCGCCAGGGGACGAAGGTGGAAGCCCACCTGGTCTACGCTGGCGGGCGCGTGAAAGGCAACAACTTGGTGCCGCAGCCCGACGGGAGCGTGCAACAAGTTCCGGTGGACACGGCGGTGCCTCCGGGGATCGTGGACGAGAACGTCGCGCCGCTCGTTGGATCGTCGCTGGTGCTCGCCCCGGGCCAGACGGTCCGACTCGCGGTGTTCACGCCCAGCGAGGTCGCGACGAAGGTCCTCACGTTCAGGGTGGGGCAGCCGGAAACGGTGGTGGTACCCGCCGGCACGTTTCAGGCGTACCGGGTCGACGTCACCGGGCCGAGGGTGCCGCTGGTGCTGTACGTGACTGTCGACTCGCCCCACCGCGTCGTGAAGCAGGAATTCGTCGGGCAACCGGCGGTCATCGAGCTCGTGAAGTAGCGAGAACAGGGAGGGCATCGAGCATGCGAAAAGCGTGGCTTCTGCTGCTTGCCTGCGCGGGCGGGTGTGCGAGCGGAGCGGCCCGTCCGGTTCGCGAGGCGGGCCCGGCTCCCGCGCCGGTCCAGGCGCCGGCCAAGCCTTCGACGGGCGAGTCCAGCATCGATCGCCAGCAGTATCCCTCCACCTACCAGCGCCACCCCAACCCGGCGGTACTGATCCGCAACGCGACGATCATGACCGCGGCGGGCCAGGAGATTCCCAACGGGTCGATCGTCCTCAAGGACGGCCGCATCGTCACGGTCGGGGCGAAGGTCGATGCCCCCGCCGGAGCGGTCGTGGTGGACGGCACGGGAAAGTACGTGACGCCCGGGCTGATCGACGAGCATTCGCACCTCGGCGTGTACGCCGCCCCCGGGACCGACGCCGAGTCCGACGGCAACGAGGCGACGAATCCGGTGACCGCGGAAGTGTGGGCCGAGCACTCGTTCTGGCCGCAAGATCCGCAGATCCCGCTCGCCATCGCCGGCGGCATCACGACCATCCAGGCGCTTCCGGGCTCGGCCAACCTGATCGGCGGCCGGAGCGCGATCCTGAAGCTCATCCCGGCCCGCACGGTGCAGGAGATGAAGTTTCCCGGGGCGCGCTACGGCTTGAAGATGGCCTGCGGGGAGAACCCCAAGCGGGTGTACGGGCAAAAAGGCGGTCCGTCGACCCGTATGGGCAGCATGGCCGGGTACCGCGGCGCGTTCATCCAGGCCGAGGGGTACCGTCGCAAGTGGGACAAGTGGAACCACGATCACCAGGGCGATCCCCCCGATCGCAACCTCAAGCTGGAAACGCTCGCCGAGGTGCTGCGCGGCGACATCTACGTGCAGAACCATTGCTACCGGGCGGACGAGATGGCACAGATGCTCGACCTGGGCCGGGAGTTCGGCTTTCCCATCCGCTCGTTCCACCATGCGGTGGAGGCGTACAAGATCCGCGATCTCCTGGCGGCGTCGGGCACGGGGGCGGCGGTGTGGGCCGACTGGTGGGGATTCAAGGAAGAGGCGATGGACGGGATCAAGGAAAATGCCGCCCTGCTGCAGCAGGCCGGCGTACGCCTGAACATCCACTCGGACAGCCCCAGCGGGATTCAGCGACTCAATCAGGAAGCGGCGAAGGCGATGTCCGCCGGGAGCCGCGCCGGCATCCCGATCACGCGCGATCAGGCGCTGCGCTGGATCACGGCGAATCCCGCCTGGGCGTTGGGCCTCGATTCGCTCATCGGCACGCTCGAGCCCGGCAAGATGGCCGACGTCGTCGTGTGGTCGGGCGATCCCTTCTCGGTGTACTCCAAGGCCGTGCAGGTCTACAACGACGGGTGGCTGGTGTACGACCGCGGCGATGGCACCCGCCAACCGCGCACCGATTTCGAGCTCGGCCAGGTCCAGTCGCCGGGGAGCGACCGATGATCGCGTTTCTGCTGGCCCAAACCATCGCCATCACCGGCGGAACGGTGTACCCCGTCTCGGGTCCCAAGCTCACGAACGCCACGGTCCTGATCCGCGACGGCAGGATCGTCGCGGTGGGAGCGGGCGTGGCCACGCCGTCGGATGCCACGCGCATCGATGCGCAGGGAAAATGGGTGACCCCCGGGTTGATCGACGGCGCGGGCCAGGTCGGGCTGGTCGAGATCGGCGCGGTGGCGGGGACGCGCGAGGGCGCGGTGCGCGGCGACACGATCGCCGCCGCATTCAATGTGGCGGAAGGAATCAATCCGGCGTCGGTGCTGATCCCCGTGACTCGGATCGAGGGCATCACGACTGTGCTCGCCACGCCCACAGGGAACCTCTTGAGCGGCCAGGCGGTGCTGATCGATCTGGACGGCGCCACGATCGAGCAGATGCTCGTGAAATCGCCGGCCGGCCTGGTCCTCAACGACTCGGAGACGGGCAAGGATTACGCGGGGGGCTCGCGGGCGGCGCTGGCCGAGCGCGTGCGGCGTGTGTTCCGGGACGCGCTCGAGTACGAGCGGCGCCGGGCCGATTTCAACCGGGCCCAGATACGGCCGCTCTCGGCGTCCGCGGCGGATCTGGAGGCGTTACTCCCGGTGCTGCACGGCCGGGAGCCGCTGATCGCGTACGCCAACCGGCGGAGCGACATCGAGACCGCGTTGCGGCTGGCGCGGGAGTTCCAGCTGAGGCTGGTGCTCGCTGGCGCGCAGGAGGCGTGGCAGATCGCCGCCGAGATCGCCCGGGCGGGCGTGCCTGCTCTGGTCGAGCCGCTCGACAACATCCCGTCGTACGACGCGCTCGGCGTGCGGTATGAAAACGCCGCGCTGCTCGCCAAGGCCGGCGTGAAAGTCGCCCTGATGGAGACCGACACGCACAACGCCCGCAACCTGCGCCAGGAGGCCGGGAACGCGGTCGCCTACGGGATGACCTGGGAGCAGGCGCTGCGCGCCGTCACGCTGTCGCCGGCGGAGATCTTCGGTGTGGCCGATCGCTACGGCTCGCTCGAGCCCGGGAAAGTCGCCAACGTCGTGGTGTGGTCGGGCGACCCTTTCGAGTTCACGACTGCCGTGGAGCACGTACTGATCCGCGGGAAGGAGATTCCCCTGAAGAGCCGGCAGACGGAGCTCTTGGAGAGGTATCGGAAGCTCCCTCCGGCCTACTAAATAGGGCGGCAGGGGCGGCAAGGGCGGCAAGGCAGTCACCGCACGGCCTCGTACAGCCGCCAGGTCACTGCCCCTGCGTGGTTTCGGAGTCGTTCGAGCTGCTCCCAAGCTTGATGAGTGAGGTATCGGCGATCGCGAGCCAGGCGCAACGCGACCTCGAGTTCGGTTACGGAGCCGAGGGCGATGTCGAGGTACCGCCTGAATTCACGCCTCCCGCGCTTCGCCGCTCCTTCGGCGATGTTTGCGGCCACTGAGAAGGCAGCCCGTCGGATTTGCGACGTCAATCCGTATAGCTCGCTTCTCGGGAACGAATCAGTTGCATCGTAGACCTTGAGGGCCAGGTCGTAGGATAGTTTCCACGCTGCGAATCGCTCGTAGGAGGCCATGGGCAGGGAGACTACGCGGATCAGGTCTGGACTCCGCACTCCCTAACACGCAACCGGGTACATAAAAAGGCGGCAACGTTGGACCTTGCCGCCCTTGCCGCCCTTGCCGCCCCAGTTTTTCGCCGCCCTTTTCTTGCCGCCCTAGTTTTTCGCCACCGGATACACGCTCACGCGGTACCGCTTCTTGTTCTTGTGCTCGAACCGCACCTGGCCGGCGACGACAGTGAACAGCGTGTCATCGGAGCCTCGGCGCACGTTCAACCCGGGATGGAACTTGGTCCCCCGCTGTTTCACGAGGATCGTGCCCGCCGTGACGAGCTCGCCGGCGAAGCGCTTCACGCCGAGATACTTCGGTCCGGAATCGCGGCCGTTGCGCGAGGATCCGACACCCTTCTTGTGTGCCATTTAGTCTCTCAGTCGCCCTTGAGCTTGACGTCGGCGATCTTGATTTCCGTGAACTGCTGCCGGTGCCCGCCGTGGCGGCGGTAGCCGGTGCGCCGGGCGAAGCGGTAGATCTTGATCTTCTTGCCCTTGCCGTGCCGCACGATCTCGGCGGTCACCTTGGCTCCTTTCACCACCGGCTTTCCCGCGTGCACCTGCTTGCCATCGCTCGCGAGCAAGACCTGGTCGAACGTCACCTTGCTCCCGGGCTCGGCCGCGAGCAACGGGACCTTGATGGTGACCCCGGGCTCGGCGCGGAATTGCGCCCCACCGGTGGAGAAAATGGCGTAAGGCATAAGGTCGGAACGCTAATCCTGACTTGAGGTTTGTTCAAGGGGTACGCGGTGCGCTGTACGCGGTAGCAACCGCGCACTGCGTACCGCGTACCGTCAGGCTACCGCATACTGCTCGGTGACGTCGCGGCCCGCCGGCTTCGCCATCATCCGGAACTCGTCGAGCCGCATCATCGGGTCGTCGCGCACCTCGAGCTCCAGGCCGGTCTGCTTCTCGAGCTGACGCAGGAAGTTGGGCTCCTGCTCCACGAGGTACAGCGCCACATCGGGATGCAGCCGCACCGCGAGCTGGCGCTCCTTGTGCTCCGCCCCGGCGCGCTTGAGCGAGCGCTCCATGCGGCGTACCACGACCTCGGGCCGGAACACGCGCCCGGTGCCGTTGCAGGTCGGGCACTCGGCCGTCATCGAGTGCCACAGCGAGGGACGCACCCGTTGGCGGGTCATCTCGATCAACCCGAGCTCGGAGACGGCGAACGCTTTGGTACGCGCCCGGTCGCGACCCAGATGAACGCGCAGCTCCTGTAGCACCTTGTCGCGATTCCCGCGCGACTCCATGTCGATGAAGTCGACGACGATGATGCCGCCGATGTCGCGCAGCCGCAGCTGGCGCGCCACCTCCCGGGCCGCCTCGAGGTTGGTCTTCACGATGGTGCTCTCGGGGTCCTTCTTGCCCGTGTAGCGGCCGGTGTTCACGTCGATCGACGTGAGCGCCTCGGTCGGCTGAATGATCAGGTATCCGCCGGTGGGGAGCTCGACGCGCGCCTTGAAGAGCGCCCGGATCTCGGCTTCGACGTCGTACTCGTCGAACAGCGGCGTCTCGGCCTCGTACAGCTTCACCCGCTCGATCAGGTCGGGATCGATCTGCTTGAGATACTGCACGACTTCGTTGTGCAGCATCTTGGAATCGACGAGCAGCGAGTCGACTTTGTCCGAGAACAGGTCGCGGATGATGCCTCGGGTGAGCGACGTCTCGCGCTGCAGCAGCGCCGGCGACCGGACGGAGCCGGACTTGCGCTTGATCTTCTTCCACAGGCCGTACAGGTGATCGATCTCGTGCTTGCAGCTCTGCTCCGTCAGGTCTTCGGCGACGGTGCGGATGATCCAGCCGCCCGAATCCTTGGGGACGAGCTTGGAGACGAGCTCGCGCAGCTTGGCGCGCTGATCGCGATTCTCGATCTTGCGGGAGACGCCGACCTTGGACGCGAACGGCATGTACACCAGGAACCGACCGGCCAGCGAGATCTGCGCGGTGACGCGCGGTCCCTTGGTCCCGATCGGCTCCTTGATGACCTGGACGAGCTTGGCTTCGCCGCGCTTCAGCTCGTCGGCGACGTTGGGAAGACGACGCCGGGAGGACCGGCCCCCCCCTCCCCCTCCCCCGCCGCCGTTTCCGGCCCCGTTGTCGTCGTCGTCGTCGTCGTGATCGGAGGGCTCTTCGTCCTCCTCCGCCTCGATCAGGTCGGAGGCGTGGAGAAAGGCGCTCTTTTCCGCCCCGATGTTGACGAACGCAGCCTGGATGCCCGGCAGCACGGCCTCGACCGTGCCCAGGTAGATATCGCCCACCATGCGGCGGGCGTCCGGACGATCGACCAGGAGCTCAACAAGGCGGTCGTCCTCCAGGATCGCCACGCGAGTCTCGCGCGCGGTCCCGCTGATGAGAATTTCCCGTTTCAAAGCAAGTGCCCTCGACCCCGTTCGGCCAACAGCCGGTCGGGATCCTACGATTGTTCCAGCAGAAACTCATGCCGCTGAGATCAGACCCGGATGAGTCGAACCGACTGGACGAGAGTCGCCCGGGCGACGCTGCGACGGCGCCAGGGAGCGAAAGCCACCCTCGAGTCCAATGCATAACTGTAAATATAAGCGCCCTTGCAACTTACGTCAACCGGGGCGAACTTATTGGCCCGTGCCACGATCACTGCCGCAGTCCTTCGCCAGGGAGTTGCTCCTGACCGGCCTCGTCACCAGCGCTCTGCCCGCGCTCGCCGCTGCCCAGACCGTCCAGTATCCGCCCGCCCCGAAGGGCGACATCGTGGACGACTATCACGGTACCAAGGTCGCCGATCCCTATCGCTGGCTCGAAGATCCCGACGCGCCCGCGACGCGCGCCTGGATCGAAGCTGAAAACCGCGTGACCGAGGCATATCTGGCGGGGATTCCGGCGCGCGAGCGGATCCGGGAGCGGCTGCGCCGGCTGTGGGATTATCCCAAGTACGGCGCGCCGTTTCACAAGGCCGGCCGCTATTTCTACTTCAAGAACGACGGCTTGCAGAACCAGTCGGTGCTCTACACCCAGGTGGCATTGACGGGGGACCCGAGCGTGCTGCTGGACCCGAACCTCCTGTCGTCGGACGGGACGGTCGCGCTGTCGACGCTGGCGGCGTCCGAAGACGGCCGGCTCGTCGCGTACGGGACGTCGGCGAGCGGCTCGGACTGGGAGGAGTTCCGGGTGCGCGACGTAGCGACCGGACGCGACCTGCCGGATTACCTCCGCTGGATCAAGTTTTCCGGCGCGTCGTGGACCAAGGACGGCGCCGGCTTTTTCTACAGCCGCTACCCCGAGCCCGGGGACAAGGCGCTCAGCGACGTCAACCGCTTCCAGAAAGTCTACTATCATCGACTCGGAACGGATCAGGCACGGGACGTGCTCGTGTACGAGCGACTCGACCAGCCCGATTGGGGCATGAACGCCGAAGTCACGGACGATGGTCGTTATGCCGTGCTGCACATATGGCTCGGCACCGACCGGCGCAACCGGGTCTACTACGTCGATCTGAAGGACCCGAAGCGTCCCCGGGTCACGGGCGACGTGGTGCGGCTGCTCGACGACTTCGACGCGAGCTACGCATTCGTGGGCAACGACGGCCCCGTATTCTACTTCCTCACCGACCTGGACGCGCCCCGCAAGCGCGTCGTCGCGGTCGACACGCGGCATCCCGAGCGCGCCCGCTGGCGCGAGGTGATTCCTCAGGGCGAGGACGTGCTGGAGGAGGTGCACATCATCCACGATGTGTTCGTGACGAGCGCCATGCACGACGCGTCGTCGCGGCTAGGCCTGTACGGGCTCGATGGCCGGCTCCTCTCGGATCTCGCGTTGCCCGCGCTTGGCACGGTGGGGTCCATCACGGGCGAGCGGCACGACGCCGAGATGTTCTACGCCTTCACGTCGTTCCTGTATCCCACCACCATTTTCCGGTACGACTTCAAGAGTGGGGCGACCAGCGTCTTCAAGGCACCGAAAATCGACTTTGATCCCTCGGGCTACGAGACGAAGCAGGTGTTTTACACGAGCAAGGACGGCACGCGCGTGCCGATGTTCATCACGCACAAGAAGGGACTGGCGCTGGACGGCTCGAACCCGACGTACTTGTACGGCTACGGCGGGTTCAACATCAGCCTCACGCCGAGCTTCTCGGTCGCCACACTCGTGTGGCTCGAGATGGGCGGGGTGTACGCCGTGCCGAACCTGCGGGGTGGCGGCGAGTACGGCGAGGAGTGGCACCAGGCGGGGATGCACGACAAGAAGCAGAACGTGTTCGACGACTTCATCGCGGCCGCGGAGTATCTGATCAAGCAGGGCTACACGTCGTCGCCCAAGCTCGCCATCGCCGGCGGATCGAACGGCGGGCTGCTGGTCGGAGCCGCGATCACGCAGCGGCCCGAGCTGTTCGGCGCGGCGCTGCCCGCCGTGGGTGTGATGGATATGCTCCGCTTCCACAAGTTCACGATCGGCTGGGCCTGGGTCACCGACTTCGGCTCCGCCGACAGCGCGGCCCAGTTTCCGTACCTCTTCAAGTACTCACCGCTCCACAACATTCGGGCGGGGACGCGCTACCCGTCCACGCTCGTGACCACCGCCGACCACGACGACCGCGTGGTGCCGGGGCACTCGTTCAAGTTCACCGCGGCGCTCCAGGCCGCGCAGGCGGGACCGCAGCCGGTGCTGATCGAGATCGAGACGAAAGCGGGGCATGGCGCCGGCAAGCCGACCAGCAAGGTGATCGAGGAGCAGGCGGACCGGTTCGCGTTTCTCGTGCGCAACCTGGGCATGACGCTTCGCTAGCAGGGACTAATCGATGAGGTCTCCCAGGAGCTGGCGGGCAATCACGATGCGCTGGATCTCGCTCGTGCCTTCACCGATCTCGCAAATCTTGGCGTCCCGCATCATCCGCTCGACCGGATAGTCCGTGGTGTAGCCGTACCCGCCGTGCAGCTGGACCGCCTTGGTCGTGGCGCGCATCGCGAGCTCGGACGCGTACAGCTTGGCCATCGCCGCCTCGCGCTTGAACGGCTGTCGGTTCTGCTTGAGCCACGCGGCGTGGTACACCAGGTGCTTCGCGGCCTCGATCTCCGTGGCCATGTCGGCGAGTGCGAAATGCACGCCCTGGAAACTCGCGATCGGCCGGCCGAACTGCTTGCGAGTCCCGGTATAGCGAAGGCACTCTTCGAGCGCTCCCTCGGCGATGCCGAGCGAGAGCGCGCCCAGGCCGACGCGACCGCCGTCCAGCGTGTGCAGGAACTGGCGGAACCCGTTGTTCAGCGGGCCCAGCACGTTCTCCTTCGGGACGATCGCGTCCTGGAAGACGAGCTCGCGCGTATCGGAGGCGCGCCAGCCGAGCTTGTCCTCCTTCTTGGCCGCGAGCACCCCCGGGCACTTGGGGAGCGACGCGTCGTGGCCCATGCCGACCCGTTTGGCCTGCTCCAGGTCGGTCGTGTCCTTGGTGACGATGAAGGCGCTGATGCCGTGCGTCTTCTTGGCGGCCGGGTCGGTGCGCGCCGCCACCACGAAGATTTCGCCCACGCCGGCGTGTGTGATGAAGATCTTGGAGCCGTTCAACACGAAGTGGTCGCCCTTGTCGACCGCGACCGTCTGCGTCCCGCCCGCATCCGAACCGGCGCCGGGCTCCGTCAGGCCGAAGCCCCCCAACACCTTCCCGGTCGCGAGCAGCGGCACGAACCTCATTTTCTGCTCGTCGGTCCCAAAATCCACTATCGGCGATGTGCCGAGCGTCGTATGGGCGCTGACGGTGATGGCGTGACTGGCGTCGACCTTGGCGAGCTCGTGGATGACGAGGATGTAGGAGAGATAGTCCATACCCGACCCGCCCAGCTCCTCAGGCCAGGGAATGCCGAACAACCCCAGGTCCGCCATGCGGCGGACATTGTCCCAGGGGAAAGCGCTGTCGCGGTCGTACCGCGGCGCGCTCGGCTTCACGACCTGCTGCGCGAAGTCGCGCACCATGTCGCGGACCTGGACGTGGTGGTCGGTGAAGTAGAGGGAGTCGTGCATGCTGTAATCTAGTTGCACGTTGCACGACGCCAAGTTCCACGCACGGCGCCTGGGCTGCGGATTCCTGCAACGTGGCGTCGTGGCGTCGTGTAACGCGTTATCCGGTGGTCCCAAACCCCGCCGCGATGCAGTTGATCGACAAGAGCAGCGCCGGCCGGGTGTCTTCCTGCCCGGCCCGATAACCCCGCAGCAGCTCGACCTGCTGCCGGCTCACCTGATTGAGTATCGGCAGGCGGCTCTCGAGGCGCCGGCGGAACTGTGGGAACCGCCGGGCGAGGTCGCCGGACCCCGCGAGCCGCCGGATCATGTCCGTGGTGCGGTGATACTCGTCGGCCACGAGCGAGAAAATCTCGGCGCGCCCCCAGTCGTCCCCGAGCAGCGCGGCGTACTCGCGCGCGATGTCCAAATCGACGTACGCGAGGGTCTTCTCCACTTCGTCGATGATCAGCCGGAACAGACGGCAATCGTCGAACATCCGCTTGAGCAGCGCCTCGCCCCGGCTGCCGCGGACCTCGAGGAACGTCGCCAGCCCCGTGCCCACGCCATACCAGCCAGGAATGAAGTGGCGGTTTTGCGTCCAGGCGAACACCCAGGGGATGGCCCGCAGGTCGGCCAGAGTCCGGGCACCGAAGCGCCGGGCCGGCCGCGACCCGATGTTCAAGAGGGCAATCTCTTCCAGGGGACTGGCCGCCTGGAAGTACGCCACGAGACCGGGATGGTCTACGAGGCGGCGATAGGCGGCGTGCGCCGCGCCCGAGAGCGCCTCCATCGCTTCGTCGAACTCCCTTGTGGGTACGAGCGCCTGCTCGCGCTCCGACTTGAGGGAGTGCTCGAGCACGCTGGCCGCAAGCAGCTCGGTTTGATACGCCGCCGTGCCGCGGTTCGCGTACTTGAACGACACCACCTCCCCCTGCTCGGTGATGCGGAGTCGGCCGCGAATCGAGCCCGCCGGCTGCGCCGCGATCGCCCGGCCGGTGGGGGCGCCACCCCGGCTCACCGAGCCGCCGCGGCCGTGGAAGAAGGCGACGGGGATGCCGCACTCGCGGCCCAGCCGGGTGAGCCTGAGCTGAGCCTTGGTGAGCTCCCAGTTGGACGATAGAAACCCGCCGTCCTTGTTGGAGTCGGAATAGCCGATCATCACCTCGTACACGCCTCCCTGCCCCCGCACGCTGCGCCGCACCAGGGGGACCTGCAGCAGCTCCCGCACGATGTCCGGGGCGCGCCGCAGGTCGTCGATGGACTCGAACAGGGGGACGATGGGGAGCGTGCAGCTCTCGGTGCCGGCGGCGTCGGCGAAGAGACCGGCCTGCTTCGCGAACACGTAGGCGCCGAGCACGTCGGCAACGGTGTGCGTCATGCTCAGCACGAAGCTGCCGATAGCCTCGCGATCGAGCCGATCGCGCGTCTCGCGGATCAGGCGAAACATGCCCGCGGTCTCGGCCGCTCCTCCCTCCGTCGGCAGCTCGAGCGGCGCGGGGTCGGCGCCGAGCGGTCGCCCCAGCTCCGCCTGGAGCCAGGCGCGCCATTCCGGAGACTCGGGCGCGGGCGGCTCGGCGTGGCTGCGGGCCAGCCACAGGGCGCGCAGTCCCTCGTTCAGGCGGGTGGAGTTCTCGCGGATGTCGAGGCGGAACGTGCTGAACCGGAAGGCTTCCACCTCGCGGCGTACCGGGCCCACGAACAGCTGGGCGGATGTCGCGCATTGCGCCTCCGTGAGACCCGCCTCTAGGGTCCGCAAGTCGGCGATGAGCTCGTCGGCGGTCGGATAGCCCGCGGCCTCGGGCGCCGTCTCTCCCCGCTCGGCACAGACGAGCGTGGCGTCGAGGCGGCGCAGCACGCAGGCGAGGAACTGTCGAAACACCTCGCCCGGATTGCGGCGCGCAACGGCGTCGCCCTGGCCGGCTCGCTCGAGCTGGCGCGCGAGCGCCTCCCGGAACGCCGGGGAGATCACCGCCGCCCGCTCGGTGATGCTCAACGCGCGCAGCAGCTCGGCGAGCCGGGCGCGGTAGCGGCGCAGGCTGGTGACTCGGGTTTCGCACAGCGTGCGCCGGGTCGCGTCGTTCGTGACGAACGGATTGCCGTCCCGGTCTCCGCCGATCCAGCAGCCGAACTGGAAGAACGGCGGCACGTCGAACGCCGCGTCGGGGTAGGCACGACGCAGCGCCTGCGCGAGCCTGTCGACCAGCTCCGGGACGATCCCGAACAGGTTCTCATTGACGAAGTACAAGCCCCAGGCGAGCTCCTGCTCGACCGTCGGCTTCTCGAGGCGCAGCTCGCCGGAGAGCCACAGCAGCTCGATCTCGGCCCGGATGTTGTCGATCAGGGCGCTGCGCTCCCGGGGTGTCCAGCGTGGCGCTTCCAGATCCACCAGGCGCCGGTAGATGCGGCGATGCTTTTCCAGCACCGTCACGCGCTTGGCTTCGGTGGGGTGCGCGGTGATCACCGGTCGGACGCGCAGCCCGGCGACCAGAGCGCGGACCTCCTCCGCCGGCACGCCGGCTCGGGCGGCGGCCGTGACCACCTGGGCGAACGTGCCCCGCACCTGCTCCGGGCCGCGCTCCACCTCGCTCTGCCGCCGCTGGCGCATCGCGGCGTTCTGTTCGGCGATGGAGAGGAGCTGGAACCAGGTGCCCTGTGCCTGGATGGCCCGGGCAACGAGGTCCGCGGGCGCTCCGGCCGGGAGCTGCTCGCCCCGGAGCACGCGCTCGATGTCGGGCTCGTGGGCCCGGATCACGTCGAGGAAGCAGTCGTACAGCAGGCCCGCCGTCTGGTGCAGGTAGTCGGGCGCGGCGGCGGGCGCCGAGGTCGTCTGGCTCACACCACCCGGTCGCGCGGCGGGGCGCCTGAGAAGAACGCCTTGAGGTTCTCGAGCGCGCGCAGACCCATGGCGACGCGGGTCTCCTGTGTGGCACTGCCCAGATGCGGGAGCAGCACCACGTTTTCCAGGGTGAGGAGCTCGGGCGACACCTGGGGCTCGCGCTCGAACACGTCGAGGGCGGCCCCGGCGATGCGCCCGGCTTTGAGCGCCGCGACGAGCGCCGCCTCGTCGACGATGTCGCCCCGGGCGGTGTTGATCAGGAATGCCGACGGTTTCATGAGGGCGAGGCGCGACGCGTCGATCAGGTGGTGCGTCTCGGGTGTCGCCGGCGAGTGAAGCGACACGAAGTCCGCTTCGCGCAACACCTCCTCGACCGTGCGTTTCGCCTCGGCGCCGAGCTCGGCGACGACCTCGGGGGACGGGGGGTGGGGATCGTGGAAGATCACGTGCATCCCGAAGCCGTGGTGCGCCCGGCGCGCCACCGCCCGTCCGATGCGTCCGATCCCGATGAGGCCGAGCGTCTTGCCGGTGACCTTCGTGCCGAGCAGGTGGGTCGGGCGCCACCCGGTCCAGGCACCGGCGCGCACGTGCCGTTCCCCCTCTCCGGCGCGGCGGGCCACCATCAGCATCAGCATGACCGCGTCGTCGGCCGTGTCGTCGGTGAGGACGTCGGGCGTATTCGTGACCACCAGGCCGCGCGCCTTGGCGGCGGCGACGTCGATGTGATTGAATCCGACGCCGAAGTTGGCGAGGATCTTCGTCCGCAGCGGCTCGACCTGCAGCACCTGGGCGGTGAGGCGGTCCGTCACGGTCGGCAGCAGGGCGTCGGCGCTCGTGAGGGCGGCTTGCAGCTCGGCCGCGCTGAGCGCGCGGTCGTCGGGATTCAAGCGAGCGTCGAATTCCCGGGTGAGCTGCTGCTCGACCGCCGCCGGGAGCCGCCGCGTCACGACCAGGCTCGGCCGGCCCGCGCGTGCCGCGCTCACTGCTGGACCATGACCTGTCGCGACGGCTTGCGCCCCAGCGCCCGCGCGGCCGTGGCGCCGAGCTCCGCGGGGCTCGGCGCGACGATGAGCCCCGCCGAGCGCATGATCTCCGCCTTCTCGGCGGCGGTGTCGCCGAAGGCCGAGATGATGGCGCCGGCGTGGCCCATGCGACGGCCTTTGGGCGCCGTGAGACCGGCGACGTATCCGATCACCGGTTTCGTCATGTGTTCCTTCACGTACACGGCGGCCTCGGCTTCCTGTGGGCCGCCGATCTCGCCGATCATCATGACGGCCTCGGTCTCGGGATCCTCCTCGAACAGCGCGAGCACGTCGACGAAGGAGCTGCCGTTGATGGGATCGCCGCCGATGCCGACGCTCGTGGTGACGCCGACGCCGAGCGCCTTCATCTGCGAGGCGGCCTCGTAGCCGAGCGTGCCCGACCTGGTCACCACGCCCACCGTGCCCCGCGCATAGATGTGACCGGGCATGATGCCCATCATCGCCTTGCCGGCGCTGATCAACCCGGCGCAGTTCGGCCCGATCAGGCGCGTGCGCCGCTCCTTGGAGTAGCGCCACAGGTACCGCTTGACGGTCATCATGTCCTGGGCGGGCACGCCGTCGGTGATGGCGACGACGAGCCGGATACTCGCGTCGGCGGCTTCCATGATCGCGTCGGCGCAAAACGGTGCGGGCACGAGGATGAGGCTCGCGGCCGCTCCCGTGCTCGCCACCGCTTCCTTCACCGTGTGGAAGACGGGTCGACCGAGATGGGTGGTGCCGCCCTTGCCCGGCGTGACGCCGCCCACGACGTTGGTGCCGTAGGCGATCATCTCCTTCGCGTGAAACGTCCCCTTGTCGCCGGTGAAGCCCTGCACCACGACGCGCGTCGTTTCGTCGAGCAGGATGCTCATGCGGCCGCTCCGGCGTTGCGCGCCGCCACCACGCGCTCCGCGGCCTCGGACAGGGTGGCGGCGGTGAGAATGGGCAGCCCGCTCTGCTGCAGGATGCGGCGGCCCTCGTCCTCGTTCGTGCCCGCGAGACGGACCACCAGTGGCACCGGGACTCGGACCTCGCGGATGGCCTGGAGGACGCCCTCGGCCACCCAATCGCAGCGGTTGATGCCCGCGAACACGTTCACCAGGATCGCCTTCACGTTGCGGTCCGAGAGCACCAACCGGAACGCCGCCGCCACCCGGTCGGGACTGGCCCCGCCGCCGATGTCGAGAAAATTGGCCGGCTCGCCGCCCGAGTGCTGGATCATGTCCATGGTCGCCATGGCCAGACCCGCCCCGTTGATGATGCACCCGATGTCGCCGTCCAGGGCGACGTAGTTCAACCCGTGCTCCGCCGCTTCGGCCTCGCGGGGGTCCTCCTGGGCGTAGTCCCGCAACTCGGCCACGTTGGGTCGCCGGAACATCGCATTGTCGTCGAAACTCATCTTCACGTCGAGGGCGAGGACATGGCCGTCCTCGGTGACGACGAGCGGATTGAACTCCACCATCGTGGCGTCCAGGTCGCGGAACGCCCGATAGGCGCCCAGCACGGCGGCCATCGCCTCGTTCACCTGTTGGGCCCCGAGGCCGAGGCCGAACGCGAGCTCACGGGCCTGGAACGAGCGCATACCCACCGCGGGCTCGACCACCTCGCGCAGGATGGCGGCGGGCTCCCGCTGCGCGATCTCCTCGATCTCCATGCCGCCGTGCGGATGGGCCACTACGACGATCCGTTCGTGCTTGCGGTCGAGTACCAGACCGACATACAGCTCGCGCTCGATCGGGAGCGCCTGTTCCACGAGCACGCGATGCACCGGCAGTCCTTCGGGGCCGGTCTGATGGGTCACCAGGACCTTGCCGAGCAAGTCCTTGGCCGCCTGCCGCACATCGGCATCCGTGGGGCACAGCCGCACCCCTCCCGCTTTGCCGCGGGCGCCGGAGTGTATCTGCGCCTTCACGACCCAGCGGCTGCCGCCGATTTCCGTCGTGCGGTACACGGCTTGCTCCGCGCTGTACGCCACGCCGCCCTTGGGCACCGGCACGCCGAAGCCCGAGAGCAGCTCCTTCGCCTGGTACTCGTGGATGTCCACGGTCAGGCCCGGGTGGCGGCCAGGGAGGGCGCGGCCCCCTTGCGGGCGGCGATGGCGGCCGCGATCTCGACGACGTTCCGAGCCATGCGGGCAGATGCGGCGTCGATCATCCGGCCGTCGAGCTGGGCGGCACCCCGGCCCGCCCGCGCCGCCTCGTCGAGGGCGCTCAAGATCCGGCGCGCGCGCTCGACCTCGGGCGGGGGCGGCGTGAACACGTCGTTGGCGAGCGCGATTTGCGACGGGTGAATCGCCCACTTTCCCTCGAAGCCGAGCGCCGCCGCACGCCGGGCCGCCGCGAGGTATCCCTCGGGGTCTTTGAAATCGCCATACGGTCCGTCGATCGCGCGCAGCCCGTAGGCGCGGCACGCGGTCACCATGCGCGCCAGCGCCGCGTGCCATTGATCGCCCGGGTAATCGGGGTTCAGGCCGCCGATGCTCACGGTGCGGGCCCGCAGGCTCGCGGCGAGGTCCGCGACGCCGAAGTGCATCGCCTCGAGCCGGCGGCTGGACTGCGCGATCGCCTCCACGTTGGCGAGGCCCAGCGCCGTCTCGATCAGGACCTCGATCCCGATGCGATGCGGGATGTTGCGGGCCGCCTCGATCTGCGTCAGCAGCGCGTCCACCAGGTAGACGTCGGCGGGTACGCCGACCTTGGGGACGAGCACCACGTCGAGCCGGTGCCCCGCCTGCTCCACAACGTCCACCACGTCGCGGTACATGTAGTGGGTGTCGATGCCGTTGACGCGGACGGACACGGCCTTGCCCCGCCCCTTCCAGTCGTGCTGGAGCAGTCCCGCGACCACGTGTTTCCGGGCCTGCTCCTTGTCGGCGGGAGCGACCGCGTCCTCGAGGTCGAGAAACACGCAGTCCGCCTCGCCGTCGAGCGCCTTCTGGAACAGCGCCGGCTGCGAGCCAGGGACGGCGAGCTCGCTGCGCTGCAGCCGGGGATTGGCCGGCTCGTGCCGGGTGAGACTCATGCCCGCACGGCGGTCCGGGGCGACGCCCTCCCTGAGGGCGCCGGGACGGCGTCGGATGCCGGCGGCGCTGCGGGGCGCTCCGCCAACGGAGCGGCCGTGCTGCGGTAGTATTCGGCGGCTGCCGCGACGCCCGAGCCCGGTGTGACCTGAATCCCGACGTCGCGCATGGCCATCTCCGCACCGGCGATTGCGCCCAGCAGCATCAGCTCGTTCAGGTCGCCCAGGTGACCGATACGGAACAGCTTCCCCCCCAGGCGAGCGAGCCCCGCGCCCAGAGCCAGGTTGTAGCGGCGGAACGCCACGTCGATGACCGTCCCGGCGTTCTTGCCCTCGGGCACCATGATGGCGCTCACCGTGTTCGAGTACCACTTGGGCGCCTTGGCACAGAGCTTCAGGCCCCAGGCGCGCACCGCCGCGCGCACGCCCTCGGCCAGCCGGTGATGGCGCGCAAAGATCGCCTCGAGACTCTCTTCCAAGATGATGCCGAGCGATTCGCGCAGGCCGTACAGCATCGGAATGGACGGCGTGTACGGGAAGTATCCGGTCGCGTTCGCCTTGATCATGTCGCCGAAATCGAAGAACACGCGCGGGCACTTGGCCTGCTCTCGGGCGGCGAGCGCCTTGGGGCTCGCGCACACGATTCCCAGACCCGCCGGCAGCATCAGGCCCTTCTGCGAGCCGGTGACGGCGAGGTCGACCTTCCACTCGTCCATCCGGAAATCGATCGACCCGATGGAGCTGACACCGTCGACGTAGAGCAGCGCGGGATGCTGGGCGGCGTCGATGGCCTTGCGTACCGCACCGAGGTCGCTCGTCACGCCGGTCGCAGTCTCGTTGTGGACGATCAACACGCCTTTGATCTCGTGCTGCCGGTCCTGCGACAGGATCGCCTCGATGCGGTCGGCCGGCGCACCCTCGCCCCAGTCCACGTCGATGATGTCCACCCGCATCCCGTGCCGCTGCGCCAGGTCGATCCACAAGTGGCTGAATTGTCCGTAGCGGGGCGCGAGCAGCCGGTCGCCCGGCGAGAGCGTGTTGACCAGGGCCGCTTCCCACCCGCCGGTGCCGGTCGCGGGAAAGATGAACGGCTGGCCGCTGGTCGTCTGGAACACCTGCTTCAGGTCGCGGAACAGTCCGGTCGCCAGGTCGGGGAACGCCGACGAGCGGTGATCCTCCATCGCACGATCCATCGCGCGCAGGACGCGCTCGGGAACGTTGGTCGGCCCTGGGACGAACAGGAAGTTACGGCCGGGCATAAAGGCGTCCTCGACGAGAGGGGAAAAACAAAGCGAGAACCGGCGGCTCTCGCTTCACGTATCCGGCTAAGCTACGCGGCGACCCCCGCACCGCAACCACACGGATGGGTAGGGATCGGACCCCCTAAGGTAAGGGGCGGTAAGCTCCTACGCCGCAGATGTCGCAGCCGGAGCAGGCCACCGCGGGCTCTCCGAAATATGCGAGCAGCGTGCCGCGGCGGCAGCGAGGCGCCTCCACGTACCGTCGCACCGCCGCTGCGGCGTCGCTCCGCTCCCAGTCGGACCGCTGCCACACCAGCACGCACTCGGAAGGGCGCCCGTCCCGGCCGGCACGCCCCGCTTCCTGATAGTAGCCCTCCAGCGTGCGCGGCGGCCCCCAATGAACGACCTGCCGTACGTCCGGCTTGTCGATCCCCATCCCGAAGGCGCTCGTCGCGATCACGATCGGTGCCTGACCGCTCAGAAACGAGCGCAGCACGCGCCGGCGCATGCCTGCGGTGAGGCCGGCGTGATACGGGGCCGCGCGGACTCCCATGCGCAACAGCGCCCGCGTCACCAGCTCGGTGAGCCGGCGGGTCGGGGTGTACACAATGCTCGAGCCCTCGGGGCTGCCCACCAGATCGCGCAGCCGGGCGAACCGCTCGCGATCGTCTCGCACGCGCTCGACTCGGAACGCGAGATTGGGCCGGTCGAACGAGGTGAGCACGGTCTCGGCCTGCGGGATTCGCAGCACCCGCAGGATCTCCGCGCGCGTCGCCGGCGTGGCGCTGCCGGTGAGCGCGATCGTCACGGGGTCGCCGAGCAGGTAGCGAAAGCGATCGAGGCGACGGTACACCGGCCGAAACTCATTGCCCCATTCGACGATGCAATGAGCCTCATCGACGGCCAGGAGCGCCACCTCGCGGCCGGCGCGCGACAGCGGCCGCAGCAGAGCCGCGAGGCGCTCGGGGGCACAATAGAGGATGCTCAAGTGGCCGGCCACGGCACGGTCCAGGATCAGACGCCGCTGATCGCGCGTGAGCAGGCTGTTCAAGTAGGCCGCCGCGATGCCGCGGCGGCGCAGTGCCCCCACCTGATCCTGCATCAAGGAGATGAGCGGCGACACGACGAGCGTCAACCCGGCAGCCATGAGCGCGGGGAGCTGGAAGCAGAGCGACTTCCCCGCCCCCGTGGGGAGCACGGCCAGGACGCTCCGCCCCGCGAGCAGCGGGCCCAGCACTTTCAGCTGGTGGACTCGGAACGCCGGATGGCCGAACCGCTCGCGCAGGAGCAGTCGGGCCGTAGCCAGTCCGCCCCAAAACGGAGACGCCCCCGGAGACATGGGCCACCAAGTAAAGCGGGCCTCGATCAACGTGCGAGGCCCGAACCATGCGAGCAGTGGCGAAGCTACGCGGCGGAGGCGGCGCTCAGGCCTTGTCGCTCCAATCGACGCCGTAGCTGTGGCCGCACTCCTGACACGCCACCTCGCCGGGACGCCCCGAAACGTGCTGGCGCTTGTGACACCCCGGGCACACGAGATGGGGCTCATGCACCACGCTCCATGCCTTGGGTCGGTCGTTGCGGATTTCCAGAGTATCCTTCGGCACGCGGATCTCGACGCGGTTGACATCGAGCACCACCCAGGGCTGGCCGGGCTGCTCGACGACGCGGTACCACGCTCCCCGCCGCAGGCCTTCTTTTTCCGCACGATCTCCTCGGCTGCGAGCCCACCCCATGTCGCCCATGCCTGTCACTCCTGTTCCTCGGTCGTCCGGTCCCGCACGAGCACGAGGATTGCCGCCTGCGGGACAACCAGATACTTGGATCCCTCGAACGTGATTTCGACCGCCGCCTTCCGGAAGAAGAGCGCGTAGTCGCCCACGCGGGCCTGCATCGGCAGGTACTTGACGTCGGGCCCGTGAATCTTCCACGGCTCGTCGTCCATGCTGGCCGGCTCGGTCATGGGTGTGCCGGGCCCGGTGGCGAGGATGCGACCCCCCTGCACCTGGCGGGACTCGACCGCCGTGGGCGGCAGATACAGGCCGACGTTGGTGCGCTCCTCCCCTTCCTCGGGGGCGATCAGGACGCGATCCCCGACGACGATCAAGCGCTTCGGCGCCTTGTCCGGCATGGCGCTGAGTATACCACTTCCCCGGGCCGGCCGGGGACCCCCGACGACGGCGCTCTCGGGGTCACGTAGGGGAAACGTGATGTGGATCACGCGCACCGCTTGACAGGACAGGGCGCCGCACTATTAATGCGCGCCTGTATTGCTCCTGCCGCGGCGTCGCCGCGGCGCCACGTACGGCGGCGCCACCCGTCGGCGACCGCACTTCCGACTCCGCATCCCAGTGAGGGGACACAGCCATGCAAGGCCCACTAGGCACCGCCCAGACCGAGCAATGGAGCTGGATCCTCCAGACCGTCTGGGGGTGGGTCTGGGGTGGCCTGTCCTGGATCGTGGATTGGCAGGCGCTCGTGTTCCGATCGGTGCTGTTCGGTGATTCTTTCTGGCAGGTCGTCGGGAAGTTTTTGTTGCTCTTCTTCCCGGCGATGGTGCTCGTCGCGGGCGTGTGGGGCACGATGGTCTCGCTCTACACGATTCCGTTCCGGTCCGGCCGCGGCCGCTTTCTGGCGGCCCTGCTCATGTCCTGGTGGGACGCCGTCCGCATGGCGTGGTTCTACTGGTTCGGCCTGGCGCGCTTCCTCCTGGTATTCGTCGGATGGATCTGGGGACTGCTCCGCCTCGGCGTCGGGCTGTTCTGGAGAACCCTGAAGAACCTGGTCACGTCGCCCTTCGCGATGCTCGACTCGAGCTCGCGCGAGCCGGGGGTGCCGTGGATCGCGTTCGTCCTGCTGCTGTTCTGGTCTGTCATCGAGGCCACGATCTTCACCTTCACGCTGCGTCCGACGATGAGCGAGATGCTCTCGGACTTGACGGGCTACCAGGTGAACCCGCTGGCCCTCGTCGTGCTCCTGTGGTTCTTTCTGTTCATGATCATCGGGGGCAGCTTCGCCTGCATCCAGGTGCTGAACGAGGCGATCCAGACTCGCGCCGTGGGGCAGATCGTCTCGATGGTGCTGATCGAGTTGGCGGTTGCGCTGTTCGAGGTGCTCTTCTTGTACCGCGAGCTGATCGACGCCATCACGCCGTGGCTGGCCCAGCAGGGCTTCCAGTTGGGGATCGTCTGGACCCTGCTGCTGGCCCTGCTGGGGTGGGTGGGCGTACGGGGCATGACCTGGTTCCTGTTCGGACGATTCGGTACGCCGGCGCTGCTCGCCATCCTGGGCCGGAAGGCGATGGAAGGCTTAGGCGCCGTGCGGGCGGCCGCGACCGCGGACGTGGAGTTCTGGCGCGGGCCGATCAACGCGCTCAAGGCCGAGCACGAGTGGTTCAAGAAGGAGGCCCAGCACCTCATGGAGCTGCTCACCCTGCCGGTGCTGCAGCTGGTCGCGAGCGGGTTCAACTTCCTGGTCGTCGTCATCATGGGCAAGCCACACTTCAACCTGCCGTTCCGGTCGCTGGACCAGGTGCTTCATAGCACGCCGATCTTCCAGACCGGCAAGACCAGCACGGTCGAGGGAGGTGCCTCATGAGGGGTCGCGTAACGGCACTGGTCCTGGCGCTCGGCGTCATCGCGTGCTCGCCGTCGGAAAAGGCGCAGACGGCCCGGTCGACGCTGGTGATCGGGTTGGACATCAGCGGCTCGTTCCGGCGCAATCCCAGTTTCAATGGGGCGATCGAGTTCGCGTCGCTCTACATCTACGGTCATCTGAACGGGATCGGCGGACTGCAGCCGAACACGGCGATCTTCGTGGGGGAGCTGGGCGGCGAGCGTACCGGGCAGGCCAAGGTGTTCCACCCGATCCAGGATCTCTCCGGCAAGTCGCCCGCTCAGATCGCGTCGGACCTGCGGTCGTGGTTCCCGCAAGAGGATCCGATCACCGACTTCAACGCGTTCTTCCAGCGCGCCGCCCTGCACGTGAAACGCAACAATCTGGTGCTCGCTCCTCTCAACGTCGTGATGTTCTCCGACGGCGAGCCGGACTATCCGGGGGCAGGCCGGCTGTCCATGGAGGACAAGTACAAACGGGTGGACATGAGCCCGCTCGAGTACCTGTCACGCAGCGTGACCGTGCGGCTGCTGTACGCCGACCCGCCCATCGCCCAGTTGTGGGAGAACAAGGTGCCGCGCAAGCGGGTGCGCCTGTGGACGCAGGACTCGGAAGTGATGAAAGGATGGCGGCGCCACATAGTCAACGGCGCGGCGATCGAGCGGCAGGATTCGCTGTGGTCGTGGGTGCAGAACGTGGTGGACGTGCGGGTGCGGCGGGAGCGAGTGCTCTAAAGCAGGACGGGGGAAGTTGGGGAGGTTCGGGAGGTTGGAGGAGGTTGCGACAGCTTGTCCACTCGCCTCCGCAGCCTCCCCTAACCTTCCCTAACCTCCCCAACCTCCTTTAGTCGCAGTATCGCTCGAAGGCCGCCGTCAGGTCGGCCGCGATGTCCTGCGCCGGCCGTCCCTCGATGTTCTTCCGCTCGAGCATGAAGACGAGCTTGCCATCCTTGAACAGCGCCATCTGCGGCGACGACGGGGGATAGCCGGTGAAGTAGCTGCGCGCTCGCGCCGTGGCATCGGCGTCCTGGCCGGCGAACACGGTCAACAGCCGTCGCGGGCGGTTCCCGTGCCGGATGGCCAGCGTCGCGGCGGGGCGGGCGTTCCGGGCGGCGCAGCCGCACACCGAGTTCACGACGACGAGGGTGGTATCCTGCGCGGTCTCGAGTGCTGCGTCCACGTCGGCGGCCGTGCGCAGCTCCTGGAATCCGATCCGCGTCAGCTCCTCGCGCATCGGCTGCACGAGGCGGGGGTCGTAGAGGGGGACGTTCAGGCTGGTCATGGGCTCCTCGAATCGCAAAGTGTCTTCCCGTGAATCATAATTGGGTGGAGCGGAGACCGCCTCCCCTCCCGTCTCGATTCGGAGCGTCGCCTATGCGGGTGTTGATCGTCGAGGACGATCCCGAGCTCGCCGCGCTGCTGCGCGACGGCCTGCGCGCGCAGCGCATCGACCCGACGCTGGCCACGACGTTCGCCGAGGGACGGGAGCAGGCCGGGCTGGCCACGTACGACGTCATCATTCTCGACGTGCGCCTCCCCGGCGGCAACGGGTTCGAGCTGTGCGGCGAGCTGCGGCGTCAGGGCGTGACCACGGCGGTGCTCATGCTGACGGCGCTCGATGCCGTGGACGACCGGGTCCGGGGGCTCGAGGTCGGCGCGGACGACTACCTCACCAAGCCGTTCGCGTTCCGCGAGCTGCTCGCGCGCCTCAAGGCGCTGGCACGACGGCGTCCCGCGCTCACGCCGGCCGTGCATCGCATCGCGGACCTGGAGGTCGATCTCGCCGCCCGCCGGGTGCGCCGCGGCGACAGCCTCCTCACGCTCAGCGCGAAGGAGTTCGCCTTGCTGGAGCTGTTCGTCACCCATCCGGGACAGGTGCTCGACCGCGCCACGATCACGGCGCACGTGTGGGACGACAATCACGATCCCTTCACCAACGTGCTGGAGGTGCTGGTGCGGCGCCTGCGGCGCAAGATCGACGACGGGTTCGAGCCCAAGCTGATCACGACGCTGCGGGGCGCGGGCTACCGGTTCGGTCCGTGAGCCACCGCTGATGGATCCGCTCGCCCGTCTCCGGCTCCAGTTGACGGCCTGGTACGCCGGTGTGCTGGTGCTCGTGCTCGTGGTCCTGGGGAGCGGTCTGTTCCTGACGGTGCGGCGCCAGATGTCGCGGCACCTGGACGTGTCGCTGCGGGCCGCGGCCGCGGCGCTGGAGCAGGCGGCGCGGATCCGCGAGAGCGAGCGCGCCGGCGCGCGAGGGGCCGTAGTGGACGCCGTCGACGAGCTCCACATCCCCGACCGGGCGCTCTATCTGCTCGACGACGACTTCCATCCGATCAAGCCGGCGGTGGTCCCCGATTGGACCCGGGACGCGTTCCGTCACGCCGCCCGGGCGAAGCACGGGTACCGCGACCTCGATGCCCCGGACGGGCACGGGCTGCGCCTGTACGTGGAGCGGTTCACCGGCACCACCGGCACGCCGTACGTGGCGGCGGTGGTGGCGGACCGGCTGGAGCTGGAGGACGAGTACGCGTCGCTGATCGAGGCCTTCGCCGCGGCGGCGCTGGCGGCGATGCTGCTGGTGGCGGGCGGCGGGTCGCTGCTGGTGCGCAAGTCGACCGCCCCGGTGCAGCGCTCGATGGAGCAGATGCGCCGCTTCATGGCCGACGCGGCGCACGAGCTGCGCACGCCGATCACCCTGCTGCGGACCCGCGCCGAGGTCGCGGCGGGCCAGGGGCGGGAGCCGTCCCGCGACGCCGCCGCCTTTCAGGCGATCGAGCGCGAGGCGGCGCGCCTCGGCGAGATCACGGGGGAGCTGCTCACGCTGGCGCGTGCCGACGCCGGCGAGTGGCCGGTCGTGCGGGAGACGCTGTACCTCGACGACGCCGTCGCCGGTGCCGTGGATGCGGCACGCGCCCGCGCCGGCCAGCGACAGGTGTTCGTGGAGGTCGGGGCGTTCGAGGAAGCGAGGATCACCGGCGATGCGGCGCTGGTGCGCCAGCTGCTGCTCATCGTGCTCGACAATGCGCTCAAGTTCACGCCGGCGGGCGGTCGGGTGCGGCTCGACGTGTCCGCCCGGAACGGGCGCGCGGCGGTCGTCGTGACCGACACCGGCATGGGCATTCCGGCCGAGCAGCTCCCCCATGTGTTCGAGCGGTTCTACCGGGGTGAGCGCGCGCGCCACGAGGCGGAGGGGGCCGGGCTGGGCCTCGCCATCGCCCGGTGGATCGCCGACGTGCACGGCGCCGCTATCGAGATCGCGTCCCCGCCGGAGGGTGGCACGCGCGTCGCGATCACCTTCCCGCTCGCGGCAGCGTGAACGTCCGGCCCCGGATCGCCACGAGCAGGATCGGGACCGCGAACAGGGTGATGGGAGTCGACAGCGCCAACCCTCCGATGACGGCGAGGGCGAGCGGACGCTGCATCTCGCTCCCGGCCCCGATCCCGAGCGCGAGCGGCAGCAGGCCGAACAGGGTGCACAGCGTCGTCATCAGAATGGGGCGGAGCCGGACCCGGGCGGCTTCGCGGATCGCGGCCTCGAGCGTCGCGCCCTCGCTCTGCATCCTCAACTTGGTGAAGTCGAGCAGGATGATGCCGTTCTTCACGATCAGCCCCACCAGCAGAATCAGCCCCATGAACGACGAGACGTTGAGCGGGGTGCCCGTGAGGAACAGCAGCGCGAGGGCCCCGACGAACGAGACGGGCGCGACGAGCAAGACGACAAGGGGCTCGACGAACGACTCGAACTGCACCACCATCACCGCGCAGACGCTGACGGCGGCGAGCCCGAGCACCAGCAGCAACGCCCGGAACGCTTCCTGCTGGCCGGCGTACTGGCCCCCGAGCGCCACCCGCACGCCCGGCGGCGCGGGATGCGCCGCCAGCACGCGCCGCACGTCCGTCATGACGCCGCCCAGCGATCGCCCGCTCACGTCCGCCGTCAGCACGATCATCTGCTGCTGATTCTCCCGCTCGAGGCTCAGCCGCGACTCGGTCGGCTCGAACGTCGCCAGGCTGCCGAGCGGGGTCACGCGGCGCGCCGGGCCGCCCAAGAGCGGGAGGGCGCGCAGGCGCAGCGGATCGAAGCGCACCGAGTCGGGTGCCCGCACGCGCACGGCGACGGGTCGATCCCCGGTGCGGATCTCGCCGGCGGGCATGCCGAGCAGGGCGGCGCTCACCGCGCTCCCCACGTCCACCGGGGTCATGCCGATCCGGCCGGCTTCCGCCTCGTTCACCCGCATCAGCAGCTCCGCCGACGGCTCACTCACGCCGTTGTACAGGTCCTCGAGCCCGCCGACCTGCTCCAGGTTCGGGGCCAGCCGCCGCGCATAAGCTTCGAGGGTGTCGAGCGACTCGCCGAACAGCTTCACCTCGACCGGGCGCGCCGCGCCGGCGAGGTCGTTGATCACGTCCGCCAGGATCTGCATGAACTCGATGTGCAGGCGCGGGATGGCGGTCGTGGCCTCGTCCCGGACGTGGTCCATGACGGCGAAGACGTCGCGGGAGCGCCGGCTCCGGGGCATGAGCCGCGCCACGATGTCGCCGGAGTTCTGGGCCGTCGCGAAAAACCCCAGCTCGGCGCCGGTCCGCCGTGAAGTCCCTGTGATTTCCGGTGTCGCGGCGAGAATACTTTCCGCAATGCCGACCTCGCGGTCCGTTTCCGCCAGCGCGGTGCCGCCGGGCGTGAAGTAATCGAGCACGAACGCCCCCTCGTCGATTTCCGGCAGGAACCCGGTGCCCACGAGTTGCCACAGGCCGAAGCCGGCGGCGGCGAGGACAAGCAGCGCCGCGCCGAGCCTCCGGGGATGATCCAGGGCTCCCGCCAGTGCGCGCTCGTAGCGCGGTCCCAGCTCCTCGAGCGCGTGCTGCACCCGGGCCAGGATGCCCGTGACGCTCGCGTCCACCTCGTGCGCGGTGACGAACTGCTCGGCGAGGAGCGGAATGAGCGTGAGGGCGAGCGCGAGCGACACCAGCACGGCGACGGTGAGGGTCGTGGCGAGCGCGGCGAAGAACTGCCCGACCACGCCCTGGAGCAGGCCGAGCGGGAGGAAGACGACCACGGTGGTGATGGTCGAGGTGGTCACCGGCCAGATCAGCTCCTGAACCGCGGCGCGGATCGCCTGGACTCGCCCGCCGCCGAGCAGGAGGTGCCGCGCGATGTTTTCCGTGATGACGACCGCGTCGTCGATCACCAACCCGATCGCGATCGCCATCGCGCCCAGGGTCATCAGGTTGAACGTCTGGCCGATCACGCTCATGACGAAGATGGTCACCGCGAGGGTGACCGGGATCGACGTGGCGCTGACGGCCGTGATGCGGCCGTGCCGCAGAAACACGAGCAGGACGACCACCGCGAGCGCGGCGCCGACCAGCATCGCGTCGCGCACCGAGCGGACCGCGTCGCGCACCAGCGCCGCCTGGTCGTACACCGGCTTGAGGCGCACACCCGGCGGCAGGCTCTTGGTGAGGCCCGTCATGACGCCGGCCACGCTGTCCGCGATCGCCACGGTGTTGCCGCCGATCTGGCGGGCGATGTTGATGAGCGCCGCGGGCTTGCCATCGCCCGCCACGATCCGCACGTGATCCTCGGTGCCCACCTGCACCGTCGCCACGTCCCGCACGTGCAGGCCGCTCCCCAGCACCACGGCGCCGACGTCGTCGGCGCTGTGGGCTTCCTGATCGGTCACGATGAGGTACTGGCGATAGTTCTGGGCCACCCGCCCCACGGCCTGCACGGTCACGGCCCGCCGGATGGCGTCGGCCAGATCCGCATAGGAGATGCCCACGGCGGCGAGCCGCGCGGGATCCACCATGACTTCGATCTCCCGCACGTCGGACCCCTGCACCTCCACACGGCCGACTCCCGGGACGCGGGAGAGCAGCGGCTTGATCTCGTAGCGCGCGATGTCATACAGCGTGGCGGGGTCGCCGCCCTGCAGGTTGTACGAGAGGATGGGAAAGAGCGAGGGCGTGAGCCGCTCGATCTCCATGTCCAGGTCGGGGGGGAGCGAGCCCTGAATCTGGTTCACGCGGGCGCGCACCAGCTGCAGCGCGTACGCCATGTCCGTGGTGGGCGAGAAGTTGATCGATAGCTCGCTCGCACCTCTGATGGAATGCGACTGGACGCGCGTCACGCCCGGCACCACGCTGACCGCTTCTTCCAGCGGGCGCGTCACGCTGAACACGATCTGCCGGGCGCCCAGGCTCGATCCCTGGGCGACGATCTTGATGCGTGAGAAGTTCAGTTCGGGATAGATGGCGGACGGCAGCTGGAAGCCGGCCCAGATCCCGGCGACGCTTACGAGGCCCACCAGCAGCAGCACCAGCCGCCGCTGGCGACTGACGACGTCGAACAGCGTCACTCCGGCGTCCGCACGGTCCGCGAGATCTTGGCGCCGTCCTGGATGCCGTAGGCCCCGGCGGTCACGACGGTCTCGCCGGGCGCGAGGCCCGACGCGATCTCGGCCACGGAGTCGCTCCGGGCGCCGATCCTCACGGGGCGCGAGTGGGCCACGCCGCTCGAGTCCACGACGAAGACCTGGAACGCGTCCCCGTTCGGAACCAGGGCGGCGAGCGGCACCGTGACGGCCTGCGCGTGCACCGCCGTCACGATCCGGCCGACGACCGATTCGCCGATTCGGAGCGGACGGCTGGGGCGGCGCAGCTCGGCGCGGACCGTCACCGCGCGGGACGCGGAATCGAGCGCGGCCGCGACGCCCGTCACGCGCCCCTGCCCCAGTTGCGCGTCCCCGCCGCCCCCCCCGCCCCCCGCCACGGCCACGGTGTCGCCGTCGCGAATCTGCGCCGCGTCGGCGGGAGACACGCCGAACAGAATGTCCAGCGCCGTCGGGTCGGCCACCTCGACCAGCGGCTGGTTCTGATCGGCGGAGGCGCCGAGCACGGCGCTCATGCGGGTGACGACCCCGGCGATCGGAGTCCGTAGCGTGGCGAGCTGCTGGGCGCGCCGGGCCGTCACGGCGGCCAGCTGGGCCTGGGCGAGATCGGCGGCCGCCTGGTCCGAGTCCTTCTGGGGCAGGATGCCGGCCTGCACCAGGCGCACCGCACGGGCGTAGGCGTGCTGAGCATTCTCGAGCGCCGTCGCCGCACTCTGCGCCGCCGCGTCGAAGGGCTCGCGCTCGAACTCGAGCAGGGTGTCTCCTTGCGCCACGCGGTCGCCCACGGCGACGCGGATGCGCGCCACACGGGTGGGCGCCGGCGCGGCCAGCTCCGCGAAGTGACCGGGCCGCGGGGTCACGGTCCCGATCGCGGTCACGACCTGTGAGAACGCTTGCGTCGCGACCTGCGCCGTCCCGACCCGGGCGCCGCCCTGGTCGGCGGGCGGCTCGGCCGCCGCGCTTCCCTCACGCTCGCCGCGACACCCCGCGAGCGCCGCCACGGTGGTGAGGAGGAGGGCCAGAGCGCGCGTCACGACGGCTCGGGTGCGGTGAACAGGCGCACCGCTCCCGCGGCGTTGTTTGCCGCGGCGACGTCGTCGATGTAGCGGGCGAGCGCTTCGCGGGCGTTGCGTTGCGCCTCGAGCACGTTGGCGAGGGGAATGGCGCCTTCGGCGTACGCTCGCAGCGACATCGCCGCCACACCGTCCGCGCTCGCCAGCAGGCGACGGCCGCGCGCCACGCGATCCAGTGCCGCCGCGAGGACGCGACGAGCGCGGCTCATGTCGGCGGCGGATTCCCGGCGCGTCACATCGAGCTGTGCCTGCGCCCGGTCGCGAGCCGCCTGTGCCTGACGGATCTCGCCCCCATTCCAGTTGAAGAGCGGGAACGGTAACGACACCCCGACCGTCGGCAGCACGGTCCCGGCTGGCGCGGTCGGGTCACCCCGCTCGATACCCGCCTGGAGACTGGGCGCCGCGAAGACGCTGCGATGAGCGAACGTGAGCGCGCGCTGCGCGGCGCGGAGGGTCGCGTCGGCCGCCGTGACCCGCAGCGGCTCGCCGGGGTCGCCCGGCACGCTGTCGGCGGGCGGCGCGAGCGAGTCGACGAGCGTGATCCCCGGCGCATCGGCCGGCAACCCCATGGCGAGTTGGACGCCGAGCAGCGCGTCCAGCGCGGCAAGCGAGTCGTCCACCGCGATGATCTCGAGTTGGCCCGCGTTCACCTCGGCGAGCCGCACGTCCAGCTCGCTCACGTCGCCGACCTCTCGGCGCAACCGCGCCATCGCCAGCAAGCTGTCGGCGTCGCGCGCGGTGCGGCGCGACAGGCGCGCGTGCGCGAGTGCGGCGAGCGCACGGGTATAGGTGGTGTCCACGTCGAACCGTATGGCGGCGCGTTCGAACGCGAACCCGTAACGCGCCGCTTCGCGCGCGGACGCGGCGGCGCCGATCCGTGCGGAGCGCAGCCACGGCAGGTCGAGCGCGAGGTCGGCGATGTAGTGATAATGCGGAACGTCTTTCGTGTAGGTCGCCGCGAGCGACGGGTTGGGAAACGCGCGAGCCGCCCGCAGCACCCCCGCAGCCAGGGCCGTGTCCGCGCGGCCGAACGCGGCGCGAGCGCCGCGCGCCAGGGCCGCCTCCACCGCCTGGGCGCGCGTGACCGCTTGTTGCGCGAGGAGAGGAGGGGCTCCAGCCGCGCCGCACAAGGCGACGCAGAGCGGAAGAGACGCTCGAAGAGCCATGGTATCGTGCGGGGAAACCTACTGGTCGAACCTGTCAGGAAGCTGACACGGTCAGCCCCATCCGCCCGCCGCGCGCTCCACAGAGCCCAACTGGCTCTCGGTCGGCTCCGCTCAGCAAAACCACGGCTCGGTGAGGCGTGGCGCGACAGGTCGCTCAGGCGGCGGCCGCCGGAACGGCGCCAGGGGCGTCGGGCGGCCGGCGCGCCGGTCGGCGAGCTCGCGGATACGGTAGAACGTGACCCCGGGATCTTCCTCGGCACGCGCCGCGTCGGCCACGAGGGCGCTGGCGTCGCGCTGCAGCTCGTCCATCCGCGGGTCCGGATGGGTCCAGCGATAGCTGAGGCCGGGCGCGTCGAGCCGGCCGAGCGCGAGACGGAGCGCGGGCCGGGTGAGCAACAGCGAGCCCGGGGGCACCAGCAGCCGGATGGTGAGCTGAACCGGGTCGACGTGATCCACGAGGTCCTGCGCCTCGAGGAAGTCCAACAACTCGATGTAGTCGTCCAGCGTGCTCCACGGCGTGAACGGTACGAAGGTCGGGCGAGGGGCGATGCCGGCGCGGCGCAGCACGTCGATCGCCCCGGGCACATCGGCCTTGGTGTGCCCCTTCTCGAGATTGGCGAGCACGACATCCGAAAGCGCCTCCACCGCCGACACGACGAAGGCGCACCCGGTGGCGCCGAACTCGGGGAACAGCTCCCGGTGACGCAGCACGTGCTCGATCTTGCTGGTGAAGTCGTAGCTCACGCCGGGAAACTCGGCGTGCAGGTCCCGTACCAGCTTGAGCGCGTGTCCCGGGCCGTTCAGGAAGTCTGGATCGCCGAACGTGATGTGCCCCGCCCCGGCGGCGACCAGTCGACGCACGTCCTCCAGCACCACGGCGCGCGGCACCGCGAAGAAACGCCCGTTGTAGACCGGCGGGATGGGGCAATGGAGGCACGTATGCAGGCAACCGCGACTCGCCTCGACGTATCCGGCCGGCACGGAGCGGCCTTCGCGCGCGAGCCGCACGTATCGCGCCAGCGGCGGAAGCGACTCGCGGCTCGGCAGCGGGAACGCGAGCCGCTCGAGCGTCGCAATGCGGCGCCCGCGCTCCGCTCCGGCCTCGAGACGCTGCGCCAGCGCCACGAGCTCGCCCTCGAATTCCCCACCCATCACGTCATCCGCGACGCCATCGAGCAGGAACTCGGCGCACAGCAGTGCGTACAAGCCGCAAAACACGATCCGGCAGCTCGGGTTGAGGCGTCGGAGGCGCTGGGCCGCCGGTACGCCGAGGCGCAGGGCCGTGTGCATCGGGGCCATGATGGCGGCGAGGCGTGCCCGGCGCACCGCCACGTCGTCCAGGGGTTCGAGCGCGAGGTCGAGCGCCCGCGGAGCGTATCCCGCGCGCTCGAGAAACGCCATCGGCCACCCGAGGCCGAGCGGCTGGTGACCGAGCTCGTAACAGGACACGACGAGGATCGCTCCCGGCGCGCGCAGCGCGGCGACGACAGGAACCGGCGATTCAGGCATGATGTTCGTACAAGCAAACTACACCGAGGTCCACGTGACTACGCATACCCCCATCACCATTCTCGGCGTCCCGGGCAGCTTGCGACGGGGCTCCTACAACCGCTCCGCGCTGCGTGTGGCGCAGCAGCTCGTGCCATCGGGCGCGAGGCTCGAGGTCGCGGAGATCGGCCAGCTGCCGCTGTACAATCAGGACCTCGAGACCGAGCCCCCGGGCACGGTCGCCGACTTCAAGCGTCGCATCCGCGGCGCGGACGCCGTGCTGTTCGTCACGCCCGAATACAACTATTCGGTTCCGGGCGTGCTGAAGAACGCGATCGACTGGGCGTCGCGCCCCTACGGGGACAGCGCCTGGGACGGAAAGCCCGCGGCGATCATGGGTGCGTCGGGCGGCCCGATCGCGACGGCCCGGGCCCAATACCACCTCCGCCAGATGCTGGTGTTTCTCAACATGCCCGCGCTCGCCCAGCCCGAGGTGCTGATCGGCGATGCACAGGAAAAGTTCGACCCGAACGGCAACCTCATCCACGATCCCACGCGCGAGCGGATCCGGCAGATGCTCGAGGCGCTGGTGCGGTGGACGCTGCTGCTGCGGCGCGAGCTACCGGACTAGACGTCACTTCTTGAGGAACGCCTGCAACGCGGTCCGGAAGTCGGGCGTCGTCCGACTCACCGCGTTCACATCCGCGCCCAGGCGCACGCCCTCTTCGAATCGCATCCCGTCGAGCTGGTAGAATTGCTGCTTGGTCAGCGCCAGCGCGGACGGGCTCGCGGTGGCGAGCGCGCGCAGCACCTCACCCACCTGATCGTCGAAATCCGAGTCCTCGTATACGCGCGACACCAGTCCCAGTCCGGCCGCCTCGGGGGCGCCGAGGATGCGCCCCGTCGCCGCCAGATCGAACGCGACTTTCTCCCCCGTCGTGCGCTTGAGCAGCGTCATGACGATCGCCGGCACGAAGCCGCGCTGCACCTCCGGATACCCGAACCGGGCGGACTCCGCCGCCAGCACCAGGTCGCACGCCGTGGCGAGCCCGCAGCCCCCGGCGAGGGCCCGCCCCCGGACCAGGGCGACGACCGGCTTGGGGAGGCGTCGCATGCTCAGGAAGACTTCGCCGAACCGGAGCGCAGCCCGTCGGTTCTCGTCCGCGCTCTTGTCCGCGGAGGCGAGCAGCTCGTGGAGGTCCATCCCGGCGCAGAAATCCTCGCCCGCGCCCCGCACCGCCACCACGCGCACAGCGGCGTCCAAGTCGGCGCGCTCGAGCACGGCCAGCAGCGCGTCGATCATGGGTGCATCGATCGCGTTCTTCTTCTCCGCGCGGTTGAGCGTGACGGTGAGGATCCCGGAGTCGACCGTCGCGAGCACGCGATCCGTCACCGCGGCAGCTCCACCACGAGGCGCAGCAGCGCGGTCGAAAGCACCTTGCCCTGGGCGTCGGTCTTGAGGGAGATGGTCCCACCGCCGTCCAGAGCGCCGTGGAGCAGGAAATTCAACGCATGCAAATTGGGCAGCTCGAACCGCTCGACCGGGCCCGTGATCATGCCCTTGAAGTGCCGGGCCACCCTGGCGGCGGTCACCTGCTTGACCAGGGTGGGGTAGTACTCGGGCCTCAGCGCTATCAACCCGACGTTGGCCGTGTCTCCCTTGTCGCCCGATCGTGCATGCGCCAATTCCACGAGCTGCACTCGTCGTTTCCTCGACCGCCCTCTCATACCTCGACGATCTCCACGCACGGCTCCACCATGCTCTTGTCGAGCAGCGCGGGCCAGTAGGCCACGATCTCTTCCGGCTTGGGACGCCCCCCGGCGAATCCGGTGACGCTGGGAGGACCGTTCAGGATCAGTGGAGCGAGCTCACGGGTGAATCGCTCCACCGCGGCCCGGTCGGGCGAGCGCACGCCGATCCGCAGCTGTACTTCGGGGAGGCCTTCCACCGCCAGGTCCTCGAGCGCGAGGCGGCCGTGCGTCGCGTCGGCTCCCAGGAGCTCCGTGTGGATCGCCTCGAACCGGAGTCCCAGGCTCTCGAGGCGTCGGCGCAGCACGCGGTCGGCGGCCCGGGCCTTCTCGTACGCATCGGGCCAGGCGTACACCAGCGTACCGACGGCCTTGTATCCGTAGAAGTAGGCGACCGACACCTTGAGTTTCTCGGTCGCCGGTCTTCCCCTGACCCCCGACACCCGGACCCTGTCTCTCCCCGCTTGCTCGAGCCGGATGGTGGTGAAGTCCGCGATGCAGTCCGGCGTGATGTACGCCGCAGGGTCGCCCATCTCGTACACGAGCTGCTCGGTCACGCCGGCGACGCTGATACGCCCGCCCGTGCCGCGATGCTTGGTGATCTCGAACGTGCCATCGGGACGGGCCTCGACGATCGGATACCCCACGTTGGCGAGATCGGGGATCCGCTTCCAGTCCACGAGACAGTTGCCCCCGCTGCATTGCGCGCCACACTCGATGGTATGGCCCGCGACGGTGCCGGCGGCGAGCAGGTCCCAGGCGTCGGCCGGCCAGTCGAAGGCGTGGATCATGGGCGCGAGTGTGAGGCCGGTATCGGTGACGCGGCCCGTGATCACGACGTCCGCCCCCTGACGCAGCGCCTCCACGATGGGCCGGGCACCGAGGTAGGCGTTCGCCGCGAGCACCCGATCGCGCACGTCGGAGAGCGGCCGGCCCGTGTCGAGGTTCCTGAGCTCGTGCCCGCGGGCCAGAAGCCCCTCCAGGCGGCCCAGCAGATCGTCTCCCGTCACGATGCCGATGCGCAGCTTGCCTCCGAGCCCGAGCCGGCGCGCGACATCGGCGACGGCCTGCGCGCAGGCCCGCGGGTTCACGCCACCGGCGTTGGCGGTGACCTTGATGCCCCGCTCGGCGACGATCGGGAGGATGCGCTCCATCGACGGCACGAAGTCCTTGGCGTACCCGAGCGACGGGTCGCGCGATTTCTGCTTCTGCAGGATGGACATGGTCACTTCGGCCAGGTAGTCCATCATCAGGTAGTCGACGGGCCCGCCCGTCACCTGGCGGTGCGGCGCCTCGAGCCAATCGCCCCAAAACCCCTGGCCGGCGGCGATCCGCACGGCGCGCGGGTCCCGCGCCGGCGTCATGGCAGCGGGAGCCGCCGGACTGCGTCCGAGCCGATACCGTCGGATGCGTGGATGCGCACCTCGATGAGCGGCGCGAATCCGTCGGGAAGGATGAGCTCCGGCGGCCGGGCGAGGGGGACCACCGCGCGTCCGCCCGCGACCACGCGCACGTCCGTACCGCCGCCCGAGGACCGCGGCTGGGCGAGCAGGAAGCGTACGCGCACCGTCGCGTGCCAGGGGTGGGCACCGTTGTAGCGCGCGAACGCGGGGAACAGCTCCACGATGAGCGGGTGCCCCTTGAGGGCGGCCAGCGCCCGCGCATCGACGGCGTGCCGCCCGAAGGCATAGTTGAGCGCGCCCTGCCCGACCTGTTGCCCGGTCGAGTCGAAGTCGGTGACGCCGAAATCGGTGAAGTCGTCCCACTGCTCGCGCGCCATCTCCACGTCCACGGTCGCCTGGCCCGCCCAGTCGGGGACCCGCACCGTCACGCTCTCGGCTGGTGCGCCGCGGCCGGTGACGGCGGAGGACCGCTCGGCACCGATGAGCGTCGTGGTCGCGCGTCCGGCGGCCGTTTCGGGGCCCGTCGTGGAGGCTTCGATGCCCGGCGTCGCCGCGCCGATCACCCAGGGCGCCAGGGCGGCGCGTACGGTGACCGTGACACCCGAGAGGGGTGGCGCGACCAGGTCGAGCTCGTATACACCGGGCACGAGGTCTTCCGCGGACACGACAAAGCGGGCCGTGCCGGGCAGCGTACCACCGAGCGAGACGACGGAGTCGTGACCGACGCCGCGGAACGGCGCGCCGTTCGGCTCGAACAGGTAAGCGGTTGCCGTTTGCACCGCGGAATCGGGCAGCGTGACGGCGGCGGAGAGCGTCGCGCCCGACGTGGCGGCCTTCAGGAAGTAGCGTTGCACACGCGCCGGGCCGATGGCGCGCCGCTCGTCGAACAGCGGCTTCGCGGCCAGGTCATACGGCACCACGACCGTATTGGGGAGGGTGAAGAGCGCCCCGGCGAGCGTATCGCTCGGATTCCAGGCGCTCACCGTGCCGATGTAGACGCCGGGCGCGCCAAAGGCCGACCGCTGGTAGACGACGGGGATCTCCGTTTCCCGCGCCCCCGCAGCGACGGTGGTGGGCACCGCGAGCCAGGGGACGCTGCTCCTGAGCAGGAACTGCGCGGCCCGCAGCCCGGCGACGTGGCGTACCTGGAACGATTGCAGGGTGTCACCGGGGTCGCCGAGACCGTCCCGGTGGAACGCCGCCGAGACGCCGGCGGGCACGCGCACCACGTACGCCGAGCCCTGATGTCCGCCCAACAGCCAGCGGTATGCCAAGTCGAGTCGCGGCTGACCTGCGCCATCGTCGATCGGGCTTTCGCCCCGGAAGGGGACCGCCGTGGCACGCAGCGCCTGCGTGATCTCCGTCGCGCTCACCTTGCGCCCTTCCTGCGCCATGGCGGACAGGAGACATGCCGCGAGGCCGGCGGCGTGCGGCGCGGCCATGCTCGTCCCGCCCTTGATCTCGTCGCCCGTGTTCCAGCGCGGGACCGACGAGAACGCCACACCCGGCGCCACCAGGTCCGGTTTCGCGACCTCGCCGCCGCGCGAGCTCCACCACCCCATCACGTCGGGCGCCGGTGCGGTCCCCGGCTGTACCGGGCGGGCGAAGGCTCCGGGGTAGGATGCGCCCACCGACAGCGCGAGATCCGCCGAGCCGGGGAACCCGAGCGTCGAGAGTCCGGGGCCGTCGTTGCCCGCGCTGATCGTGAACACCACCGCGGGATGGGCCACGAGGAACGCGTTCACGAGGGAGTCAATGACCGCGTGTCCCTCGCGCTCGTTCCCCACGCCGAAGCTCAGGTTCAGCACCAGCGGCAGGCCGCGCTGCTCGGCGTAGCGGGCCGCGTAGCCCATGGCGCGCTGCATGCTGCCGGTGACCGAGATGCCGCCACGGGCAGCGTTCGCGATCTTCAGGCCCAGGAGCTGCGCGCCCGGGGCCACGCCGTCGAACCCGGACACGTTGAACAGGCTGTGCCCCGCGGCGATGCCGGCCACGTGGGTGCCGTGCCCGCCGTTGTCGAAGAACAGGTCGAGCAGCGGCGCACCGTCGGCTTGGCTGAAATTGGCGGCGAGGGTGATCGGCTTGGACCCGAGGGCGATGGTCTCGCGCCCATCACGGTAGTCGTGCAGCGGCATCTCGTCCTCGAACGAGCCGTTCAAGTTCGAGTCGAGGAACGCCACCCAGCCGTCGCTCGCCTTGACCACGATGACGGGAAACGTGTCCGTGTTGGCTCCGTTGCCGTTCAAGTCGCCGGCGGGCACCTTGCCGAGGGGCAGCTCCCGCAGCATCCCGGCGTACCACGTCGTGGCCGTGGTGAGGCGTCCGATGCGGTGTGCGCCCGCCAGCGTGTGCCCGCCGACGGCGACGGTGCCGTCGCTGGCGGGCGTCACGGGGGCGAGGGCGACGCGACCCTCACCCGAAAAGTCGCGCAGCTCGACGATCTTGGGCGCCCCGGTGCTGGTGGTGATCAGGCCGTCCACGCCCGGGTCGACGCCGGTGTCGAGGATCGCGATCAGGACTCCACGCCCGTCGTAGGTAGGATGCTGGACGCGGAACTGATCGACGCCCGTGTCCTTGAGCGGCATGAGCCCGGTCATGAACGCGATCGCGGGGGGCAGGGCGGGCTCCCGCGCGGGCACGGCGGTGGCGTCGGCCGCCGCCGGCGGTGCAGCGGTCGCGGCGGGGGGCCGCTCTGCCGGGACGGCGGTGGTGGCGGGGCGAGCCGCGGTGCCGCCGCAGGCGGCGACCAGAGCGGCCAGGGCGATGCTGCAGCGATTGCGGGTCATGAAGCGCTCGGTAGGACGAAGGCCCCGAGGTGGGGGCCGGGGAACTCCGTGGTCGCCTCGAGCAGGAAGGCGAGGACGTCACGCGTCTCTTCCGGCGGCACGATGGCATCGACGAAGCCCCGTGCACCGGCGAACCGGGCGTCGAGCTGCCGCTCGTAGTCGGCGCGCATCGCCTCGATCGCCGGGGCGTTCTCCGTCTTGGCCACGCCGTTCCCGAAGACGGCTTGGACGGCCGACTCACCCTCCATCACGCCCATCCGGCCGGTCGGCCACGAGACGATGAAATCGGGGTCGAAGCCCTGCCCCGCCATGGCGTAGTAGCCTGCTCCCGACGCGTGATTGACCGTCAGGACGAGCTTGGGCACCGTGGCGGTCGCCATCGCTTCGACGAAGCGCGCGCCGGCGCGGATGATCCCCGAGTGCTCGGCTTCCGTCCCGACCATGAAGCCCGAGACGTCCTGCACGAAGAGCAGGGGGAGCCGCTCGCGGTCCGCGTTGGCGATGAAGTACGCCACCTTCTCGGCGCTCGCGGTGTAGATGATGCCGCCGATTTTCGGCGCTTCACCCGCTTTGCCTTTGATCAGGCCGCGGGAGTTAGCGATGAGCGCCACCGGGCGTCCCGCGATGGCTCCGTGCCCGCAGATCATCTCCGGGGCCACGTCCGCCTGGAACTCGTCCAACGCCCCCCCGTCCAGCAGGCACTCGAGCACGGCACGCATATCGTAGCTCATGCGGTGGTCGGAGGGGAGCAGGTCGTACAGGTCCTTGGGGCTGCGCTTCGGCTTGCCGCCGGGCGCCGGCGGGCGCGACGGCCGGGGGAGCCGGGACACGTACTCGCGGAGGCGCTCGAGGCAGTCCTTGTCGTCGCGGGTGCGGTAGTGTGCCACGGCGCTGACACTGGTATGCGTGCGGGCGCCGCCGAGCGATTCCGCGTCCACCACCTGCCCCGTCGCGCCCTTCACGAGATTGGGTCCGCCCAGGCCCATGAACGACGTCCCGTCGACCATGAAGATCACGTCCGACAGCGCGGGCAGGTACGCGCCGCCCGCGATGCACGGACCCATCACGGCGGCGATCTGCGGCACGTGGAGGTAATGGCGCATGATCGAGTTGTAATAGAAGATGCGCGCCGCGCCGTACTGTCCGGGGAACACGCCGTCCTGATAGGGCAGGTTCACGCCCGCGGAATCTACCAGGTAGACGATCGGCACCCGCTGGCGCATGGCGATCTCCTGGGCGCGGAGGATCTTCCGGATGGTCTCGGGCCACCACGATCCCGCTTTCACGGTCGCGTCGTTTGCGACGACGACCACCGGCCGCCCCGAGATCCGTCCCAGCCCCGTGACCACGCCGGCGGCCGGCGCCTGACCCTCGTACTGGTCGCACGCGACGAGCAGTCCGACCTCGAACCAATCGGCGCCCTGGTCGAGCAGAGCCGCGACCCGCTCGCGCGCGGTGAGCTTCCCCTGCTCGTGCTGGCGGCGCACCTTGTCGGGTCCGCCGCCCTGCTCGAGCTGCTGCTGCAGCTCACGGTACTGCGCGGTGAGGCCCTTGAGCCGGGTCAAGGGCGCTTGTCAGGCTGAGACATGTTCCGCCGCCCACTCGTCGATGTACTTCACCAGCTCGGACGTTGACGTGCCGGGTCCGAACAATCGGCCAATCCCCTGCTGGCGCAGCGCCTCCATGTCCTCCGGAGGAATGATTCCGCCACCGGTCACGAGGACGTCGTCGCGCCCGGCCTTGAGGAGCAGCTGCTTCACGCGCGGAAACAGGGTCAGATGCGCGCCCGAGAGGATCGAGAGGCCCACCACGTCTACGTCTTCCTGCACGGCCGCCTGCACGATCATTTCGGGCGTCTGGTGCAGGCCCGTGTAAATGACCTCCATGCCGGCGTCGCGCAGCGCGGCGGCCACGACCTTCGCGCCGCGGTCGTGCCCGTCCAACCCGGGCTTTGCCACCAGTACCCGGATCGGGCGCCGCGCGCTTGCCATCAGCGGCGGAACCGCAGCAGGCCGGCGAGCCCGTCCACGACACGGCGCGCCCGCTCGTCGTAGACGACATCCACCTGGACGCGCTGGGCGAGTGCTTCCTCGATGGCATCGTCGATGCGCAGGTCGTCGTCCCGGCCGTCCGCGACCAGGGTGCGCACCTGGCCGCGCTCGAGCGCCTTGAGCGTCGCGTCGATGCCGTTCACGGCCCAGCCGCTGCCGACGCCGTCGCGCACCGCCTCCGCGTGCGCGCGCTCCCAGGCCCGCTCGCGCTCTTCACGCAGCGCCAGGGCCGCCTCCCGCACCTCGGCGGCGGCCACGCGCTTGGGATTCAGACGCACCACGCCGAGCACGAGGTCGTGAAGGTAGGTGTGCAGGTGCGGCAGCAGCGCCGCCGCGTCCACGCCGATACCCGCGGCGACCAGCCCCGCGAGGGGGCGCTGCGTGTGGATCTGGAAGATCAGGTCGGCCACCTGCGCGTAGTGGCGCTGCTTCTCCTCCCGAATGCGCATGTGATGACTGTGCTCGCCGAATCCGCCCGCGAGCACGCTGCCCTTCCTGGCTTGCCGCTCGCCGTGGAACTTCCCGGAGCGCGTGGCCAGCGCCGTGAGGCTGGGGAGCTCGGCGACGTCGTAGGCCGTCACCGCGAACAAGCGTGCGCTCGTGCGGTCGCACGCGACCACGAGAATGGTGCCGAACTCTTCTTCGAGGGCGACCAGCTCGCGCACCAGGGGGACGGGGGCGACCGCCAGGCGCGAGCGGTGCACCTGGGGCAGCGGGAGCACCTCGAACAGGTCGAGGGCGCCGCACGCGAACAGCGCGATCCCGCGGGCCGACGGCAAGCGGCTCGGCTCCTCGAAGTAGCGCCGCAGGCGGTCCAGATCGGCCGCGACGCTCTCCCGCTGCGCGTGATCCAGCGGGCGGCGCCCGAGGTCGGACGCGACCTGCTTGATGCGGTTCTTGATCTTGATGAGGTATTTGGCCCGCGCCTTGTCGCGCGGCTCGAGCTTCAAGTAGCAGGAGACGACCTGGAACGGACCGGGCTGCAGGCCTGCGAGGCGCTCGACGGCCCCGCGCACGGCGCTCTCGCTGGCGGACACGGGCAGGGCGGTCATGGTCTAGAAGAACACCGGCTCGCGGTAGGCGCCGTACACCCGCTCCAGGGCGTGCCGGATCTCGTACAGGGTGCAGTAGGCGCGGGCACAGTCCAGCATCGGTCCGATCACGTTGCGCTCCTCGAGCGCCGCCTGGCGCAGTGCTTCGAGGCGCTCGCCCACCAGCGCTTCGTCGCGCTCGGCGCGCAGCCGCGCCAGGCGCCGGCGCTGGAGAGCCTCGGCGTCGGTCGACACCTTGAGGATCTCGACCGGGTGGTCGTCCTCGCTGACGTAATCGTTCATGCCCACGATCACGCGGCGGCCCGCTTCGACGTCGCGCTGGAACTCCGCCGCCGAGCGGGCGATCTGGCGCTGGAACCAGCCGCTTTCGATCCCCTTCACGACGCCGCCCACGGACTGGATTTCCGCGAACAGCGCTTCGGCTTCGCGCTCGAGCTGCTCGGTGAGCGACTCGACGTAATACGAGCCCCCCAGCGGGTCGATCACGTCCGCCACGCCGGTCTCGTGAGCGACGATCTGCTGGGTGCGCAGCGCCAGCCGCACCGCCTCTTCCGTGGGGAGCGCGAGCGTCTCGTCGAGCGAGTTGGTATGCAGCGACTGCGTGCCCCCGAGCACCGCCGCCAGCGCCTGGTAGGCCACCCGCACGACGTTGTTCATCGGCTGTTGCGCGGTGAGGGTGACGCCGGCGGTTTGCGAGTGGAACCGCATCATCCACGACCGGGGGGTGCCGGCCCGGAAGCGCTCCCGCAGGTGCCGCGCCCAGATGCGCCGCGCCGCCCGCAGCTTGGCGATCTCCTCGAAGAAGTCGTTGTGAATGTCCCAGAAGAACGACAGGCGCGGCGCGAACGCGTCGACGTCGAGCCCTCGGGCCACCCCGCGCTCCACGTACGTGAACCCGTTGGCGAGCGTGAACGCCAGCTCCTGCGCCGCGGTCGCTCCGGCCTCGCGGATGTGATAGCCCGAGATCGAGATCGTGTTCCAGAGGGGCGCGTGCTCGGTGCACCACTCGAACATGTCCACGATGATCTTGAGGGCCGGCTCCACGGGGTACACCCAGGCATGCTGCGCCATGTACTCCTTGAGGATGTCGTTCTGCACGGTGCCCCGCAGCTTGTCGCTCGACACGCCCTGGCGCTCGGCCGCGGCGACGTAGAAGCAGAACAGGATCGCCGCCGGACCGTTGATCGTCATCGACGTCGACACCTGATCGAGCGGGATGCCGCGGAACAGATCCTCCATGTCGGCGAGCGACGAGATGGCGACGCCGCAGCGCCCGACTTCTCCCTCGGCGCGCGGGTGATCGGAGTCGTAGCCCATCAGCGTCGGGAAGTCGAATGCCACCGACAGGCCCGTTTGCCCGTGTTCCAGCAGAAAGTGGTAGCGGCGGTTCGTGTCCTCGGCGCTACCGAACCCGGCGAACTGCCGCATCGTCCACAGCTTCCCCCGGTACATCGTCGGGTGAATGCCGCGGGTGAACGGGAAGTCCCCCGGGGCTCCGAGCCGCTTGCGGGGATCGAAGCCGTTCAGGTCGGCCGGGCCGTACATCGGTTTCCTGCTGCTGCTCATCGGGCTGCTCCCGCCTTTATTTGATCCAGGATCTCCGCCGCGACGTCGTACGGGCTGCGGCGGCCCTCCACTACCTCGTCGAGCCGCTGGGCCAGCAGCTCCTCGGCCCGGGTGGCTTCGACCAGCCAGCGCCGCACCGCGCGCTCCAACACGGCGCGCGTGCGCGCGGCCAGACGCTGGCGCCGCCGCTCGGCCAACCGACCGCTCGCCTCAAGATAGGCGTAGTGGCGATCGAGGGCAGCCGCGAGCTCCGCGACTCCCTCACCGCGCGACGCGACCGTCGCGAGCACGGGCGGCTCCCACTCGCCAATGGCGCCGACCGGCCCCGCCCTCCCCCGTCCTCCCCCGTCCTCCTCCATCCGGGGCTGGGTGGTGTGGTGGGGCGAGACGTGCCGAAACGCGTTCCCGCGACGGATCCCGAGCATCACCTCGACCTCCTGGCGCAACTTGTCCGCGCCGGGACGATCGCTCTTGTTGACGACGTACACGTCCGCGATTTCCATCACGCCGGCCTTGAGCGTCTGGATGCCGTCGCCCGACTCGGGCACCAGCACGAGCACCGTCGTCTCGGCGCTGCGGGCGATGTCGAGCTCCGTCTGGCCGACGCCCACCGTTTCCACCAGGATGCGGGCGAACCCGAACGCCTCGAGCAGATCGGCGACTTCTTCGGTGGTCGTGGCCAGGCCGCCGTGCGCACCCCGTGTCGCCATCGAGCGGATGAACACGTGCGGATCGAGGCTCGCCGATTCCATCCGGATGCGGTCCCCCAGCAGGGCGCCGCCCGTGAACGGGCTCGTGGGGTCGACCGCCACGACACCGACCGAGAGTCCCGCCGCGCGGTAGTGCTGGATGAACCGCTCGGTAAGCGTGCTCTTTCCGGCGCCGGGGGGTCCCGTGATGCCGACGCGCCGCGCCCCGCCCCGCGCCAGCCGCGAGTGCGCATGGCTCAGCACTTGCTCGAAGCCGTCGCGCTGGTTCTCGACGAGCGTGATCGCGCGGGCCAGAGCCGCGGGCTCGTGCCGGTCGAGTCCCTCGAGGAGGCGCTCCACGCTCATGCAAGGTAACCAGATGCATGGGGCGCCTTCACGTCCGCTCCTCCACGCGGTCGAGCGGCACGGCCCGCACCGGGCCCGGCCGCACCGCGACGCGCTCCACCCGCGTGGGGGTGGCGGCGAGGATGTCGAATTCCAGTCCCTGCAGCATGAAGCGCTCGCCCGCGCGCGGAATGCGTCCCAGCGCCTGGAGCAGCAAGCCGCCGACGGTTTGCGCGCCCCGCGGCTCGAGCGCGATACCCAGGCCCTCCTCGAGTCGGCTCGCAGGGGCGTTGCCGTCGAGTTCGACGATCCGTGCCGGCGCCTCGCTGGTCGCAGGCGGCGCTCCCGGCTCGAAGATCTCCGACACCAGGTCCCGCAACAGATCCTCGAACGTCACGAGTCCCGCCGTGCCTCCGAATTCGTCCAGCACCACGGCGAGGTGCCCCCGGCCGCGCTGCATCTCCAGCATGAGATCCGCCGCACGAGTCGTGCCGGGCACGACCAGCGTGGGCCGGACGGGTACCGGCGCATCGGCCGCCAGGCGAAGCAGGTCGAAGGCATGCGCGACCCCCACCACCTCGTCGAGCGACGTGCGGTACACGGGATACCGGCTGTAGCCCGACTGCATGCACACGTGGGCGGCCTCCGCGGCGAGCAGCCCCTCGGGGATCGCGACGATGGCCGTGCGCGGTGTCATCAACTCCTTGACGGGACGGTCCGCGAACGCGAGCACGCCCGAGACGACCGCCATCTCGTCGGCGGAGGCGAGCGCCTCGGTGTCGGCGTTGGAGAGCACGGCGGCGAGCGCCGTGCGCTTCGACTGGTCGCGCCACGCCACGAACGGCGCGAGGACGGTTCCGAGCTGTTGCAGCCGGGGCACCGCATGCGCCACGATGGGCTCGGCCCAGCGCCGCCCCACGACGCGCGGGACCAGGTAGGCCGCGCTCACGAGCAGCGGGACGCCCAGGGCCACGGTGACGATGCCGAGCACGGTGGGCGTGGTACGCGCCAGCAGCGCGGGGATCGCCGCCGCGGCGCAGATCGTGCCGATGGTCGTGAGCGCGTTCGCGGTCGCCAGCACGCGCCCCGGATTCTCGAGCACGCCCGCGGCGCCGCTCGCCCCGCGCAGCTTGTACGACACCCAGCGCGTCAGCTCCAGCTGGCTCACCGCCGCGGCGGCCACGCCCACCGCCGCCGACAAGGCCGCGAGCAGCAGCCCACCGAGCAGCACCAGCACGGGCAGGGTCACCGCTGCCTCTGGAGCACGACGCGAGTGACGCGGCGCCGGTCGACGCGCTCCACCACCACCTTGTATCCGTCGAGGGTCAGCTCGTCGCCGGCACGGGGCACCCGGCCCAGCACGAAATACACCAGGCCTCCCACGGTCGAGACCTCGGGATGCTCGAACGGGCGGCCGAGTGCCTGCGACAGGTCGTCCAATGTGACCCGCCCGTCCACCCAGTAGCGGTCGCCGTCCTGCCGGATCGCGGGTGGCTCTCCCACATCGTGCTCATCGTGAATCTCGCCGACGATCTCCTCCAGGATGTCTTCCAGCGTGATGAGTCCCGAGGTGCCGCCGAACTCGTCCACCACGATCGCCAGGTGCGCGGGCGCGCGCTGGAAGTCGCGCAGCTGGCTGTCGAGCGTCTTGGTCTCCGGCACGTATGCCGCCGGCCGGATGAGATCCTGCCAGCGGACCCGAGGCGCCTGGTCCCCTTCCCCGAGGCCCATGGCCATGGGCACCAGATCTTTCGCGAACACGATGCCGACGATGTTGTCGTGCGTGCCGTCGTACACGGGAACGCGGGAGTGCTCGCTCTGACGAACGGCCTCGATCACGTCGTCGGTGGACGCGGCGACGTCGACCGCCACCATGTCGAGGCGCGGCGTCATGACCTCGTCCACGCGGGTGTCGGCGAGGGTGAACACGCCGAGCAGCATGTCGCGTTGCGCGACGCCCAGGTCGGGCTCGAGCGGCCGCGGGGTCGCGACGAGGGCGTGCAGACCCCGGTCGAACCAGGCGAGCAGCCACAGCAGCAATCCGAAGGGAGCGAGGGTGCGGCGCGCCAGCGGCAGGGCGGCGCCGGCGAGCTCGGGAGCGAGGCGGGCCACGCTGCGCGGCAGCGCGTCGCCGAGGATGAACAGAAACCCCACGGCCACGCCCCAGGCGCCGAGGGCCGCGGCCCAGGGCCGGTCCCACCAATCGACCGCCTCGCCCGCCGCTACGGCGCCGAGCACTAACAGAGTGAGCCGTGTCACGTGGAGGGCGCGATGCAACGGCACGTGGCCGCCGACGGCGACCGGCGGTGCGTCGCCCAGCGTGTGGAGGGCCTCGCCCACGGCGGCTTCCTCGCCGAGCGCGAGCAGCCCGGACCAGAGCGCCGCCGCCCCGGCCACCGCGGCGCCGACGAGCGTGACCGCCGTGCCGGCGAGCGTCACGGCCGACGCCCGAGCAGGCGGCGCACGTAGCGCTCCTGCCGCCGCCACATGGGCGAGCGCGTGCGTCCGGGGCCGTCCGGGTGGTCGTACCCCAGCACGTGCAGTGTCCCGTGCACGGCGAGCCGGATGAGCTCCTCCTCCACCCGTCCCTCGTCCCTCGTCCCTCGTCCCCCGTTGTTCACCCAGCGCTGCGCGGCCGCGGGACAGATGTAGACATCGCCGAGCACGCGGCCGTCCGGCTGCGGCAGCGCGAAGGCCAGTACGTCGGTGAGCCCGCGTCGGCCGGTGACGCGGCGGTTGAGCCGGCGCATGGCGTGGGCGTCGAGCAGTGTGAGCTCCACCCGCGCCCCGCGGGCGCCCTCCCACGCCAGGACCCGCCGCGCGGCGCGCTCAAGCCTTGGCCGCGGGCTGCCAGGTCGCCGTGATGCCGCCACTGGACTCCGGGTAGTCGATGCGATTGTGATACATCCCGCTGATGATGCGCACGAACTCCCGCTTCACCTGATCGATCTGCTGCAGCGTCATCGGCGCCTCGTCCAGCTGGCCGGCGTTGAGCTTGGTGCGCACGATATGGTCGATGACTTCTTCGATTTTCCGCGGCGTCAGGTCCTCGAGCACGCGCAGGGCGGCCTCGACCGAGTCGGCGAGCATCGTGATCGCCGTCTCGCTCGAGTGCGGTTTGGGCCCGGGATAGGTGTAGTCGGTCGCCTTGGGCGACCCGCCGTCACCGCTCTTCTTGGCGCGGTCGAGGAAATACGTGATCTCGGTAGTCCCGTGGTGCTCCGGAATGAACGCGGCCACGGCGCGGGGGAGCCTCGCCTCGTGCGCGAGCACGAGGCCGTCCGCGACGTGGGCCTTGATGATCTGCGCCGACTGGTAGGCCTTGAGCCGGTCGTGCGGGTTGTTGCCGCGCGTCTGGTTCTCGACGAAGTACTGCGGGTTCTTGATCTTGCCGATGTCGTGATAGTAGCACCCCACGCGCCCGAGCAACCCGTCGGCCCCGATGCGGTTACATGCGGCCTCGACCAGGTTGGCCATCGCGACCGAATGCGCGTACGTCCCCGGGGCCTCGAGCGACAGGCGCCGCAGCAGCGGCCGGCTGGGATCGGACAGCTCGAGCAGCGTCAGGTCCGTGGTGATGCCGGTGATCGATTCCGCCACCGGCAACAGGAAGAAGGTGAGCCCCGCGGAGACGAGGGCGTTCGCGGCGCCCCAGACGCCGCGCACGCCGACCTCGGCGACGCTCCAGCCGCCCGTGAGGCCGAGGGCCAGTGCGGCGGCGAGATACCCGACCGCAATGATCAGGACCGGCAGGTAGAAGTTGCTGCGGCGGCGAAGCACCCGCACGCTCAGGGCCGCCGTCACCCCCCCGATGACGCAGAAGAACAGCGCGGGGATGTCGTGGGACACCGGCTGCAGGCCGATTACGATCGACAGGATCATGGCGGCGATCATGGAGACGCGCCCGTTGAGGAGCACGGTGAGCATCATCGCCATGAACGGGAGGATCACGATCTCGGGATGTTGCGGGAAGAAGTGCGCGACCGCGGCTGCCTGCAGCAGCACCAGCGCGAACAAACCCCCGACCAGCGCGACCTGACGCCACTCGCGGTAGGTCTCGCGGCGGTAGAACACCAGCAGTACCCAGAAAATGGCGAGAATCAGCGAGTCGCGCAGGATGGGGCCGAGCGCCCCCCCCAGTGAACGGCTGGTGGCCGCGCCGCGCCGCACCAGCTCATTGTGCAGCGCGACGAGTTTCTCGTGCTCCTCACTGGTCACGACTTCGTGCGCGCCCACGATGCGATCCCCACCGCGCACGATATACTTGCTCGGATCGACGCTGCGACGCAGATCGTCGCGGCGCCGCTCGGTCTGCAGCGTATCGGGCACGAGGGTCGGGCGGAAGAAGTGCCCGTCGAGTCGGACGTAGAGCTCGTCGCCCACGCTCGAGCTCCTGTCGGGGTGGACGGCACGCGCGCGCTGCAGGTATTGGGCATACGACAACACCTGGTCACGCGCCACCGCCTGCTCACCGGTGCGACGCCGCACGATGAGCTCGGGCGCCTGCTCGACCTGGAGCACGCCGGGCCCGGTGACGCCGAGTGCGAGCGTGCGCTCGAACAGCTCGCTCAGGGCCCGCTCGAGGCCGTGCCGCTTGCCGCCCTTGTTCAAGTACGCCGCTTCCGGCGGCGAGAGCGCCAGTCCCTGGGCCTTCGCGGCCTGCTGGATCGCCGCCGCCCCGCCCTGGTCCGCCGCCGACTCGAGGCTCGAGAACAGGGCGTGCATCGCGATGTTGGCACTGTCGACCGCCCGCTCCTGAAACTGGTAGATCGGCTTCACCGTGGCCGCCAGCTCCTCGGCTTCGCGCGCCAGCTCCTCGTCGGACTTGTTCACGGGGAAGGTGAACGGCGCCACGACGTCGCGGTCAGCGGGCTTCCCGACCGTCATCGGACCCACGTTGGTTGCGCTCGAGGGGAATGCCAGGTAGGCGAGCACCGCCAGGAAGACCACCCAGCACCAGCGGCTGCCGTGATAGCGCACCTGCTCTTGTGTGGGGAGCCGCATGTCAGCCCTGCGCGTCCTCCGCGTAGGCGCGGATGATGTCGCGCACCAGGCGGTGGCGGACCACGTCCGTGTCCGCGAGATAGCAGAACCCGATCCCTTCGATCCCGGGGAGGATGCGCTCCACCTGCAAGAGGCCCGAGTCCTCGCGGTTGGCGAGGTCGATTTGAGTCTTGTCCCCCGTGATCACCGCCCGCGAATTCACGCCGAGACGGGTGAGGAACATCTTCATCTGCATGCCGGTGGCATTCTGCGCCTCGTCCAGGATGACGAACGCGTCGGCCAAGGTGCGGCCTCGCATGTAGGCCAGCGGTGCGATCTCGATCGTGCGGTTCTCGATCGCCTTCTGGACGCGGTCGCGTGGCATCATGTCTTCGAGTGCGTCGTACAGCGGCCGGAGATAGGGATCGACCTTGTCGTGCAGGTCGCCGGGCAGAAACCCGAGACTCTCCCCCGCCTCCACGGCCGGGCGGGCGAGCACGATGCGGCGCACCCGCTTGCGCGCCAGGGCGTCCACCGCGGCGGCCACCGCGAGGTAGGTCTTACCCGTCCCGGCTGGCCCGATCCCGATCACGATGTCGTGCTGCACGATCGCCTGGAGATACTCGCGCTGCCCCGCCGTCTTGGGCTGAATCACCCGGCGCAGGCCGGGCAGGATGATCTTGTACTCTCCCTCCGCTGGTCGTCCGAGCGAGCCCTGGGCTTCGTCGCTCACGATGCGATCGACGTCGGCCACCTCCAGCGTCTCGCCCATCCGCGCCAGCTCGACCAGCGCCTGGGCCACCTGGGCCGCCCGCTCCACCGCGGGCAAGGCGCCCTGCAGCATCAGCATGTCGCCCCGCAGCGATACCCGCACCCCCAGGCGACGGGCCAGCTCCACCAGGTTGCCGTCGTTCACGCCGGCCAGGGCCAGCGGATCCACGCCCTCGGTAGAGAGTCGGTGCGTGATCTCGTCGCTCATCGCTTGACCTCGATGTGGAGCGCGGCCAGGTCCGCCGGATTGGCGGGCGCGGGCGCGCCTTCGAACAGGGCCCGCGCCGCCGTCGTCTTGGGGAACGCGATCACGTCGCGCATGCTCTCCGCCCCGGCGAGGGCCATCACGACGCGGTCGAACCCGATCGCGAATCCGCCGTGGGGCGGCGCCCCTGCCTGCAGGGCGCTCAGCAGGAAGCCGAACCGCGCCTCGGCCTCCGCCGGCGTCATCCCCAGATGAGCGAAGACACGGCGTTGCACGGCCGCATCCGTGATCCGGATCGAACCCGACCCCAGCTCGTTGCCGTTGTAGACCGCGTCGTAGTGCAGGGCGCGACACGCGAACGGATCGCTGTCGAGCCGGGCCACGTCGTCGGGATGGGGGGCCGTGAACGGATGATGGGCGAACACCGGCCGTCCCGTCTCGGCATCGGGCTCGAACAGGGGAAAGTCCACCACCCAACAGAACGCGTGGGCCGTCTGGGGAGCGGGCGCCAGCCGGTGGATGATTTCCTGCCGCACGCGATCGAGCACCGGCGAGGTGACGCGGTCGGGCCCCACGGTCATGAGCGCCGCGTCCCCGTCACCCACGCCGAGCGCGCCGAGCACCTCGGGCGTGAAGTGCTTGCCCACGGAGCCCGAGACCTGCTCACCCTGCCGCTTCACCCAGGCGAGTCCGGCGGCGCCCAGCTGCTTCGCCGCCTCGGCGAGTTGGTCCACATCCTTGCGCGACAGCGCGCCCCCGCCCTTGACGGCGAGGCCGCGGACGCGCGCGCCGTCCTTGAGCGCCGGTTGGAAGAAGGGCACGCCGAGCGGCTTGACCTGCGCCGTCCAGTCGGCGATCGGAAAGTCGAAGCGCACGTCGGGCTTGTCGGTGCCGTACCGCTCCGTCGCATCGCGCCAGGTGAGCCGCGGGAACGGGCGCGCCACCGCATGTCCCGCCTCGTCCCACAGCGCCACCAGCACCTGCTCGACGTAGCCGATCACGTCCTCGACGCCCACGAACGATGCCTCGAGGTCGACCTGCGTGAACTCCGGCTGGCGGTCGTTGCGCAGGTCCTCGTCCCGAAAGCAGCGGGCGATCTGAAAGTAGCGGTCGAACCCCGCCACCATCAGCAGCTGCTTGTAGATCTGCGGCGATTGCGGCAGCGCGTAGAATTCCCCCGGGTGCACGCGCGACGGGACGAGATAGTCGCGCGCGCCTTCCGGCGTGGGCTTGGTGAGGATCGGCGTCTCGATCTCGAGAAACTCGAGGTCGGCGAGCGTCTTGCGGGCACGCTGCAGCAGCCGGTGCCGCAGCATCAGGTTGCCCTGCATCTCGGGCCGGCGAAGATCGAGATGCCGGTATTTGAGCCGCAGCTCTTCCGCCGGGAGCTCTTCACCCTTGCCGCGTGCCACCGGGATCGGTGGGGTGACAGCCGTCCCCAGCATCGTGAGCCGGGTGGCCTGTACCTCGACGTCCCCGGTCGCAAGCTCCGGATTCTTCATGTTGGCCGGGCGCGCGGTGACGTCGCCTTCGACGTCGATCACCGTCTCACTGGCGAGCCCGGCCGCCACGCGCCGTACCTCGTCCGGCGCCCCGGGGCCCACGGCGACCTGCACGAGACCTGCGCGGTCGCGCAGGTCGATGAAGACGATGCCACCGAGATCGCGCCGCCGGTGCACCCAGCCACCCAGCCGCACGCGCTGCCCGACATGCTGCGCGCGCAGCTCGCCGCAGCGAAGCGTGCGCCGGGAGGTGCCGCTCACGCTGGCTATGGGACCTCCGCCTCGCACAGCGCGCGGTAGAATTCTTCGGGCGTGCGGGCGCTCAACAGCTTGCCCCGCACCGGCTCCCGCCGCACCAGTCGGGAGATGCGGCTCAGCGCCTTCACGTGGGCCCCGGCCGCCGATTCGGGGCCGGCGAGCAGGAAAAACAGCCGCACCGGCTCCCCGTCAATCGTTTCATATGGGACGGGGGTCGGCGTCGTGCCGGCCACGATGATCAGTGCCCCGAGCACGGGCGTCTTGCCGTGCGGCACCGCCACGCCGTACCCGATTCCGGTCGGGAACTGCTTCTCGCGCTCGAGGATAGCGCCCAGGACCTCGTCGGACGGGCCGCCGTTTCCCACCGCCGCGAGATCCACCAACTCCCGGAGCACCCCGGCTTTGTCAGTGGCGTGCAGGGGGACCCGAATACGGGTGGGCGTCAGAAGGTCAGACAGGCGCACCGTGTCTCAAGTGTCCTAAACGCTTGAAGATAGTTAAGTTAGGGTGGAGATGCAACGCATTCCCGGAGTGGCACTTACGTGCTCGACCTGCTGAGCGTCCCACCCGAGACCGCGCGCCTGCGCGTGGCCGAGTGGCTCGCGCAGCGTGCCGAGCCGGCCTACCGCGCCACCCAGATCGTCCCTCGCCTGTGGCAACGCCCCGTGTCTACCTGGGATCAGGCGACCGACCTGCCGGCGGAGCTGCGCGGCGCGCTGGCCGGGGCGTTTCCGCTGCGCCGGCTGGGGCTCAGTGCGCGACAGCGCTCCAGTGACGGCACCGAGAAGTACCTGTGGGATCTGGGCGACGGCGAAGCGATCGAATCGGTGCTGATCCCCGAGGGGAAGCGGCGCACGCTGTGCATCTCGTCGCAGGTGGGATGCGCGTTGGGGTGCGTCTTCTGTGCCACGGGACAGATGGGGTTTCGACGCAACCTCACGGCGGCCGAGATCGCCGCCCAGGTGCGCGAGGTGATCCTGCTGGATCCGCTGCTCACACCCAGCAACGTGGTGTTCATGGGTATGGGAGAGCCGCTGCTCAACTGGGACGCGGTCGACGCCGCGCTCACCATTCTCAATCACCCGGAGGGGCTGGGCATCGGAGCCCGGCACATCACCGTCTCGACCGTGGGCATCCTGCCGGGCCTGGCGCGGCTCGCGCGGCGTCCCGAGCAATTCCGCCTGGCCGTCTCGCTGCACGCGCCCACCCCGGAGCTGCGGCACGAGCTGATGCCGATCGAAAAGAAATACCGGCTTGCCGAGGTGCTCGCCGCGCTCGGCCAGTTCCGGCGGCGCGTGACGCTCGAGTACGTGCTGATCGGCGGCAAAAACGATGCGCTCGAGCACGCCGATCGACTGGCGCAGCTGGCCCGGCCGCTCGGCGCGCTGGTGAATCTGCTGCCGCTCCATCCCGGCGGGGCGCCCGGTCTCACGCCCAGCACCCGCGTGCAGATGGTCGCGTTCGAGCGCCGGCTCAAGCGGCACGGGGTGGAAGCCGTGCTGCGCCGCAGCCGCGGGCTCGACATCAGCGCCGCGTGCGGCCAGCTACGGGTGGAACTCGAGGCGGGGCGCAAAGTCCGCGCCGAGGAACACGCTCGCGTCGAGTAGCCGGGTGGTGTCGGGCTGCACGCTCACCCGGCCCACGCCCAACGGCTTGCGCACGCGCTCCCCGACGTCGGTGCTGCCGCGCCGGACGGCGATGCGGGTCGAATCGAGTGTGCCCAGGCTCTCCGGCGCATTGCCGAATGCCACGACGTCGATCCCCGCGCGCCGCAGCAGGCGGGTGGCGACCTTCGCGAGCCCGGGCTTGCCGCTCGCGTTCAACACCTCGACCGTGATGTGCGGCCCGCTCTCGCCCGGGATCCGCAGACCGGACGCGCCTGCGCGGTCGCCGCGGCAGGCGGCGAGGGCGACCGCGCCCAGTATCAGGAGCCGAGGAGCGAGTTCCAGAAGTCCACCGTTTCGCGGATCAGCGGCCAGCGGCCGTCGATCACGCGCGCGATGCGACGCGCGGCGACCTGCTGCAGCACGCCGTCCCGGTCTTGCGGGACCCGGGCCGCGAGCGCGGCGCGCAGCTCGCGGTCGAATGCGCGGCCCGGTTCCAGGTAATCCGCCAGGTAGAGCATCTTGCCGACGTCGTCCCAGCCGGCGTAGCCGAGCGAATGGTAGCGCACCGCGTCGAGCACGCCGCGGTCGGTCTCCCCTTCGCGTGCCGCGCGCTCGGCCGCCATGGGTCCGTGCGCCAGCTCGTTTGCCGCGGGCGCGTCGCGGAGCGCGTCGTGCAGCCACGCCGCTTTGAGCCAGCGGGCCCGCTCTCCGTCGGGGGCGCGGCGCGCCACCGCCCAGGCCGCGAGCAGGGCCACGACGCGCTCGATGTGTGCCCGACGCTCGGGAGTGACGACCGCCCATGGCGGGAGGGTCACGGGTGTCACGCCCGCACCGAGACATCACTCGCCACGCCCTCCCCCAGCACGACGTTGTCGATCAGTCGCGTCTGGCCGACCTTCGCGGCGACCAGCACCACGGTGCGGGCGTCGACCCGCTGCACGGGACGCATCTGCTCGTCCACGAGGGCCAGGTATTCGGGCGCGACGCCGGGCGCCCGCAGGACGTCGAGGCCGCGGCGCGCGAGCGGGCCGGGGTCGGCCTCCCCGCTCCGCCACGCCTGCTCCACCGCGCGCAGCGCGCGCGACAGGGCGAGCGCGGCCCGGCGCTCGTCGCCGTGCAGATAGGCGTTGCGCGACGACAGGGCGAGGCCATCGAGCTCGCGCACCGTGGGCGCGATATCGACCTCCAGCCCGAAGTTCAGGTCGTCGACCATGCGCCGGACGAGCATCGCCTGCTGAAAATCCTTCCGGCCGAACACGGCGATGTCGGGCTCCACCAGGTGGAATAGCTTGGCCACGACGGTCAGCACGCCGGCGAAGTGCCCGGGGCGGGCCGCGCCCTCGAGCCCATCGGCCATGGGCCCGGGGAGGACGCGCACCAGCGGATCGGCGGGATACATCGCCTTCGCGTCGGGAAGGAACAGGCCATCCACGCCGCGCCCGGAGGCGAGCTGCTTGTCCCGGTCGACGTCGCGCGGATAGGTGGCGAAGTCCTCGCCCGCACCGAACTGGAGGGGATTCACGAAAATGCTCATCACCACCCGATCGGCGCGCTCGCGGGCGCGGTCGACGAGGCGCAGATGTCCCTCGTGCAGGAATCCCATCGTGGGGACGAATCCGATACGGCGCCCGCGGGCGCGCTCGGCGCGCGACCAGGCGCGCATCTGGCTCGGGTCCGCGAGCACGTGCATGGCGCCCTACTCCAGCTTCATCACTGCGCAATCGGTCAGATAGGGATCGTCGTAGTGGACGAGGTCGCCGGCGGCCTTCCCCGGCACCGGAAACAGCCGCGCCGCGAGCGGCTTGCGCAGCTTGGTGGAGAGCGCGGCGACATCGACGATGAGTCCCGCCAGCCGATCGGCCGGCGTGTCGCCCGGGAGCGGCACGACGTCGAGCCCCGTGCCGCACACGCTGGAATAGAGGAGCAGCTCGCGCACGCTGAACCGACCCTCGGTCGCGCGCTGCGCCAGCACCGGATCTTCCAGGACGGGCAGCATGAGCCCGGAGTACCCGCACGTTTTGAGGCGCAGGCTCTTGAGGACGTCGGTGATCGCGGCGCACCCGGCGAGCGTCGATGCGCTCCCGAACGGGACTCCCGTCAACACCTCGATGGCCTCGCCGATGCTCGCGTCCTTGCCGGGCGCGGGGGAGACGTCGATGCCGAGATAGGCCCGCTCGTCCTGGTGGGCGACGCTCCGCATGAGGCGCTCCAGCGGCCCCAGCCGGGACTCGAGCGACTGCGTGAGACGCTGCTTGGCGTCCGCCAGGGTGTTCGCTCCGGCGAACGCCGCGGACAAGAGCGGCGGCGATTCGAGACCGATCGCCACGGCGTCGGAGCCGCTGTGGTAGGCGACGGGAAAGAAGGGAGTGCCCGCGGCAACGTTGGCGGCGGCAGCGAAGCGGAAGTTGCCGATGCCTCCGGCGGTGGCGCGCGCGATCGCTACCATCGCTTCGCCCGCGGCCGTCACTCCCCGCGGCGAGGCGCCGCGCTCGGGCGAGGCCACCCGGGCGGTGAAACTCGTGTTGTGCGTCGTACGGGCGAGCTCGGCGGCCCACGCGGGGAAATCGGGATCGTCGCCGTCGGGCGCGAGCACCGGCCCGATGCTCACCAGCACGCCCTCCGCGGCCGCGGCCCGGTCGAGCGCCTGCAGGGCGGGCAGGGCGTCCGCGCGCGCGCGGCTTGCGGCGTCTTCCAGGAAGGGCTGGGTCGCGATACGCAGCGTCTGTACCTCGTACCCCGCCTCGGCGACGGCCCGCTTCGCGCTCTTGAGGAAAGCGAGCGCGGCGTGCAGCGGCTCCGCGTCGGCGGGGCCGCGCAACGTCGTGCCGGCGGTAATGGTGCGAATGCGGAAGCCCGGGCCGGCGGGGTCGCGCCCCGGCCCACGCCATGCGGAGCGGGCGAGCGGCGTCACCGCGGCCGCCCCCAGCATCGCGAGCACGTCCCGCCGCGTCCAGTCATTCACTTCGGAAACGAGTGCTCCGGACCGGGATACCGGCCCTCGCGGACCTCGGCGGCGTACAGCCGCACCGCTTCGCGGACGTCCTCCGCGAGCGCGGCGTACCGCTTGACGAACTTGGCGGTGAACCGGTCGTTCAAGCCGAGCATGTCGGGGAGAACCAGGACCTGACCGTCGCAGGCGGGTCCCGCGCCGATGCCGATCGTGGGAATGGTGAGCGCCTTGGTGATCTGCGACGCGAGCGGCGCGGGAATGAGCTCGAGCACCATGGCGAAGGCCCCGGCCTCCTCGAGCGCCTTGGCCTCCGCCTTGAGCCGTTCCGCCGTTCGCTCCTCCCGCCCCTGCACCCGGTAGCCGCCCAGCGCGTGCACCGATTGCGGCGTGAGGCCCAGATGACCCATGACCGGAATGCCGACGTCCACCAGCGCGCGCACCGTCGCGGCCACCGGCGCCCCGCCTTCGAGCTTCACCGCGTGGCAACCCGTTTCCTGCAGCACCCGGCCCGCGTTGCGGATGGCATCGGCCGGCGAGATCTGATACGTGAGGAACGGCAGGTCGCACACCACCATCGCCCGCTCGGCGCCGCGCCGCACGATCCTGGTGTGGTAGATCATCTGATCGAGCGTCGCGGAAAGCGTGGTCTCCTCCCCGGCGAGCACCTGGTTCACCGAGTCTCCCACGAGCAGCACATCCACGCCGGCGGTGTCGAGCAGCCGGGCGAACAGCGCGTCGTAGCACGTGAGAACGACGATGCGTTCGCCGCGCTGCTTCATCGACAGCAGCTCGTGCACCGTGACGGGCTTGAGAGGGGGAGGGGGGGCGTCAGCCACGCGCGGGCTCCGAGGCGGCGTCGAGCTCCGCCATCTCCCGGAGCCAGAAATCGCGGTGCGGGAGCTCCGGATGCGGGATCGTCAGGTCCGGCTCGCGCACGCTGCGGTCGCCGTACCGCACGATGTCCAGGTCCAGGGTGCGCGGTCCCCAGCGCACGCCCGCCTGGCGCTCGCGGCCCCGCTCCGATTCGATCGCGTGCAGGTGGCCCAGCAGCGCGCGAGGCTCGAGGGTCGTCTCGAGCAGGACCATCTGATTCAGGAAGGCTCCTTGCGGCACCGGGCCGATGGGGGCCGTCTCTTCGACGCGGGATGTCGCCACGACGCGTGTCCCGGGCAGCGTCGCGAGGCGGTTCCGCGCGGACGCGAGGTGGGCCGCCCGGTCGCCCACGTTCGACCCCAGCGCCACGTACACCCGCTCACCCTTCGCCACCGCGGAATGGTAGCCCGCCTACGCGACGCTGGCAAAGCCGCGGGTCAGCTCCCGCAGCATCGCCGCCACGTCTTCCAGTTCCCGCGTGGCGCGCTCCAGGTCCGTCAGCCCGCGCGCGGCTTCATCGGCGCGGGTGGCCACGTCGTCCGCTTCGGCGCGGTTCTTCCCGGCGATGTGCGCCACTGCGTGAATCCGCTCGCGCAGCTTCCCGAAGGCCTTGTCCTGCTCGCGGGCGGCGGCGGCGATCCGCTGCGCATGACCCGTCGCCTCGGCCGTCGCCGCCACGATCGCGTCCAGCGCTTCCAGCGCCGCCGACGAGAGCTCCTCTACGCCGCTCACGTTCACCTGCCCGCGCCGCATCTGCTCCACCACCTCGCCCACCTGCCGGTGAATGTCCTGCACCAGCTCGCCCGCCTCGAGCGCCGCGCTGCCGCTCTGCTCGGCGAGGCGACGGACTTCGTCGGCCACTACGGCGAACCCTTTGCCGTGCTTCCCGGCGCGGGCCGCCTCGATGGCGGCGTTGAGCGCGAGCAGGTTCGTCATGTCGGCCAGCTCGCGGATCGACGCGATGAACCCGGTGATCCGTCGGCTCACCTGCCCCAGCTGCTGCACCTGGCTCGAGGCTTCGCCCACGAACGCCTTGAGCGCCACCAGTCGTCCGATCGCGTCGCGGATCTGCCCCCGGTTCTTGTTCGCGACCTCGCTCGCCGTGGTGGAGGCCTGGGCGGCCTCGGTGCCGTCCTCGGAGACGCGCCGCGATACCTGAGCCAGGCTTTCCGTGGCCTCGAGCCCGCCCGAGACTTCCCCTTCCTCCGCCAGGACCCCCTGCCGGATCAGGGCCGTGGATTGGGCCACGGCCCCCGCGGCCTCGCGCATCGACTGCGCGGCACGGGCCAGGGTGGCGAGCTGTTGCGTGAGGGTCTCGACGGTCTCGACGAGGGGCCGGCGCAGCTCGGTGATGTGAATCGCGGTGGCGAGCTGATTGGCGAAGGTGTTGATGCTGAGCACGTCCTTGGCGCGGTACGTCTTGCGCTTGTGATGCTCGAGCTCGAGCGTGCCGATCACCTGGTCGCCGAACTTGAGGGGGACCATCACCAGGCTCTGGACCACGAGCGGCGCATCGGCCAGGCGCTTGTCGCGCGTCACGTCGTCGATCACGACCGCCTCGCCGGTGCGGGTCACGTGCTCGCGCAGCGCCTCGGTGTCCGGTGTCGGTTGGCCCCGATCCGGCCGGCCGATCTGCCCGCGGTACGCGAGCAGGATCGCGCCCTCCTGCCGCCGGTAGATCCGGAAGTCGCCCCAATCCACGAGGCGGTGCGCCAGTCGCTCGATCCGGGCGAACGAATCCTCCAGGCTGATATTGCTCGTGATCACCGCCTCCATGGCGTGAATCTTGTTGAGCTCCTCGGCGGCGATCGCCTCTTCCAGCGTGTGCTTGAAGAGCAGCCCCAGCGCCCCCAGTGCCGCCGCCACGAACACCCAGGCGAGCGGCGGCCAATAGGCGACCGTGCCCACGATGATGCCGGTGGCGATCAGGCTGGCCCCGTAGCCGATGCACTCGTAGCGCAGGATGAGCAGGCGCTCGTCCTGCTCCAGCTTGCCGCGAATGATGAGGGCGAAGTAGAACAGCAGCCGGCTGATGACGAAATACGCGAGGGCGTAGAAGAACAGCGCGGGCACGAGCTCGACGTGCAGTCCCGGGGCGGTGACCTCCGAGACCCGCAGGGCGCCGGCATAGATGCCGTACGCGCCCACCAGGGCGACGACCTCGCGGCCCAGGTTCACGAGTGCCGCCCGGAACATCTTCTTCTGCCACAACCAGTCGGCGGCGAGCACGCCGCCGGCGACCGCGAGCGCGGTGGCCGGGGCGCCCACCAGCAGGCACCCGGCGAGGGCCACGAGGCCGGTCTGCGTGAGGTAGGAGTACTTGCTCAACGGCACCTGTGCGCCGCGCAGCAGGAAGGCGGCGACGGTCATGGCGACGGTCTCGAGCAGCTGGCCCGTCCAGCGCGGGTCGACGATCAGGATCGCGGCGAGAAGCAGCGACCCGCCGATCGCGAGGGCGCGGCTGTAGACGACGACGAGGCGGTTCGCGGTCATGGGGTGCGCACCGCCGCGGCGAGCTCGCGCACCAGGCGCTCCGCCGCACCGAGCCCGTCCCGCCCCAGCGCTTCGACGATCGCGCTGCCGACCACGACGCCATCCGCCAGGGCCGCGGTGGCGCGCGCCTGTGCGGGCGTGGCGATGCCGAATCCGACGGCCAGCGGCAGCGGGCTCGCGGCGCGCACCCGGGCCACGTGCCCGGCCAGGTCCGGGGGCACCTGGTCGCGGGCGCCCGTCACGCCGAGACGGGAAATCAGGTAGAGAAAGCCGCTCGCGCCGCGCACCGCGCGCGTCAGCCGCTCCGGGCTCGTGGTGGGCGCGATCAGCCGGATCCACACGAGCGGGCTCGCCGCCACGAGCGCCTCGATCTCGGGGTCCGCTCCCGCGGGGAAGTCGGTGAGGAGGAGCCCCGAGACCCCGGCGGCCGCGGCGTCGCGCACGAAGCGCTCCAACCCGAACGCCAGGACCGGGTTCAAGTACGTCATCACGATCACCGGAATCGCCAGGCCCGCGCGGTGGATCTGTTCGAGCACGCGCGCCGCCGTCATCCCCTGGTCCAAAGCGGCCTGCGTCGAGCGCTGGATGGTGGGGCCATCGGCGAGCGGGTCCGAAAACGGGATCCCGACTTCGACGAAGTCCGCGCCCGCGTCGGCCACCACCCGCAGCGCCTCGAGCGACACGGCCGGCGTCGGGAATCCCGCGGTGAGGTAGGGGATGAGGGCGGCGCGCCGGACGGCCGGGTTGCCGCGCAAGGACCGCCAGCGTTCGGCGATCGGGTGGTCAGACAAAGTAGTCGGCGACGTTGATACCGTATTTGACCGGGTCGGTGACCTTGACGATGGTGCGGGGATAGTTGCCCTGTGCGTCGCGCTGCGCGAGGTCGACGAGGAATCCCGGGTGCACCAGGCCGCCCTCTGGCGTCGTCACCACCCGCACCATCGGGCGGTGCACATGGGTGACATCCGGGTTGGCGCCGTGGACGACCGCGACCTCGTAGGTATCGAGGATGACGCACGTGCCCACGGGGTAGATGCCGATCAGGTTGATGAACGCCTTGACGACGACGGGATCGTAGCCGCGCCGGGGGTTCTCCCACATTTCCTTGAGCACCTGGTCGGGCTGGATCGGGACGGTCTGGTAGACCCGGCGGCTCGTGGCGGCGTCGAAGCCGTCGGCGACGGCGACGATCTTCGAGTAGATGGAGAGGTCACGCCCCCGCAGCGACTTCGGGTAGCCCGTGAGATCGGTCTTCATGTGGTGCTCGTAGGCGACGATCATGCCCCGGTAGGGGATCTCGCCGTAGCCGCGCAGGCCGAACAGCGTGAGCACGCCGAGCCAGGGGTGGGCCTGCATGATGCGCCACTCCTCGTCGCTCAAGCCCCCCTGCTTGTTGAGGACCTCGAGCGGGACGCGCGACTTGCCCACATCGTGGAACAGCGCGGCCATGCCGAGGTCGTAGAGCTGCAGCTTGCTCAAGCCCAGCTTGCGGCCCAGCGCGACCGAGAAGATGCAGACGTTGACCGAGTGGGTGAAGGTGTACTCGTCGTAGTCGCGCAGCGTGGTGAGGCCCATCAGCGACGCTTCGTTGTTCAGGACCTGATCGACGATGGCCTGGACGGCCCGCTTCACCTTCTTCACGTTGGCCGTGCGGCCCATGCGGATCGAGTTGATGACCTCCTTGGTCACCGCCACCGACCGCGCGTAGGTGCGCTTCGCGGCTTCCTTCTGGCGCTCTTCGTCCTCCGCTTCCTCGTCGGTCTCGAGCGGCGGCTCGACGCCGACGTGCGTCACGCCGGCATCCGACAGCTTCTGGCTCAGCTCGAAGATCTTGTTGGGCGTGGCCTCCTTGGCGGCGTAGGACAGGAGCAGCGAGACGAAGATCTGGAGCTGCTTGCGCTCCACGCCCTCGTCGATCCGCACCGCGCCCACGCCGCACTGCCGCAGCACCCCCAGGATGTGCGAGAACGACGCGTAGTTGTCGAGGTCGAGGCGCAGGCGGGTGGAATTGACGAAGATGAACTCGCCCTGCAGCCGCAGCTCGAGCTCCTTCTCGACGTCCAGCAGGTGCTGCGTGGTCTGGGCGAGGTCGTCCAGCGCCTTCTGCACCTGCGCGTTCTCGACCGGATAGAGCTTGAGGGACCGGAACGCCGTGTACAGCACGACGAGGAAATCCCGTCCGGCGTGCCGCAGGAAGCCGTCGGTCGCCTGGACGGTATCCGCGATGGAGGCGCGGGGGGGCGGGCCGCCGCCGGTCACGCGCCCACCTCGCGCAGCGCCCGGGTCACGGCGTTGCGCACCAGCGGCTCTTTGTCCTGGGCCGCCCGCTCGAGCACCGCCCGCGCTTCGGGGGTGCGGATCTTACCGAGCGCCATCGCCGCGCACGCCCGGGTCTCGGGGTCCTCCCGCTTGCCGAGCAGACCCTTGGCCACGAGCAGCTTGTCGAGCGCGGCGATGCCCTTCGCGCCCACCAGCGCGCCGTACGCTTCGAAGAACGCCATCTTCTCCGTCAGGTCGGCGTTGCGGAGCTTGGAGCCGCTCACGATCGCCTCGACCCGCCCGGCGGCGTTGCGGTAGCCCCGGGACGCCACAAACCGTACGGCCGCGATGCGGACGTCGCGGTCGTCGTCGTCGATCGCCCGCTCGAGCAGGCGCAGCCCGGACGGGCTGGCGATGGCCGTGAGCGCTTCGACCACGGCCAGCTTGAGGGCCCGATCGCCCGACGCGAGCAGCGGCTCCATCCCGTCCGGCGCGCCGGGGAGCTTGAGGCGCCCGGCGAGCTTCACCATTTCCAGCTGCGCGGCGCCGTCCTCGCTCCCCAGGGCCTTGAGCACTTCGCCGGGGTTGGCCTGCGCGAGGCGCGCGGCGGCCGCCTGCACGAGATCCTTCACCCGCTCGTTGTGGAGCTTCGCGATCCAGCCCATGAGCGTCGGCAGCGCTTCGGGGCTGAGCTCCTGGAACAGCTCGGCGAGCTCCTCCTCGGTGGGGTGCATCGCCGCCTCGTCGAGCGACTGCAGCAGCTGCGACAGCGCGTCCTGTTGCGACAGGCGGCTGGGCAGCCCCTCCAGCGTCTTGCGATGCTCGGGGATGATCTCGCGCGCGCGCTGCAGGATCGCCCGCGTTTCGCGGAGAATGTAGGCGACGGAGCGAAAGTCGCCGGCCCCCAGCAGATAGGGAATGAAGTTCTCGACGATCGAGATCAGCTCCGCCCGCACGGTCCCGTACGTCTGCAGCTCGAGCAAGTCGAACAGCATCGACAGGACATTGCGGCGCAGGTCCTGGGAGTACTCGCGATCGACGTCTTTCTTGAGGTAATCGACCTCGTTGTCCTCGAGGAAATACAGCGTCGTATCGAAATCGTCGATCGACACCAGCCCCTCGCGCTTGGGCGGCGCCTCGTCCTGCACCTGCTGTCGTACGTGAGGTGGTGCCGCGGAGGGGATCGTGTCGCCCTTCTCGATCGGGACCGCGTTCTCCGAGGCGAGCTCGCGGAATGTGTACGCCACGAACTGGAAGTCCTGCGCCCACAGCAGCGTCAGCAGGTCGTCCGGAGCGTCGGCCTGGAGGTTGCGCGCCTGCTGCAGCACGCCCAGGAACCGCACGATCTCGGTCTCTTCCACGCCGGGCCGGAAGGTGAGCGAGCGGACCCCGTCCTTGAACAGCGTCCAGGCGATGCTCTCGTTGCGCTGATCCTGGCTGTAGACGACGTTGTCCTCCCAGCGCAGCTCCGTCTCGCCCACGTCGAATACCAGATCGTCGGTCGCCTGCCAGATCTGGCGGAACGCCGCGCGGATGTTGTCGACCGCACGCTGGTAGACCGGGTTGTTCGGCAGGTAGAGCTGCGTGGCCCTGATCCCCTTGGAGAGGACCTGCATCAGCTCTTCGACCTGCTGCGGTGGCAGCGCCAGCTCGGGTACGGGCGCGTTCGTCAGAGAGTGGCTCCCGTCAGTTCCGCGACCATCGCGACGTCCTTGTCGCCCCGGCCGCTCAGGTTCAGCACGACGAGGTCGCCCGCACGAAACGTCCCCCGGCGACCCAACACCCACGCGACGGCGTGGGCGCTCTCCAGCGCGGGCAGGATCCCTTCGAGACGCGAGAGCGCCGCGAACGCCTGCAACGCCTGCCGATCCGTCACTGCCTCATACAATACGCGGCCGCTGTCTTTGAGGTAAGCGTGTTCGGGTCCGACACCGGGATAATCGAGGCCCGCCGACACGCTGTGCGCGGGTTGCACCTGCCCGTCGGCGCTCTGCAGCAGGTAGCTCAGGCTGCCGTGGAACACGCCCGGCCGCCCGCGCCCGAGCGACGCGGCGTGGCGACCCGTATCGACGCCCTCGCCCGCGGCCTCCACGCCCACGAGCGCTACGTCCCGGTCGTCCAGGAAGGCGGTGAAGATCCCCATGGCGTTGGAGCCGCCGCCCACGCACGCGACCACCGTGCCCGGCAGGCGACCCCAGCGCTCCAGCACCTGCGCCCGTGCCTCGCGGCCGATCACCGACTGAAAGTCGCGCACGATGCGCGGGAACGGGTCGGGCCCCACCACCGAGCCGATGATGTAGTGCGTGGTGGTGACGTTCGTGACCCAATCGCGCAGCGCTTCGTTGGTCGCGTCCTTCAGGGTGCGCGTGCCCGACGTCACGGGCACCACCCGCGCCCCCATCAGCTCCATGCGGTATACGTTGAGCCGCTGGCGCCGCATGTCCTCTTCTCCCATGTACACGACACACTCGAGCCCGAAGCGCGCGCACACCGTCGCCGTCGCCACGCCATGCTGGCCCGCGCCCGTCTCCGCGATGATGCGCCGCTTCTGCATCCGCCGGGCGAGCAGCGCCTGCCCCAGCGTGTTGTTGATCTTGTGCGCCCCGGTGTGATTCAGATCCTCCCGCTTGAGCGCGACTACCACGCCGGCGCCGACCTCCGCGGCGAGCCGCGGCGCCTCGGTGAGCGGGGTGGGGCGGCCGACGTAATCCTTGAGCAGCCCCTCGAGCTCGGCCCGGAAGCCCGGGTCGCGCTGCGCCGTCTCGTACACCCGTTCCAGCTCTTCGAGCGCGGCCATGAGCGTCTCGGGGACGTAGCGGCCGCCATACGGTCCAAAACGACCCGGCGCGCGCGGGCTGGCTTCAGATGCCATGCGAGCCTCCGGCTCGACGCGCGCACGGTCTGTTCGGCGTTCCGCGCTCCGACTTCCGCGTTTCCATCACCGCCCCCTTCCTTTTCTCGGGACGCCCGTCAGCTCCCGTACCGCCGACCCCGGATCGCCGCTCCGCGCCACCGACGTCCCCACCAGCACCAGGTCCGCGCCCGCCGCCGCCATCCGCCCGACGTCCTCGCGGGTCTCGATGCCGCTCTCGGCGACCACCGGCACGCCGGCGGGAACGCGCGCCACCAGTCGCTCCGCCAGCCCGAGATCGACTGCGAAGGTCCCGAGGTCACGGCTGTTCACGCCCAGCGCCGTCGGCTCGACCGCGAGCGCGGGATCCAGCTCGGCGTCCGCATGGACCTCCACCAGCACGCCCAACGCGAGCCCCCGGGCCGCATCCGCCAGCGTCCGCAGCCGCTCGGGCGCGAGCGCCCGCACGATCAAGAGCACGGCGCTCGCTCCCGCCGCCCGCGCCTCGTACAGCTGCAGCTCGTCGAGAATGAAGTCCTTGCGGAGCACCGGGACGCTCACGCAGCGCACCACTCGGGACAGGTCGTCGAGCGTTCCCCCGAAGTGCCGCTCGTCGGTCAGCACCGAGATCGCCACCGCCCCTCCCTGCTCGTACGCCCGCGCGAGCGCCGCGGGATCGAGGTCCTCGCGGATCGCGCCTGCCGACGGAGACCGTCGCTTGACTTCGGCGATCACGCCGATCGTCGGCCCCGCCAGCGCCGGCGCGAGGGGGCGCGGCTCCGGCGCGAGCGCCGCCCGGCGCGCGAGCTCCCGCGCCTGGGGACGCAACGTCGCAATGCGCTCCCGCGTGGTGCTGAGAATGGCGTCGAGACGGCTTTCTTGCATGCTTGCGTTCGGTCGATTTTCGGGTAGATTAGCCTTCGGTTTCCGTTCGGGAGAAAGCGTGCCGCTCACCCGCCGTCAGCGCGAGATTCTCGATTTCATCTCGGGGCAGATCACCGCCCAGGGATACGCCCCGAGCTTCGAGGAGATCGCGCAGCGCTTCACGTTCCGCTCGCTCGCCACCGTGCACGAGCACCTCACGAACCTCGAGCGCAAGGGCTACATCCGTCGCGCGCACAACGAGAGTCGCGGCATCGAAGTCGTGCCGCCGCGCGGTCAGACCGGCGCCAGCGAGCTGCCGCTGTACGGACTGGTCGCGGCCGGCGAGCCGATCGAGGCGGTGAGCGGCAGCGACACCATCGCGGTGCCCGACGAGTTGGTACCCCGTCGCGGCCGCAGCTACGTGCTGAAGGTGCGCGGTCAGTCGATGATCGACGAGCACATCAAGGACGGCGATTTCATCGTGGTCCACGAGCGCAACCAGGCCGACAACGGGCAGACCGTGGTCGCGCTGGTGCAGGGCTCGAGCGCCACCGTCAAGCGATTCTATCGCGAGCCGGGAGGCTGGATCCGGCTCGAGCCCGCGAATCCCGCCATGACGCCGCTCCGCCTCAACGAGCGCGACGTTACGGTTCAGGGGGTCGTCGTGGGCGTCATCCGGAGGTATTAGTGCCGTTCCAACTCGGTGCCGGGCGACACTGGTCACTCTGTCAGCCGCGCTCAGTTGGAACGGCATTGGTCGCGCGGCGCAGGCCTTCCAGCGCTGCGCGACCCTTCCCCGCGCGCACCACCTCGCGTGCCCGTGTGACCCCGTCCGCGTACGAGTCCGCCAGTCCCGCCACGTAGATCGCCGCGCCCGCGTTGAGCAGGAGCGCGGCGAGACCGGCAGTGTCGTGGCCCCCGTCGCCGAGCAGCCGCTCGATCCGTGCCGCATTGGCCGCGGGCGCCCCTCCGGCGAGCGGCGTCACGTCGGCGATGGCGAGGCCGTAGCGGTCGGGATCGAGCTCCCACGCCGTCACTTCTCCCGCCTTCACCTCCCACACGTCGCTGATGCCCTGCGGCGCGATCTCGTCCATCCCGATCCGGCCGTGCACGACCAGCGCGTGGTCCGTCCCGAGGCGCGCCAGCGCGGCGGCGACGAGGGGCGCGCGGTCCCGCTCGGCTACGCCCACGACCTGCCGTTGCACGCCCGCGGGGTTGGCGAGCGGGCCCAGCAGGTTCATCACGGAAGGCACGGCGAGCTCGCGGCGGATCGGACCCGCGTGCTTCATGGCGGGGTGAAAGTTGGGCGCGAACAGGAACGTCACGCACGTTGCGCGCAATACGCGCGCCGCGTCGGCGGCGTCGAGCGCGATCCGCACGCCCAGCGCTTCCAGCACGTCGGCGGACCCGCACTGCGACGTGAACGAGCGGTTGCCGTGCTTGGCGACCGACGCGCCCGCCCCCGCCGCGACGAACGCCGCGGCGGTCGAAATGTTGAACGTGGACACGGTCCCGCCACCGGTGCCACAGGTGTCGACCAGGTGTGCGCCGTGCGCCTCCACCCGTACCATGGCCTCGCGCAGCGCCCGCGCGGCGCCGGCGATCTCCTCGGCGGTCTCGCCCTTCACGCGCAGGCCGATGAGCAGCGCGGCGATCTGCACCGGGGTGGCTTCGCCGCGCATCACCGCGCCGAAAACCTCGGTCGCGTGGCGCTCGCTCAGCGACTGGCGGTTGGCGAGGGCGGCGATCGCCCGGGGGAGCGGCGCGGGTGCGGGCTGGGACGACGGGGGCACGGGACTCGGGGTTTCGGGCCTGGCAAAGCTACCCCGCAAAATCGCGTTTTGTCAAATGCCACAACGGGTTGCGTGGCTTGATTGACCCTTCGTTTCGCCCTATCTTTCGGCCGTGACCAGCCGGCCCTACCTCGCCGTGGCGCAGTACGACGGGGCGGAGTTCGCGGGCTGGCAGCGGCAACCGGATGGCCGGACGGTGCAGGCCGAGTTCGAGGCGGTGCTGGAGAAGCTGATGGGCCGGCCCACCGCGGCGACCGGCGCCGGCCGGACCGACACCGGCGTGCACGCGCTGGGTCAGGGAGTCGGGTTCCTGGCGAGCGAGCGCTGGGCGGCCGACACGGCGGGGTTGCACCGGGCCCTGAATGCCCTGCTGCCGCGCGATATCTGGGTGGAGCGGCTGCAGGCGATGCGGCCCGGGTTTCACGCGCGCAACAGCGCGCTGGCCCGGCGTTACCGCTACGTGATCGGCACGGACGAGGCGGCGCGCTCGCCGTTTCGGCGGCCGTACGAATGGGCGCTCGGGCGCCCGCTCGAGGTCACGGTGCTGGCGCGTGCCGCGGAGCTGCTCGTCGGCGAGCACGACTTCCGCGGCCTCGCGGCGAGCGGTGCGCGCTCGACCCGACCCCACTACCGCAGCCGCGTGGCGCTCGCCGAGTGGGCGCCGCGGACTGACGGAGCGGGGGTGACGTTCACGATCGAGGCCGACCGGTTCCTGCATCGCATGGTGCGCTTTCTCGTGGGCGCCATGGTCGACGTCGCGTTGTGCCGGCGCCCGCTCGAGGATCTTCCCCGTCTGCTCAGCGCGACCGACAACCAGGCGGCGAGCCCGCCGGCGCCGCCCCAGGGCCTGTATCTCGAGGCGGTGCGTTATCCCGCTGACCTCTACGCCGAGGCCTGAGCCATGAAGTTCTTCCTCGATACCGCGAGCCTCAAGGACATCAGCTGGGCGGCCCAGGCTGGCTTGATCGACGGGATCACGACCAACCCGTCGCTCCTCGCCAAGCAGGCCGGTGACCTGGACCCGCGGGACGTGCTGAAGGAGATCTGCTCGCTCGTCGACGGCCCCGTCTCCGCCGAGGTGGTCGCCGTGGACACCGACGGGATGGTGCGCGAAGGCAAGCAGCTCGCCCGGATCGCGGACAACATCGTCGTGAAGATTCCGATGCTCGAGGCGGGCATGGTCGCGGTGCGGCGGCTCGCCGGCGAGGGCATCAAGACGAACGTCACGCTCTGCTTCTCGAGCGTGCAATGTCTCGTCGCCGCCAAGGCGGGCGCGACGTACGTGAGTCCCTTCATCGGCCGGCTCGACGACGTGGGTCAGGAGGGGATGGACGTGATCCGCGAGGCGCGCGTCATCTTCGACAACTACCAGATCGCCACCGAAATCCTGGCGGCCTCGATCCGCCATCCGCGCCACGTGGTGGAAGCGGCGATGATCGGCGCGGACGTCGCCACCCTGCCCCCCGACGTTCTGAAAAAGCTGCTGCTCCACCCGCTCACCGACCGCGGGCTGGAGCAGTTCCTCGCGGACTGGAACACGCTCGCGGCGCGCGCGAAGGCGCCGGTTTGACCTACAGCTCACCCCTTTCCCAGCGCTACGCCTCCCCGGCGATGCAGGCCCTGTGGGGAGAGCGGCGCCGAATCGGGCTGTGGCGGCGGCTCTGGCTCGCCCTGATGGAGGTCCAGCGCGAGCTGGGACTCGACATTCCCGAGCGCGCCCTCGTCGAGCTGCGCGGACACCTGGACGACGCCGATCCGGAGCGCGCGGCCGAGCACGAGAAGCGGTTGCGGCACGACGTGATGGCTCACATCCATCACCTCGGCGAGCAGGCGCCCGCCGCGCGGCCGTTCCTGCACCTCGGCGCAACCAGCGCCTACGTCACGGACAACACCGATCTGATCCTGATGCGGGAGGGCCTGCAGCTGCTGCTGGGCCGCATCGCGGCGGTCTTGGTCGCGCTCGCCAAGCTGGCGCGCCGGGAGCGCGCCGTGCCGTGCCTGGCCTACACCCACTTCCAGCCGGCGCAGCTCACCACCGTCGGGAAGCGGGTCACTCTGTGGATGCAGGAGTTTCTGCTGGATGCGGAGGAGTTGCTGCACCGGCTCGACGCGCTGCAGTTTCGCGGCGTCAAGGGGACCACGGGAACCCAGGCGAGCTTCCTCGAGCTGTTCGACGGCGACGACGAGAAAGTGCGCGAGCTCGATACGCGGGTGGCGCTGAAGATGGGGTTCACCAGGGTTTTCCCCGTCACGGGTCAGACGTACACCCGCAAGCTCGACGCGCAGGTGCTCGCGGCGCTCGCCAGCGTGGCGCAGTCGGCCGCGAAGCTGGCCACCGATGTGCGACTGCTGCAGCACGAGGGGGAGATCCTGGAGCCGTTCGAGAGCGATCAGGTGGGCTCGTCGGCCATGGCGTACAAGCGCAATCCAATGCGCGCCGAGCGGATCACGGGCCTGGCGCGCTTCGTTATCGAGCTCGAGGGGAACGCCTGGCACACGGCATCCGAGCAGTGGCTCGAGCGCACGCTCGACGACAGTGCCAACCGCCGGCTGGTGCTGCCCGAGGCGTTTCTGGCGAGCGATGCCATCCTCGTGCTCGCCACCAACGTGGCAGCGGGACTGGAGGTACGCGAGGCCGTGATCGCGCGACACGTGGCCGCCCACCTCCCCTTCCTCGCCACCGAGCGGCTGCTCATGCGCGGCGTAAAAGCCGGGGGAGACCGCCAGCGGCTGCACGAGGTGATCCGGACGCACAGCCTCGCGGTCGCGCAGGCGATCGCGGAGCAAGGGGTCGCGAACGACCTGCTCGAGCGCCTGGCGCGCGACCCTGCCTTCAAGGCGCTGCACGTCGCGCTCGCCGCGGGGGAGCTCGATCCGGCGGCCTACGTGGGCCGGGCGCCCCGCCAGGTGGACGATTTCCTCGAGCGCGCGCTGCCGGGCGTGCTGCACCGGATCGAGGCGGTGGCCCCCACCGTCGCAACGGCCGAGGTGAACGTATGACCGCTCCGCTGGTTGCGAGCGCCCTGCCCCTGCCACTCGTGCGGCGGGGGAAAGTGCGCGAAGTGTACGAGATCGACGCCGACACCCTGCTGCTCGTGGCGAGCGATCGGGTGAGCGCATTCGACGTGGTGTTGCGGGAGCCGGTGCCGCACAAGGGCGCGGTGCTCACGCAGCTCAGCGCGTTCTGGTTCGAGCGCCTGGCGTCGGTCATCTCGAGCCACTTTCTCTCGGCCGATGCGGACGAGATCATCGCACGCGTGCCCGCCCTCGAGTCTTTGCGCCCTACCCTTACGGGCAGGGCGATGCTCGTGCGCCGAACGACCCCGGTGCCCTTCGAATGTGTCGTGCGCGGCTACCTGTCGGGCTCC
>Ga0209805_1000019_pt1 | contig 82849 bp, 68 predicted proteins | sample GraSoiAngelo_148_FD_185905 | JGI IMG/M metagenome (GOLD analysis project Ga0209805, IMG submission 185905) | Grasslands soil microbial communities from the Angelo Coastal Reserve, California, USA - 14_1009_09_20cm (SPAdes) (version 2) | ecosystem: Environmental > Terrestrial > Soil > Grasslands ...
TCGACTCCGCCGCGGCGCCTGAGCTACCTCGCGGCTGGACGCGCGACTTCCTCATCTATACGGACGCGTGGCTGAAGGACGCCGACTTGAACACGGCGGCTGGAGGGACCGTGGAGCCGTTGCCGTTCCATGGGATGTCGCGCTACCCCTACGGTGCCGACGAAGCGTTCCCAGGTGACGCCGCGCACCAGCGGTTCCTCGAGACGTACAACACGCGTCGAGTGGGACGGCCGTCCTACAACCGGTAGCCCCGCTTCATGAGCGAGCGCCCCGAGGCCGCGTAGCCATCTGCGCCGGGCAGATACCAATTCATCGAGTCGGCGAGACGGTCGTAGATATTGAAGAGCACGCACGCCTGGATCGCGTCCTCGACGGCTTCGTCGCTCACGCCCGCGGCGCGGAGTGGGGCCAGGTCGGCGGGGCGCACCTCAGTGGGCGCGAGCGTGAGCTTCTCGAGGAAGCCGAGCGCGGCGCGCAGCTTCGGGTCTAGCGGGGCGGTGCGCCAGTTCGCCAGCACCGCTGCGACCAGCTTGTCGTTCTTCAGGGCCAGCGACGCGACCGCGCCGTGACTCTCTGTTCAGAACACGCACTGGTTCAGGCGTGACGTGAATGCGGCGAACAGTTCTCGCTCACCCACGCTCCAGGGTGAGGGCCCGCGCATCACCGCCTGCGTCCACGCGCACATCGCCCGGCCGAAGAACTCGGGCCGATAGAGCAGCGTCTTCACGACGTCGGGCACACGCCGTCCGCTCACCAGACGGATGAGGATGAGCTTCAGCCGTTCGGACAGGCGATGACGGTGCTCGACCGCGTGTAAGCGCATCAACGACGACTATCGCGTTCCCCCTCTCCACGTTGTGGAGAGGGGGTCAGGGGGTGAGGGCTCGCCGCGCAGGGCGGCGAGTCCGCGCTCCAGCCGTCCCAGGGCGGCGCCGAGCGCCGCCGCGACCGTCACTTCGAAGAGGGCGTCGTCGGAGTGGCCGGCGCGCTGCAGTGCCGCGAGATCGTCGTCGGTCACCTTGTAGGCGTGGCGGGCGACCTTGTCGACGTAGGCGGCGAGCGCGGGGGGGATGTCCTTCCCCCCTGACCCTCCGGCGCGCTCGAGCACCGCACGACGCAGCGCGCCCGGCGTTTCGCCGGGCGCAGCGAGCACACCGTCCACGAGTCGCGCAGTGTACGCGGCGTAGCGGCCGCCCGGATCCTCCATCGTTCCCATGGCCAACGTTTGGAGCCTGATAGAATGGTCGCCGCTGGCGCGCACGTCAAGAGGGGTTTCGCGCGCCGGGCCCCTTGCGGGTTCTCCGTTCCACGCGTATTTCAATCTCCGCACAATGGGTTAGTAGTTTCGTGCGGGTACGCGATCATGCTGTAGGAGGGCAGGCGCATGGCACTGAGCCGTCACCTCGTTGCCGCGCACATCCGTAGTGTGGGGTGGGCCGTCCTCCCGTTGTCGGTCACACTTCCGCTCCCTTTTCATCGATCATCCGCTCGCATCGATCCTCCGCACCGACGTTTAATCGCCACGCACGGCCTCGAGGCCATGCGCAGACCCGCAGGATGAGGACGCCGCCATGAACGACATGCGACAGGGTAAGGGTTTCCTTCGTGGAGTAGGGCTGACTCTGCTGTTGGCGCTGGTGGTGCGCGGTCCTGCCGTTGCCCAGCAGCCGCAGCAGATCCAGGTCTCCGGGACGGTTAGCGGCCCCGCGGGTGAGCACCTGCGGGGCGTCACCGTGCGCGTCCGGGGGTCGGCCACCAGTACGGTCACCGATGACCAGGGGAAGTACTCCCTGAGCGCACCGTCGGATGCCGTGCTGACGTTCGGCCTCATCGGGTTCCGCGGCCTCGGACAGAACATCGGCGGGCGTACCACCATCAACGTGTCGATGGAGCGCGCCATCAGCGTGCTGCCCGAGGTTGTCGTCACCGGCTACCAGTCGCAGAAGCGCACCGACATTACGGGTGCCGTCTCCAGCGTGGATCTCGGCAGCGTCACCCGCCAGACCTCGGCCAGCGTGCTCCAGAAGCTGGACGGTCGGGTCGCCGGCGTGACGGTCGATGCCGGTGGCTCTCCCGGGTCACGCAGCACCGTCCGGATCCGGGGCGTCACCTCGTTTCAGAACAACGATCCGCTGTTCATCATCGACGGGACGCCCACGCTGGATTCCTATCTGAACTGGGTCAATCCCGACGATGTCGGGTCCATCCAGGTCCTGAAGGACGCGTCGGCGGCATCCATCTACGGCTCGCGGGCCAGCAACGGCGTCGTGGTCATTGAGTCGAAGAAGGGAAGACCGGGACCGCGCCAGATCACGCTCGATGTGCGGACGGGCGTCGCCAGTCCGGTGGCCGGCTATGACGATTTCCTCATACTCGATGCGCTGCAGTACTTTCAGGTCCTCAAGCAGAGCTATCAGAACGCCAAGCTCGCCATTCCGACGAAGATCTACGGGGATTCGCTCAATCCTTCGGTTCCCAAGTACATCTGGCCGAACAATTGCACGCCCAACCCGTGCTCGACCGTGGACGAGAGCGCGTATTCCTATCCGAACAATCTGATCATGCGTGGCAGCCCCGGGACGAACTGGTGGAAGACCGTGTTCAGTCCCGCTCCGGTCGCCGACGCGTACCTCGGTGTCTCGGGCGGCGGCGAAGACAACGCGTACCACGTGTCCTTCGATTACTTCAGGCAGGACGGAACGGCCGCGTATAACCGCTATCAGCGCGGCACCGTGCGCGTGAATACCGCATTCAACCTGGACCGGCTCAACGTGGGCGAAAACATCGGGCTCGCGCTCGAGCAGGCGTACGGTGGGATCGCGGACGACCCGGGTGGCTATGCCGAAGACGGCATCCTCGGCAAGAACATCCTGATGCAGCCGGTCGTGCCCGTGTACGACATCGCCGGCCACTTCGCCTCCGAGAAATCCATCGCCAATCAGTCCAATCCGCTGGCGTACGCCTTTAATCACAAGGACGATCGCAACACCAACGGCCGGATCTTCGGGAATGTGTTCGGCGGCCTGGACTTGACGCACCGCCTCACGGCGAAAACGAGATTCGGGTTCAACGTGGGCCAGGGCTCTGTGAGAACCTTCACGCCCACCACGCCGGAGAACAAAGAACCCGTCACCGCCAGTCAGGTCGCCCAGGACTTCAGCTCATTTGTGGAGTGGACCTGGAGCAACACGCTGAATTACGTGAGCACGTTCGACAAGCACAACATCGCCGTACTGCTTGGCCAGGAAGCGAACCGCAACGCGAACCGGGGCATCAACGGAACCCTCTCCAACCTTCTCAACACAGGTATAGACTACCGCTACATCACCGATGCGCTGGGTGACGCTAAGACGAAGAACGTGAACAGCCGCGGCGACATCGGCACGTTGTTGTCGTACTTCGGCAAGCTCGATTACAATTTCGCCGAGCGCTATTTCCTGAGCTTCACCCTGCGACGGGATGGCTCCTCGAGGGTGAGCCCGGCGCACCGCTGGGGAACCTTCCCCGCCATCGGCGCGGGGTGGCGCTTGTCCCAGGAATCGTTCCTCGCGGGCAACGACTTCATCTCGAACGCCATGCTCCGCTTCGGGTGGGGCATCACCGGCAATCAGAACATCCCTTCGGGTCGCACGAAAGACCAATTTGGTGGCGAAGTGGGAGCTACCTTCTACAACATCGCGGGAACCGGCAGCACGGTGCTGCCGGGCTACCGGCAGACCGCACTGGGCAACCCGGACTTGAAGTGGGAAGAGAACAAATCGGTGAACGTCGGGTTGGATCTCGGGTTGTTCCAAGGCAAGGGGAATTTCAGCATCGACGTGTACGACCGGAAGACGGACAATCTGCTGTTTCCTCCCGCGCTTCCGGGCACTGCGGGCACGGCAGCCGCCCCCTTCATCAATATCGGCAGGATGAGCAACAAGGGTATCGAGTTTTCCCTCGGCTACTCTGGCAACCTGGGCGAGGGCAAGCTCTGGAATGTGACCTTCAACGGCAGCCATTACACCAACAAGGTCGAGAAACTCGATGGGTCGGCCACGTATTTCTTCGGTCCGATATACACCCGCGAGCAGGATGCCACCATCAACCAGGTGGGCGATCCGATCGGGGCGTTCTACGGGCTCGTGGCGAACGGCTACTATCGGGACTCGCTGGACGCCGCCCAATGCGGCACCGGGGACCCGCTCGGGCAATGCTGGGCCGATGGCGCCCGTCCCGGCCGGATCAAGTTCCTGGACGTGAATGGCGACCACCATATCACCTCGGCCGACCGCGCGGTGATCGGCAGTCCCCATCCCAAATTCACAGGTGGCCTCGATCTCGGGCTGCGGTGGGGAGCGTGGGACTTGAGCGCGACGCTGTTCGGGTCGTTCGGCAACCAGATCTTCAACTACCAGAAGTATTGGTACGTGTTCCGCGTGTTCGACACCAACGTCCGACGCGATCTGCTGACCAACTCCGTGGTGCTGAATGGTCCCTGTGCCGGCACGAGCTGCCCGGGCGTAGTGACGAACCCGGGCGCCGCGTATCCGCGGCTCGATGTGAGCGACGGCTTCAGCAACCAGTTCAGCAGCTATTACATCGAGAGCGGAACGTACGTCCGGCTGCGCAATTTGCAGATTGGATTCACGGTGCCTCCGGGCCTGATCCGCTGGATACCAGCGGCGAGAATCTATCTCCAGGCGGAAAACTTGTTCACCATCACCGGGTACTCGGGTCTCGATCCGTCGTTGCCCGCGGCCAACATCACCGGACCGGGCGGCTTTGACATCAGAGACCAGTATCGGGGTGTCGATCGGGGTTCGTATCCGAGCAACCGAATGATCAGCGTGGGCTTCAGCACCACGCTCTAGGGAACGCCTTTTCTCGAGGAACGGACGACGATGAACATGCGCACTGGGCACAACCTGCTGGTCGGGACGGCGTTCCTGATCCTTGTCGGCGGCGTCACCTACAGCTGCAAGGACTTTCTCGATGTCGCCCCACAAGGGGCGCTGGATCAAACGACTCTGTCGAACCAGGCGGGCGTCGAGGGCACCTTGATCGCCGCGTACCGAGCGTTGGACTGGAACAACGCCGTCGGTGGTGCTTGGGGATCCGCGGCAAGCAACTGGGTCTGGGGGAGCGTCACGAGCGATGATGCCCACAAGGGATCCGACGCCAACGATCAGGCCCCCATCGCGGACATCGAGCTCTACAACTGGGGGACGGGTCTCGCCGAGGGCTATTTGAACGATAAGTGGCGGGCGGTGTGGGAAGGGGTGGTCCGCAGCAACGCGACGTTGCGCCTGCTGAGCAAGGTGAGTGGGATCTCGCCGAGCGACGCGGCCTCGATCAAGGGCGAGGCACTGTTTCTCCGGGCGCATTATCACTTCGAAGCCTGGCGGATGTGGGGGAATATTCCCTACTACTTCGAGACCGATGCGGATTTCAACAAGCCGAACAATCTGGGCGTGGATTCCGCGGCGAAGCTCATCATACGAGACCTCGACACGGCCTTCGCGTTGCTCCCCGCGGACCCCAGGAACTCACAGGCGGGACGCGCGACGAAGTGGAAAGCCCTCGCCTACAAAGGTAGGGTGCAGATGTACCGGGGCGACTACGCCGGTGCCTTGACGACCCTGCGGGAGGTGCGGGACTCGAACGGCGGACGCTTCGCTCTGGAAACGAGCTTCGATCACGTCTGGACGGGCTTTTCACAGTTCGCCAACGGCAAGGAAACCATCCTGGCCTATGAAGCCTCCATCAACGATGGAGAGCCCAATGGGAACAATTCCAACTATGGCGAACGCCTCAATTTCCCGTACGTGGATCCGTTCTGCTGTGGCTTTCACCAGCCGTCCCAAAACCTCGTCAATTTCTTCGCCGTGAACGACAGCGGCCTGCCCTTGGCCGTGACGAGTGCGGCGTGGAACACGCTGGACACCAGTTTCTCCGCGAACACGACCGTTCCCGTGGATCCGCGGCTGGACTGGACGGCCGGCAGGGATGGCGTGCCCTACAAGGACTGGGGGCTGCACAGCAAGGCTTTCATCAGGGACCGGTCGTACTCGGGTCCGTACAGTCCCAAGAAGAACGTCCACGAAAAACGCAGCGGCGCGCAGAGTCCTGTCGGTTGGAACTCGTTCCAATTGAACTCCGTGCACATTCACATGTACCGCTATGCGGACTTGCTGTTGCTCTTGGCCGAAGCGTATGTCGAGACGGGGCAACTCGACAGCGCGAGATTAATCGTCAATCAAATCCGAGCACGAGCCGGGAAGACCGCCGAGGGGTGTGGGTCGGGGTCCACCGATACCGTACTGACCAACCGGTATCCCACATGCGTGGGGCACGATGAAATCGCCTTGCCTCTGGTCCAGGGAGCCAGTCGCGATACGTTGATGACACCGTGGGCGTACTACAAGATCGGCCAGTACACCACGCCGTGGACCGTTCAGGCCTTTGCCCGAACGGCCGTGCGGTACGAACGCCGGCTCGAGCTGGCCATGGAAGGGCAACGCTTCTTCGACCTGCGACGCCGCGGGGACGCCGATTCGGTGATCGCCAACTACCTGGCGGTCGAGAAAAACCGGCGCACCTGGCTTGCAACCGCGGCTCCCTTCACGGTCCGACATCACGAGTATCCCATCCCTCAGATACAGGTCGAGTTGAGCCATGGTGCGTTGACGCAGAATCCGCAGTGGTAGCCGGTCGCGCTTAGCGACGCGCGATCGTAAACGCCCGCAGGGAATCGCCGTGATTCGCCACGAGCACGGCCTTCCCCGCGGGCGTTTTGATCAGGGCCAGACCCGTCACGTCTCCCGGCGCGAGGAAACCGCTCTCCACCGGAGGAACTGGGGTGAAGTGCCCGTGGCCGTCGCCCTTGAGCCACAGCCCATTGCCCGCGTCGGCTCTGGGCGTGTTGGGCTCGGACCCGTAGAGATTTCCCGCCACGATCAGATCGAGCTTGCCGTCGCCGTCCACGTCCTCGGCGATGATCCCCTTGATCGGTGAGATCTGCGCGAGGGTGGGCAACGCGAAGGACGAGAACGTGCCGTTTCCGTTGTTCTGCAGATAGACACTCGCAAACGTGTCGGCCTCGTAATGCACGGCCTGCCGCAGCTGCGAGGGACTGAGTAGCTGCGGGATGGATGCTTCGGCGAACGCCCCGTAGCCCGGGAATCTCACCGCCAGCGGGTACATCGCCGGCCCCAAGGTCGCCAATCCGAGAAAGGGGTATTCGGTCCCGGCCGACGTCTGTGTGAGCAACACGTCCATCGTCCGGTTGCCGGTGAAATCGGCCGCGTAGACTCCGAACTTGCCGGCGGCGGAGGTCGTATAGGTGTAATTCAGCCCCAGATTGCCCGCCACCAGGTCGGGCCGGCCGTCGCCGTTAAAGTCGCCGGTCGCGAGACTGTACCACCACCCGCGCGACGGCGGCAGGCCCATGGACGCGGTCACATTGCGGAATCGCGTTCCCTCGTTGTGATAAAACTGGATCGGCATCCATTCGCCCGCCGTGACGAGATCCAATCGTCCGTCGCCATCGAAATCGATCCAGACCGCCGCGGTGACCATTCCCCCGGGGTGTACCAGCTCCGGTGCGACCGCCTCCGTAACGTCGGTGAAGTGGCCGCCGTCATTCCGGAGCAAGTAACTGCGGGTGGGAGACGGGTACGCCCTCGGTGTCAGGCGGCCACCCACGAACAGATCCAGTCGGCCATCACCGGTGAAATCGCCGGCGGCGACCGCGGCGGTGCTGGTCGGCATGTCCGGTAGGGCCTGACGGTCGCGCACGAACCGGCCGCCGCCCCGGTTGATATAGAGCCGGTCCTGCAACCGGGGCGAGCCGGGCACCAGCTGATAGCCGCCGCTCGCAACGTACAGGTCCGGGAGCCCGTCGCCATTGGCATCGAAGAACACGGCGCCCCAATCGTCGTACTGCGTGTCGGCCGCCCAGGGTTGGCCGCTGGCGGATTCGACGAAGCTGCCGTCCTTGCGCTGCACGAACAGTTTGCCCGGGACACCGGCGGCACCGCCGATGAAAACGTCGTCCAGCCCGTCGCCGTTCACGTCCGCCACGGCGATGGGTGGGCCTTGCGCGGATAGCTCGTACGGCAGGAGCGGCTGCACGCTGTAATCGGTGGAGCTCCCGGTCTGGTGCCGGTACTTCAGAGCCCGGCGGGGGTCCATCGGCTGAAACCGGTGAAGCAGGTTGGGGGAGGTTGGGGAGGTTGGGGAGGCGTCTCCCTGGCGGAGCGTCACCATCCGATCCACGGCCAGGTCGGTCAGTACCTGATGCCGTCCATCCGGCCACGTGACTTCCAGGCTGTCCACGCGCGTGGCGCGACCCAGCCCGACATGCTCCCGGTCGTCCATCGTGGACATGTAGCCCCGGTACGGGGAATGATAGAAGTATTGCTTTTGTCCCCCGGCCGTGAGGACGAGGCTCGCTCCGATCCCCCGCCGGTTGGGAGACTCGCCCTGCAGCGCGATCTGCAGATAGTGATGGGCGTCGTCCTTAGGCTGCACATTCTGGTAGATGAATGCCGGAGCATCGATGTTGTTCACCACGACATCGAGCTTGCCGTCGTTGTTGAGATCGGCGTAGGCCGCCCCGTACGAAAAGCTCGGCCGCTCGATCCCCCATGCCTTGGTGCGGTCTGAGAACGTCAGGTCACCTTCATTCCGGAACACGTAGTTGGACGCCTGGTACCCGCGCAGTCGCGACAGGACTTCCGCCTGTCTGCGACGAGACAGTCCGCCCTCTCCGCTGCGGCTCGCCCGGAACATGGCCTGCTGGTAGTCCAGATCCGTCACCGCCTTGGGATAGCCGTTGGTGATGAGGATGTCCTTGTATCCGTCATTGTCGAAATCTCCGAACAGGGCGCTCCAGCTCCAGTTGGTATAGGCGATGCCCGCCAGGCGGGCCACGTCACTGAAAATGACGTCGCCCGCTTGCGTGACTCCGTTGCTCAACTGGAGGGAGTTGAGACTATAGTCGACGCGAAATCCCTCGCTGCGTAACTCCGCCACGGTGCCCTGGGTCTCGAACCCGCTCATCCGCTTTCGCTCGCTCAAGGCTTGCGGCATCATGTCCACCTGCAGGATGTCGGGCCGGCCGTCATTATTGAAATCGGCGATATCGACGCCCATGCCCGCGAAGCTGGTATGCTTGAGCCACGTGGCGGCCTTGTTGGTGAACGTCCCGTCGCCGTTGTTGACGTACAGCACGTCGTTCGGCTCCACGTCGTTCGAGACGTAGATGTCGGGCCGCCCATCCCCGTTCAAGTCGGCGACCGCCACCCCCAGTCCATAGCCGACGTCCTTCAAGATCCCGGCTTCGCGGGACACGTCGGCAAAGGTGCCGTCACCGTTGTTGCGGTACAGCCGATTGGAGCCGCCCAGGCTCGTACTCCGTACGCCCGCCGGGTGCCCGGTACGGACAAAATCTTTGGGGGAGTCGTTGAGCAGAAAGAGGTCGAGATACCCGTCGCCGTTGTAATCGAGGAAGACGGCATGGGTGGTGAACCCGGTGTCCGCGATCCCGTATTGAGCGGCGGCTTCCCTGAAGGTGTGATCCCCATTGTTGATGAACAGCAGATTGGCGCGCTCTTCCGGCTTCGACCACGGAGGCCCGGACACCGAGACGTAGATATCGAGATACCCGTCGTCGTTGATGTCCACCATCGTGACCCCGGTGGCCCATCGGGTCGTCGTGACGCCCGCCGACTGCGTGATGTCCTCGAACCGCATGTTGCCCTTGTTCAGGTACAGGCGGCTCGAGACCATGTTGCCGGCGAAGAAGATGTCCGGCAGGCCGTCGTTATCGATGTCGCCCACGGCGACGCCCGCCCCGTTGTAGAGGAAGACGTCGGTCAGGACGTTGACGGAGTCAGTGGTGGTGATAGTGTTGGCGAAGGTGACGCCGGTTCGGGTCGGGCTCAGGAGCTTCAAAACGGGTGGGCTCCCCGTCGAGGGACGGCCGCAGCTCAGCACCGCCACGATCGGCACGAGCGTAGCGCGCGCGTGAAGCGAGAGTCGCAACATGGGTCCGCAGAATCTAACGCTCCCCGTCGGGGGCGGATATCATTCGGTCCATGCGAAGACTCGGTGTCGTCGCGCTTGCGTGCTGCGCGTTAACCGGTTGCCGCGGTCCGCATCGGTCCGACGGAGAGCGGCTCGCGCAGGCGTATTGTGCCGCCTGCCACATGTTTCCCGAGCCGGCGCTGCTGGACAAGCGAACCTGGCGCACGGGCGTCTTACCGCAGATGGCCCAGCGCCTGGGCGTACCGGCGCCGTCGTTGTTCGCCGAAATGCATCGGGATCCGGCGATGGTCGTCCTCACCAAGGCGGTGTCCCAACCGGATTGGGAAAAGATCGTGGCGTACTATCTCGAGCATGCTCCCGACACGTTGCCGCGACCGACGCTGCCGGCCGAACCGCAGCTCGATCCCCCGTTGTTTGCGACGGGCCCGCTCATTCCGCGGATGCAAAGCAGTGCAATCATCACCCTGCTGAAGACGGACAGCGTGAACCAACGAATTTTCGTCGGCGAGGCCGCGAGCAACACCTTGCGGGTTTTCGACTTCGACCGCCATCTGAAGGCGTCGCTGACGCTCTCGAGCCCGCCGACGGACGTGATTTCCGAAAAGGACCGTCTTCTGGTGCTCGAATCGGGCAGGCTCGAGCCCAACGACGAGCCCAAGGGAGCGCTCGCGCAGTACGGTGTTGCGCGCGACGGCTCGCTCCATTTCGCCAAGATCCTGATCGACTCGCTGTTCCGGCCGGTGTTCGTAGGGGACGTCGACTTTACCGGTCATGGCCGCAAGGACTATGTGATCTGCGAATTCGGCAACAACCGCGGGCGCCTGGCGCTCTATCGCGAGGATGGCGGGACGTATCGGCGCCACGTGCTCGATGCCACACCTGGCGCGATACGGTTCGAAGTCCTCGACCTCACGGGGGACGGCTTTCCGGATATCGTGGCGTTGTTCGCGCAGGGTGACGAGCGAATCGTGTTGTTCGCCAATGACGGGACGGGCAATTTTTCCGGACAGCGTAAAGTCTTGGCCCGCTTTCCGCCGATCTATGGCTCGATGTACTTCACCATGCGGGATTTCAACGGTGACGGAAAACCGGACATCCTGTACGTGAACGGCGACAACTTCGATTATTCGCGCGTGCTCAAGCCCTACCATGGTATCCGGATCCTGGAAAACGGCGGTCGCAACAATTTTACGGAGCGCTACTTTTTCCCCATCTACGGAGCAGCCCAGGCCGTCGTCGCCGATTTCGACAAGGATGGCGACCTCGACATCGTGACCACGAGCAATTTCGCCGACTCCGCCCGACATCCCGAACGCGGCATCATGTACTTCGAGAATGTCGGTCGCTATCAGTTCAAGCCCTACGCATTTTCCATCGCCCGCGGCAATCAGTGGAATGTGATGGCCACGGCCGATCTCAACCGGGACGGATGGCCGGATGTGCTCATTGGCGCCATGGACCTGAAAGACATCGCCCGGATTCAGCGGAGATTCCGTGGCCCGGCGTCGGCAACCGCGGTGGATCCGATCCTGCTGTTCGAGAACAGAGGGAGCACGGTTTCTCGCTGATGGCGGGGGACCAAGCCGCCGTCAAGGGGCCGCGTGGGTAGCGGAACGCCCCGGGGCGGCGTACGATTCCCGCCGCCCATGTCTCTCCCCGCCTTGCTCCTCGTGGTCGCGGTGGCTCGCGACACGGTGCCCCCCTACCTCGTCTTCCCGGAGCCGGGGCTCGACGACCCGGCCGCGTATGAAGGCTACCAGACCCGGGTGTACCAGGACGCGAGCGGAAACGCCTTCCAGGTCTATCTCAAGAGCACCGGGCGGGTGGTGAACCTCTGGGCCGACGCGGCCGACGAAAGCGTGGGCTTCACCGTGCGCGACTCGGGCGGGAAGCCGGCCGAGCTCGCCTGGGGCTCGTCGGGAGCCGTCCTGGGGCCGTCGGCAGCGGGCCGCACGCGCTCCGTGACCTACGGTCTGGAAGCCCCGTCCACGGTGAAAATCGGCCTGCTGCTCCTGGGCTCGATGCGCGTGGAGCGGGACTTTGGCTACGCGGAGCGCGATTCGCTCCCGCTCGACGCGCCGGCGTTCATTCAGCCAGAGCTGTCGCAGCTGATCGACCACATCGCGAAGCTGAAACCGGCCGAGCGCGCCCGCCACCTGGCGTTGCTCGGCGTGAAGTCGCTTGAGGCGCTGGGCGCACGACTCTCTCCACGGATGACCCTGCAGCACGGCGACACAGCCTGGATCGTCGCGATCGAGCAGCCGAGCTTCGACGGCAAGACCCACCTCTGGCTCTCGCTCCAGGGCGACACGCGAGAGACCGTGCCTGCCGTCTCTGGCAACGTGGTCACCATCCGCCGTCCGGCCGGGGGCGCGGTGCGCTGGAGCGTACGTGTGACCACCGATGCTCCGGCGCTGACCCCCCTCACCCGCAAAGACATCTTCAACGACGATTTCGACCGGTTCGCTGGCCGGGTCCGGGCCGATACCGCCCACCCGCTGCGCTGGCGTCGCCTCGAGCGCGAGATCCGCGGCGCGGAGCTCCTGAGCTATCGCGAAAAGCTGATGGCGGGGCTCCCCAACTTCGCGACGTATTTCGGACGCGACATGCTGATGACGGCCCTGCTGATGCAGCCGGTGTGGGCGCCGGCGATGCCGGAGCACGTGATCGCGAGCGCGTTGCGCAAACTCTCACCCGACGGCGACGTGAGCCACGAGGAGGCGCTCGGCGGCCAGGCGATCCGCGAGAACGCGGCGGAGTACAACCGGCTCGTGTCGGCGGGGCAGCTGGCGCGCGCCCGCGCCCTGCTCGGCGATCTCCAGGCCACGCGCGAGAACTATATCATGGTGGACGACGACTTCCAGCTCCCGGTCGTCGCCGCCCGCTATCTCGCCGATCCACGTGTGCCGGCGGATCGGAAACGCGCCTTCCTGCGCGAGGGACATCGGCTCGAGCGCCTGATCGCCAACCTGGCGCTCGTCGCCCGCCGCACCGCGCCGTATGCGCGCGCGCCCGTGGCAACGAACCTGGTGAGCTTCCCGCGTGCTTCCGACGGCGGAAGTCGAGACCATTGGATCTCCGCCAGCTGGCGGGACAGCCGGGTAGGGTACGCGGGAGGCCGGTTCGCGCTGGACGTGAACGCCATTTGGGCGCCGCACGCCCTCACGGGCGTCGGGACCGTGCTCGAGGCGCTGAAAGGCCTCGGGCTCGCGCCCGTGATTCCCACAGGCCCGCTCGCCACGTTCGCGCGCGACCGCGCGACGCTCGAGCGCGCGGTGGCAGTCTGGAAGGGGGCGGAGCGCCATTTCCAGGTGTCGCTCGCACCGGACGAGGTCACGAAACGCGTCGCGGCGCGGCTCGCGTGGCTGCCAGCCGGGGAGCGCGAGTTCTGGGAGGGCGTGCTGCACCGCGCGGGGCCCGTGCGGGACACGCTGCGGTTTCTCGCCCTGTCGCTCGATGGCGCCGGGCGACCGATCCCCATCGTCAACACCGATCCCGCCATGACGCTGCTCGTCGACTCGCTCGCGCCGGAGGCGGTGCGCGGGCTGATCGCCCCGATCGTGGCCCCGTATCCGGTTGGACTGTTCGTGGACGGGCTTGGGCCCGTGGTCGCGAACGACGCCTACGCCGGGCGCAGCGTGTGGGAAGCGTTCCGCCACGACGCGTATCATTCGCCGACCGTCGTGTGGGGTCGGGACGTGAATGTGTTGCTCGCCGGCCTGGCGCGGCAGCTCTCCGCTGGTGATGTAGGGGCGCTACGCCGAATCACGGACGCCGTGGATCGCTCGGGCCTGCGCCACGCGGAGCTGTGGAGCTACACGATCGAGAACGGACGGCTGGTCCCGTCGCGCTACGGCACCAGCTCGGACGTGCAGCTGTGGAGCCTCACCGACCTCGCCGTCCAATACCTCCTCAACCTCCACTAACCTCCACAACCTCCACCAACCTCCACTAACCTCCCCATGAGCAACCTCCATCTGTTCGACCTCGTCGTCATCGCGGGGTATTTCCTCATCCTGCTCGGGATCGGGTACTGGGCGGCGCGCCGCGAGAAGAACGTGAGCGCCGACTACTTCCTCGCGAGCCGGGACGTGGGCTGGTTCGCGGTGGGGGCGAGCCTGTTCGCGTCGAACATCGGGAGCGAGCATCTCGTGGGTCTCGCGGGCACGGGCGCCGCGAGCGGACTCGCGGTCGGGCACTTCGAGTGGCTGGCGTGCCTGATCCTGCTGCTCCTGGGCTGGCTGTTCGTGCCGTTCTACCTGCGGAGCGGTGTGTACACCATGCCCGAGTTTCTCGAGCGCCGCTTCAACTCGGCGTCGCGCGGCTATTTCACGTGGGTGTCGATCATCGGCTACGTCCTCACCAAGATCAGCGTCACGCTGTTCGCGGGCGGCGTGGTGATGCGCGAGGTGACGGGGTACTCGGTCTGGACCAGCGCGGTGATTCTCATCATCATCACCGGACTGTACACGGTGCTGGGGGGCCTGCGGGCCGTGATCTACACCGAAGTGATGCAGGCGGTCGTGCTGATCATCGGGTCGGCGACGATGGCGCTGGTGGGGTTGCAAGCGGTGGGCGGATGGAGCGGGCTCGAGGCGCGCGTGCCCGCGGACTTCTTCTCCATGTGGAAGCCCGTGGATCACCCCAACTTCCCCTGGACCGGCATCGTGTTCGGCGCGCCGATCCTGGGCGTGTGGTACTGGTGCACCGACCAGCACATCGTGCAGCGCGTGCTCGCGGCCCGGAACGTGAGCGAGGCCCGCACCGGCACGGTGTTCGCGGGCTTCTTGAAGATCCTGCCGGTGTTCATCTTCGTGCTGCCGGGCATCATCGCGTCGGCCCTGTACCCGGACATCCGCGGCGGTGCCGCCGACGCGGCGTACCCGGCGCTGGTGACCCGGCTCTTGCCGGCCGGGTTCAAGGGCCTGGTGCTCGCCGGCATGCTGGCGGCCTTGATGAGCTCGCTCGCGTCCGCGTTCAACTCCTGCTCGACCCTGCTCACGTGGGACGTGTACCGCAAGCTCCGTCCGGATGCGAGCGAGCAGCGGCTCGTCGCGGTCGGACGCCTCACCACCGTCCTGCTGGTCGGCCTGGGTCTCTTGTGGATTCCGTTCATGAAGTACGTCTCGCCGCAGATCTACATCTATCTGCAGAGCGTGCAGGCCTACATCGCGCCGCCGATCGCCGCCTGCTTCCTGCTCGGCGTGCTGTACCCGCGGCTGAACGGCACGGGGGCGGTGACGGCGCTCTGGACCGGCCTCGTGCTCGGCACCGCGCGCTTGATCCTCGAGCTCGCCAAGACGCATCTCGGGAGCGGCTCCGTCTGGGCCTGGTACGCCGGGATTAATTTCCTGCACTTCGCGGCGCTGTTGTTCGTGCTGTGCGCGGGGATCCTGATCGCGGTCAGCTACGCGACCGCGCCGCCGCCGCTGGCCAAGACCGCGGGCCTGACGTACGGCGCACCGGAGATCACGGCGGTTCCGGTCCCGGCCGGGCCGCGCCAGCTCAGCATCGTGCTCTCGGTCGTGCTCGCCGCGACGATCGGAGTGTTGTGGTTCGTGTTCCGATGAGAACGGCGAGGTTAGGGGAGGCTGGGGGAGGTTGGGGAGGTTGGAGGAGGCTTGTCTGGCTCGCCACGGGACTCGTCGTGGCGGTCGGGTGCTCGAAGGCACCCTCCACAACCTCCCGAACCTCCTCTAACCTCCCCCATCCTGCCTTTTACGACCCGGCTCACGATCTCGGACCTCTGTTCCACGCGGTCCAGGTATCCGGCATCTTCCCGGACTCGAAGACGTTCGTCGACGCCCGGCCGCTTTTCCCCCCAAGCATCGTCGCCGCGCGCTACGACTCGGCGCGCCAGGCGGCGGGGTTCGATCTGCGGGCGTTCGTGGAGCGGCAGTTCCAGCTGCCCCGGCCGGTGGGGGAAGGTGTGGCGGTGGACGCCTCCCGGAGCATGGAAGTCCATATCCGGGCGCTCTGGCCCATCCTCACGCGCCAGCCCGACACGGCGGACGCGCTTTCGTCGCTGATCCCGCTGCCCCACCCGTACGTCGTGCCCGGCGGCCGTTTTCGCGAGGTGTATTACTGGGACTCGTACTTCACCATGCTCGGCCTCGTCGCGAGCGGCCGCACCGACCTGGTGCGCAGCATGCTCGACAACTTTGCCTACCTGGTCGAGACGGTCGGGCACATTCCCAACGGCAACCGGACGTATTATCTCAGCCGCAGCCAGCCGCCGTTCTTCGCCGCCATGGTCGGGCTGTACGCGACGGCGACCGACACCACCCAGGCGCTGCGCTACCTCGACGCGCTCGAGGCGGAGCACGCGTTCTGGATGAAGGGTGCGGAGCGTCTCGCGCCGGCGCAGGCGTACGCCCGCGTCGTGCGGCTGCCCGACGGATCCCTGCTGAATCGCTACTGGGACGATCGCGCCGAGCCGAGGCCCGAGTCGTATCGCCCGGACTACGAGCTGGCGCAGGCGCTCCCGCAAGCGCAACGCGAGGCGTTTTACCGGAACGTCCGGGCGACGGCCGAAAGCGGCTGGGATTTCTCGAGCCGCTGGATGCGCGACCCGAAGGATCTGCGGACCCTGGAAACGACGGACTTGATCCCGGTCGATCTCAACAGTCTCCTTTATCACGCCGAGCGGACCATCGCCGCGCTGCGCCGGGCCCGCGGGCGGCCGGGCGACACGGAGGTCGCGGAGCGGTTCGCCCGGGCGGCCGACGTGCGTCGCGCGGCGCTGGTCATGGCCGCCTACGACCCCGGTGCCGGATTCTTCTACGATGTGCGCTGGCGGAGCGGCGCGCGCGTGACCGATCGCCCCACCATCGCGGCGGCGGCCCCGCTGTACTTCGGGCTCGCCACGCCCGAGCAGGGGCGCGCAGTGGGGGCGCGGCTGCAGCGCGATTTCTTGAAGCCGGGCGGGTTCGTGCCGACCCTCATCGCGTCCGGTCAGCAATGGGACGCTCCCAACGGGTGGGCGCCGCTGGAGTGGCTGGCGATCGAGGGGGTGCGCCGCTACCAGCGAACCGACCTCGCCACCCGCGCGCGCGACCGTTGGCTCGCCCTCAACCGGCGCACCTATGCCGCGACCGGCAAGATGACCGAGAAGTACGACGTGGTGGACCTGCGTCGGCGGGCCGGCGGGGGCGAGTACCCCACACAGGACGGCTTCGGGTGGACGAACGGGGTGGCGCTGGCGCTCGCCGCGCGGGCGTTCAAAACGCCTGATCCCACCGCCGCGACAGCCGGATCGCCGAACCGATAAGGCCGACCATGCTGTAGGTCTGCACGAAGTTGCCCCACTGCTCCCGCGTGCGCGGATCGACGTGCTCGGCGAGCAGGCCGTGGCGGTTGCAGCAGGCGAGCACGTTTTCGAACAGCGCCCGCGCCTCGTCGCGGCGCCCGATGGCGGCCAGCGCGTTGATGTACCAGAAGGTGCAGACCAGGAAGGCATGCTCCGGCGTTCCGAAGTCGTCCTGCTCCACATACCGAAAAATGAAATCGCCGCGCCGCAGTTCGCGCTCGATCGCCGTCACCGTGCCGGCGAAGCGCGGGTCGTCGTCGGACAGGAAGCCGAGCTCGTTCAGGCGCAGCAGGCTCGCGTCCAGCGTGTCGCCGTCCATCGTGGCGACGAAGCTGTTTCGCTTGGCGCTCCAACAGCGCTCACTGATGGCGCGATGGATGCGCGTCGCCTGGTCGGTCCAGTGCGCCGCCCGGTCGCTCAGGCCCAGATGCCCGGCGATCCTGGCCAGCCGATCGCACCCCGCCCAGCACATCACGCTCGAGAAGGTGTGCACGCGCGGTTTGCCGCGCAGCTCCCACAGCCCCGCGTCCGGCTGGTCGAACAGCCGGGCGGCGTGGGCCCCGAGCGTTTCGAGCCGGCGGAACAGGACCTCGTCGCCCCGCCGGACCAGGCGGCGGTCGAAGAACACGTGGGTCGCGGCGAGGATGGCCGCACCGTACACGTCGTGCTGCACCTGCCGGTAGGCCTGATTGCCGACCCGCACCGGGCCCATGCCGCGATATCCGGGCAGGGAATCGACGGCCTGCTCGTCGGGGACCGCGCGGCCGGTGAGGCCGTAGACGGGTTGCAGGCGGCCGTCGGCCGAGCCGGCCACCACGTTGACGATGTAGCCGAGATAGCGCTCCATGGTGCGGGTGGCCCCGAGCCGATTGAGGGCATTGACCACGAAGTACGCGTCGCGCAGCCAGCAATGGCGGTAGTCCCAGTTCCGGCCGCTGCCCGGCGCTTCGGGAATCGAGGTCGTCATCGCCGCGACGATCGCCCCCGTGTCTTCGAACACGTTGAGCTGCAGCGTGATCGCCGACCGGATCACGGCGTCCTGCCACTCGAACGGGATGCCGAGCGAGCGCACCCAGTCCCGCCAGTAGGCGGTGGTCTCTTCGAGGAAACGCCGCCCCACGTCCGCGACGACGCCCTGCACGGTTTCGTCCGGCCCGAGCAGCAGGGTGACGGCATCCTCCAGGTAGAAGGGATTCTCCTCCATCAGGGCCGTGATCGATGCATCCGTGGTCAGGCGGAGCACGAGATCGGCCCCCGCGTAGCGGATGTGATTGGACCCGCACGTGGTCTCCGCGGGGACGCGGCCGTAGCGCTGGGCGGGACGCAGGCGCACGCGGATGCGGGGGTTCCCGGCGATCCGCCTGATCTGCCGGACCAGCATCATGGGAGAGAACAGCCGGCCGTACTGGTGGAAGCGGGGCGCGAAATCGGTGATCTCGACACCGGCCCCGGCGCGGTCGTACAGGCGGGTCACGAGGACGGGTGTGTTGACGAGATACTCCTGTTCGGCGCGCGCGACATCGCCCAACTCGACCACGAAGAACCCGAAATCGGAGTCGCGCGTTCGTTCGCGCAGCAGGGAGCAGAACGACGGGTCGCCGTCGAAACGCGGAAAGCATCCCCACACGACCTCGCTCAGCGGATTCACCAGGACGCCGATCGTACCGTTGCCCACCAGGGCGAGATCGAGTGAGCTCATCCGGCGGGCTCCGCCGCGCCCTGCTCCAACCAGGCGCGTACGGCGCGGACATCCCGGAGCCGCCGGCGCGCCGCCGTCCGCCCCGGTCCCACCTTCACCGAATGGCCGTGCAGACGGTTGACCGTGACGAAGGCGTGCTCGTCCGTGGAATCGTCGCCCACGAACACCGGCGTCCGCCCGCGGAACGGGTCCTCCTGCAGGAACTCGAGCACCGCTACCCCCTTGTCCTTGCCGGCAGGCTTGATCTCGACGACGCGCTTCCCGCCCTGGACGCCGTACGTCCCGTCGGAGGCGACCAACAGCGAGCGGACCAGCCGGTGGGCGTAGCCCGCCAGGCGCGGCGCTCTGCGGTAATGCAGCGCCAGGGAGAGCCCCTTGTCTTCGAGCAACAAGCCGGGATGACGGGCCACGGCGGCGGCGAGCCCGCGGCGCACGGCATCGAGCGCGGGCGACGGCAACGCGTGGTGGGACACTCGGCCGGCGGCGTCGCGGCGCTCGATGCCGTGCTGTCCCGCCGCGGGCAGGCGGAGATCGGGCACGAGCCGGTCGATGTCCGCGATCGAGCGGCCGCTGATGAGTGCCACCGCGCCTCCCGTCGCGCGATATAAATCCACGAGGAGCCGCTGCACGTCGCCGTCGGGGCCGGCCGCACCGGGCGCGTCCGCGAGGTCCACCAGCGTGCCGTCGATGTCGAAGAAGTATGCCCAGTCCGGCCGGGGCGCTGGCAGCTTCATTTTGCGCGGCTCGGTTCGCGGCCGGCACGGCGCGACTGCCGTTCCGGAGTCGCCGCCCGGTCCAGCAGGCGACCGCGGCGCCGCACGCCCGCCGCGTCGATCAGCATGCGCCCGGCCCAGCGATAGACGTTGAACTCCTGAATCAGGCCGCGCATCAGGCGGCTGCGGGCGCGCTGCTCCGTCACCGGCATCGACAGCGCCATGTGCAGCGCCGCCGCGCATTGATCCGTGTCGTACGGGTTGACGATGATCGCCTCCGGCAGCTCCCGTGCGGCGCCGGTGAACTGGCTCAGGATCAGCACGCCGCGCTCGTCGTCGCGCGCCGACACGAACTCCTTCGCCACCAGGTTCATCCCGTCGTGCAGGCTCGTGACCATGCACACCTCCGCGGCTCGATAATACTCATAGATGTCCAGCGGCTGGTGGTGCTCCACGAGCAGCACGATCGGCGGATGGGGGGCGCCGCTGAAGCGCTCGTTGATCCGCGTCGCCATGGCCCGCACGCGCGTCTCATATTCCTGGTACTGCTCGATGCGGTTGCGCGTCGGCGCGGCGATCTGGATGAAGGTGAACTTGCCCACCCACTGCGGCTCCACCTCCAACAGCCGCTCCACGGCACGCAGCCGCTCCTCGATCCCCTTGGTATAATCGAGACGGTCGACTCCGACACCGATCGCCTGCTCCGCCGGCACGCCGTGACGCTGCCGCACGTCCAGGCGACAGCGCTCGACCGGCTTGCCCAGCAGGGCGGGCGACGGTGGCCACTCGATCGAAATCGGGTAGCGCTTGACCGCCGTCAGCTTGCCCCGGTACGAGACGGTGAACATCTCCCGGTCCACCCTTGCTTCCAGCAGGCGGTCGACGGTGTCGACGAAGTTGTTGCAGTGAAATTGGGTGTGGAACCCGAGGATGCTCGAGCCGAGCAGGCCGTCGAGCAGCTCGTCCCGCCAGGGACAGATGGCAAACGCCTCCGGGTTCGGCCAGGGAATGTGCCAGAAGGAAACGATGGTCGCCGCGGGCAGCGCCTCCTGGATCATCCGGGGCAAGAGCGCGAAGTGGTAGTCCTGCACGAGCACGATGGGGTCGGGCGACTTCGCCTCCTCGACCACGGCCTGGGCGAACGTGCGGTTGACCGTCACGTATTGCTCCCAATCGGACGTGCGGAAGATCGGACGCACGTGCGCGATGTGACACAGCGGCCACAGGCCCTCGTTCGCGAAGCCATAGTAGTAGCCCGCTTCCTGCTCCGGCGTCAGCCAGACCCGGCGCAGCTGATAGGCCGGCTGCTCCGGCGGCACCGCCACGTGGGCGTGCTCGTCCACCACTTCCCGGTCGGCCGAGCCGCCCCCGTGAGCGATCCAGGTGCCCGAACAGGCGCGCATGATCGGCTCCATGGCGGTCACCAGCCCGCTCGCGGGCCGCCACAGCGCGATGATGTCGCCGCGCCGGACGTGGATGTACGGCTCGCGGTTGGAGACGACCATCACCTCGTGCCCGGACAGATCGGTCCGGAGGATCGCCCGCAGCGTGTCGGGGGTCCAGGCGAGTTGGTCCTCGTCGCGCGACCGGTGATCCGCCTCGAGGTCCCGGATCAGGGCGCGCAGGTCGCTGGCGATGGGCCGGAGCTCCGGCACCTCGCCCAGGTCGCGTCCCCCGGTCGGACGCACCAACCCCTCGCCCCGCAGCAGCGCCCGGAGGCCTTGGACCCAGCCGCGCCAGCTCAGCTGGGCGATGACGACCGTGATGAGCGCCACCGTGGCCCCCAGACCGACGAAAAAGAGAAACAGGTACTTGCGGGTCTCCGCGCTGCGACGCGCGATGAAGCTCATGTCGTGGACGACGACCAGGTTCCCGACCGCAACGCCCGCGGCTTCCAGCGGCCGCACGGACACGAGCAGCGGGCCGTTCGCGCTGTGCAGCAGGTGCCCCGGGCCAGCCGAAAATGAGGCCAGCTCCGTACACCGGATCTGGGCCGGCAGCGTCGGCGTGATCACGGGTTGCCCGGGGGCCGAGGGGCAGAAGCCCATGGCGAAGAGGCGCTCATCCTGCGTGATCCGATTGAAGAACTGCAGCATCCGGGTCCGGTTGCCCGTCTCGATCAAATCTTGGAGGGGCTCCTGAACGGTGTTGGCGATCAGGCTGGCCCGGATGTCCAGGTCTCTCATGAACCATTGGAGCGTCAGGTTGTCCACGAGCGGCACCGCCGCGTACGCGAAGGCGCCGAGCGCGAGAAACAGGGGAAGCACAAATCGAAGGGAGAGGCGCATGCGGTCGTCCGCAAGATAAAGGCGCGGACTGCGGCCGGGGGCACGCCAACCTGTAGCGTGCCGGCACCGCTCGCGCGCGACGTGGCGTAGACGCATCGCTCCACCATCGCCGGGGCGCGCCTGCCGCTGGTACGGCGATTGCCGCGCCCAGTGCAATACCCATGCGGACAACAGCCGGGGCAGTCGCACTCGTCGCCGCGATGCTGGGCGTCCTCGGCCCCGCGGTCGCGTCGCTGTGCGCGCAGGGGCCGCCCCACGAGGGCGTCGTGCGCATCACCCGCACGCACCGACCGCCGACGATCGAAGACTTCGTCGCCGGCGATCCCCCCGACTCGACCCTCACCATTGCGGACTTCCGCCAGTACGAGCCCGGCGACGGCGAGCCGGTGAGCGACTCGACCACGGCCTACCTGAGCTACGACGACGCGAACCTGTACGTCGTCTTCGTATGTCGGAGCGACCCCCGGCAGGTTCGCGCCGGTCTGGCCAAGCGGGAAGACATCCTGGTCGACGACGGCGTGGCCGTGTACCTGGACACGTTTCACGACCGTGCCCATGCGTACCTGTTCCAGACGAATCCGCTCGGCGTACAGCTCGACGGCCTCGTCACCGAAGGGCAGGACGACGACCTCAGCTTCGACGCCGTGTGGCAGTCGGACGGGCGCCTCACGCCGAACGGCTACGTCGTACGCGTGGCGATCCCCTTCAAGAGCCTGCGCTTCCCGCGGGCGCCGGCGCAGACCTGGGGGATCGCGCTGGCCCGCCATATTCGCCGCAACAACGAAGACTCCTACTGGCCCTACCTGACCAAGCGAGTCGCGGGGTTCGTCCCCCAGTTCGCGACGCTCCAGGGCCTGACCGACATCTCGCCGGGCCGGAACCTGCAGGCGATCCCGTACGGCACGTTCGCCGGTGCGCGCTTCCTGGACGCCCAGGCGCCCGCCTTCCGCACCGCCAACGACCGGCGGCTCGGCCTCGACTTCAAGGCGGTGCTGCGCGACGCGCTCACCCTCGACGCGACCGCGAACCCGGATTTCAGCCAGGTGGAGTCCGACGAGCCGCAGGTCACCATCAACGAGCGGTTCGAAACGTTCTTCCCCGAGAAACGGCCTTTTTTCATCGAGAACGCGGGGTACTTCCAGACGCCGGTGAACCTGTTTTTCTCACGCCGCATCGCCGATCCGGGCATGGGGCTGCGGATGACCGGCAAGGCGGGCCGCTGGGCCCTGGGCGCGATCGGCATCGACGACCGGGCCCCCGGCGAGCTGCCGACCGGGGAGCCGGCGGGCGACCGGCGCGCCGGCGTCGGCGCGATCCGCCTGCAACGCGCGATCGGACGCGAGTCGTCGCTTGGCGTCCTGGCGAGCCAGTGGACGCTGGCCGGCGGCTGGAATCGCGTGGCCTCCGCCGACGCCCGGCTGCGCTTGACCAAGACGTGGACGCTCGCCGGGCAGGCGATCGCGACCGACGCCGCGGATTCGGCGGGGACGGGCCGCCGGTCCGGCACGGGCTTCCACGCCCAGCTCACGCGGGACGGCCGCAACCTGGACTACGCCGCCACGTACCTGGACTTGAGCCCGGCGTTCGAGACGCAGCTCGGCTTCGTGCCGCGCGTCGGCATCCGGCAGTTCGACCAGTCGCTCGAGCTGGTGCGGCGGCCCAGCGGTGCGGTCGTGAAGGTCGGCCCGACGCTCTCGACGAGGTTCGACTGGGACCGCGACGGCGTGCTCCTCGACCGCGAGCTCCAGGTCGCGTTCGAAGTGAAGCTCGTGGGCGAGACGAAACTCCAGCTCAAGCGCACCGAAGCGTTCGAGCTGTACAACGACGTGCCATTCGACACGCACGAGACCGGCGTGACGCTCGAGAGCGAGTGGCTCAAGTGGCTGGCCGTGGGGAGCAAGCTCAAGATCGGATCGGCGGTGAATCACAAGCCGGCCGCAGGCCTTGCGCCGTTCCTCGGTGACGCCCTGGAGGGACAGCTCGAGGTCACCTTCCGGCCGGCGGCGCGGCTGCGACTCGATCACACGTTTCTGTACCAGCGGTTGATGGCCAGGCTGGGGGGCTTGGGCCCGGCGGCGCGCGTCTACACCGATCGCATCCTGCGGGAGAAGGTCAACTATCAGTTCAGCCGCGCACTCTCGCTGCGCGCGATCGTCGACTACTCGACGGTAGAGCGGGATTCGACGCTGTCGCGCGTGGACCCACAGCGCCGCTGGGCCGTGGACGTGCTGCTGACGTACCTCGTCAACCCGGGGACCGCGCTCTACGTCGGGTACCGGGACGGATACGAGAATCTCGCCATCCTCCCGGGCACACCGCCGACGCTCTCGCGCACCGCCGATCCTACCACCTCGACCGGACGGCAGGTGTTCCTGAAGATGAGCTACCTGCTGCAGTTCTAGGGTCGCGCTTTCCCGCGAAGGAAGGCGTGGGCGCGGGGATCGTTGCTCTGGCGTAACCGTCGCCACGCTTCGTCGCGGACCTCGACGCTCGAGTGGCCCCGGGCCGCCTCGATCACCGCGGGAATGCCCGCGCCGCGCGGCAGCGCGGCCAGGAGCTCCACCGCCTCGGCCTGCACCTCGGGCTCGGTATCATGCGCCACGCGGTCGGTCAGGAGCGCCAGCGCGGCGCCCGGCGGCGCGTGCCGGGCGTACTGCTCGGTGGCCTCGTCCCGCACGTCCGGGCTGGGGTGCGTGCGCGCCAGCCGCGCCACGCGCGCGAGCACACGGGGATCGTGCAGATGCCCGAGCGCCTCGACCGCCTCGTGTTGCAGATCGGCGCTGGAGTCGTGCAGCACGATCTGCTCGAGCACGTCCGCCGCGCTATCGGGCTCGCCCACGTCACCCAGTGCCGTCACCGCCTTGCGGCGCACGTCGGGCGCGGGGTGGTGACGCGCGAAGTCCAGCAGCACCGGGAACGCGCGGGGGTCGTGCAGCTCCCCGAGCTCCTCCACCGCCTCGTGCTGCACGTGATGGTCGGGGTCGGAGCGAACGATCCCCGAGAGCACTGCCAGCGCCACGGCCCTGGGCGTCATCCGACTCACGGCCTCCACCGCCTCGCGGCGCACGTCGCTGTTCGGGTGGGTGCGGGCGATATCGATGACCGCCGCCTGCGCGGCACCGCTCGGTATTCTCCCCAGGGCGTCGAGGGCATCCTGTTCGATGTCCACGTCCGGGTCGTTGCGGGCCATGGCGAGCAGACCCGCCACCGCCCCCTCGTCGCCGCGGCGCCGCAGCGCGCGCATGAGATCACGCCGCGTGCGCGGCCCTCCTCGAGCGCCGGCGAGTGCCGGGGCCCGGTCCCCGGGCGCTCCGAACGGCCAGGATTCCACGGACCCCGCCACCAGAGAGCCGCCGACCGTCAGCCCGAGCGCGAGCATCACCGTGAAGGCGCCGGCCAGGCCGCGCGGGAAGATCTCCGCCGGCACGGGCGCCATGAGGCGCCGGACGCGTTCCACCAGGGAGCCGCCGGCCGCCGCCATGGAGAGGGTGGGGAGGGGGCTCCGCAGCCGCTCCATGCCGAGCAGCGCGGTCGCGTAGAAATGCGCGTCGCCGCACGCGGCGACCGCGAGATCGTCGCAGCAGTGCTCGCGCTCGTCCCGCACGCGCCGCGACACCCACCACACGGCGGGATGGTAGAACAGCAGGGTCTCGATCGCGGACTGGAGCAGGTTCACGAGGTAGTCGTAACGACGCACGTGGGCCAGCTCATGCGCCAGCAGGGCGTCGAGCTGCAGCGGGGTCAGGCCCGTCAGGGCGCTGGCCGGAAGCAGCACCACCGGCCGGAGCCACCCGATGACCGCGGGGACCTGGACCATCGCCGACTCGAGCACCCGCACGGGCCGCGAGACCCCGAGGCGCACCACCAGGCGGGCGAGCGCGTCGCGACAGGCCTGCGGCACCGGCCGCGTGCCCACGGTGCTCAGCCTCCGCGTGACCAGCCAGCCGGAGGCGAGCCGCATCGACAGGATCACCACGCCCGCGAGCCACGCGACCACGATCCACGGCAGCGCCGGCTCCAGCTCCGCGCGGATACGGGCCTGGAGCGACGGGCCGGGCCGGGCGGCGGACGGGGTCTCAGGCTCCGTGGCCCGAGGGGGCGCGACGACGCGCGGGGGCGCGACCCCGACGGCGACCCACGGTCCCGCCGCGCGCAGTCGCACGGCCGTGCCGACGGGGGCGGCGAGCATGAGGATCAACGTGGCGACGGCGAGCGCGTAGCGAGTGCGCGCCGCGCGCAGCGGAACGATCGCGAGGAGGGACGCGAGCGCCGCCGCGGCGAGCGCGCACTGCCACAGCGAATGCAGCAGGGCCCAGCCCAATGCTTGGGTCACGTTCATGCGCGTGCTCCATTCTTCTGGTGATTCAAGAGCCTGCGAATCTGGTGGACTTCCCGCGAGCTGGCGGGCCTGGTCGCGAGCGCGTGCAGCAGCAGGCGCAGGGTCGAGCCCCCGAACGCCCGCTTCACCAGATCGGCCACCATGCGCCGCTGGGTCGACGCCTCCGACACCGCGGCCGAGTACACGTGCGAGCGTAACGATGCGTCGCGCCGCACCAGGCCCTTTTCCGTCATGATCTGCAGCAGCTTGAGCACCGTGGTGTAGCCGATGGGCTCGGCGCGCTCGAACGATGCATGGACCGCGCGAACCGTGCAAGGACCCCGCCGCCACAGCACACGGAGGATCTCGAGCTCCGCGTTGGTCGGGCGGGGCGGCGCGGGCCGCGGGAGGGGTCGCTTGGGCACGGTCTGTACTCGGCTCGTCGTGACTATATACGAAGCTGTTCGTACTCAACCCGTATACCCCGGGGGCGCGAGTCATGGTTCCGCTCGACTCGCGCGGGTTGCGCGCGCGGCGTCGGGAAACGCTTGCGTCCGTGCGTGGCGGGCGGGCGACAGTGTGGGGTGGAGCGTTCCGGTGCGCTCCCGGTTACTCGAGGTACTCCTCGCCGTACATCTTGATCAGCTCGAAGAAGTACGACAGGGCGAGCGGTCCGATCAACAGCCCGAGGATGCCGAAGTAGGGCACGCCCGCGAGCGCGCCGATCAGGGTGACGAGCGGATGGATGTTGGCCCAGCGGCGGAACACGCGCGGCCGGATCACGTAGTCCACGTTCCCTACGATCACGATCCCACCGAGCGCCAGCAACACCCCGGCCAGGGCATGGTGCCCGAGCATCAGCGCGAGCGCACCCGGCGCCCACACCAAACCGCTGCCGACGACCGGCAGGATGGCGAACACCATCGTGACCACTCCCCAGAACACCGCGTTCGGCAATCCGGTCAACCAGAAGCCGAGCCCCACGAGGCTCCCCTGGATCGCCGCCGTGAGACCCGTGCCGATGATCGTCGCCGTGGTGACGTCCCGGAACCGCTGCCGCAGCTTCTCCGTGTTCTTGGCGGAGAAGGGGATGTAGGGCTGGACGGCTTCCCAGGTCGCGTCCGGTTGCAGCAGCAGGTAGAACAGGCCGAACAGCGAGATCGTGAGATTGAGGGCGAGCCGCGTGGCGGTGCCGACCAGCCCGAACGCGGACGACCCGACCCACGCGACCACGTTCGCCCCCAAGTCGGCAAGGCGCGGCCCGAGGTCGATGCCGCCCAGCCGCAGCTCACGGAGGCGACCGAGCAGGGGATTGCGCATGACGCCGCCGGCGATTTCCTGGGCCTGGGCGACGATGAGGCCGGCGAAGGAGACGCCGGGCACGACGATCAGAAAGAGGGCGACCGCGACCACGAGGCTGGCCGCGAGCTGGGACCGCACCCGCATGCCCAGCCACACGTGCAGCGGGGCGAAAACGGCGTACAACACCGGGATGCCGAGCAGGCCCGTGGCGTACGGCATGAGCGCGATGACCAGGGCGATGCCGAGCAGCAGCACGAGCAGCGCGGCGCGCTGGTGATTCGTGTCGATCAGGGGCATGCGCTAGCTAGTGTAGGACCATCCGGGCGCGGGCGCCAGATGGCGTCGGGCTCAGAGGCGGGTGGGTGGCCCGAGAGGGGGCGCCGCCACCGGCGCCTCGGGCTCGGGCGTGAAGTCCTCGCCGGGGTTGACGAACCGGTCCTGCTCGAACCGGTACTGTTTGTCGTACAGCTGGCGATAGCGCCCGTGCCTGGCGAGCAGCTCGGCATGGGTGCCACGCTCCACGATCTCGCCCCCCTCCATCACGAGGATCTGGTCCGCGCTGCGGATCGTGGAGAGGCGGTGCGCGATCACGAACGTGGTCCGGCCGCGCCGCAGCGTGCGGAGCCCGTCCTGGATGGCGGCCTCGCTCTCCGAATCGAGGCTCGAGGTGGCTTCGTCGAGGATGAGGATCCGGGGGTCGGCGAGGATGGCGCGGGCGATCGACACGCGCTGGCGCTCGCCGCCCGAGAGCTTCACCCCTCGTTCCCCCACGACCGTGTCGTAGCCGCGCTCGAAGCGGCGGACGAACTCGTCGCAGTGAGCGATCCGCGCCGCCTCCTCGATTTCGTCGCGGGTGGCGTGCGGGCGGGCGAACGCGATGTTCTCGGCGATCGTGCCGTCGAACAGGAAGTTGTCCTGCAGCACGACGCCCAGCTGGCGCCGGTAGTCGGCGAGCCGGACGCGGTCGAGATCGCGCCCGTCCACGAGAATCCGTCCCGCCCTGGGTCGGCTGAAGGTGAGCACGAGACTGATGAGGGTGCTCTTGCCCGCGCCGGAGGAGCCGACGAGGGCCGTGGTGGAGCCGGCGGGCGCGTGGAAGGACACGTGCTTCAGCACGTCCCGGCCGGCGACGTACTCGAAGCTCACGTCCTCGAACCGCACGTCGCCCACCACCTCGCCGAGGGGCGGGCGGGCGCCGTCCGCGGCGTCCTCGGTGGTGAGCCGCCGGATCTCGCGGATCCGGTCCAGGCCCGCGAACGCTTCCGTGATCTGCGTACCGATCGACGCGATGTTGATGAGCGGCAGCGCCACGAGACCGATGAAGACGCCGTACATGAAGAAGTCGCCCAGCGTCATCGTCCCGGAGAGAATGGCGTGCCCGCCCTCGAGGATCATGAGGATGCCGATCGCCCCGACGATGAGCGTCGCGAATGCACCAACCCCGGAGATCCCGGTCATCGTTGTGGCGATGTTGCGGAACAGGGTGTGCGCCCCGCGCGTGAACACGAGGCGCTCGCCGCGCTCGGCACGGTACGCCTTGACGATGCGAATACCGCCCAGCGTTTCGCCCAGCCGCCCCGTGACGTCGGCGTTGAGCTTGCCGCGCTCGCGGAACAGGGGGCGCAGCCTGGTGAACGCGTACGCCATACCGCCGCCGAAGCACGCGAGGATGAGGATCGCGATCAGGGTGAGCCGCCAGTTCAGATAGAACAGGACGCCCAGCGCGATCGCGCCCGTCACCAGGCCGCCCACCAGCTGCACCAGCCCGGTGCCGACGAGGTTCCGGATGCCCTCGGCGTCGCTCATGATGCGCGAGATGAGGATGCCGCTCTTGGTCGAGTCGAAGTAGCTGACGGGCAACCGCAGCACGTACGCTTGCACCGTGCGCCGCATGTCGGTGATCGCCCGCTGGGCCGCGACGCCCAGCACCTGCGACAGGGCGAACCCGGTCAGCGCCTGAACCAGGGTGGCGCCGCCCGCCGCGAGGGCGAGCGGAAGCAGCAGCTCGGGGTGGTGTTGCCCGATGACCCGGTCGATCACCCACTTGGACGAGGCCGGCAGGACGAGTCCGGCGAGGCGGTTCACCAGCAACAGCGCGAGCCCCAGGGCGAGGCGGCCGCGATGGGCGTAGATGAGACCCCGCGCCTCCTGCCAGGCGCCCGGGGTGATCGTTTTCTTGGGCGGTCGGGTGTCGGAATCGGCCATGGGACGTGACCGGAATCTACGCAGGCCGGGGATGAAAGAAAGTACTTGACAGAGTCAAGTATTGATCGGACATTGGCGGCATGGGGTCGCGGGAGCTGGAGCGGCGGGTGGAGGCGGCGCGCCGCTTCAACCGGTTCTACACGCGGCAGATCGGTGTGCTGCGCCGCGGGGCGTATGATAGTCCGTTCTCGCTCACCGAGGTGCGCGTCCTGTACGAGCTGGCGCACCGCGAGAAACCGACGGCCACGGAGCTGGGCCGCGACCTGGGGCTCGACGCGGGGTACCTGAGCCGCATCCTGCGCGGGTTCGAGAAGCGCGCCCTCGTCACGCGCACCCGCTCCGCGGCGGACGGGCGCCGCAGCCACCTCGCCCTCACGGCGCTGGGGCGGAAGGTGTTCGCCCCGCTCGACGCCCGCTCGCACGACGAGGTGGCGGCGCTGTTGAGCGGCCTCGCCCCGGCCGCACAGGCCGACGTCGTCGCCGCGATGCAGACCATCGAGCGGCTGCTCCGCCGCGAGCGCTCCCAGCCTGCGCCCGCGTATCTGCTCCGCTCCCCGCAGCCGGGGGACATGGGCTGGGTAGTGCACCGTCACGGCGTGGTGTACGCCCGCGAGTACGGCTACGACGCGCACTTCGAGGCCCTGGTCGCGGAGATCGTAGCGCGATTCGTTCAGCGGTTCGACGCGACACGGGAGCGCTGCTGGATCGCGGAACAGGACGGCGCCGTTGTCGGGTCGGTGTTCCTCGTCGCACGATCGAGCACCGTGGCGCAGCTGCGCCTGCTCCTGGTCGAGCCCCAGGCGCGGGGGTCGGGCCTCGGGACCCGTTTAGTGGACGAGTGCGTCCGGTTCGCCCGCCAGGCGGGCTACCGCAAGCTCATGCTCTGGACCCAGAGCGAGCTGCGCGCGGCCCGGCGCCTGTACGAGGCGGCAGGATTTCGGGTCGTCCGCAAAGAGCGCAACCACAGCTTCGGCAAGGCGCTCGTGTCGGAGACGTGGGAGCTGGACCTGTGACTGCGCTACAGGCCCTGGAGGAACCGCACCAGCGCCGAGCGCTCGAGCCACGAGAGCGCCAGGAAGCGGTTGCGGGCCCGCGTGGCCTCGCCCGCGTGCAGCCGGATCGCCACCGCGATGGTGGGCGCCCGACCGTCGTGCAGGAACACCGTCTTGAACCGCAGGCCCATCAGCGGCTCCGTACGGTACTCGGCCGGCCTCGCTTGCCCGAGGCAGATGTCCGCCAGGCCAGGCCCCATGTCGTGGAGCAGCAGATCGGTGTACGCACGCACGATCTTGAGATTCAGGGCGGGCACGCGGTTGAACCCCGTGACCAGCGCCGGCACATGGCATCCGGCGCATCCGATCAGCACGAAGGTCACCCGCCCCCGCTCCTCCACGACCGTCCGCGGCAGCGGCGCGGGCGGGGCGAGCAGCCGCATGAAGGCCGTGGTCGCGTCCACCGCGTCTTGCGTCAGCTCGGGGTCGGGGGTCGGATCGACTCCCGCAGGCAGCGGCGCGCCGTGAATCGTCTGCTCCTTGGGCTCGGTAGGACTGGTGATCCCCATCTCGTTGAGGAACGCCCCGGCGGTGAACTCCCCCAGCGTCGCGAATTGCGCCTTGCGGCCGAACCGGCCCAGGCGACCGTCGGCGGTGCGGTTGGGGCGCCCGGAGATGCCGTCCCCCGCGTTGTTATTCAGCCTGGCCAGGGCGAGGATCTCCCCTTCCGGCACCGCCTCCAGCAACCCGAACCCCAAGAGGCTCGGCGTCGTCCGATGCGCGGTCCCGGTTGCCTCCGGGAGCAGCGGCTCCCGGTCGATCCCGAGCGCGGCGTGTAGGGCCGGGGTCACGCTGTCCTGTATGACCGGCCCCCCGATCCCGCTGAGGTCGTTGCACACTCCACCGTGGAACGCGGTCTGGTGCGTCTCCACCTCCTCGCCGATGGCACCGACGACCGGGTCTTCATGGCACTGGCTGCAGGCGTTGTTGTTGAACAGCGGGCCCAGGCCCGTCTCCGGAGTGAACTCGGTCTGGAATATGCCCCGGCCCCGCTCGAACAAGGCGCGCTGCTCGAGCGTCAAGCCCGGAAGCGGGGCGCCGGGCTCGGGCGCAGGGCTCGAAAGAGCGGCGTCGCCGCGCGGTGCCGGTCCCGTGGACGGCGGGGCGTCGCAGGCGGCGAGACACGTGAGCAGCACCGCGACGAGGGGTCGAACGCGCGGCGGGGGCAACGGACTCCGGGCGCGGCTGTGCTCGTGCATGGTGCCTCCGTGCACTGGCCGTGCGCCACGAGAGCGCGGTCTCGATTCGGGCGGAAACGGACCCTAGGGCGGCGCGCGTGGCTCACGCTTGGTGTGGGCCCACATCGCCGGAACTGCAAGGGACGCGAACTTGGATCGGCGGCACGACTAACCTGCGGAAAGGGGCAGTGGGGATCGGTGACCGAGGCCACCACGGAGCGGGTGGCCCGTCGGCCGGGTCGGGCGTGTGCGCCCTAGCGCCTTTTCCTCAGGTAGTGCTCGTCCCACGCGATCTGGAACACGCCCCCGCACTTCGGGCAGGGCAGGTCCACGGGATGACCGCTGATCGGCGCCCGCGCCTGGCAGTTGGGGCACACGAGGTAGCGCGTGCCCCACGCGGTGGGCACGTTGATGGCGTCATCGGGGAGCGGCACGATCGACCACTGGAACGGGCGCGAGAACGTGGTCTGCAGCAGGCGACGCGGCACCGGGACACGGTCGTCGGTCACGTCGAGCACGGCGCGATCTTTCACGAACCGCACAACCGGGTACCACGCGCCCCGACGCAGCCCGCAGTTGACATCCACGCGCAAGCGAGCCCATCTGGAGTGAGGAGCGTGAAGCGACTGTCCCATGCGCCGTCGCCGGTGGGGTCGCCCGCAAGGTCGAGGTGCATTCGCGGCGTGTCAATCTGAGGAGCGGACTCCACAGCGTGTTGTCAAACGGGCGACTGTCGCACGGGCGTCAGACGCGCGCCGCCCCGGTCGTGTCGATCGCGGCGCTCGCCATCGCCGCGTCGTGGCGGCCGTGTGCCGCGCAGGCCGCGGCGGGACGCGTGGAAGAGCGTGTCGCCAGCGCGACCGACACGACGCAGCAGTTCGCCCTCTACCTGCCACCCGGCTACACGGCCGCGCGCCGCTGGCCGATTCTGTTCGTGCTCGATCCGCGGGGGCGCGCCGTGCTCGCGCTCCACCTGTTCCAGGAAGCGGCGGCGCAACTGGGCTGGATCGTGATGAGCTCGTACAACACGCTGAGCGACGGCCCGCCCGAGCCCAACGTCGCAGCCGTGAATGCGATGCTCGCATCGGCGCAGGTCCGCCTGTCCATCGATTCGTCGCGCCTCTACCTGGCGGGCTTCTCCGGCACCGCGCGCGCGGCGCTGGCGTTCGCCGTCGCGCTGCGCGGCCACGTGGCGGGAGTGATCGCGGCCGGGGGCGCGCTGGGGTTCGCGTTGGGAGGTCCGGAGACCGTGTTCGCGGGAGATTCCACGTTCGCCTATTTCGGGGCCGCGGGCACGCGCGACTTCAACTATGAGGAGGTGCTCGCGTTGGGCGACCGGTTTCGGATCACCCGCGTGCCATACCGGGTCGTGACGTTCCAGGGGCCGCACAGCTGGCCCCCGGCGGACGTCTGCGGCGATGCGCTCGCCTGGCTCGAGCTGCGCGCGATGCTCGGCGGCCTGCGGCCGCTCGATTCGAGCTGGGCCCGCGCGCGGCTCGAGGCGGAGCAGGCACGGGCGTCCGAGCTCGAGCGGGCGGGCCACTGGGTGGAGGCCCTGCGCCTGGACGACGCCGTCGCCCGGGACTACGCCCACTGGCCGGCCGCGGCGGCAGCCGCCCGGCGGGCCGCCGTCCTGCGCGGCAGCCGGGAGGTGGCCCGGTACGACGCGGAAGCGCGGCGACTCGCCGAGCGCGACCTGCAGCAGGGCCTCGGGCTGCCGCGGATTTTTTCGTGGGCACGGTCGCAGCGCGATCCGCCCACCTTGGAGACGCTGGCCGCGAAGCTGCGGATCGCGGAGTTGCAGCGGACCGTCGAGCGGGGAGACAGTCTCGCAGCGGCCAGCGCGCGGCGCCTGCTCGCGCGCGTCTGGGTCAATCTGGCATTCTACGAGCCGCGCGCGTATCTGGCGACCGGCTCACCCGAGCGTGCGATGCGGATGCTCGAGACGGCGGCGACCATCGGCCCGATCGAGGGAGAGGCGTGCGCCCTGCTGCGCGAGGCGCTCAGCGCCGCGAGTGCGACGCAGCGGGAGCGGCTGGCGGGCCAGTGCCAGTCGTAGCCGGCGGCGACGGTTATCTTGCTCGGTGACATGGCGGCGTCCCCGTGGTCGCGCCCGGACGATGCGGTTCGGCAGGCGCAGCTCGACGCGATGAAGCGACAGGCCACCGGCCTGCTCGCGCTCGCGGCGGTGGTGTTCGTCGGGGCGAGCCTGTACGAGGGACGCTATCCGTGGCTCGGCTACGTGCGCGCCACGGCGGAAGCGTCGCTCGTCGGCGGCCTCGCGGACTGGTTCGCCGTCACCGCCCTGTTCCGCCATCCCCTGGGGCTCCCGATCCCGCACACCGCGATCGTGGCCACCCGCAAGGAGCGGATCGGCCGGATCCTGGGAACCTTCGTGCAGAATCATTTCCTGTCGCGCGACGTGGTCGCCACCAACCTGCGCGCCGTGCGCCCCGCGGAGCGCGCCGCCCGCTGGCTCGCCGACCCGGAGCACGGCCGGCGGATCGCGCGCCAGGTCGCGAGCGGCGTGGCGAAGACGCTGGACACCCTGCCCGACGCCGACGTCCGCGCCCTGGTGCAGCAGGTCGTGAGCGCCCGCCTCCAGGCCACGCGCGTGGCACCGACGCTCGGGAAGACGCTGGCGCTCGTGCTGGTGGACGATCGCCACCAGGGGCTGCTCAACGAGGCCGTCCGGTTCGCCGCCCAGGCGGTGCACGACAACCGCGACGTGATCCGCGAGAGGGTGCGGGCCGAGAGTCCGTGGTGGGTGCCGGGCGTGGTGGACGACCAGATCTATCAGCGCATCATCGTGACCGTCGAGGGACTGCTGCGGGACATCGGCGCCCGGCCGGATCACCCGCTGCGCGCGGCGTTCGATACGGCGCTGCGCGACTTCGTCGACCGCCTGCAGCACGCCCCCGACGTCATCGCCCGGGCGGAAGCGCTCAAGCAGGAATGGCTCGCGGATCCCGCGATCGCCGACTTGTCCGCCCGCCTGTGGGAAGCGGTGCGGCGCGCGATCGTCGCCTACGCCACGCGGGCGGACGGCGCCGCGCCCGGACCGCTGGAGCGCGGCCTCAGCGAGTTCGGAACGGCCCTCCTGGGGAACGACCCCCTTCTCGCCGAGCTCGACGACCTGGTGATCGATCTCACGGCCTCCGTGGTGGAGCGGTATCGACACGAAATCGGCGATTTGATCGCCCAGACCGTCGCCGGCTGGGATCCGGAGGCGACGGCGCGCCGGTTCGAGCTGGCCGTCGGACGGGACCTCCAGTTCGTCCGCATCAACGGCACGCTCGTCGGAGGGTTGGTCGGGCTGCTGATCTACGCGGTCTGGCACCTCTGGCACTGAGCCGGCTCAGCGCGGCACCGGCAGCCCGCTTGGCACCGCGGCCGGAACCAGGGCGCTCAAGTCCCGGGCCGACGGATCCGTCAGCGATTTCAAGAATGCCACGAGGTCGCCCATCTCGGCGTCCGTGAGGTGCAGCGGCGTCCGCAACCGGAAATCCAGGGTCCTGATTACGGAATCGATGGTGGCCGGGTCGCCGTGGTACGTGGCGCGCAGCGCCGGCCCGAGCTGCGACGGGTCGTAGGTCTGGAGCGCGAGCGGCACGTCGTTGTAGTGACGCACCACGGCCTCGAGCGTCGGGAAGGCGCCGTCGTGCATGTACGGCGCCGTGAGCTCGACGTTACGCAGCGGCGCCACGCGGAAGGCGAACTCGTAGAACTGCTGCTCGGGCAGATCGGCGCGGCCGCGGTCGAGCGGCGGGGTGTCCGGGCTCCCCGGCCCGAGCTGCGGAACACCCGCGTTCGCGAACCCGTTGGCGCCGAGCAGGGGCCCATTGTGGCAGGTCGAGCATTGCGCTTTCCCGAAGAAGAGCCGCCCGCCGCGCTTCTGCTGCGTGGTCAGCGCCGCTTCGTCGTGGCTGAGGTAGCGGTCGAACGGCGAGTTGGTCTTGGTGAAGGCCTGCGCCTGGAAAGCGGCCAGCGCCGTCGCGGCGTGTTCGAACCGGAGCTGGCTGGCGGACGTGCCCGGGAAGGCCGCGGCGAACTTCGCCACGTACTCGGGGATCGCCAGCAGCCGCTGCAGGACCGCCTGTCGGATCGCGGTCGAGTCGCTGTCGGCGAATTGCGCCAGCTCGTTGGGGGCGCCGAAGACGTCACGGTCGCCGGGCTCTCCGCGCATCTCCCGGCGATTCACGACGGGGAGCATCGCCTGCGCGGCGAGCAGACCGGACCCCCCGGGCGGGACCCCCGCGCCCGCGGGTGGAGGGGGCGGGCCCACCAGGAAGTTCGAGAGCCGGCCGTCCCAGAACAGATAGAACAGGCCAAGCCCGTCGTTCAGGAGCGATGGCGCGTTGCGCGGTACGAACTGGCGCCCCGGGCCCAGTGTGCGCCCCGGCCCGAGCCCCGACCCGCCCGTACCGATCGCGAGCGACAAGCCGTCGCCGGCGTGGGTCGCGGGATGATGACACGTGGCGCACGCGACGTCGCGGTTGCCGCTCAAGACCGGGTCGAACATGAGAGCCCGGCCGAGCTCGACCAGCGCGGGGTCCTGGGCCGGCACCGGCCCGATGGGGACCACGCCCCAACGGGCCACGTCTTGGCGCAGCTCGGTGTCGAGCGACGGCTCGGCGAACGTATCGCTGCGGTCGCAGGCGGCACCGATCGCCAGCAGGCCGAAACAGATCGTCTTGACGATGCGGGGCACGGGGCGCCTCCTGTGGCGTGCGGCTCAGCGTAGCGGCAGCGACAACGAGACTTGATGCGTGACGACGCTGACGCCTTGAAGCGTCAGCGGGCCGTTGGGCGCCACGAGCAGCCCGCCGGCGCGCACCGCTGCGGGGTCGGCCAGGGCGATGATGCCGTTCTGCACCCCCGGGCGGCCGGTGCCGGTGGTGACGCGCCCGCTATACCGGAGCTCCAACTCCGGGAAGCGCAGCGTGAGGCCCCAGGTGGGCGTCCACTCCACCCACCAGTTCTCCTGCCCTCGGCTGCCGTTCTGGATGTGGTCCTGCTGGAGCAGTCGATAATGAATGGCGTGCGCCGCGAGGCCGAGCTGCCAGGCGGCCGCGTGCGGGCGGCCGCCGAAGGTGAGCTCGCGACCGACGCCCATCCGGAACAGCGCGTTGGAGAATCGGAATCGGTTCTCGATCGTCTTCCCACCCAGCGGGATCGTGTCGCCCGCCGCCGTCTCGGTCGGCGCCGCGGCCGCCGCGTACGTCTCGCTCCAGATCGGCTCGTACACGGCGTCGAGGCCGAACGTCGCCGGGCCATTGGTGCGCGCCACGCCGATGCCCACCTGGTAGGCGTGCGAATGGCCCGGGTCGCGCGGGATGCTCATGATCTCGTAATTGGGAATCTTGGGGTGCGACATGAGATTGCCGGTTGCGATCCAGCCGATGCGCCAGCCGGACACCAGCGGGCGCTCGTATTGGAGATGCAGGCCCCAGGTGTCGGTGCGATCGAGCTCGCGATCCAGGCGCGCGCGCTGCAGCACGCGCTGCGTGCCGGGATCCCAGAACAGATCGGCGTAGGTCACGTCCTGGGACATTCCGAACCGGTTGTGGAGCACGACCGCGTCGAGCGAGCGGTCCCCCGGCCACTGCTTGAGCAATCCGAGGCGCACGTCCACGGCGTGCCCGAATTGGTCGATGCCCAGGCTCCCCGGGTACAGCAGATCGACGCCGTCCACCGCGTTGAGGCGGGCCCAGGAGAAGCTGGCGGCGAGCGACAGCCGGGGCCCCGCGAGCGTCTTGCCGAGCAGCGCGAATACGTACGCGTTGCCGTGGGTCTGCGGCGGCTGGGAGGCCGGCCCCGGATTCAGGGGGAGCACGCCCGGGCGGGGTTCGGCGAAGGGGACGGGCGGCGGCGCGACGGACGACGTGGCGACCCGGCTCGGCTCGACTTCCTGGAGCGCGAGCGACAGGCCGCCATACCAGGCGCCGTGCTGGCTGAACGCGGCGAGCGGCAGCGTGCGGCCGCCGCCGGTCTGGTTGGAGACGCCGTAGAACGTGGGTGAGCCGAAAAAGCGCGGCGCGTCGAGCAGGGCGCCACGCGCCGGATTGCGGAACGGGTCGAGCAGCGTGTCCGCCAGGGCGATGGACACGGCGCCCATGCCTTGATGCTGAGACGGGAAGATGTCGAACTGATCGCCCTGCGCGATGGGGACGGTTTTGATCGAGATCAGTTGGGCCGGCAACGGTTGGGCCGAGGTGAGGAACAGCGCCGATAGGGCAAGCGCGCGCACGTTACCGCGCAGCGCAACGAGGCCGGGGACGGTCATCGGGCACCTCGCTCGAAACGTTGTTACAGAGCTCTTACAGGTGTTACAGGTGTTACAGAAGTCTTACAGAGGAATACCCTGGGGAGGAAGCGGCCCGTCACACGCTTGGCCGAGGTGGTCACGCGGCCGGACGTCGGGGCCGTTGCGGACCTGGATGATTGTCGCGTGCTCGCAACAGCGGGCGCAGACTGGCGCATTCAACTCGTCGACGCGGAAGTGCCCAAACTGCGCCAACAGCTCGACGACTGCATTGCCGCGTGCAAGCGCCGGCTCGCTGTCACGGCTGTTTTCGTGCCTCCGAGGGGCCGCCTCACTTGCGAGGTGTGGCCGCCACAGGTGAATCTTGCAGTACTTAAAACCGGCCTCGACCCGTGAGCCCCTGGCAAGAGACGATCGCCCGTTCGCTACGCACCCTGCACCTGAACAGCCTCCGCAGCAGACTCCTGGCGCTCGCGCTGCTCGCGACGCTCATTCCCACCATCGCGATCCTCTCCTCGTTCCGCCACGAGCAGCCGTCGCTCAGCGACACGGTGGCCCAGGAGCTTCGCAGCGTGAGCTCGGAGGCGGCCCGGCAGGCGGACGTGTGGCTGGACGAGCGCCTGTCCGAACTGCGCGTGGCCGCGGGCTCCTTTGTGCTCTCGGAGAATCTGGCCAGGATCCGGCAGGGCTCGGAGGGGCGGTTGCGCGACTATCTCAACTCCGTCCGCGAGCGCTGCGCCGGGTGCGAAGCTCTCGTGGTCGCCGACGCGCGCGGACGCACGGGGGCGACCAGTGTCGGCCGCACCGCCGGCATGCAGCTCCCGCCGGAGCGGCTGAACGGGCTTCGTACGGGCGACGCGTTCGTGGGCGACCCCTACTGGGACACGGGTGTCAGCAAGGCGGCGGTCGTGCTGGCGGTGCCCGTGCGCGAGGCGGACGGGCGGTTCCTCGGCGCCCTGGTCGCCAAGGTCAACCTGCGCTCGGTGGGCGACATGCTGCAGCGGCTCGCCGCCGACGATCCGAAGAACGTCTATCTGATGACCGACGAAGGGAAGCTCGTGATCGGCACACGCGGCAGCTCGGCCGAGTTGATGCGGACGCGGCTTCCCAAGCTGATGGTGCAGACCCTGCTCGACAAGGAAGGGCAAATCGTCGAGTACAAGCGCGCGGATGGGCAGGACGCGGTCGGGACCCTGCGGCGCGCGCCGCAGCTCCGCGTGGCGGCGGTGGCAGAGCTGCCGCGGGCCGCCGCCATCCGCCCGGGCGGCCAGCCACGGCACGGCGCCGGGTTGATCCTCGCGGCCCTGTTCGCGGGCGTGGGGGTCATGGCCGGCGGTGCGGGTTTCCTGGTGGTGCGCCCGCTCGGGCGCCTCACGCGCGCCGCGACCAAGGTCGCCGCCGGCGATCTCTCGGTCGAGCTGCCGAGCGGCACGGGCGGTGAGGTCGGCGACTTGATGCGTGTGTTCAATAACATGGTGGTCCGGCTGCGGGAGCGGGAGGCGCAGGGGGAGCTGGAGCGCCTCTCCATCACCGATGGGCTCACCGGGCTGTACAACCGGCGGCACCTGATGGGCACGCTCGCCAACGAGGTGCAGCGGTCACGGCGGCTGCGGCGCACGTTTTCCGTGCTGCTGGCGGACGTTGATCGCTTCAAGCAGTACAATGATACGCACGGCCACCTCGCCGGGGACGCCGTGCTCGTGAAGATCGCGGAAATCTTTCGGAAAATGACGCGCGCCGTGGACTCGGTGGCGCGCTACGGCGGGGAAGAGTTCGTCGTGATGCTGATCGAAGCGCCGATCGCGATCGCGGCCACGGTGGCGGAGCGCATTCGCGCGCGCGTGGCCGCCGAAGCGTTCGAGGGAGGCAAGATGTCGGTGAGCATCGGCGCCGCGGAGTATCCGGCGCACGGCGACACGCCAGAGGAGCTGATCGCGAGCGCCGACGCCGCGATGTACCGGGCCAAGAACGAGGGCCGGGACCGCGTCTTGATCGCGGTGGGTGGCCCGGGGCCGGACCCGGAAAAGAAGGGGCGGCGCAAGGCCGACCGCTGAGGCGTTCGCCTCAGCGCACCACGGGCAGCGCGAGGTGCGACGCCAGCGCCGCGGAGCAGTAGACGCGCTGCGTCGCCTTGACGAAGTCGGCCGCCGTCGCCCGATAGATGCTGGGCACGAATCTCTGGGGATTGCGGTCGATCAGCGGGAACCAGGTCGATTGTACCTGGACCATCACTCGGTGCCCCTTCAGAAAAACATGATCCCGGTCGCGTAGCGGGATGCGCCACTCGACGGGCGCGTTGGGTGCGAGCGCCCGCGGGTGCTCGTAGCTCGCGAGGTAGCGGCCGCGGCGCACTTCCATCGCGATCGGCAGCTCGTAGCCGTTCATCGATTGCGCGTACGCGCCGGGCCGCGGGCCCGCGTCGGGGTCCCACGCGTTCGGCTGGGCATCTTCCGGATACACGTCGATCAGCTTGACCACGAAGTCGGCGTCGCTGCCCGACGTCGAGGCGAACACATCGGCCGACACTTCGCCGGTGATCGTGAGATCGTGGTCGAGCGGAGCGCTCACGAACGTGAGCACGTCCGGCCGCTGGTCGACGAACCGCTGGTCCTGGACCTCCCACGTCCGCCAATCGCCGCCCGGGTAGGTCGGCGAAATGGGCCGCTCCCGGTACGGCACCGGGTTGGCTGGATCGGAGACGTACTCGCGGTACACGCTCCCTCCGCTACGCGGGCGCTCGAATGACAGCGTGCCGTCGGCGTGCAGATAGAGGTTGGTGGGGTGGGCCTCCGGGGGTGGCCACACGGCGTAGGTCCGCCAGCGGTTCGCGCCCGACTGGAACGTGGTCGCCCGCCAGGCAGGTTTCTCCCCCTGCCCGTGCAGGTAATAGCGGAAGAAGGGCGCCTCGATGGTCTCGCGGAACTCGCGCGCCGTTTCGTGCCCGCCCAGGGCGATGAGCCCGATGCTGTCCGCCTTGGGTGCGCGCCACTGGCCGTGGTACCACGGGCCCGCCACCATGAAGTTCGTGTGGTCGGGGTCGTGCTCTGCGGCGTGGCGGAAGATCTGCCAAGGCCCCCACGGATCCTCCTGGTCCCAGAACCCGGCGACGTTCAGGTTGGGCACCGTGGAGGCGTGGAGCTGGCTGACCCAGGCTTCTCGCTTCCAGAAGGCGTCGTAGTCGGGGTGCGCCACCACGTCGTTCCAGTAGGGAATAGAGCCGTGCAGGTATTGGGCGTTGATGTTCGCGAGCGGTCCCAGCGCCAGGTACCAGGAGTAGGTGTCGTACGTCTCGAAGGCGAAGTGCGTGTTCTTGTACTTGTCGGCCTGCTCGAGCACGGCGTACTCGAAGGCATAGCTCTCGCGCAGCGCACCGTAGCGGTGGTCGTCGTCGTTCATCCACTGGTCCACCGGAGCCGCCTGCTCGCTGATCGCCTTGAGGGCGGGGTGCGGGTGCAGCAGCGCCAGGGCGGTCGTCAGCCCGTCGTACGACACGCCGAACATGCCGACCTTGCCGTTATTCGGTACGTGCTGCACGAGCCAGTCGATGCTGTCGTACGCGTCCGTCGTCTCGTTCGTCGCCGTCGAGTCCGTCAGGTCGACCTGCGAAGTGAGTTTGAACACGCCTTCCGACTTGAACCGACCGCGCAGGTTCTGGATCACCAGGATGTAGCCGTCCTGGGCGAGCTCCTTGAGGCTCGCCGGGACCTGGGCGACGGGCCCGTCGGGGACACCGTAGGGGGTGCGGCGGAACAAGATCGGCAGGGGCCCGGACTTGTCGGTGGGCGTCAGGATCACGGTCTGCAGACGCACTCCGTCCCGCATCGGGATCATGAGTTCCTGGAACGTGAACGCGGGCTGCGGCGGCTGCTGCGCCCGAGCGGCGGGGACGAAGAGCAGGGTGCCGACGATGCACGCCGCTGGTCGCATCGATCCTCCTAGAAGAGCACCAGCCTGCCGCCCCCGGTCGTCGCGATGACGAGGTTCATCACGAGTAACATCAGGTCGTAGTGCCAGCCGTACGCCCGCCCGCCCCAAAACCCGATCTTCCACACGAAGATCTTCTTCTGGATGGCGCCGAGCATGAGCAGGCCCAAGCCGATGGCGGCGAGCTGGGTGAGGATCCCGAGCGCCACGCCCACGCTCCCGAGCACCTCCGCCGTGCCGAGAAACACCGTGAAGCCGGTGCTCGCCCCGATGCTCTTCGACCGCTCGGCGGGATTGCGGAGGTGATTCCACCCGCTGTCGAAGAACACCGAGGCGACCATGAGCCGCAACAGCAGCAGCCCGACGTCGCCCAGCCGCAGCAGCGTGGGGAATAGCAAGTGCTATCTGGCCCGGGAGATCTGGCGGGTTCCGGGAGTCGCCGTCGCGGCGGTCGCTCCGTCGGCGTGCGCCTCGACGAACCACAGCCACTTGTCGACGCCGCGCGAGATCTCGGTGCAGATGTCGGTTGCGTCCGTGTCCCCCAGCTCGTCCGTCTCGTCGATCGCGCGGCGGACACGCTCGCCGAAGCTCGCCAGCGCGTTGGACAGCGCCCACACGTGCTCCTCGCCGCTCGAGATGTTGATCGGGTACTGGGGCAGCTCGGAGCGCTCGGCGACGATCGCGGTGACCCCCTCGGCGACACCGCCCAGCTGAACGATCCGCTCTGCGAGCAGGTCGACGTACTCGTCGGCGGCGGCGTGAATCTCGTCGAACAGCTTGTGGAGCGCGATGAACTGCGGCCCCTTCACGTTCCAGTGGGCTTGCTTCGCCTGCAGCTCGAGGTCGATCGCGTCGGCGAGCCGCTGGTTCAAGAGGTCGATCACCTGGCTGCGGGTGGATTCGGGGAGGTCGTTGAGCGTTGCGTGCGTGGCGCCTGCCATGGTCGGCTCCGGTCTCGAGAGTATGTGATCAGCGCTGCTTGATGAACGTGCCGTCGCGCAGCTCGGCGTAGGCGCGCCGCAGCTCCGTCTCGGTATTCATGACGATGGGTCCCTGCCACGCCACCGGCTCCGCGATCGGCCGGCCGGAGACGAGCAGGAAGCGGATGCCCTCTTCGCCCGCCTGTACGGTGATCTCGTCGCCCGAATCGAACAGCACGAGCGAGCGGTTGCCGGTGAGCTCCGGCGTGCCGGCGGCGTCCCCGACCCATTCGGTCCGGACCGTGCGGGGGGCGGAGGCGTCGCGGAAGCTGCCGCTGCCCTCGAAGATGTAGGCAAAGGCGTGGTTCGACGCTTCGACGGGCAGCGTTTTGCGCACCCGCGGCGGTACCCACACATCGAGGTAGCGGGGATTGGCGGCGACGCCGTCCACGGGACCCGCTTTACCCCAGAAGCTGCCGCACACCACACGCACCCGCGTGCCGTCGTCGTCCACTACTTCCGGGATGTCGGCCGCCGCGATGTCCTGATAGCGCGGGGCTGTCATCTTCAGGGAGGACGGCAGGTTGGCCCACAGCTGGAATCCGTGCATCCGTCCCTGTGGGTCTCCCTGGGGCATCTCCTGGTGGAGGATGCCGCTGCCGGCCGTCATCCACTGCACGTCGCCCGAGCCCAGCGTCCCACGGTTGCCCAGGCTGTCTCCGTGGTTCACGCTCCCCGCGAGGACGTAGGTGATGGTCTCGATTCCGCGGTGCGGATGCCAGGGGAACCCCGCGAGGTAATCCTGCGGGTGCTCGTTGCGGAAGTCGTCTAATAAGAGGAAGGGGTCGAAGTCGCCCGTATTCCCGAACCCGAACGCCCGGCGCAGCTTGACGCCCGCGCCTTCCAGGGTGGGTTGGGACTGCACGACTCGTTTGATCGGCCGGATGGACACAAGCCCTCCTGAAGGTGGAAACAACATAGCCCAAACGGCGACGTGACGCAGGAAGTTCCCCGCGCGTCCGATCGCGGGCCTGGCGGCGTGTTTCCCGCCGATCTAGCGTTCTAGCACACGACATCAGGGAGATCGACGCATGCGCACCTGGTACGGACTGGCGACGGCCGTCGTGCTGCTCTCACTCTCACCCCGCAGCGCCACAGTCAAGACTCGGGAGCTCGAGTACCGGCAGGGCGACATCGTGCTGCAGGGATTCGTGGCCTGGGACGACGCGGCGCGCGGTCGGCGGCCCGGGGTGCTCGTCGTGCACGAGTGGTGGGGTCACAACGAGCACGCGCGTAACCAGGCGCGGCGCCTGGCCGAGGCGGGCTATGTCGGCTTCGCCCTCGACATGTACGGCAAGGGCAAAGTCACCAGCCATCCCCAGGAGGCGCAGGCGTTCGTGAGCGAAGCGACCAAAGACCCCGCCGTGCTCGCGGCGCGGTTCAACGCCGCGCTGGAGCAGCTGAAACGGGACCCGCACGTGGATACCACGCGCATCGCGGCGGTCGGGTACTGCTTCGGCGGCGCGGTGGTGCTCGGCATGGCGCGCGCGGGCGCGGACCTGGCGGCGGTCGTGACGTTCCACGGCGCGCTCGCGACCACCTCGCCCGCGCAGCCCGGCAAAGTCAAAGCCCGCATCCTCGTCCTCACGGGCGGTGCCGATCCGTTCGTGCCGCCCGAGCAGGTGGAGGCGTTCAAGCGGGAGATGCAGGCCGCAGGCGCGCGGTTCGAGGTCGTCACCTACCCGGGCGCCAAGCATGGGTTCACCAACCCGGAGGCGGCAAAGTACGGCATGCCGCAGCTCGCCTTCGATGCCACGGCGGATCGGGAGTCGTGGGCGGCGATGCTGAAGCTGTTCCAGGAAGTCTGGCCCAGCTGAACGGGCGGCCCCAGGAGCGCGTGGTGGCCGGTGCCGATGCGCGCGTCAAGGCGGCGCTCGCGGCTCGCTACGGAATCGAACGCGAGCTGGGCCGCGGCGGAATGGCGACCGTCTACCTCGCGGACGACGCGAAGCACCACCGCACCGTGGCCGTCAAAGTGCTGCGCCCCGAGCTGGCGGCGGTGCTCGGTCCCGAGCGCTTCCTGCGCGAGGTCGAGATCGCCGCGCGGCTCAATCATCCGCATATCCTGGCGCTGTACGACTCCGGCGAGGCGGACGGCTTCCTGTTTTACGTCATGCCGTACATCAAGGGAGAGTCGCTGCGCCTCAAGCTCGAGCGCGAGAAGCAGCTGCCGGTGGATGAGGCCCTCGCCATCACCCGCCAGGTCGCTTCCGCCCTGAGCCACGCGCACGCCCACCAGGTGGTCCACCGCGACATCAAGCCGGAGAACATCCTGCTGCACGAGGGCGAGGCGATGGTGGCCGACTTCGGGATCGCCCTCGCGGTCAACGCGGCGGCGGAGCGCCGCGTCACCCAGACGGGATTCGCCGTGGGGACGCCGGCGTACATGAGCCCGGAGCAGGGAGCGGGCGAGCAGACGCTCGACGCCCGGAGCGACGTGTACAGCCTCGGCTGCGTGCTGTACGAGATGCTCGCCGGGGAGCCGCCCTACACCGGGCCGACCGTCCAGGCCCTGATCGCGAAAGTGATGGTCGATCCCGTGCCGGCGGTGCGGCGGCTGCGCCCGACCGTGCCGCCGGGCGTCGACCAGGCGCTGCGCAGGGCCCTGGCCAAGGCCCCGGCCGACCGCTTCGCCTCGATGGCGGCGTTCGTGGACGCCCTCTCCGCGCCGCCGCAGCCCCGCCCGCCGTCCGTCGCCGTCTTGCCGTTCCGGAACCTGAGCGCCGACCCGGAGAACGAGTATTTCGCGGATGGGATCACCGAAGACGTCATCGCGCACCTGTCGAAGATCCGCGCCCTCAAGGTGATCTCCCGCACGTCGGTGATGGCGTTCAAACAGCGGGAGCAGAGTCTCAAGGAGATCGCGGCGCGGCTCGAGGCCGCGACACTGCTGGACGGCAGCGTCCGGCGCGCGGGCGATCGCGTGCGCATCGTCGCCCAGCTCATCGACGCCGAGAACGATCGGCACCTCTGGGCCGAGACGTACGACCGGCAGGTGACCGATCTCTTCGGGATCCAGACCGACGTGGCGCTGCACATCGCGGCAGCGCTCAAAGCCGAGCTGTCGGTGGACGAGCAGACGCGCATCCGCAAGGAGCCGACGAGCGACCTGCGGGCCTATCAGCTCTACCTCTTGGGCCGGCATTGGCTGGTCAGCTACACCCCGGTGGGGTTGCAGCGGGCCATCGAGCATTTCCGGGGCGCCATCGCCAGAGACCCGGCGTACGCGCTGGCGTACGCATCCGTGGCCATGGCCTACGCGGAGCTGGCGGAGAGCGGGGCGATGGCGCCGGACACGGCGGCCCGGCAAGCCAAGGAAGCCGCGGCGCACGCGGTCCGGATCGACCCGCAGCTGGGCGAGGTCCATTGCACCGTGGCGTACCTCAAGACCATCTGGGATTTCGACTGGTCGGGCGCCGAGGCGGAGTTCAAGCGGGCGCTCGAGTTGAGCCCCAACAGCGCCGATACGTACGACCTGTATGGCCGGATGTGCTCCGGGCTCGCGCGCTACGACGAGGCCATCACGCTGCAACAGCGGGCGCAGGAGCTCGACCCGTTGGCGCACCGGCTCGATGTGGCGACGACACAGCTGCGCGCCGGCCGGTACGTCGAGGCGGCCCGCGGGGCCGCGCGGACACTGGAGTTCGATCCCGAGCATGAGCGGGCCCTGGCCACGCTGGGGTGGGCGCTGTTCAAGCAGGGGATGATCGACGCGGGGTTGGCCAACCTGGAACGGGCCGTCGCGCTCACGCCGGGGAATACGCAATGGTTGGCGCAGTTGGGCCAGGCGTACGCACTGGCCGGCAAAGTCGACCAGGCTCGCGACGTGCTGCGACAGCTGGAGGAGCGCGCCCGGGAGACCTACGTCTCACCGTACCACGTGGCCTATGTCTACACGGGGCTCGGCGAGCACGATCGGGCGATGGACCTGCTGGAGCGCTCCTTCGAGCAGCGTGCCGGCGCGGTCTACGGTATCAAGGGCGGGTTCCTGTTTGCACCCCTGCGAAGGCACCCGAGATTCCCGGCGCTGCTGGAGAAGATGAACCTGAGAGCACCATAGTCTACAGGGCGCGCTGCAGCGCGGCGGCGAGCGTCTTCGCATCCCCCGGCTCCTCGTGCGGCCGGCCATTGATGAAGAACCTGGGCGTGCCGCTCACACCGCTCCGCACGCCGCTCAGGAAGTCTTCACGCACGCGCGCGGCGTGCGTGTGGGCGGCCAGCTCGCGCCGCACGCGGTCCGCGTCGAGCCCGAGCTCGCGCGCGTGCCCCACCAGGTCTTCGTCGCCGAGCGCCGTCTGACGCTCGTACAGGAGATCGTGCATCTGCCAGAACTGGCCCTGCGCCGCGGCAGCTTCCGCCACCTCTGCGGCATGGGGCGCATGGGGATGCTGCTCGGCCAGGGGAAAGTGCCGGAACACGAAGCGGACCTCGGGCCCGAGCTCCCGCAGCACGCGCTTCAGCTCGGGGTAGGCGGCGCCGCAAAACGCACACTCGAAGTCGCCGTACTCCACCAGGGTCACGCGTGCGTCGGCGGGTCCCCAGACGTGGTCGTGCGGGCCGACGGGGGGCGTGAGCAGCGCGCGCGGCCCCTTCATCGCTTGGCGGGCGCGAGCGGTCCCAGGGAGCGCGGCGGTCCGATGCGGCGGGCCTCGATCGTCTGGAAATTCGTGACCCAGGTCTTCCCGTCATCCGGGGAGCGGTCCGCGCTCCACGAAAACCGGTCCGGCCGGATGTCGTAATAGCGGATCCGCCAGAGCGACGGATTCGGGGTCATCACGCCGAACCTCTGCTCGATGTGCATCTCCGCGCCGACCCGCTGTCCGGTCCCGACGTTCTGCAAGCCCGTGCCGCTTTCGGTCGAGACCAGGTCCCAACGATCGAGCACCGCGTTGTAGGCGCGCAGCGTCTTTGTCGCGTAATAGGTCTGGCCGCTGTCGCCGACGACGCGATACTCGTCCAGGATTTGTCCGTCATCGAGGCGCACCGCGCTCCAGAACCCTCGGATCGTCCCGTATTGGCGATTCACCGCAGTGAACTCCCAATCGCCGAGCAGGTAGTCGAAGTCGGCGTGATGGGCGTCGTAGGACGCCCGGATCTGCTCGGCGGTTCGCCCGCCCGCGACCTGCGCGGAGAGCGCTGGGGCGATGATCGCGCCGAGCACGATTCCGGAACAGAGAACGAGTGTGGTGTGGCGCATGGGACCTAAGCTGCACGCAGGCTCGGACTCGGGCAACCTGCCATCCCGGCACGCCCGCAGGGCTATCATCGACGGCTCGAATCCTGTACATATCCCTGGTGAGGAACGACATGGCGGTCGCGCCCGAGGACTTTCAGAGTCGACTGCGCACCCTCCTGGGGCTGCGGGGCGCCGTGCTTACGGACGACGAGCTGTCCCAGATGGCCGACTCCTACCCGCGGTGCGGGGGAAAGGGGCCCTGGGACGTGCGGCAGTACGTGGCCCGCGGGGGAGCGGGCGCGCGGGAATACCGCGTGGTGCGGGGCACGAGCGTCCAGGACGTATACCGCAGCGCCGAGCGTCTCCAGGCCGACGCGGTCGGCACGGCGCTCAACGAGCTGGAGGCGGAGGAGCGGTCTCCCGATCACCAGCCTCGCGCTCCGGTGTGACTTGAGGTAGAGAGATGCCCAAAGAAGAAGCGATCGAGATCGACGGCATCGTCGAGAACGTGCTGCCCAACACGACGTTTCGAGTGCTGTTGACGAACGGACACTACGTGCTCGCCACCATCGCCGGTAAGATGCGGCGGTTTCGCATCCGTGTGCTCGCGGGCGACCGCGTCACGCTCGCCGTGTCGCCCTACGACCTCACCCGCGGACGCATCACGTTCCGCCACAAGTGAACCGCTCGCGGCGGGAGCTGGGGCGCGCCGGGATGGTGACGGACGGCGGTGCGCCCCACTGCCCGGGATGCCACGAGCTGCTGCAGTTCGGCACCGACCGTCAGGGCCGCACCATCGAGTCCTGCGCCTGCGGGTATCGGGGATTCCTGGAGACGCGCGGTGGAGGAGCGGCGTTGCCGCCGGCGGGCTCGACAGGACCTCACAAGGCGGGGTGACGCAGCAGTACGGCGTCGACTGCGGCGTATCCTGACGGAACGGCGAAGCCGCCCACGGTCGCTCCGGCGCCCAGCAGCGCCTCGACCGACTCGGGCGAGCGGCGCCCGGTCCAGTACGAGTCCACGCAGGCGCGCACGGCAAGGGCGAGCGGCGTACGCCCCCGGCCGTCCGGCCCGTTGACCGCGGCTCCACGCTCGAGCAGCAGTTTCACGGTCGCGTGCTGCGCGCGCCAGGCGGCGACGTGCAGCGCCGTGCTGTCCGGCGCGATGTCCCAATAGCCGTCCCCTTCTTCATATAGCGCCCCGACGTCCACACCCAGGTCGAGCAAGCGGCGGACGCCGTCGGTATTGCCGTTTCCCGCGAACTGCGCGAGCAGCCGGCCTCCCTCCGCCAGCAGCTGGCGCGCGAGCGAGGGCTCGCGCCGGACGATGGACCGCACGCCGGCCGTGTCGTTCCGGGCGCAGGCGGCGATCAGGCGATCGACGCCGGCCAGGTCCACGGCTACGCCGCGTCGCTCGAGCAGCGCGAGCAGATCCGCCCGCCCCCGTCGCGCGGCGATGGCGACGGCGGACCTGCCGTCTGCGCGATTGGCGATGGTCGTGTCGGCTGCGTGGTCGAGCAGGAGCTCGATGTTTTCGAGCGCGTTGTCGCGACGCACAGCCTGGTGCAGGGCCGTGTGGTGCCAACGGGTCATGCGGTTGGGGTCGGCGCGGTGCTCGAGCAGAAGCTTGATGCCGTCGTAATCGTGCCAGTCGGCCTTGCGCAGCAGCATCGTGGCGAGGCTGTCGTCGCTGAGCCTTCCGCTGTCCAGGAGGGCCTGCACGGCGCCGTTGTCGTGGGTCTCGGGCGCGTGGTAGGGCGTCTCCTCGTCGTTGGGATCGGCGCCGCGCTGGAGCAAGAGGCGGGTCAGCTCGGCGTGGTGCGCGACGCCGGCGGCGCCGTACAGCGCGCTCTCCCATTCAGGGCTCGGCTGGTGACGCATCTCGTGCCACCCGGTGTTCGCGTCGGCGCCCGCGTCGAGCAGCGCGGTCGCGGCCCGCACGAAGCCGGCCGAGCGGGCGCGATCGAGCCGCAGGTAGCGCGAGAAGCAGAGGTGGGTGAGCGCGTCCCAGCCGCGGGGCCCTCCCTTGGCCGTGGCGTTGCCGCGGTCGAGCACGAGGAACCGGCGCACCGCCGCATCGTCGCCCAGGATCGCCGCGGCGTGGATGCTGCTGGCCGCGATGTCGGGGTGCGCCGCGAGGATGGCCTCGGCGCGGTCAAGGATTCCACTGGAGTGCCCGGAGTCGAGCGGGACGCAGGCGACCTCGATGAAGGCGGCGAGGGGATCGGTCATGCTGAACGCTATCACGCTCTCCGCTCTTGCGCTCCGGCCCCCGCTGGGGGGATATAGGGGGCCACCGGAGGCTGGCCATGCTCACTCTATCGCCCCGTCGTAGGCTGCTGCTCCTCTCCCTGTTCGCCGCGCCCGTCGCGGCGGGCCACGCACAAACCGCCGCGCCCGCAGCAGCGGGCGCGACCGCGGCGTGGACCATCAAGACGAAGGGGGACGTCCGCTGGCAGCAGGTCACGCCGGCGGGAGCGCTTCTCATCTCGACCGACGCGGAGCTCGCCGGGGTCGACATCGAGCGCGGTCAGGTCACGTGGGAGAAACCCGAGCTGGGCGGGTTGCCGCCCGACAGCGTCCGCATGGTCGAGGGCTCCCTGCTCATGGAAGCCGCGCGCCCCGGCCTGCTCATCGTGTTCGATCCTGTCACCGGCGCTGTGGTGTTCGATTCCCGGCGCCTGAGCCTCGCGCAGGTCGTCACCCGCCGGGTGCTGCCGCAGAGCGGCACGCTGCTCGTACACGGGCGGCGGGCGGCTGGCCCCCCCGTGGTGGCGCTGTACGACCTCGTAACGGGTGACCAGCGGTGGGCGAACGAGGCGCTATTCCAGCAGACCGAGCCCCAGAAGAAGGGCCTCGGCGGCCTGATGCAGCGCCTGGTGACCGCCGCCTCCGAAGCGACCACGCTGGAGGTGCTGCAGGCGGGGCCCGACATGATCGTGGTCCACACGCTGATGGGTCTGCGGGCGCTGGATGCACGGTCGGGTGCGGTGCGCTGGTCCGCCACGCTGCCCACCGCGCGCGCCGGCAACCCCGCGCGCCACGTGCGCCTCTACCCGTCGCTCGACAAGACCGACCGCATCTACGTCAGCTTCGACGATCGCCTCATGGCCTATCGCCTCGCCGACGGTCAGGCGCTCTGGTCCAAGCCGCCGACGATCGATGGCTGGGTGCACGGCATCGTGCAGCATCCCAACGGCATCATCATCCTGCCCGAATCACCGCCCGCCAAGGAAGCGACGGGCAACGTGCGCATCGTGAACGGCGTGGTGCAAACGGGCCTGAACGTGGCCCGCTACGACGATGGCACGACCATCGCCGACAAGCCGCTCCGCATGCGCGGCACGGTGACGGACGCCCTGATCACCGGTGGCTCCGCCGTGCTCGCGGTGGACGCCGAGTCGCGCACTTTCGTGAACGTGCTGGACGTGGCCACGGCCAGCGTGCGCTTGAAAAAGGACGTGAAGATCAAGGGCCAGCTCGATTATGCCGAGCTCAGTCCCTCCGGTCTGCTCTACATCTCGCGGCCCGACGCCTCCACCAACGCCGAAGTGAATGTGATCGATCTCGGGTCGGGAGAGCCCAAGTTCAAGGACGCGATCGAGAGCGGCAAGCCGCTCGGCTCGGGCGACTACAATGTCGCACGCTACTCGCTGCACCACGCGGTCGAGGGGACGACGCTGTACGTGTTTGCGAGCCACGACCACCGGCTGTACGCGGTGGATCGCACTGCCGGCACGTTCCGCGCGCTGGGTGGCGAGATCAAGCTCCAGGGCGACGAGGATCCGGTCGACATGGAGATCCGGCCCGCGGGAATCGTGCTGATCGCGCCGCAGAACCTGGTGGTGGTGGCGCGGGATGGGCAGGTGAGCAAGCAGGTCTATTATCCCGCGCCCCAGCTGCCGGGCCTGTTGCGCGCCCTCTATCGCATCAACGCGGTGCGCGCCGGCCTGTACGGAGCGGCCGCGTCGGCGTACGGCGACGCCTTCGCCCAGGCGTCGCGCAACGCCACGGACACGACCGCGCGCCGCATCACCGGGCAGCTGGCGACGGCCTACACGCAGGGGGGCGCCCAGCTGGCGGGCTATTCGCACCAGGCGGCGAGCCTCGCGTCGAAGCGCTTCAAGGCGTCGCTCGCCGTGCCCGGGTCGGTGTTCATGTTGACCCGCGCGCCCGAGGGGAACGGCAACGTCCTGCTGCAGATCGACAAGGACACGGGGCTTCCAAGGTCGCGCGTGGATCTGGGCAAGGAGCGCGAGCCGGTGTACGCGGTGGACGACGTGGCGGGCATGCTGTTCCTCAAGACCGCGGCGGGTACGCTGGTCGGCTACCGGCTCTGATCGCGGGGACGGTGGCCGTCCACGACGTTCTGACGCGCGACGGCCGGCTGTTGTTCCTCACGCGTCTCACGCGTCTGTTCGCCTACGGGCTGCTCTCGGTCGTCCTGGCGTTCTATCTGACCGGGCTCGGCCTGAGCGCATCGCAGACCGGTCTGCTCCTGACGCTCACCCTCGTCGGCGACACCGCGGTGTCGCTGTACCTCACGACTCGGGCCGACCGGCTGGGGCGGCGGCGCATGTTGATCATCGGCGCGCTGCTCATGGTGGCTGCCGGCTTGGCCTTCGCGTGGACCGATAACTTCCTGCTGCTGGTCGTGGCGGGGACCATCGGGGTCATCAGTCCCAGTGGGAACGAAGTCGGGCCGTTCCTGCCGATCGAGCAGGCCGCGCTGGCCCACGTCGTCCCCCCCGACTCGAGAACGACTGTGTTCGCCTGGTACACGCTCGCCGGATCGCTCGCGACCGCCAGCGGTTCGCTGTGTGGCGGGATGCTGTCTCACGCTCTACAACAGACGTCGACACCGCTCGCGAGCTATCGTGTCGTCGTGCTGCTGTACGCCGCGTTGGGCGCCGTGTTGGCCTTCCTGTTCACGCGTCTCTCTTCCACGGCCGAAGTGGCGGCGCCAGCAGCGCCAGCTACCCCCCTCGGCATCGGCAGCTCACGCGCTGTCGTGCTCCGCCTGTCGGGCCTGTTCGCGCTCGACTCGTTTGCCGGGGGGTTCGTGATCCAGAGCTTCGCCGCGTACTGGTTCTATCTGCGGTTTGGCGTGAACCCCGCCACGCTCGGCATGATCTTCTTCTGGGCGAACGTCTTCGCCGGGGCCTCGGCCTTACTGGCGTCCCGGCTCGCCACACGCTTCGGACTCGTCCGGACCATGGTCTTCACGCATCTGCCGTCGAACGTCCTGCTGATTCTTGTGCCGCTGATGCCGACTCTTCCGCTCGCCATCCTCGTGCTGCTGGCGCGCTTCAGCATCAGTCAGATGGACGTCCCGACCAGGCAGTCGTACGTGATGGCCGTGGTCCGTCCCGAGGAGCGATCGGCGGCGGCCGGGATAACGGGTGTCGCCCGCACCACCGGCGCCGCCATCGCACCCGTGTTCGCCGGGTGGATGTTTGCCCGACCCTCGTTGATCAGCCTGCCGTTCTTCATCGCCGGAGCGTTGAAGGTCGTCTACGACCTGTTGCTCTACCGCGGATTCGTGTCCGCACCGGAGCGCAGAGAGTAGCTACAACGACTTCAAGTACTCCACCAGATCGGCCTGCTGCTGGGGCGACAGGCCCAGTCCCAGCACCCGGTCGTAGTGCGCGACGACGTCCGACAACGTCGCCGCACTGCCGTCGTGGAAATAGGGCGGATGTTGCCACAGCGCGCGCAGCGGCGTGGTGCGGTACTGGTGGTTCTTGAGCCTGGTCGCTCGGACCGGGTCCGTGCCCGTCTCCGCCGGGTCGTGCAGCACGCCGAGATTGACGTCACTGAAGGCAAGCGCGGGAATGTGGCAGCTCGCGCACCGGCCGGTCGTGTTGAACACCGTCTCGCCGCGCTCGGCCGCGCTCGGATCGACGCTCCCGGGTGGCGCGGGCGGAGTCGTCAGGCTCAACTGGTACGCGCGCAGGATCGGGAGAACGGGCCTGACGCGGTCGGGCCGCTGCCGGATGTGAATGCCGAGCACCGGATCGGAGAACGAGCCGTGACCATGCATCTGGGTGACCGCTACATAGTTGTTCCAGTACGAGACCGGGCCCTCGCCGGTGTAGGTCTCGAGCGCGACGCCGCGCAGGCCGAAGGCCGGCGGGATCACGACGGGACTGTTGACGCCGTCGCGGTTGAACTCGGCGTCGTATTTTCCCGGCCCCCATGAGTTGAAGACGGCTTTGACCGCGGCCGGCAGGGCGGGCGACAGGGCGACGATCGCCCCGACGTTGAGATCGCGATTGGGCCACCCGTCCAGCCGCCGGCCGATGCCGGTGGTCACCGAGTTGTCGACCGTCGAGTGGCACAGGGCGCAGGTGATCCCGAGGCGCTCGATGTGATGGTCCGTCGTCACGTGTGCCTCGATCCCGACGACTGCGTCCCGGCGCAGCAGCTCCACCGTGGTGGCCGGACTGGTGAGATCGGCACCTGCCAGGAATCCCGGCGACAGCCGCTCCGCGTCCACCTTGAGCCCCACGGCCAGGGCCGTGGCCGGCGACACGCCCGTTTCGACGACCTGGTTCAAATGGAGCGTATCGGTCCAGAAGGGCTCGTCGCCGAACGTCCAGTGGCGGAAGATGAAGCGGCCAGGCCCCGGCTCGTCGAATGGTTCTTCCGCGTGCCGGCTGGCGAGGGGTGCGCCGGCGCGACTCGCCGGCGCTGCGGGGGTGGCGTCGTCGCTGCAGCCCGCTACGATCGCGGCCGACCACATCAGGCAGAGCGTTGCCAGCCGGATGCCCGTGTTGACGGGACGGCGGCGGTGAGGGTGCAGTGGCGTCGGGTGCATGGCGGCATCCTTGCAAGGGACCGGGCGAACGTCGTTCTCTGATGTAGACGTGTGTTTCAGAGAAACTGGATTGCCCCCGGACCACCGATGTCCGACCTACCCCCGGTCGTAGGCCTGCTGCAAGGCTTTGATCTCGAGCTTTTTCATCTGCATCATCGCCCGCATGACTCTGTTCGCCTTCTGCGGATCCTTGTCGCCCAACAGCTTGCTGAGGACGGTGGGCACGATCTGCCACGACACACCGAACTTGTCCTTGAGCCAGCCGCATTGATCTTTGGATCCGCCGGCGGACAGCTTTTCCCACAGCTCGTCGACTTCCTGCTGCGTCTCGCAGTTCACGAAGAACGAGATCGCCGGTGTGAACTTGAACTGCGGGCCGCCGTTCAGGGCGAAAAACTCCTGGCCATCGAGCACGAAGGTCGCGGACATCACCGATCCCTTCGGCCCGGGCCCCGCGTCGCCATAGCGCGACACGCGCCCGACCTTGGAGTTCTTGAAGATCGAGACGTAGAAATTCATCGCCTCTTCGGCCTGGCCATCGAACCACAGGAACGGGACGATCTTTTGCATGGTGTCTCCTCATGTTGATGGAGTGGGCCGCAATCCCATCGTCATCTGGGCGCCCCCGCCGGCTGACTCATGGCGAAGGGTCGGGCCAGACGGCGCGGCCGTCAAGGCGGGCGGCGGGTCGGGTCAGCGCTCATGCTCGTCCCGCGACCCCCGCATCGCCCGAATCGCCGCCACGCCGGAAGACGTGGAGACGAGAAAAGGCACGAGGACCGTGAGGGCGATTCGCCGGAGGCGGCCGCCGTCTACGTCGCCATGAAGGATCGCGTCCCCGTGATTGATGCCGACCAGGACGGAGCCCACGACGACGGCGTAGAGGAGCCCCCGGCGCATTACCGAGCCTGTGAACGCGAGGCGCAGCCAGTCCCGCATACGCGGCGCGCTACGTGACATCCGCGGCAGACAGGCCGAGCTCGGTCAAGATCCTTTCCTTGAGACCGACCAGCTCGGGGCTGGACATGCGTCGCGGCCGCGGTGCCGTCACATCGACCACCAGCGCCACTCTGGCCGGCCGCGGGGTCATGACGAACACGCGGTCCGCGACGTGCAGGGCTTCCTCCACGTCGTGGGTGACCAAGAGGCAGGTGGGGCGATCACGCGTGAGGATGCGCAGCAGCTCGTTCCGCACGCTGAGGCGCGTCAACGCGTCGAGGGCCCCGAAGGGCTCGTCCATGTAGAGCAGGTCGGGCTTTGCCACGAGGGCGCGGGCGACCTCGACCCGTTGGAGCATTCCTCCCGACAATTCGTGCGGGTAGCGTTCCTCGAAGCCAGCCAGACCGACCAGGTTGACGTGCTGTGCGATGATCTGGTGGCGGTCCGGGTCCGGGGTCCCGTCCAACGCGAGATCCAGATTCTGTCGGACCGTCATCCAGGGAAACACGGAGCCGCGCTGGGCGATCATGATCCCCCGGCGGCTCGGCGCGAGGACCGGGCGTCCGTCGATCAACACTTCTCCACGGTCAGGCTGTTCAAAGCCGGCGAGCAGCTTGAGCAGAGTCGACTTTCCGCAACCTGACGGCCCGACAATCGCGACAAACTCCCCGACGCCGACCGTGAAGGACATATCCTCCAGGGCCGACACCTCACCGTCGCCGGCTCCGAATCTCTTCCAGACTCCCTTGACCGAGACATCAGCGCCCACGGGCGTACCTCCAGCGGACCTCCTTCAGATCCTCCAGGCGTCGCATGACGAGGTCCAGCAGCAGTCCGATGGCGCCGATCATGACCATTCCCGCGACGACGAGGTCATACCGCATACCGGCATTGCGGGAGTCGATGATCAGGAAGCCGAGTCCCGAGTTGATCGCGACCATCTCCGCGGCGACCACGACGAGCCACGCGACGCCCAACCCGACTCGCATGCCGGTGATGATCGTAGGAAGTGCGCCGGGAATGATGACATGGGTGAACAGCTTGAACCCGGTGATGCCGAAGTTCTGCGCGGCCCAAAGGTACTCGCGCTCGACGAGCTGCACGCCCGAGGTTGTGGCAAGCACCATCGGAAAGAACGATGCCAGAAAGACGAGGAACATCGGCGAGAGGTCGCTCACCCCGAACCACAGAATGGCCAGCGGGATCCAGGCGATCGGGGAGATGGGTCGCAGCATCTGGACCAGGGGGTTGAACGCCGTGAAGGCCGTGCGGTACCAGCCCATCAGGATTCCCAACGGGAGTGCCAGCAGCATGGCCACACCGTATCCGAAGGTGACGCGGTACAGCGACGCCGCCACATGCCGCAGCAGGGTGCCGTCTGTCGCCAGGCCCGCGATGCCCCGGAGCACCTCCGGCGGGGTGGGGAAGATGGTGCTGCCGCTGGCGGCCAACCACCACACGGCCGTCACACCAAGGAGCACGCCAATGGGGAGGATTTTGGTCATTGCGCCGGCGGGCTGATCACGACCGGGTGGGCGTGTTTCATGAACGATTCATCGACATACGTGTGATACGGGATCGGTCGATCGATGATCTTCGCGTCGAGGGACAGTCGCATCAATTCGTCGAACTCGGCACGAATCAGCCGAAGATCACCGTATGTGACACGGTCGGGCGGGCGCTCCATGACCCACTTGATGAGCTCGAACGCCTGGTTGAACATCGATCGGTCCGATGCGATTCGGGCGGCCGTCGTCCGGTGCTCCGGGCTCGTTTCCAGCCATCGCCCCGCGGCCAACACGTGGTCCACCAGGCGCTGCACGGTCTCAGGCTGCTGGTCGATCAGTTCCTGCCGGACCGCGAGGACGCAACAGATGTAGGTCGGCCACACATCACGGGTCATGTACAAGACCCGCGCGTACCCGTCCATTTCCGCCTTGGCCCCGAACGGCTCGCCGGTGGCATAGGCGTCTACGGCGTCCGCCAGCAACGCCGCCGGCATGTCCGGTGGGGCCAGTTCGACCATCGTGAGATCACCGTCCTTGAGCCCATAGGCGGCCATGAGTTTGCGCACGAAGATGTGGTCCACCGCGAAGCGGCTGGGGATCGCGATCCGCTTCCCCTTCAGATCCGCGAAGCTCTTGTAGGGCGATTCCTTTCTCACCATGATCACCGCGCCGGACCGGTGCCCCAGGGCCACCACCTTGACGGGCACACCCTTGGCGGCAAGGTCCATGACCATCGGCGCGAGCATCATGGCGGCTTTCACCTTGCCGGCCACCATCGCTTCCTTCAACTCGGGCCATCCGCTGTACCGCACGTAGCGGGCGATCTGGGGCACCCGCGCCGCGATCGAGTCGGCATCGACCGTCGGCGCGGTCATCCCCGGCATGCCCGCCATGGGCAGGCCCGACATGTCCATCCCCTGGGCCATGTCGATCCGTTTTCCCTCTGTGGTCATCGCCCTACAGGCGACCGGGATCGTGAGGTTTCAGGTGACGGGCAGAGCGCCGATGTCCAGCAGCTCCGCCGCCCCCTTGGCGCCTTGGGGACCGCGCTCGACCCGCAGATGGACGTCGCGGATCAGCAGTGCCCAGCCGCAGCACGCCACGACGAACAGCGCGCCACGATGTCGCTGCCCGAATCGCGACAGCGTTGCCGCGAGAGAGTCGCTCACGCCGCGTCCATGCCGAGTGGAAGGTCGTGAGCGTCCCGGCGTCGCGGGCGTCGCTTGACGTCCCAGATGATTCCGAGTCTTTCCAGCACGAGCAGAAAGAGATAGACGACGTCCAGCTCGTACCACCTATGGAATCCATGGTGCGCGTACGTCGGGTGGGCGTGATGGTTGTTGTGCCAGCCTTCGCCCAGGTTGACCAGGGCAACGAGCGCGTTGTTGCGCGCGGCGCACGAGCCCTTCGGCGGGCATGCGGCCCGGTGCGAGCCGAACGCGTGGCAGAAGGAGTTGGTGGCCAGCGAGGTGTGCCAACACAACACCACCGGCACGATCCAATAGGTGAGGATGCCGTACCATCCGAACAGCAGCGCCAGCGTGGCCGCATAGGCGAGCTTGATGGCCGTGTCATGGCGCTCGACCCAAAGGAGATGCGGACGGCGCAAGTCGGGAATCAAGTCCCACTTGATGCGATCGTCGATGTCGTCCCGGAGCAGCCACCCCATGTGCGAGTGCCAGAAGCCGTCACGCGGGGAATGGAAGTCGGCGTCGGTGTCGGCGGTGCGGTGGTGATGACGGTGCTCCGACACCCACCAGAGCAGCCCTCCCTGGTTCGCGAGACACCCCAGCGCCGCCAGCACGGACTCGAACCACGGATGCGTCTTGTACGATCGATGGGCGAAGTAGCGATGGAATCCGGCGAACACGCCCACCTGCAGAATGAACCACACCAACAGAGCGCCGGGCACGTTCGGCGTGCCCACGAACCAGTACGCCGCGAACAACAGATGCGCGATGAGAAACGACACTTTCGTGCTGGCCGCACTGCGCCCCTTGTACTGGGCGAGGTCTGGTTCCGCCTCACGCACGGTCATAAGCTCCTCTCAGTCCACATGTGTGATCCGATTCTCCGCGTCATGCCCGTCGGGGCCGCAAACGGCCCGTCGCTACGCCCGGCTGGGTCCTCGATCTGCGGCCAAGGTGGTCCTTGAGGAACACTTTCAGGTACCTCCGGAGCGCGAGCAGGGGGAGAACCGGCGCGAGCAGCAGCCAGATGTAGGCTTGGGCCACCCGGTCGTCGCTATACCGCCGCAACGTCTCGAATATCCGGTCGTGCTGCGTGGCGTCGTTCAGCCAGAACTGGCACCCGTGCCACGGGGCGGTCATCACTTGCCACCAGCGACGCGGGCTCGAGAAGAACAAGGCCCAAAAGTTCGGGCGGCAGCCGATCAGGCGGGCGAGCTGGTCGGAATAGATGAAATGGTCCACCAGGCCGGCGATCCGCAGGGACGTGTTGCGGAAATGACGATTCCAGAACTTGACGTCCCGTTCGATGGTCGCGCTTCGCTCGGCCGGTCCTGGGAGCCGACACGCGCCCGAGAATGCCTTCGCGACATAGCGGCTCTGGAGCTCCGCCAGGCCCGGAATCGAGCCGAAGATCGGACGCGCGAATCCCACGAAGGCGAGTGACGGATCTTCGTTGTAGAAGATGTACTTGAACCACCTACGTGGATCGGTGCCCGCCGCAACGGCCTCATCGAGAAATGGGAACGCGGTATTGTAGCCGTTGCACGTGATGATCGCGGCGGCATCTGCCGCCGTCCCGTCGCTGAAACGCACGGTGGTCCCCTGGCAGGACGCGATATCGCGTTTGGGTACGACGTGGCCGGACTCTACCCGGGCCAGGACCTCTGCACTCTTGTTGAAGAACGAGCGATTGTAGGGCGCGTCGGTCCTCCACGCTTCCTGGCCGTGGCCGTTGAATCCGAACGCCCACTCCAGATATTCGGCGATGAAGGGCGAGTACCGGTGCGTCGGCGACAGCCGCAGTCGCACTCGCGACGAGATGTGATCCAAGATCTTAGGCCCGGATCCGGGAAACCCGGGCAAGCGATCGACCCGCTTCGGCACGAACCACACGCCATTCGGGATGCAGAGGTAGACGCGTGCCGCGACCCGGCTCGCCTCAAACGCGGCGTCACTCGCGCTTTCGCCCCCTCCCCACACGACGACCGTCTTGCCGGACCACTCGCCTGGGATCTGTTTCACGACGGCGCTATGCCGAAGGGTTCCTGAATAGCCGCGAAAGCGGTCGTCATCGCTCACGTCGTTGGGCTGCTGATGCACGCCCGACGACACGATCACGCGCGGCGCGAGCCAGTGACCGCCGTCCGCCGTCGTGACCTGCCAGAGGTCGCCGCGCTTCGCCACGCGAGTGACACGCTGGTTGAAGCGAATGTGGTCGGCGAGTGAAAACCGCCCGCAATACGCCTCGAGGTAGGCCCGGATCTGCTCATGAGAGGGGAAGGACGGGTAGTCGTCGGGCATCGGAAAGTCCGATATCTCCGTGACGCAGCGTGAAGAGGTCGTATGCGTGGTCTTGGTGACCCCGCCATACCGCTGGTCATCGGTGTAGGCCCACACGCCCCCGATGGTGTCTCGGCTCTCGAGTACGACGGTCCTGAGACCTTCCGCGACGCAGTACTTGCACGCCATAAGCCCGGACCAGCCGGCGCCGATGACGATCACGTCGTATGCTTGGTTTCGCGTTTCCGTATCCATGAGAGCAGCCCAGTTGTGTTTGCTTGAGCTGCAAATTGCTGACGGGAAGAGACGGCGGGTATCGGCGCGTGTCCGATTTTGTCGGGGAGTACGGCCTACGCGGGCTGACGGGAGCGGTCCGACTCAGGCGTCGCCGGGGGTCCTACAAGAACCACGATCAGGTCGGGGTACTCAGTCCACCATGCCGTGTGTGAACGCGTACCGCATGATCTCAGCGGTACTCCGCAGGTTCAGCTTCCGGAGGATGCGGGCTCGGTAGGTGCTGACCGTTTTCACGCTCAGGTGGACCTGTTCGGCGATTTCGGAGGCGCGCTTACCCGACGCGAGCAGGCGCGCGATCTCGAACTCGCGGTCCGACAGACCCTGGTGCGGCAGCTCGTCGGCCGGCCGGCTCAGGTCGGCGGCCAGGGTCTCGCCGACCGAGGGGCTGACGTAGCGCCCACCTCGCACGATGCGCCGAATCGCGGTGAGGAGCTCTTCCGGCGCGCTCTCTTTGGTGAGGTATCCGGACGCTCCGGCCCGGAGCACTCGAACGGCGTACTGCTCCGCCGGATGCACGCTGAGCACCAGGACCGGAACGTTGGGGAGCTCCCGTTTGAGGTCTTTCAAGAGCTCGAGGCCGCTGCGGCCGGGCATCGTGATGTCGAGCACGACGGTGTCCCACGCCTTTTTCCGCGCGAGCTCGAGCGCTTCTTCGGCGCTGGCGACCTCTCCGATCGTAACCGGGGTTCCCTCCTGTTCCAGGATATCCCGCAACCCCTTCCGCACAATCGGGTGATCGTCACAAATGAGGACTCGCATCGTCCGGTCTCCCGTCATTGGCGGCGCGGGATTTTGACTCTCACGAGGGTGCCTTCCCCGGGTGCGCTCTGGATCGCGACCTCGCCGCCGAAAGCTCGGGCGCGTTCGCGCATACCCAGGAGCCCGAGCGACTTGACGTTGGTGAGGGCCGCCTGCGGGATGCCGGCCCCGTCGTCGCGGACCTCGAGCACCACGTTGTCCCGGGTCCTGGCCAGGACGATGCGCGCGGCCGTCGCGCGCGCGTGACGAGCGACATTGGTCAAGGCCTCCTGGCACGTGCGGAACAGCGCGATCCGGAGGTCCGGGCCCACCTCGAACGGCTGACGGGGCGCCTTGATCGTGCAGGCGATGCCCGTGCGTTTCTCGAACTCCTCGGCATGCCACTCCAGGGCGGCGACGAGACCCAGGTCGTCCAGGATCGCGGGCCGGAGCTCGCTTGAGATGCGGCGCACGTCGTGGAGCGTCTCGTCCACGACGGTGCCCAGCGCCGTGGCCTTCTCCGACACGCCCCCGGGGAGGCCCCGCAGCTGTTGGGCGAGCCTCGAGAGCTCGAACTTCAGGCCGGTCAAGGCCTGGCCGAGCTCGTCGTGGATCTCCTGGGCGATGCGGGCCTGCTCCTGCTCCCGCACCGACTGCAAGTGCGCGGAGAGCGCCTGGAGGTGGCGGTACGCGACCTCGAGCTGGGCGGTGCGTTCGGCCACGCGCCGCTCGAGATCTTCGTTCATGCGCCGGACTTCGTCTTCCACGCCCTTGCGTGCGGTGATATCGATGGCCATCACCATCCCCATCGAGATGCCACCGACCTCGCCCGGGACCGGGAGGGTGTAGACGAAATAGGTCCGGCCGCGGGACGGTACCTCGGCGCTCGCCGGCCGCCCGTCCAGCGCCGCGCGGCACAGCGGCTCGAGCAGCGCCCACGTCTCGGCCGGGAGACCCTCCCGGATCGTCTTCCCCGCCGCGGCCTCTTTGGGGACTCCGGCGGCGTCCAGCACCCCGGCCCCGTCCGCCACGATGTAACGCAGCTCGCGATCGAACAGCGCGACGGCGCCGCTCGGGATGTTGCTGGCGACCGTGCGGTAGAGGTACTCGCTGCGGCGGAGGGCTTCCTCGGCGCGCCGTCGCTCCGTCACATCGATCGCCAGCACGAGCCGCGCGCGCGTGCCGTCGACCAGGATCTCCTGGGAGAAGATCTCCGCATCGATGATGGTTCCGTTTTTTTGCCGGTGGCGCCACACGCCGGCATGGACGAGCTCGGGGTGAGGCGACGACGCGTGCTGCAGCAGATTCGGCACGTCTTCCGGCACATACAGGTCCGCGAACGTCAGGCGCGGGATCTCGTCCGGAGCATAGCCGTACTTCCGCATCGCGGCTGCGTTCATGGCCAGGATGTGGAGCGTCTCCGCGTCGTACATCCACAAGGGGTAGGGATTCTTCTCGAACAGCACGCGGTACGTCTCGTCCGACCGGCGCAGGACGTCCTCGAAGGTCTTCCCTTCCTTCATTTCGGGGTGCTCCGACTCGAGTCCACCGTCATGTTGGCCGAAACGGCTTCGCTGGACCATGAGAGTCCGTCCGATTTCCGCGTCGGGCGAAGGGAAGCCGGCGTGCCCGCGTTTGTCCTACAAGATCCCAGGCGCGACCGGCGCTGGGAGCGCCGGCCGGCCCAGGGAGTGGGTCAGAACGACAGGGTGAGGCCGCCCTGCCAGGCGACCTGATTCTGCGTGTGGCGGTAGCCGTACCGGTCGAACTGGTACAAGTAGTCGCGCGCTTCGGCGCGGAGGCCCCACCGCGCGAAGCGGTACTCGAGGCCGGCGCCCGCGTTGCCGGCGGCCTTGGTCCAGCTGCTGCCGGACCCGATGGGATGGATCGTGATCCCGCCGGCGCCCGCGACCACATAGGGAATTACCGTGCCCTCTCCAGCGTGGCGGGGCGCGCGCAGGACGACATCGGCGTCGTAGGTGATCTTATTGAACATCTGCCCGCCGAGGGTGGCGCTGCGGGCGCGGTCCTGTGCCAGCGTACTGCCGGCCCGCAGACCCACGTTCTTGCCGAGCCAGTACGTTCCGTCCACGGAGCCGGCCCAGCCCTGCCGCCAGTCGGGAGCGCCGGCTCCGTTCAACCGGGCGGGACCCGACAGGCCGCCGAAGGCGCCCGCGACGGTGTAGCGGTCGGAGGCGGGACGCTCGTCCTCCTGGGCGTGGAGCGCGACCGGCGCCACGGCCAGCGTGAGCGTCGCGATGCTGCATGCGATGAAGCGTAACATGAAATCCTCCACGGCGAATCCTCGCCGAGCGAATGCGTTGTCGATGACACTCGTGCAATATCGGCGTACAGTTGGACGAACCTGTACGATTTCATATACGAAGCCTCTTGGCGGGGAAGTTCCCACGCCACGCGGTGTGGGACGCGCACCACGCCCCACGTGGAGACGCCGCTGCACGTGTTGCCGAGTCTCAGTCCTTCTGGCGGGGATGACGACGCAGCCCCGCGGTCGCCGCGTCGATGCGGGCGATGTACGCCCGCGCGGCCTCGCGCGGGGCGCGCCGGGGCACCACGAAATGGCGGTCATCGGGGCGAGAGCTCTTCAAGTCGTCGACCATCAGGTCTCCCCCGTGCGCCTCGACCGCCGCCTCGAAGCGCTCCACCGCCGACAGCAGGTCCACGAGATCTTCGGGATTCTCGCCGCCCGTGACGGTAATGCCGCGGCTCCGCAGCCGGGCCGCCACCTCAGCCGCCGCGGCGGCCCGCTCCCTTTGGTCTTCGTCCTTCGCCCTGCCGATGCTCCTCCTCGCCTCAATATTCCGCGAAACCGTCGTCGGGATAACAATACAGCCACCGCTCTCCCGGCTCCTCCGACGCAACCACGGGGTGTCCGCTCGCCCGCGCATGCTTGGAGGCATGCTGGTTGGGGGAGCTGTCGCAGCACAACGTCGCGCCGCACTGCTGGCAGGTGCGCAGATGCACCCACTGCGCGTGGATCTTCACGCACTCGGCGCACTCCCGGCGCTTGGCGTGTCGCACGGTGGTGATCGCCTCGAGGTGAACGCAGGTCGCGTCGGGCATCGTGGGCCTCGCTTACTCGTGCAGCACCTGGTGGACGGCGGCGATCGCGATCGATCCCTCCCCGACGGCGGAAGCCGCCCGCTTGACGCTGCCGCTGCGCACGTCGCCCACCGCGAACACGCCCGGGAGGCTGGTTTCCAGCAGATGCGGGGACCGGGCCAGCGGCCAGTGCGCGGCAGCCAGATCCTCCGGAGAGAGATCCGGGCCCGTCTTGATGAATCCGCGCGCATCGAGCGCGACGCAGCCCTGGAGCCACGCGGTACTCGGCGCGGCGCCCGTCATCGAGAAGACGTGCCGGATATCCTGCGTTTCCACGCGGCCCGACTGATTGTCCCGCCACGTCACCCGCTCGAGGTGATGGTCCCCCTCGAGACCCAGGATCTGGGTGCGGACGTGCAGCACGATCGCCGGATGGTCCTCGATGCGACGGATCAGGTACCGCGACATCGTGTCGGCCAGTCCGTCGGAGCGGACCAGCATGTGGACGCGCCTGGCATTCTGGGCGAGAAACACCGCGGCCTGACCGGCCGAGTTACCCCCACCGACGACCACGACCTCGTCGCCCCCGCACAGCTGCGCTTCCATGAACGTCGCGGCGTAGTACACGCCGGTGCCCTCGAACCGCGCCAGGTTGGCGATGGACAGCCGGCGGTACTGGGCCCCACTGGCGATGATCACCGCACGGGCCGGTACGCGCGGTCCGTCGTCCAGCTCGATGGTGTACGGCTTGCGGTCGCAGGTCAGGCGCCTGGCGTCGTTCCCGACCATCAGCTGGGCGCCGAACTTCTGCGCCTGGTTGTAGGCACGCGCCGCCAGCTCCTGGCCGGAGATCCCGGTGGGAAAGCCGAGGTAGTTCTCGATGCGGGAGCTCGCGCCCGCCTGGCCCCCCCGTGCGGTGGACTCGAGCACCAAGACATCGAGGCCCTCCGACGCGCCGTAGACGGCCGCCGCGAGCCCCGCGGGTCCCGCGCCTACGACCACCAGGTCGCGCAGCTGGGTGCGATCGATCGCGTCGTTGAAGCCCAGGCAGTCGGCGATCTGCTGATTGGTCGGATTGCGCAGCACGACCGTGCAGCGACAGATGACCACCGGGATATCGGCGAGGCCGACCTGGAAGCGATCGAGCAGGTCCTGGACCCCCGCATCGCGGTCCAAGTCGAGGGACGCATGCGGATGGCCGTTCCGGGTGAGGAACTCCTTGATGCGCAGCGTGCCCGCGCAGTGCGTCGATCCCACGAGCACGACGTCTCCCAGGCCGCGCGCGATCAGCTGCACCCGGCGCAGCAGGAAGGCACGCATCAGAATCTCGCTCAGCTCACCGTCGGTCTGCACGAGGGACAGCAGGTTGTCGCGATCAACCTCGATCACTTCGCCCGGCGCGGCGGCGCGGATGCGCCCGAACCCGCGACGGCCCGACAGCATGCTCACCTCCCCGGTGAACTGCCCCGGTCGAAACAGGGCCACCGCATCCTCGGCCGTATCGACCGGCCGGACGATCTCGATCAGACCCTCGGTCACCACGAAGAAGCGCGCCGTCTGCTCGCCCGCTTCGACCAGCACTTCGCCCTGGTCGACGCGGCGTACCCGCCCGTGCGCGGCGACGCGCGCGACCTGGGCCGGCGTCAGCGTGGGAAAACCGTGATCGACGCGCGTGTCGGCCGTCACCTGGAAGGTCGGCGTGGCTACCGTCGTCATCAGGGGCGCTCCTCGGTGTGCGGGTGAGGCGGAACGGGTTAAGCTAGCACCGATCACACGCGCTCGGGGCCGGCGTGCCGCTGACGGGGCTGCGAGGCGTCATGTATCATGTTGCCGAGGTGAGGGTTCCGTGACAAGTTCTCGAAGCAGCGCATCGAGGCGTGCGATCGGAAAGGTCGATCTAGCGTGGCATCCTGGCCCCACTTGCCGTTGAGCGATTGGGCGGACACTTATACGACGCTGCATCGCTGGACGCAGATCGTCGGCAAGACGCGCCTCGCCCTGGCGCCGATGCAGAATCACTGGTGGCACTGCGCGCTCTACCTCACGGCCCGCGGACTCGGCACTTCTCCGATGCCTTATGCCAAGGGCAGCGTCGAGCTGGAATTCGACTTCCTGGACCATCGGCTGGTGGGGCGGACGAGCGGCGGCGCGACGAAGAGCATCCCCCTCGCTCCTCGATCCGTCGCGGACTTCTACGGCGACTACCTGGGCATGCTGGCGGCGCTCGGCGTCGAAGCGAAGCTCTGGCCCGTGCCCCAGGAGATGGCGGACACGACGCGCTTCACCGACGACCGGGAACACGCGTCCTACGACGCCGACGCGGCGCAACGCTGCTGGCGCATCCTGGCGCTCACGGACCGCGTGCTGCAGCGCTTTCGGGGGCCCTTCCTCGGCAAGTCGAGCCCGTCGCACTTCTGGTGGGGCGGCTTCGATCTGTCGTGCACGCGCTTTTCGGGACGTCCCGCGCCGCGGCACCCCGGGGGGATACCGAATCTCGCCGACTACGTCACGCGCGAGGCATACTCCCACGAGTGCATCAGCGCAGGATGGTGGCCGGGGAACGTGGGCGGTCCGGTGGCTGAGCCTGCCTTTTACGCGTACGCCTATCCGGAGCCGGCGGGCTGCCCGGACGCCCCGGTTCGCCCGGCCGCCGCGCGCTACCTCCTGGCGATGCGCGAGTGGATCCTGCCGTACGAGGCCGTGCGGGCAGCGCGCGATCCTGAGGGAGCCCTGCTCGAATTCCTCCAGAGCACCTACGAGGCCGCCGCCGACCGGGGCGGGTGGGACCGCGCCCGGCTCGAGAGGGCATGATTGTCCGCTGTCGATTTCGCCCCACCCCGTTCGTCGTGATGAGAACCTTAGAGGAGACACGGTAATGCGGATGATGACGGCGGTTCTCGCCGGCGTGGCACTGGCGGCGCTCCCCCTCCACGCCCAGGCGCCGGTCAAGCGCGCTGCGCAGGGTGCCTGGGGCGGCGCCACGAAAGGAGTCGGCCATTACGCCGACGTGAACGGCATCAAGTTGTATTACGAGATCGCCGGCACCGGCCGACCGCTCGTCCTGCTGCACGGCGGCTTGGGCGCGCTCGAGATGTTCGGGCCCAACCTCGCGGCGCTCGCCCGGGGCCGCCAGGTCATCGCCGTGGACCTGCAGGGCCATGGGCGGACGGCCGACATCGATCGACCGCTGAGCGTCGCGCTCATGGCGGACGATATCGCAGCCCTGGTCAAGTATCTGGGCCTCGCGAGCGCCGACATCATGGGCTATTCGCTGGGCGGCGGGGTCGCGCTGCAGACGGCGATCCGGCATCCGGACGTGGTGCGCAAGCTGGTGGTGGTCTCGACGCCGTTCCGGCGCGACGGCTTCTATCCCGAGATCCTGGCGCAGCAGGGGCAGGTAGGTCCGGCCGCGGCCGAGGCGATGAAGCAGACGCCGATGTATCAGCTGTACGCGAGCCTCGCGCCCCGGCCCGAAGACTGGCCGCGGCTCCTGGGCAAGATCGGCGAGGCGATGAAGCAGGACTTCGATTTCTCCAAGGACATCGCCGGCATCACCGCCACGACGCTCGTGGTGGCGGGAGATGCCGACATCTTCCCGCCCGCTCACGCCGTGGAGCTGTTCGGGCTGTTGGGCGGGGGCAAGCGCGACGGCGGATGGGACGGCTCAGGACGCCCCAAGTCGCGGCTCGCGATTCTGCCGGGCCAGACGCACTACACGCTCTTCAGCGCTCCGGTCCTGGCGACGACGGTGATTCCGTTCCTCGATGAGGCTGCGCCGGCTCGGTGAGTTCCCTCGTCCCCGCCTCCAGCGCCGCTACGATGCGATCGACGTCGTAGACGCAGCCGGCCCACGTGCCGCCGCTCACCCGCTGCAGCGCCGCCCACAGGCGCGTGTCCGCCGGCAGGGCGGGGTGGGGGGCGAGCCCGGGGTGCGCGCTCCGTTGCGCGAGCAGCGCGGCGCAGGCGGCCGGATCGAGCGGATGCCCGGCTGCTCCCACGAGGTCGACCGTGCCCGTGAGCGTGCGACGGTCGATCACTATCTCGATCAAGTCGTCGTCCCGCACCCGGCCGATCGGGCCGCCGTGCAGCGCCTCCGGGCCGATGTGGCCCACGCAGGCGCCGCTCGAGAACCCGGAAAACCGGCCGTCGGTGAGGAGCGCGACGTGCTTCCCCCAGGGGAGATACCGGAGCGCGGTGGTGATCTGCGCCGTCTCCTGCATCCCCGTGCCCGACGGCCCCGTGCCGATCAGCACGATCACGTCTCCCTGTCGGATCGGGCGCTCGGTCGCGCCTTTGACGGCCCTGATCGCGTCCCGCTCGTCGATGAATACACGTGCCGGGCCACGGTGGCGGTACACCTGATCGTCTCCCACGATGGAGGGGTCGAGCGCGGTGGCTTTGATCACTGCTCCCTCGGGCGCCAGGTTCCCGACCGGGAAAACGACGGTGCTCGCGAGACCAGCCGCGCGCGCGGCGTCGGGACCCATGATGACGTCGTCGGGTGACACCGCCGCGGCCGCCCCGAGCCGCGCCCGCGCTTCCCGCCGACGGTCGCTTGTCTCCCACCAGTCGAGCGTCGCGTCGAGCGTGTCCCCCGTCGACGTGAGCACGTCGCCATGCAGCAGTCCCATGTGCCGCAAATGCAGCATCACCTCCGGCACGCCACCGGCCATGAAGACCTGGACGGTGGGATGACCGCGCGGGCCGTTCGGCAGGGCATCGACCAGGCGCGGAGTGGCTCGATTCACACGGATCCAATCATCTAAGGTCGGCGGCCGCACCCCCGCCGCATGCGCAATCGCCGGAATGTGCAGCAGCAGGTTGGTCGACCCGCCGAACGCCGCGTGCACCAGCATGGCGTTCTCGAGCGCGTGCTGCGTGAGGATCCGTGCGATCGGAGTCCCCAGCGCGTGCAGCCGCAGCAGGGCGAGCGCCGAGCGGGGGCCCAGCTCGAGCCACGCCGGCTCGCCGGACGGGGCGAGCGCGCTGTGTGGCAGGGCCAACCCGAGAGCCTCCGCCACGACCTGCGACGTGGCCGCGGTCCCCAAGAACTGGCAGCCGCCGCCGCTCGAGCCGCAGGCGCGGCAGCCCATCGTGGCCGCGTAGTCGAGGGTCACGAGATCCTGGGCGAAGCGCGCGCCCAGGCTCTGCACCTGGCCTGCGTCCTCGCCCCCGATTGCCGGCAGGGTGACGCCGCCGGGAACGATGACGCCGGGCAGCTCCCCGCAGCCGGCGAGCGCGAGCATCGTCGCGGGCAGGCCCTTGTCGCACGTTGCGACGCCCATCACCCCCGACGCGGTGGGGAGGGAGCGGATCAGCCGGCGCATCACGACGGCCGCGTCGTTGCGATAGGGCAGGCTGTCGAACATTCCGGTGGTCCCCTGGGTGCGGCCGTCGCAGGGGTCGCTACAATACGCCGCGAAGGGGATCGCCCCCGCCGCGCGCAGCGTCTCGGCCGCCGCCCGGACGAGGAGTCCAATCTCCCAGTGCCCGGTGTGGTATCCCAGTGCCACCGGGCGGCCGTCCTCGCCGCGCAGGCCGCCGTGGGTGCTGACGATGACGTACTGCGGGCCGTCCAGGGACCCGGGGCTCCAGCCCATGCCCACGTTCTGCGTCAGGCCGAAGACGTTGCCGCTCGGCTCTTCGCGCAGCATGTCCGCGGTGAGAGGGAGCCGGCCCGCGGGCCCGTTACCGGCCAGCCGGCCGGCGGCGACGGCGCGGGCCGTGCCAAGCACCGCAGCGAGCGGCGGCACCTCGAGCTTGCGGGACATGTTCACAACGCTACCGCAGGGGCACGAGCAGCGCGAGGACGACGGTCGTCACCATGCTGGTGATGCCGACGACCGCGAGCACGGGAGTCCACGACTTGAAGGTCTCCAGCTCCGTCACTCCTCCCATCTTGGAAAACAGCCAGAACCCGCTGTCGTTCATCCACGTCCCCACGAGCGACCCGCTGGCGATCGCGGTCGCGACGTAGACGGTGTGAAATGGAAGGGTGCCACGGTTCGCCGGCAGCATGGCTGCGAGCATCGCCGCGGTCGTGATCATCGCGACGGTGCTCGAGCCTTGGGCGACCTTGATCAGGCTCGCGACGCCGAACCCGAGGAACAAGAAGACCAGGCCGGAGCCCACCCCCGCCGCCGCCGCGTTCCCCACGAAGGCCCGCTCGATCATGGGTCCGATCTCTGTGGCCTGCAGCGCGACCCCGAAGGCCCCGCTCGCGGCAATGATCAGGATGATGAACCCGGCGCCCATCAAGGAGGTGTCCACCAGCTGCGCGAGGTCGGCCCGGCTCGCGCTGCGTTGCCGCGCGTACACCCCCATGGCCAGGCCCGCGGACAGGAGCATCGCGAGGTTGGGGTTCCCGATGATCGCGGTATAGGGGGCAAGAGCCGACCAGATCGCGAAGTGTACTCCGGGACGTGCCGTCAGGGACAGGACCACCGTGTTCGACGAAATCAGCAGGACGGGCAGGACGATGGGCAGGAGTGAGACGACGAGACCGGGAAGTGGCTCGGTCGCACCCGGCTCCGCGGCGGCGGTCTGTGGCACGACGGGCATGCGGCGGTCCACCCATCCCGCGAACAGCAACCCCATTCCGGCCGCAGGCAGCGCGACGACCAGGCCGACCAGGACCATGGTTCCCAAGTCCACGCCCAGCGTGCCGGCGACCGCCAGGGGTCCGGGAGTGGGCGGGACCAGCGTGTGCGTCGCCCCCGCGCCCGCCGCAATGGCGAGGAGGTACTTGAGGTAGTAGCGGTTGGTGCGAGCGTATCCCGAGCGGGCCAGGGGGACCAGCAGGTAGAAGACGGTGTCGAAGAAGACCGGAATTGACAGGACGTAGCCGGTGGCGCACAGGGCGGTCGCGCTGCGCTGCTCGCCCAGCAGGGCGATGAACGCCCGCACGATCCTGTCGGCCGCTCCGCTGCCCAACATCGCCTGGCCGGCGATCGCGGCCAGCGCGATAACGATCCCGATGGTGCCTGCCGTACGGCCGAAGCCCTCGGCCACACGCGCGATCTTCGCGGCGGGCTCGCCGGGAGCGAGCAGGCTGACCACGATCGCGGCCGCGACGAGGGCCAGGAACGCGTTGAGGCGGAGCCCGAGGATCCCGCCGAGGATCGTGGCCATGCCCAAGAGCAGGATCAGCAGGGGATGCATGGGCTACGTCGACGTGGGCCACGGCAGCACGCAGCGCTGTTGGCTGCTCGCGGCCGCCAATTCCAGTCCGCGCATGACGTCGACGGCGTGTTCGGGCGTCACCGCCAGCTGCGCCTTCCCCAGTATGGCGTCGCGCACGTTCTCGTAATAGTGCGTGAAGCTCGACGAGATGGTGGGGATCGTCCGCGTCCCCTCGGGCGTGGTGAGCCTGCCATGCATCTCCGGTGGCTCAACGTCCCAGTTGGGCTCGTCGGGTGTGTGACCGGCTTTGAGTGCTGCTTCCTGCGGATCGAGACCGTGCTTGATGAACGAGCCCTTCGTGCCATGCACGGCAAAGGACGGTGCCGTGGGTGCCGTCAGCATCGACGCTCGCAAGACCGCTCGCATCCGCGGGTAGTGAAGCGTGACGTCGAAGGCGTCGTCCGCCTGGGCGCCGCCGCGCTCGATGCGGATGTCGGCGCCGATCGCCTGCGGAAGCCCGAACAGCAGCACGGCCTGGTCAAAGAGGTGGGGCCCCAAATCGAACCACACGCCTGAGCCGGGCAGCGGCTGCTCCCGCCAAGCGCCCGGCCTCAGCTCGGGCCGGAACCGGTCGAAATGCGCCTCGTAGCTCACGACTCGGCCGAGGACACCGTCCGACAGCACTTTCCGCGTCGTGACGAAGTCGCCGGTGTAGCGGCGCTCCTGATAGACCGACAGGACGCGTCGGGTCTCGCGCGCGAGCTCCACGAGCTCTCGGGCCTCTGCGAGGGTCGTTGTAAACGGCTTGTCGACGACGACGTGTCGCCCTGCCGAGAGGCACTGCTTGGCAATCGGATGGTGGCTCGTGTTCGGCGTGGCGACGACGACCAGGTCGAGCGGCCTGCTGAGCAGATCCTCGACGCTGCGGACGAACTCGACATCCGCGAGGCGCGGGTCGGGAGCGCCATGGCGCTGCACGATGGCGGTGAGGCGCAGACCCCCGACCGCGCGAATGACGGGCGCATGGAATACTTTGCCGGCGAAGCCGAAGCCGACCAGTCCGACGTTGAGCATGATGCTTGCGGCCGCGATCAATCGCTCGTCATGATGAACAACGGAGCACCATCGAACTGATAGATCGGCCGCAGCCGTGCGGTATTGTAGTACTTCGCGACGTTCACGACCTTCTTCTCCGACGTCACGCTGGCGATCGACACGCTGTCGTAGAACCCGCGGTGGATGCTGACCAGGCGTCCGTACTCCTTCCGCGCGACCAGATCGAGGGCGAGGTTGCCGAAGGCCATCGGGACGATGGAATCGAGCGCGTCGGGATCGCCCGAGCGGACGAGATACCCGAGCCGCTGATTCACGACGTCGATGCGGCGCCCGTTGTTATACTTGGGCGACGATTCCTTGAGCGCTGCCCCCACCTGGTCCCCGATCCCGCCCAGCTTCTTGTGGCCGAACATGTCGGTCTCTTCGCTCTCGAAGCTCATGCCTTCATGCGAGGTGAGGCGCGCCCCTTCCGACACCAGCACGACCGCATAGCGGCTCGGGTTGCGGTTGCGGTCTTGGGTGAGCAGCTCCGCCAGCTGCTCGATGTCGACCGGGTGCTCGGGAATGACGCACCGGTCCGCCGCCCCCGCCATCGTCGGCAGCAGCGCCGTGAACCCGGCGTACCGTCCGAACACCTCGATGACCAGGAAGCGCTCGTGCGAGCCCGCGGACGTGCGCAGCCGGTGCGTCAGCTCGATCGTGCGCGTCACGCAGGTGCTGAAGCCGATGCAGTAGTCGGTGCCGTAGACGTCGTTGTCCATCGTCTTGGGTATGGCGACGACGTTCATCCCTTCGTCGTGCAGACGCTTGCCGTAGCTGAGCGTGTCGTCGCCCCCGATGGGGATCAGCACGTCCACACCGATGTGCTCGAGGTTCTTGAGCACGTCCTTGGTGATGTCGTTGATCGGCTCCTCGTAGCCGGTCAGATGCGGCGGCACCCGCCCGCGCGGCAGGTGGCTCGGCCGCACGCGCGACGTGTGCAGGAACGTGCCGCCGGTGCGCCCGGCGCGGTTGACGGTGGCTTCCGAGAGGGGCTGGACGTTCTCGCTGTTGTCGGCTTTCGCGTCGCGCACGTAGTCGACGAGCCCGCCCCACCCGCGCCGGATACCCACGACCTGGTATCCGTCGCGCAGCGCGCGAATCGTGATCGCGCGGATGGCGGGGTTCAGACCGGGAACGTCGCCGCCGCCGGTCAGAATCGCGATCGTGCCTTTTCCCATGGCAGAAACGTGCTCCTCTGCGGTCCAGATCGTAAGTGGCCTCGCGTGCGCCCGGAGGCCATTGTTAGAGCCCCTACACGAGAGGAGCGGGTGTGAACAGTCGAACTCTGGGCCCCACGGGCTACTCCGTCAGCGAGATCGGTTTCGGCGGCTGGGGGCTCGGCGCCGATATGTGGCGCGGCGCCGACGACGCCCTGGCACGTGAAGCGCTGCGCGCGGCGGTCGACCAGGGCGTCACGTTCTTCGATACCGCCCTGGCGTACGGCAGCGGACACAGCGAACGCCTCATCGGCGAGGTGCTGCGAGACCACATCCGCGCCGGTCGCGTCCGGATCGCCACCAAGGTGCCGCCGCTCAACGAAGAATGGCCCGGAAGGGCGAACCGGCCCCTCGCGGCCGTGTTTCCCGTCGGGCACATCGCGGCGAGCACGGAAACCTCACTCCAGAATCTCGGCGTCGAGGCCCTGTCGCTGCAACAACTCCATGTGTGGCACGATGCCTGGCTGGACGATCCGGACTGGGAGACGTGCTACGACCGGATGGGTCGTCTGAAGCGGGAAGGGAAGGTGCTGCATTGGGGTATCTCGATCAACGACCACGCGCCCGAGACGGCGCTCCGTGTGCTCGCGGACCCGCTGTTCGAGACCGCCCAGGTCATTTACAACATCTACGATCGTTCCCCCGAGGCGGCGTTGTTCGGCCTCGCACGGACCAAGCCGCTCGGGATCATCGTACGGGTACCGTTCGACGAGGGCGCGCTCACCGGCCAGATCCGATCCACCACGGTGTTTCCTCCCGGCGACTGGCGCGAGGAGTACTTCAAGGGCGACCGTCGCGCCGAGGCCGAACGCAGGGGGAAGGCACTGGCGGGGTTGCTCGATGCGGAGGTCGAGACGCTGCCGGAGCTGGCCCTGCGGTTCTGTCTGTCGTCGCCCGCGGTGTCGACGGTGATCCCCGGGATGCGGCGCCCGGCGCACGTGCGTCAAAACGCGGCGGCGTCGGCCAAAGGGCCCTTGTCGCCTCGGCTGCTTTCCCAGCTCAAGGGGCATGCCTGGGACAAGAACTGGTACCCTGACTAGGAGGGCTACGGCCGAGTCACCGTCAGCCCCGTTACCAGGCCCTCGGTGTTGTGCGCGAAGCGGATGCCGTAGATGCCGTCGGTGGACTTGAGTTTCCCCGGGGCCACAAGGTCCGCCCTGGCGTAGGTGGCGACGACCGTGCCGTTCATGAGGCAGGCCACCTTGTCTCCTTTCACCGACAGCGCGATGTCCTGCGTGACGGGCTGGCCCGGCGCCGCCGCCCGGTGCACCGCGGCGTGCGACTCGCCGTGTCGCCCATTGATCGCGAAGGGCGCAGCTCCGAACCCACGCACGATGAACGTCCCGTTTCCGTACGCCGCGCAGTACAGCAGACTCTGGTGGTCCGTGCCCAGGTCGTTCCCGCCAATGAAAACGCCGTAGGGGTGCGGGTGATCGTTCAGGTTCATGTACTTGGGCTCGGTGAAGGTGGCCTTGACCGTGTAGTCGCCCTGGGCGGTGTTGGCCGGGTTCCAGTAGTTGGCAGCGGGGCCGGTGGTCGCGTGGAGCGCGTCGCCCTCCTTCGCGAGTCTGGTGTCCTTGATCGTTCGTCCCTGACCCGCGTCGCGCGCATCCACCGCGCCCTGCCAGCCTGGAGCCGAGATCCCCCCGCCGGTGACGGGGCGCACCCGCTCCTCCTGTGTCACGGCCTGTGCGGGGAGGCCGAGGATCGTAAGTGTCAAGACGGCGACCGCGGAGACTCGGCGCATGGTGTTCTCCCGTGTCAGTACGGATGTAGCGCCTTCACTCGCGCCTCCAGATCGGCCGGCTCAGTCGCCACCACACGACCCAGCGGCGTCACGTAGATGCGTACTGTGGGCGCGCCCGGGATCACAGTTGGCCCGAACGCAAAGCGCCACACGCGCGGGTGTCCGGCCAGCTGGGGCGCGCCCTGCCAGAGGAACGTGCTGGCCTGCGTCCCCATCTCCGGAGGCGGCGCGCCGAGCAGCGTGCCGACGGCCATGAGGGAGGCGGCCCACGAGGCGCCCGCGAGCAGGGCGGCCACGAAAGCCGCCATGACCGTCAGCCAGAACAGGCGAGCCATGGCGGATTCCGGGTCGGGGCCATGTGTAACTGATAGCGCCGGAGCGCCGGCCGCACAACAGGACGGGTCAGCGCACCACGAACGGCGGCTGCTCGACATCACGCCGGGCGCCCTCACGCGTCAATGGCAGTGCTGAGCCTGACAGGTTCCTAACTTCCGCGGCTGTCCGTCCGATCATTTCGCGAGCATAATTGTCCGGACATGTTCCTCGCGGTGTGCGCCCTCCTCCATTGCTGCGACTCGGCGCCGACTTATTCGGGTCGGGACCACCAGGTCGACGTGCAGATTCCGCGGTTCGAAGCCGATGCCACGATCGACGGCGACCTCGCCGACTCGGTCTGGACCCATGCCGCGCGGTTGACCGGCTTCTCGCAGTACGCCCCCAACGACGGCCTGGCGGCGGCGGACTCCACCCAGGTACTGGTCTGGTACTCGGCCACGGCGATCTACTTCGGCATTCGGGCGTTCGAGCTGCACGGCCGCCCCACGATGACGTTGGCGAATCGCGACCAGATCTTCGACGACGACAACGTGCAGATCCTGCTCGGCACGTTTCACGACGGGAAACGGGCCTCGATGTTCGCCGTGAATCCCGTCGGGGTCCAAGGCGACGGCTCCCTGATCGAGGGTGCCAACGTGACCGCGAGCGGATTCATCGGCGGCGCCGTCGTGGGACGGGAGCAACCGGACCTGAGTCCGGACTTCGTGTTTCAGTCGCGCGGGCACGTGACCGAGTGGGGTTACGAGGTCGAGGTGCGCATTCCGTTCAAGAGCCTCCGGTATCAACCGCGCCAGCCGCAGGACTGGCGGTTGAACATCGTGCGCCAGGTCAAACATTCGGGCGTCGAGGATTCCTGGTTCCCGGCACGCCGCGCGAATGCGACGTTCGTCGGGCAAGCGGGCAACCTGGTCGGTCTGAACGGCATGCATCGCGGTCTGGTGGTGGACCTGAATCCGGAGGCGACCGGGAAAGCGAGCGGTGCCCCCACTCCCAGCCGAGGCTATCAGTACGACGTGGGAGACCCCCAGGTGGGCGGCAACGTCCGCTGGGGGGTTTCGGACAACCTCACGCTCAACGGCACGATCAAGCCGGACTTTTCGCAGGTCGAATCGGACGCGGGCCAGCTGGCGTTCGATCCGCGGCAGGCGCTGTTCTTTCCGGAGAAGCGACCGTTTTTTCTGGAAGGAAGCGAACTGTTTCAGGTGCCCCAGAACCTCATCTATACACGTCGTATCGTCCAACCCATCGCGGCGGTCAAGCTCACCGGTACCAGCTTCGGCACCGATATCGGTCTCCTGTCGGCGGTGGACCAGAAGTTCGCGTCGGCGACGGGCACGGACAATCCCATTTTCACGATCCTGCGGGCGCAAAAGAGCCTTGGTCGAGACTCGCGCGTCGGCCTCGCATACACCGATCGGATCGAGGGCGGAGACTACAACCGCGTCGCGGAGGTCGACAGCCGCCTCGTCTTCAAGGAGATCTACGGACTCAACCTGCAGCTCGCGGGCAGCCGCACGCGCGTCGGGGGCGTGACGACGACCGCGCCGCTGTGGCTGAGCCAGTTCACCGTGCAGCATCGCATCTGGGGTCTGCGCAGCCTGTTCGCCGGCATCTCGGACGAGTTTCGCGACGCGAGTGGATTCATCGGTCGGGCGGGGATCGTGCATTCGTACGTCGATCCGAGCTACACGACCTATGGGGGGTCCGGGGCGCTGCTGCAGCGGTTCACGGGCGACATCGTGGTGGACGGCATCTGGCAGTATCAGAACTTCATCCACGGGCGTCACCTGCAGGACAAGAAGCTGCACTTCAACGGCAACGCGGCCTTGCGGGGCGGCTGGAACGTCGGCGCGGGTTATTTCGTGGAATCGTTCGGTTACGATGCCGCCCTCTACGCCGGCTACCGTCTCGGACCGTCAGGCGCGCCGTTCACGGGACAGCCGACGATCACGAACGGCGAATACATCGTCCAGATCGGGACGCCGCAGTGGAAGCATTTCAGTGGCGGCGGCTACTTCCTGCAGGGTCACGATGAGAACTTCTTCGAGTGGGCCTCGGCCGATTTGCGACTCCTGAGCGTGGACGTGTCGTACCGCCCCACGGAGCGGCTTCGTAACACCGTCAGCTATTTCTGGCAGCAGGTGAATCGCCGCACCGACGGCAGCCTGGTGAACGTCGGTCGGGTGCTTCGGACCAAGCTCGAATACCAGCTGTCGCGTCCGCTGTTCGTTCGGGTGGTGGGCCAGTACGTCCAGGACAAGACGGACTCGCTGCGCGACGACTCGCGCACCGGCGCGCCGATTTTCATCCAGGGGCCGGACAGCCTGACTCGCGCGGCCGCTTCGCACAGCAATCTCTTCCACGCCGATGTGCTGCTCAGCTATCAACCGGTCCCGGGGACGGTGGTGTTCGCCGGGTACGGCAGCAACATGGTGGACGAGGAGGCCTTCCGGTTCCGGGGGCTCACCCGCACGGACGACGCGTTCTTCCTCAAGCTGAGCTATTTGTTCAGGCTCTGAGCCGCGTGTAGACAAGTCGCTTCCCCGCTGATAGCTTCGCCGCTTCCCATTCAACCCTATGCCACCCTTCCTTGCAGAACTGCTCGGCACCATGCTGTTGATCATCCTGGGCGATGGCGTGGTCGCCAACGTGGTGCTCAACAAGACCAAGGGCCAGAACGCCGGGTGGATCGTCATCACCGCGGGCTGGGCGTTCGGTGTTGCGGTCGCCGTGTATGCCGTCGGCAGCTTCAGCGGCGCGCATTTGAACCCCGCGGTGACCATCGGCCTCGCCTCCATCGGCAAGTTCGCGTGGGCCAACGTGCCGGTATATGTCGCGGCGCAGCTGCTCGGCGCATGGCTGGGCGCGACCATCGTGTGGCTGGCCTACCTGCCGCACTGGCCCGTGACGGAGAGCCAGGGAGGGAAGCTGGCCGTATTTTGCACCGCCCCCGCCATCCGCAACACGAGTGCGAATCTCCTGACCGAGATCATCGGCACGTTCGTCCTGGTCCTGGGGGTGCTGGCCATCCTGACACCGAAGAATCTCAACCCCGTACACGGCTGGGACGCGGGGTTCGGCCCGTTCCTGGTCGGAATCCTCGTGTGGGCCATCGGCCTGTCGCTGGGCGGGCCGACCGGCTACGCGATCAACCCGGCGCGCGACCTGGGTCCCCGGCTCGCGCACGCGCTCCTGCCGGTCGCGGGCAAGGGGAATTCGGACTGGGGCTACGCGTGGATACCGGTGGCTGGGCCGATCATCGGGGGCGTGCTCGCGGCAGTCCTCTATAAGACCGTATGGCCGGCATGAAACACATCCTGGCTCTGGACCAGGGAACCACGAGCTCGCGCGCCATCGTGTTCGACCACAGCGGCAGCGTCGTGGCTTCGGCGCAGAAGGAGTTTCGCCAGATTTTTCCCCAACCCGGCTGGGTGGAGCACGATGCGACGGAGATCTGGGCCACGCAGCTGCACACGGCGACGGAGGCGCTCGCCAAGGCCGGACTCACTGCCCCCGACATCGCCGCCATCGGGATAACGAATCAGCGCGAAACCACCGTGGTCTGGGACCGCGAGACGGGCGAGCCGGTGCATCACGCCATCGTGTGGCAGGATCGCCGCACGGCCGCCCGCTGCGACCAGTTGAAGGCCCGCGGGCTGGCGCCATTGATCAAGCGTAAAACGGGCCTCGTGGTGGACGCCTATTTCTCCGGCACGAAGCTCGAGTGGCTGCTGCGCAATGTCCCGGGTGCCCGCGCCAAAGCCAAGGCCGGCAAGCTGGCGTTCGGCACCGTGGACTCGTGGCTGGTGTGGAATCTCACGGGCGGGCGCGTCCACGTGACCGATCCGAGCAACGCGTCGCGCACGATGCTGTTCAATCTGCGCACCGGCGATTGGGACGACGAGCTGCTGGAGTTATTCGGCGTGCCGCGCTCGGTGTTACCGGCCGTGGGCTCGTCGAGCGAAGTGTACGGCGAAACGACGCTGTTCGGGGGGGGCGGATCGATTCCCATCGCGGGCATTGCGGGCGACCAGCAGGCTGCCCTGTTCGGCCAGGCGTGCACGCAGCCCGGCATGGTGAAGAACACTTATGGGACCGGCTGTTTCATGCTCATGAACACCGGTACCAAACCGATCGCATCCAAGAACAATCTGTTGACGACCGTGGCGTGGCGCATCGGGAACCGGACCGAGTACGCGCTGGAAGGCAGCATCTTCATCGCCGGTGCGGTGGTGCAATGGCTGCGCGACGGACTGGGCATCATCGAGTCGTCGTCCGAGGTCGAGGCCCTGGCCTCGCGGGTGGATGATACGGGCGGGGTGTATCTGGTCCCCGCCTTCGCCGGACTGGGCGCACCGCACTGGGATCAATATGCGCGTGGCATTCTCGCGGGCGTGACGCGCGGCACGACGGCGGCGCACGTCGCGCGCGCGGCGCTCGAGGGCATCGCGTTTCAGGTGGCCGACGTGCTGCGCGCGATGGAGGCCGACGCGAAGATCAAGCTGAAGGAGCTGCGCGTGGATGGCGGCGCGTCCGCGAACAACCTGCTGATGCAATTCCAGTCGCACCTGCTCGGCGTTCCCGTGGTGCGCCCCAAGGTCACGGAAACCACGGCGCTGGGCGCGGCCTATCTTGCAGGATTGGCCGTGGGCTACTGGAAGGACCAAAAACAGATCGCGACGCAGTGGCAGGTGGATCGCCGGTTCACGCACGCGATGAAGCCCGGGCAGCGCAAGCAGCTCGAGGCCGGCTGGCGCAAGGCACTCGAGCGGGCCAAGCGATGGGAAGCGACGGGCTGAGGCTCGGGAGGCTCCATGGAAGTCGTCATCAAGCGAGACTACGACCAGATGAGCCGGGCGGCGGCGCAGCTCGTCGTCGACGTGCTCAACACCAAGCCGAACGCCGTGCTCGGCATGGCGACCGGGTCCACGCCGCTCGGCCTCTATCAGGAGCTGGTGCGGCTGCACCAGGCGGGGCAGGTCGACTTCTCTCGTGTCACGACGTTCAACCTCGACGAATACGTCGGTCTGCCCGCGAATCATCCGCAGAGCTACCACTACTTCATGGACGAGCACTTCTTCCGGCACGTGAACATCCCCCGGCACAACATCAACATTCCCTCCGGCACGACCAGCAACTACCCCGCCTTCTGCCAGTGGTACGAGGGGCGGATCGCGGAATGCGGCGGGATCGACCTGCAGATCCTGGGCATCGGCTCGGACGGCCACATTGCATTCAACGAGCCGGGGAGCTCCCTGAGCTCGCGCACCCGGCTCAAGACGCTGTCCAAGCAGACCATCGACGACAACGCCCGGTTCTTCGACGCCCGAGAGGATGTGCCGGTCTATGCGATCACGATGGGCGTCGGGACCATCCTCGATGCGCGCAGGCTCGTCCTGGTGGCGAGCGGCCAGACGAAGGCGAAAGCGATCGCCCAGGCTGTGGAGGGACCGGTCACGAGCATGGTGACGGCCAGCGCCCTCCAGCTGCACCGTGATGCGACCGTCATCGTCGACGAGGAGGCGGCCGCGGGCCTGACCATGCGCGACTACTACGAGTTCATCTACGCGGCCAAGCCGGCGGCGCCGCAGTCGTGAGCGATCGTGTGGACCCACTCACGTACGGCGTGGACGGCGTGCGCGGTCTGCTGACCGGGAGGACCCACTTTGGCGTCCCGCTCGATATTGCGGTGCTGCTGGGTGTGGGTGTCCTGTTCGTGGCCCTCGGGGCGTGGCGGTTCTCGAAAATCGAGGCTTGATGCTGGCGCTGCAGACCCCTCCTCCTGCGATCGTTTACACCACGGCCGAGAGCACTACCTTCCGGCTGACGCCCACCGACACCCTCGTGTTCAAGCCGTCGGACGCGACCTCGGAGGGAAAGGTCTACGTCTTCGTCGATCCGCGGAAAACGTTCCAGCCCTTAATCGGCATCGGCGGAGCACTGACGGATGCCGCGGCCGAGACCTTCGCCAAACTGCCCGCCGCGCGGCAGGACGAAGTGATCGCGGCGTATTACGGCACCGACCGCGGGATCGGGTACACCCTGGGTCGGACC
>Ga0209805_1000020_pt1 | contig 82462 bp, 72 predicted proteins | sample GraSoiAngelo_148_FD_185905 | JGI IMG/M metagenome (GOLD analysis project Ga0209805, IMG submission 185905) | Grasslands soil microbial communities from the Angelo Coastal Reserve, California, USA - 14_1009_09_20cm (SPAdes) (version 2) | ecosystem: Environmental > Terrestrial > Soil > Grasslands ...
TGCAGTCGCACGTGCCGGAGCACGCCGAGCTGAATTGGCTCTTGAACACCGTCACGCCGCTCGGGGAGCTCGAGCGCCAGACGCAGTTCAAGGACAAGGCGCAGCGCCAGGAGAGCGTGCCCGCGGGGCTCCTGAACTATCCCGTTCTCCAGGCGGCCGACGTCCTCCTGTACGAAGCAACCCTCGTGCCCGTGGGCGAAGACCAGCTCCAGCACCTCGAGCTGATGCGCGAGATCGCCCGCCGCTGGAACAGCCGTTTCGCGGATGGCTTCGCCTTTCCGGAGCCCCAGGCGTTGCTCTCGACGGCCAAGCGGGTGCTCGGGCTCGACGGTCAGGCCAAGATGTCGAAGAGCCTCGGCAACACGATCGGCCTATTCGAGTCACCCGAGACGATCTGGGAGAAGCTCAAGCCCGCCGCCACCGATCCGGCGCGCGTCACCCGCAAGGACCCGGGCAATCCGGACGTCTGCAACATCTTCACGATCCACCAGGGTTTCTCCCCACCCGACACGATCAAGCTGGTGGCGCACAACTGCCGCACGGCGGGGTGGGGTTGTCTCGACTGCAAGCGGGTGCTGGCGGACAATATGATAGCCGCGCTGACGCCCATCCGCGAGCGGGCCGAGGCGCTGCGGGCGGAGCCGCGCACGGTGACCGACCTGCTGCGGGGCGGTGTGGCCAAGGCGGGCGCCATCGCGCGCCGCACGATGGCTCAAGTGCGGCGCCGCATGGGGTTTCTCGTCGAGGCGGACGGCTGATGCAGCATGTCGTCGCAGGCGTCATCCAGATGTTCCGACTGGAGCTGTTTCTCCAGCTGTGCCTCGCCACCCTGTTCGGCGGAGCCATCGGCCTCGAGCGGGAGCTCGGCGGCAAGCCGGCCGGGCTGCGGACCAACATTCTGATTTGCATCGGCTCGGTGCTCTACACCAAGCTGTCCGTCACGATGGCCGCCGGGAATGCGGATCCCACGCGCATTGCGGCGCAGATCGTGACCGGCGTGGGGTTCATCGGCGCGGGGACGATCCTGCACGCGCGCGGCGCGGTCGTCGGCCTCACCAGCGCCGCCACGATCTGGGTGGTCGCCGCCATCGGCGTGGCGCTCGGCGCCGCCTTCTATTGGGAAGCGGCCGGGACCACGCTGCTCGTGCTGGTCGTGCTCCGGGGGCTGGGGCGCGTCGAGCGCCTCGTGGCGCGGCAGTCCACGCAGAGCACTCTGCTGGTGCACGCCCGTCCCGAGCCCGCGGCGCTGGACGAGCTGGAGACGGTGGTGCGCCGGACCGGTCTCGAGATCGAGCGCCAGGCGAGCCGTCGCGAGAACGTCGATTTGGTGATCGAGTTCACCCTGCGCGGACCGAAGCGGCTGCACGACGAGGTGATGATCGCCCTGCTGCATCACCCCGGCGTGCGCACGGTGTCCACGGGCGAGTGACGCGTCGGCTGGTGGTCGACCTCGCGTCGCCCCGCGCCGTGTGGCGGATCCCGCCCGCCGCGGTGCAGACGATCCGCGCGGCGCTCGGCCCCGGCTGGGAGGTCCTCCAGGTCCAGGCGCCCGCGACCTCGGACGGAGACGGCGGCTCGGGGAGCCCCGAGGCCGTGGCAGCCGCCCGGGGCGCGGAGATCTATCTGGGGTACGGAGTGCCGCCAGGGGTGGCGGCGGCGGGGCGGGGGACGCTGCGCTGGATGCATACCGGCACCGCCGGCGTGGGGGCGAGCCTGTCGCACGTCGCCGGGACCGATATCGTGCTCACGAACAGCGCCGCCGTGCACGCCGAGCCGATCGCCGACTGGACGATCGCGGCCCTCGCGTACTTCGCGCGCGGTCTGGACCGCATGCACGCGTTCCAGGCGGCGGAGCACTGGGCGAGCACGGAGCTCACGGCGGTCCCGGTGCCGTTTCGCGAATTCGCCGAGCTGCGGCTCGGCGTGTTCGGCCTGGGCGGGATCGGCGGCGCGATCGCGCGGCGCGGTATCGCGCTCGGGATGAGCGTCGCGGGAGTGCGCCGGCGGCCGGAGCGGGGCGGGCCGCCCGGGGTCCGCTGGGTGATGGGGCTCAACGCGCTGCCCCGGCTCGCGTCCGAGAGCGATTGCTTCGTGATCGCCGCGCCCCACACGGCGGAGACCAAGGGGGCGGTCACGCGGGCCGTGCTCGAACGCCTCCCGACCGACGCGATTGTCGTCAACGTTTCTCGCGGCGCGCTGCTCGACGAGACCGGTCTGCTCGACCTGCTCGACGCGTCGCGCCTGCGCGGTGCGGCGCTCGACGTGTTCGCCGTGGAGCCGCTGCCGCCGGGCCATCGCTGCTGGCGCCACCCACGGGTGCTCGTGAGCCCGCACGTGGCCGCGGTGACGGCCCGGTTCTGGGACCGGGAGACGGGGCTGATCGTGGACAACATCACGCGCTATCTTGCAGGGTCCCCGCTCACCAACAGGGTCGACCCGGAGGCCGGCTACTAGTGGAGGAAAAGTCCAAGAGCGCCCGCGCGAGCGCCGCGACGCAGCAGCGCGGGATCGAGCAGATCATCAAGGCGGCGATCGACCGCAACGCCTCCGACCTCCACATCAAGGCCGGCGACGTGTTCCGCGCGCGGATCGACGGCAAGCTCGTGCCGCTGACCAAGCAGCGCCTCACGCCGGAGCAGACCAAGGCCATCGCCCAGCACCTGATCCCCAACGAAGAGGACCGTGCCCGGCTCGACACGCTCCGCGACTACGACTGCTCCTGGGGCATGCCCGGCGTGGGGCGGTTCCGGGTGAATATCCTGCGGCAACGATCATCGTTCATGATCGTCATGCGCGTCATTCCGTTCGACATCCCGACGTTCGACACCCTCAAGCTCCCCGCGATCCTCTCGACCATCGCGGCGGCGGAGCACGGCATGATCCTGGTGACCGGCGTGACGGGCTCGGGAAAGAGCTCGACCATGGCGGCCATCGTCAACCAGATCAACCAGACGCAGCACAAGCACGTCGTCACGCTCGAGAACCCGATCGAGTTCCTGCACCGCGACATCAACAGCTCGGTGACGCAACGGGAGATCGGCGTGGACACCGACGATTTCCGCGCCGGCCTGCGCGCCGCGCTCCGGCAGGATCCCGATGTGGTCATGATCGGCGAGATGCGGGACGCCGAAACGATCGACACCGCCATGAAGGCGGCCGAAACGGGGCATCTCGTCATATCCACGCTCCACACCCCCGACGCCGTCACCACGATCACGCGCCTCGTGTCGATGTTCCCGGCCGAGGAGCAGGAGGTCGCCCGGACACGGCTGGGCGAGGCACTCCAGGCCGTCGTGTCGCAGCGGTTGCTGCCGCGCGCCGACGGCCACGGGCGGGTGCCCGCCGTGGAGGTCCTGATCTGCACCGCCGCGGTGCGCGACCTGGTCAAGGATCCCGCCCGCACGCCCGAGCTGCACGACTACATCCGCGAGGCGCGCGAGCAGTACGGGATGCAGACCTTCGACCAGCACCTGATCGAGCTGGCGATGGAGGAAGTGGTGAGCTACGAGGCGGCGGTGGCGGCGGCCACGAACCCCAAGGAGTTCGAGCGCCAGATGCGCGACGAGCGCCGCCACGCACGCGTCGCCGCGCCGGCGGAGGCGACCCCGCGTCGGTGATGGGGCGGTGACGGCACGGCAGCTCGCGGGCGTGCTCGCCCCCATCACCACGCCGTTCGACCGCACCACGGGGGACGTCGCCCCGGTCCACCTGCGCGACAATGTGATGCGCCTGGTGCAGGACGGCCTCGACGGGGTCGTGGTGGCGGGCTCGACCGGGGAGTCGGCCCTGCTCGACGCGGACGAGCAGCGCCGCATGGTGGCGTGGGTGCGGGACGTCCTTCCCGATCAACGCTGGCTCGTGGCTGGCACGGGCGCCGAATCCACGCGACAGGCGGTGGCCCTCACGCGGGCGGCCGCTGCGGAAGGCGCGGACGCGGTGCTCGTGCGCCCCCCGAGCTATTACTCCGCCGCCGTTTCGCCCGCGAGCCTCGTGGACTACTATCGTGCGGTTGCCGAGGCGAGTCCCATCCCGGTGCTGGTGTACAACATCCCCAAGTACACGCACCTCCCCGTCGCCGCCGCCCTGCTGCAACAGCTCGCTGGCCACGCCAACATCGTGGGGGTCAAGGACTCATCGGGAGACCCCAAGAACCTCGCCGCCTACCGCGACGCCGTCCCGCAGTGGTCGGTGCTGGTCGGCTCGGGCTCGCTCCTGTATGCGGCCCTCGAGCTGGGGTGCGACGGCGGCGTTCTCGCAGTGGCGTGCTTCGCCGCCCGGGTCTGCGCGGGCATTCTCGCGGCATTCCGGGCCGGCGACCGCGCGCGGGCGGGGAGCCTGCAGGAGCGCCTCGTGCCGCTCGACAAGGAGATCGTGGCCAAGCTCGGACCGGGGGGGGTGAAGGCGGCAATGGACGCCGTAGGAGGGGGGCTGTACGGCGGGCCGGTGCGCCCGCCGCTCGCGCCCGTCGCGGCAGCCGACCGGGAGCGCGTCGCCAAGCTCGTCGCTGCGTGACCGACTACCGGGGCCTGCTGGACGAGGTGGCCGTTCCCCGGCTCGCCGGCACCGGCCCCGCCGAGCGCGTGCGCGAGGTGCTGAAACGCGAGCTTGCGGCCCGCGGCTTTGTCGCCATGGAGCACCGCTTCACCGGTCGGTCCCTGCTGCACCGGCTGGCCCGCGTCCCGCTCTCGGGCGTCAACCTGATTGGCGTGCGTCCCCGCGCCCGCGTGGTCACGTGGCTGGTGGCGCATTACGACTCGAAAGGCCAGCCCCTCTCGATGGCGGCACGCCTGGTGGCGGCGGGCCTCACCGGAGTCGGTGCGGTCGAGCTGCTCGGCCTGGCGCTGCGCGCCCTGCTCGGTACGATCCCTCCGGGTCCGCTCGACGGGGTGATCGGCGGCGCCGGCGGCGCGGGAGCCGCCCTGCTCGCGCTGAACCGGGTGACCGATCGCTCGGCGGGCGCGGTCGACAACGCGGCAGGGGTCGTCACGGCACTGGCCACCGTCGATGCCCTCCCGCCCGAGTCCCCGGTCGGCGTGATCTTCCCGGACGCCGAGGAATACGGGCTGCTGGGCGCGCAGGCTCTGGTTCGGGAGCGGGCCAACCTGCTCGCCGGCACGAGCATCGTCAACTTCGACGGGATCGACGACCGTGGCACGACGATCGCCCTGATGCATCGCGCTGGGGCGACGGTCGACCGCGTGGCCCGCGCCCTCGAGGCGCGGCGCGCACGCTGGCTGCCCGTCCTGGTAGACGGGCTCGCGCTCGCGGCCACGGCGCGCGAGTGCGTCACGATCATGCGGGGTGATTGGCGCACCGCAAGGGTCGTCCATACGCCGCGCGACGTTCCCGCGCGACTGACTCTGGACGGCGCCCGCCGCGTGGCGGGGGCAGTCGCGGCCGCGCTCAGCGTTGACGCCCGGCGTCCCGGGGTCTAGCTTCCCACGGAGGATACTGGAACGCCCCGCGTGTCGGGGCGTTTTTTGCTGGGGAGCCATGTTCGGACCGAAAACGCACTGCGTGGTCGTGGTCGGCGCCCAGTGGGGCGACGAGGGGAAGGGCAAGATCGTCGACGTGCTTGCCGAGCGCGCCGACCTCGTGGTGCGGTACCAGGGCGGCGCCAACGCCGGCCATACCGTGCACACCGCCGCCGGCGAGTTCGTCCTCCACCAGATTCCTTCAGGGATAATCCAGGGAGCGATTTGCGTCGTCGGCAACGGCGTGGTGCTCGATCCGGAGACGCTGTTCACCGAGCTCGACGCGCTGAGCGAGCGCGGCGTGCGGACCGAGCACAAACTGTACGTCTCGGATCGCGCCCACCTCACGCTCCCCTTTCACAAGTTGCTCGACCGGGCCCGCGAGGCGAGAGAGAAGATCGGCACCACCGGGCGCGGCATCGGGCCCACTTACGAGGACAAGTACGGGCGGCGAGGCATCCGGGTGGGTGACCTGCGCAATCCCGGGCGTGCGCGGGAGCTGGTGTGCGCGCGGGTGCAGGCGGCGAACCAGTTCCTCGAGGTGCTGGGCTCGCCCGAGCGAGCCGACGCCACGGAGCACGTGCAGCTGCTCGAGCGTCTCGCGCCACGCCTCTTGCCGCTCGCCATCGACGCGGGACGGGTCGTGTGGGAAGCGTTGCAGCGTGGGGAGTCGGTGCTGCTGGAGGGGGCCCAGGGCGCCCTGCTCGACGTGGACCACGGCACCTACCCCTATGTCACGTCTTCCAACACCACGGCCGGGGGCGCCGCGGTCGGAGCCGGGATCGGACCGACCGCCATCGACGCCGTCCTGGGCGTGGTCAAGGCGTACACGACGCGGGTGGGCAACGGGCCCCTGCCCACCGAGGCCGCTCCCCCCCTCGGCGAGAAGATCCGCGAGCTGGGCGACGAGTTCGGGGCCACGACCGGACGCCCCCGCCGCTGCGGCTGGTTCGACGCCGTGGTGGTGCGCTACGCCGTCCGGGTCAACGGGCTCACGGGCCTCGCCGTCACCAAGCTGGACGTGCTCGACTCGTTCTCCGAAATCCCCGTGTGCGTCGGCTACCGTCTCGACGGGGAAGCCCTCGATTCGATGCCCGCCGAAGTGGAACGGCTCGGACGGGTCGAGCCGGTGTACGAGTCGCTACCGGGTTGGCAACGATCCCTGAGCCTGGTGCGACGACTGGCGGACCTGCCGCCGCCCGCTCGGGCCTACCTGGATCGCCTCCAGGACCTGGCGCATGCCCCCATTCAGTACGTCAGCGTCGGGACGCACCGCGACCAGATCATCGAAGTGACGTGACACTGTCTTCTTGATGCTCGATCTTGCGGTAATCGGCGCGGGGCCCTGCGGGCTCGCCGTGGGCGTCGCTGCAAAGCGGGCCCATCTCGCGTGCTCGCTTTTCGACAAGGGCCCCGTCGTTTCCAGCCTGCAGCGCTATCCCTTGTACATGACGTTTTTCTCCACACCCGAGAAGCTCGAGATCGGGGTTCCGTTCGTCACTGCCGGGGACAAGCCCACGCGGCGCGAAGCGTTGGCGTACTATCGCCGCGTGGCGGAGCACTTCGAGCTGGACGTACGCCAGTATCACGAAGTCGTGCGGGTGAAACGTATTTCGGAGGGGTTCGAGCTGGTGGCGCGCCACCCGGGGGCGCCTGAGCCGGAGACGATCCGCAGCCGTCACCTGGTGTGCGCCACCGGTTACTTCGAGTCACCCAACCTGCTCGGCGTCCCCGGGGAAGACCTGCCGCACGTATCGCACTTCTTCGTCGAGCCACACCCGTACTGGCAGCAGCGCGTGGTGGTGGTGGGCGGGGGCAACAGCGCCGTAGAGGCTGCGCTCGAGCTCAGCCGCGTGAACGCGCAGGTCACGATGGTGCATTTCCTGGGGGACTTCGACCGCGGCGTGAAGCCGTGGGTGTTGCCCGACATCACGAACCGCGTGAAGGAGGGCCGCATAGCCGTGCGCTGGTGCAGCCGCGTGGTGGAGATCGGGCACTCCCAGGTCGTGGTGCGACGTGAGCCGGACGGCGACCGGGAGACCGTGCCGGCGGACTTCGTGCTGGCCCTGACGGGGTATCACGCCAACTTGGGCCTGCTCCGGTCTCTGGGGGTCGACGTCGACGAGGCCAGGGGCGTGCCCCGGCACGACCCTGCCACCATGGAGACCAACGTTCCGGGCGTCTACATCGCGGGCGTGCTCTCGTCCGGGCTCGACGCCAATAAGATCTTCATCGAGAACGGCCGGGAGCACGGCGGCCGGATCTGCGACCACCTCAAAAGCAAACCCCCCAGAGTTGCCCCTGGGGGGTGATCGCCTGCTCGACATCGTGCGCCCTAGAACCCGATGCGAGCGAGACGAAGCTGTCTGCCGTAGTGGTGGGAGCAAGAAGAGTGCCTTGACTGCGATTGCCATCACGGCGGGACTTTCTCGCATCTGATACACCGTAGCATGCCGCATAATGCATATTTCATTGCGTAATGCAAGAGACTAGTGTCGTTCTAGTCGCCCCGGCGGCGTTCAAGGGCACCCTGGGGCCTCGACAGGTCGCCGACGCGATCTCAGCGGGCGCGCGCCGGGCATTGCCGGCCGCCGCCGTGCTGCAATGCCCGATTTCCGATGGCGGGGATGGGCTGCTTGATGCGGTGCTGCCGCCCGGGTCGCTGCGCGAGCACCTCAGGGTCACGGGCCCTTTAGGCGAGCCGGTGTCGGGCGAGCTCGGCTGGATCGACCCGGAGACGGCGATTTTCGAGAGCGCTACCGCCTGCGGCATCGCGCTGCTGCAACCGGATCAGCTCGATCCGCTGCGGGCCACTACGCGAGGCGTGGGCGAGATGGTTTGGGAAGCGGTCGAGCGCGGTGCTCGGACGGTGGTCGTAGGACTCGGCGGATCGGCCACCGTCGACGGGGGCACCGGCGCGGCCCGGGGGTTGGGTTGGTCGCTGCGTGATGCGTCGGGGGCCGCGCTGCCCGAGGGCGGAGGCTCGCTGGCCCAGCTCGCAGTGCTCGACGGCGGCTGGGGGCTCGAGGCACGCGTGGTCGCGCTGGCGGACGTGACGACGGCGCTCGTCGGGCCGCAGGGTGCGGCCCCAGTGTTCGGCCCGCAGAAGGGGGCCGGAGCCGAGGGCGTGAAGCTCTTGTCGCGCGGCCTTCAGCGTCTCGGCGACCTGATGGCCCGCCACGGCCGCGCCGACCTCGCCACGCTTCCGGGAGGCGGCGCGGCGGGAGGGCTCGGCGCCGGACTCGCGTTCTTCGCCAAGGCTCAACTCCTGCCCGGCGCTGAGTGGGTGTTGTCGCGTGTCGGGTTCGACGCCGCCCTCGCCAAGGCGCAGCTGGTGATCACGGGCGAAGGGTCCTTCGATCGTACGTCACTCGTCGGCAAGGCCTCGGGCGAGGTGGTGCGACGCGCGCAGGCCGCCAAGAAGAAAGTCGCGGTGATCGCGGGCCGGGTCGAAGGACTGATCGGCTTGCACGCGCTCGACGGCGAGGGCAAGCTGCTCGACGCCCCGGGCATCGCGGCCCTCGCCGAGCGGGCGGTGCGCCAGGCGTTCGGGTTGCCCGCCGCCTAGCGGCGCGCCTATCTTCCGGCCCTCTATGCCCCCTACCGACAACGTCATGGAGAAGTTGGTGTCGCTCGCGAAGCGGCGCGGCTTCGTGTTTCAGTCCTCGGAGATCTACGGCGGTCTCGGCTCGGTGTGGGACTACGGACCGCTGGGCGTCGAGCTCAAGAAAAACATCAAAGAGCGCTGGTGGCGCTCCATGGTGCACGAGCGCGAGGACATCGAGGGGCTCGACGCCGCGATCCTGATGCATCCCAAGGTCTGGGAGGCGTCGGGCCACGTGGCCGGTTTCACCGATCCTCTCGTGGACTGCAAGCACTGTAAGAACCGGTTCCGGGCCGACGACCCTCGGATCAAGGGCACCCCGGGCGAGCCGACGGCGCAGTGTCCGGTGTGCGGCAGCAAGGGCACGCTCACGGCGCCACGCATGTTCAACCTGATGTTCAAGACGTTCATGGGCCCCGTGGAGGAAGCGGCGGCCATCGTCTACCTGCGCCCCGAGACGGCGCAGGGGATCTACGTCAATTACCAGAACGTGCTGCAGTCGGCGCGGCAGAAGATTCCCTTCGGCATCGCGCAGATTGGGAAGGCTTTCCGCAACGAAATCACCCCCGGGAACTTCATCTTCCGCACGCGCGAGTTCGAGCAGATGGAAATGCAGTTCTTCGTGAAGCCGGGGACCGACCTCGAGTGGTTCGAGTTCTGGCGCGAGGAGCGCATGAAGTGGCTGGCGGGTCTCGGCATACGGCCCGAGAAGCTGCGCTGGCATCAGCATGCCAAGGACGAGCTCGCTCACTACGCGAAGGACGCCTACGACATCCAGTACGAGTTTCCCTTCGGCTGGCAGGAGTTCGAGGGCATCCACAACCGCACGAACTTCGATCTATCGCGCCACCAGGAGTTCTCGGGCAAGAAACTCGAATACCTGGATCCCGCCACGAACGAGCGTTTCGTGCCCTACGTCGTGGAGACGTCGGCGGGCGCGGATCGTACCGCCCTCGTGGCGATGATCGACGCCTACAACGAGGAGGACGTCGAAGGCGAAAAGCGCGTGGTCATGCGGTTCCACCCCGCGCTGGCGCCCCTCAAGGCGGCCGTCTTCCCGCTGGTGAACAAGGACGGCATGCCGGAGCTCGCCCGCCGCATTTTCGACGACTTGCGCAAGTCGTACAACGCATTCTACGACGATGGCGGCTCCATCGGACGGCGCTACCGCCGCCAGGACGAGGCGGGCACGCCCTTTGGGATCACGATCGACGGGCAGTCCACGCAGGATGGGACCGTTACGGTGCGCGATCGCGACTCCCTCAAGCAGGAGCGCGTCGCCGCCGATCGCCTGGCCGGCTACGTCGCGGACAAGCTCAAAGGCTGACCCCGGTGGGCAAGCGCGTGCTCCTCGTGACGGCGGACCTGGTGTTCCGGTCGAAGCTCGCCGCAGTGGTGGCGGCCGCGGGCGGCGAGGTGACGCGCGACGCGGCGCCGTGCGATCTCGCGGTGCTCGAGCTCGGAGGACCCGCCGGCGACCGCATCGGGGAGTTGGTGCGTCGCGGCGTGCCGGTGCTGGCATTCGGCTCGCACGTGCGGGCGGACGCGTTGCGCGCGGCCCGGGAGGCGGGCGCGACGGCGGTGCCCAATTCCCAGGTGGCCGAACGGCTGGCCGAGCTGCTCAAACAGACGTAGGGGCGCAGCATGCTGCGCCCCTACACGATGTACCGGGACAGGGCCGTTTACTTCGCAGCGACCTGCACTTCGATCTGCCGCGGCTTGGCCTTTTCCACCTTCGGCAGCGTCACGGTCAGAACGCCGTTCTCGTAACTCGCCTGGATGTTGTTGGCATCCACGGTCGTGGGCAGCGTGAAGCTGCGCTCGAACGCTCCGTAGGTCCGCTCGTAGCGATGCACCCGGTCGGTGCGCTCCTGGGCCACCTGCTGCTTCGACCCCTGGATCGTGAGGACGTTGTTCTCGACGGTCAACTTCACGTCTTCGGGACGCACGCCCGGGATCTCCGCCATGATGCGGATGGCATGGTCTTCCTCGAAGATGTCCACCGGCGGCACCCAGGCCGTCGTCGCGCCGTCCGGCGACTGCCACTCAGCGCCGAGCAGGCCGTCGTTCAACAGCCGGCTGAGCCGGTTGCTCAGACCGACAAAGTCCGCCAGCGCCGGGTCTCTTGTGATGCGGGGAAGGATCGACATAACTCATTACCTCCTTTGGTGCATTGGTTCGGGTTTCCGACCCGAGGGGCCCGGTGTCGCCCGGTGCCCGGGTCTCGCCCGGCGGCCACGCAATGGGCGTGCCGGATGGTGGAGGCGCCGGTTTGCCACAATGACAATCCTCGGGCTGCAACCTTGGCAAACCGTGTCAAGTTTGCAGGTGTTATCTTTTTTCTCACTGTGACACACACGACCAGCGTTGCGCTGCCGCCGGCGGATGTGCTGGAGCGGGCCAAGCGGTTCTTTGCCGAGCGGGTCCCGCAGGCCGCCGCCTACGTAGAGCAGGAAGGACCCCAGTTCGTCGTGCTGCGGGGTCAGGGTGGGGAGGAAGTGGTGATCCGGGCGTGGGCCGACGGGGGGGCAACGACGCGCGTGCGCGCGTCCACACTGTTCTTTGATCAGGCGCTCGATCGATTCTTTTCGACGCTCCCGCTCGAGAGCGGCGTGGAGGTCGCGTGAGCGCAGTCACGGAGCGCTTCGCGGTGCGCGTGATGGTGACGGATGTGTGGGATCAGGTGTTCCTGGTGGTCGAGCCCACGACCACGGTGGCGGAGCTCAAGCGCCAGGCCCTGGCCCAGGCTTTGAAGCGGTCGAACCTCGCGCTCGATGCGTACGTCGTGAAGTTCCACGGCGCGCAGGTATTGGACGAAGCCGTCACGCTCGCGGCCCTCGGTGCCGCCGCCAACGCGCCGTTCATCGTCTTGCCCGCGCGGCGTCAGCCGGTGCACTGATCGTGTCCCGCGAGCCCCGGACGCCGAGTCGCGCGCTCACCACGTTCACGGTGGGATTCTTGCTGCTCGACGGCGTGCTGCTCGCCTACAGCGGCCTGACGCTCCATCGGACGATGCTGGTGCTGTGGGGCGGAGTGTGCGTGGTCGCGGCGGGGCTGGTGGTGATGGGGTGGCGGCGGTATCGCCGGGTGATGGCGGAGCTCGAGCGCGCCCGCCGCGACATGCGGGCCGAGGTGGACTCGATTCGCGATCTGCTGCGCGGCAAGCACCTGCAAAACTGAATGGGCACGCCGCCCGTTCCGGTCGTTCATCACCCCGCGTGTCGCTTGCACGATCCCGGCGCCGGTCACCCCGAACGCCCCGAGCGGATCGATGCCGTGCTCGGCGCGCTGCGCACACCGGACCTGGCCGGACAGGTGGCGTGGCATGAGGCACGACCCGCGACCCGGGAGCAGCTGGAGCGCGTGCACGCGGCGCCGTACCTGAACGGGCTGGAGCAGGTGGCGCATGCGGGCGGTGGCGCGCTCGATGCGGACACGGTGATGAGCCGGACCAGCTGGGAGGCGGCGCTGGCGGCTGCGGGAGTGGCGCTCGGCGCCGTCGAGTGCGGGCTCGCCTCGGGGCGGGCCTTCGGCGCGACGCGGCCACCCGGTCACCACGCGCTGGCCGCTCGCGCGATGGGCTTCTGCCTGATCAACAACGTGGTCGTGGCCGCGCGCCACGCGCAGCAGCTGGGCGCGGCGCGCGTGCTGGTCGTCGATTGGGACGTGCACCACGGCAACGGCACGCAGGCGCTCGTGGAGCGCGACCCCACGATCCGGTACGTGTCCATGCACCAGTACCCCTGGTATCCGGGAACCGGCGCCGAGGACGAGCGCGGCGTGGGAAACGTGTTCAACGTGCCGCGCCCGCCGGGCCTCGAGCGCCGGCGGTACGTCCAGGATCTGCTGGCGGCCGTGGACGCGGCGCGCGCCGCTTGGCGGCCCGACTTGCTGCTCGTCTCGGCCGGGTTCGACTCCCTCGCGGGCGACCCGCTGGGCGGGTTTACGCTCGAACCCGACGACATCGCGACCTGGACTCGCGCGTTGCGCGAGCGGGTCGCGCCGTCGCCGGTGGTGGGCCTGCTCGAAGGCGGCTACCGGCTCGATCTGCTCGCGGCGGGCGTGCGCGCGCATGTGCAGGCACTGGCGTGATCTTGAGACCCGAGGTCTCGATGCCGCTGAAGCTCACCACCGAGGTCGTCACGCTCAAGACGAAGCACCCGTTCGTGATCGCGCGGGGCGGGGAGGACGACTACCGCGTCGTGTGGGTGCGGCTCACGGATGCGGACGGGGTGGAAGGGTGGGGTGAAGCCGATCCCTCGCGCTACTACGGCGAGACGGCGGACACCGTGTTGGCGGTGCTGAAACGGCTGGCAGCGCATCTGCCCCGAGACCCGTTCGATCTGGAGGCGGCGGAGGCGCGGTTCGCGCAGGCGGTCCCGAAGAACGGAGCGGCGCGGGCCGCCCTCTCGGCGGCTCTGCACGACCTGGTGGGCAAGCGGCTCGATCAGCCGGTCTGGAGGCTGTGGGGGCTCGATCCCGCCCGCGCCCCGCGCTCCTCGTTCACGATCGGCCTCGACACCGCTGAAAAGATGCGCCAGAAGGTGGCCGAGGCGTCGGCTTATCCGATTCTCAAGATCAAGCTGGGCACGGAGCGTGACGAGCAGATCCTGCGCACGGTCCGCGACGCCACCGACAAGCCGCTCCGGGTGGATGCGAACGCCGGCTGGACGCGGGACCGCGCGCTCCAGATGCTGCCCGTCCTGAAAGAGTACGGCGTGGAGTTCGTGGAGCAGCCGCTTGCGCCGGACGACCTCGAGGGGATCGCCGCCGTGCACCGCCGCGGCATCCTGCCGGTGGTCGTGGACGAGAGCTGTATCGTGGCCGCGGACATCCCCCGGCTCGCGGGTGCCGTCGACGGGATCAACATCAAGCTCGCCAAGTGCGGCTCGCTGCGCGAAGCGCTGCGCATGATCGCGACGGCCCGGGCGCACGGCATGCTCGTCATGGTGGGTTGCATGATCGAATCGTCGCTCGGCATCACGGCGGCCGCGCATTTCACGCCGCTGGTGGACGCCGCCGATCTGGACGGCGCCGCCCTCACCGCGAACGATCCCTTCGTCGGCGCCACGATCGAGGGCGGGCAGATCCGACTCCCCACAGGGCCGGGGTTGGGTGTGCAGCGCCGGTGAGAGGCTCCCTCCGGACACCCCGGGCGCGAGCCCGGGGATCCCCCAGTTCGCGGAGGTCGTCCTGCCGCTCCCGGTGCCGCGCCCCTACACCTACGAGATTCCCCTCGAGCTGACACGCCGCGTCGTGCCCGGGGCGCGGGTAGTCGTCCCCGTGCAGCGGCGCAGGGTGGTGGGCGTGGTCACCGCGGTCGACGTGGCCGCTCCGGCGGTGACCGCGAAGGCCATCGTGGCGGCTCCGGACGAGGAGCCGGCGCTCACCGGGCCGCTGCTCGAGCTGGGACGCTGGATCAGCCGCTACTACGGGACGCCGCCGGGATGGGCGCTGCGCGCCCTGCTGCCGGGGGCCTTGTGGAGCGTGCGGCGGCCGGCGGGGCCGGCCGAGGGGACGGATCGGGTGGTGGCGCTCGTGGCGACGTTGCCGTCGCTGCTCGAGCGGGAGCGCGCGTTCCAGCGCTCGCCCAAGCGCCGGGTAGCGTACGAGGCGCTCGAGGCGCTCGGCGGCTCCGCGCCGCTGCGCCACCTGGTGGAGCGCCTGGGCCTGTCTCGGGCGACGCTCGACGGACTCGTGCGGCAGGAGCTCGCCCGCTACGCCGACGTGGCCCGCCCGCGCGACCCGTTCGCCGGGCTCTCGTCGCCGCCGCCGCCCGAACTGACGGCCGACCAGCGTCGCGTGGTTGCGGGTATCCTCGCGACGCCGCCCGAGACACCCGTGCTGATCCAGGGAGTCACGGGCTCCGGCAAGACACTGGTGTACCTCGACGTGCTTCGTAGCGTCGTAGCGTCTGGTGCCGGGGCCATTCTCCTCGTCCCCGAGATCGCGCTGACGCCCCAGACCGTCGCGCGGGTGCGGGGGGTGTTCGGGGACCAGGTGGCGGTGCTGCACTCCGCCCTGTCTGACGGTGAGCGGGCCGACGCGTGGCGCGCCCTGCGGCGCGGCGAGCGACGCGTAGCCGTGGGCCCACGGTCGGTGGTGTTTGCACCGGTGCAGCGGCTCGCCGCGATCGTGGTGGACGAGGAGCACGAGTCGAGCTACAAGCAGGGAAGCGCCCCGCGCTACCACGCCCGGGACGTGGCTCTGGTACGCGCCCGCATCGAAGGGGCACGGGTGATCCTCGGCAGCGCCACGCCGTCGCTCGAGACCTTGCATCTCGCGACCCAGGGCCGGGTGGCGCGGTTCGAGCTGCCCCAGCGGATCGGGGCTCGCCCGCTGCCGGCGGTCGAGGTGGTGGACCTGCGGAGCGCGGAGCGGGTGCCCGAGGCGCGCGGCGTTCCCTGGACGACCGCGCTGGACGAGGCGGTGCGCGGCGCCCTCGGTCGCGGCGACCAGGTGATCCTGCTCCTGAACCGTCGCGGATTCGCAACGTACCTGCAGTGTCCCGCCTGCGGCGACGTGCGCGACTGCCCGGATTGCGCGATCGCGCTCACGGTTCACCAGACGCCGCCCGCGTTACGCTGCCACTACTGCGGCCACGAGGAGCCGATCCCGACCGCGTGCCGCATGTGCGGCAAGGAAATACAGCGCATGCGCGGCCTCGGCACGCAGCAGCTGGAGCATTTCGTAGCGCTTCGCTTTCCGGCTGCCCGCATCGCGCGCATGGATCTGGACACCACCAGCTCCAAGTGGGCGCACCATCGCGTGCTCGAGCGCATGGCGCAGGGGAAGCTCGACATCCTGCTCGGCACGCAGATGATCGCCAAGGGACTCGATTTTCCGAATGTCACGGTCGTGGGCGTGGTGGATGCGGACACCGGGCTCCATCTGCCCGATTTCCGGGCCGCGGAGCGGACGTTCCAGCTGGTGGCCCAGGTGGCGGGGCGGGCCGGGCGTGGGCCGAAGGGGGGACGCGTATATGTCCAGACCCGTGCGCCGGACCACCACGCCATCCGCGCCGCCGCGGCGCACTCGGTGGCCCAGTTCGCCGCGGTCGAGGTGCCGCTGCGCGCCCCGCCTCATCCGGCGTATCCGCCGCACGTCGGGCTGGCGCGCTTCGTGGCGTCGGACCCAGTGGCCGCGCGGGCCCAGGAAGCGGCGGAGGGCGTGGCGGCGTGGCTGCGACGCGTGAACGCCGAGCGGCTGGAGAACGCGCTCAGCGTGCTCGGGCCCGCGCCGTGCCCGATCGCTCGCCTCAAGGGGCAGTGGCGCTGGCACGTGCTCGTGAAGGCGGCGGAGCCGCGCGCCATTGGTCGCGTGGTGCGCGCCCTGGGCGTGCGGGCGCGGGGTGTGGTCGTGGATCGCGATCCCGTGTCGCTCTTGTGAAACGCGGAAGTGGGAACGCGGAACGCGGAACAGCCACACGGGGGTCGGCCCGCCTGTTCCGCGTTCCGAGTTCCGCATTCCGCGTTCTGCATTAGGTTTCTCTGCCTGTGACCACCGGTCCCCGATTCCAGTACCGCCCGCCCGACTTCGCGGCGCCGCCGCTCGCGGGGGCCCCCGATGCCCGTTTCGAGCCCGCGCCCGCCGACGGCGTGCTGCCCGACCGGTTCTTCTCGACGACCAACCTGCCCACCTACGTGCGGGCGGCGGGCGCCTGGCGCCGGCCGCGGCTGCCGCGCATGGACTGCGTCATCGTGCAGCACGCGGGCGGGGATCTCGTCGTGACCGAACCGCGCCGCGTGCGCAAAGGCCAGCTCGTCGCGGTCGGCACCGAGGAGGACGGCCGCGAGGGCATCTTCGTCCATACCGAGGGGTTCCTCGGCGGCGCGCACAGCGCCAACGAGTTCGGGTTCATGCAGACCGAGGTGTCCCGCGAGAAGCCCGTGGACTACGCCGTGCTCGCGCAGCTGCTCGGCGAGGAAAAGCGCCGCAGCGGCAAGATACTGTGGGTGGTGGGCCCCGCCCTGGTGCATGCGCGGGCGCGCGAGGACATGATCTGGTTCATTCAGAACGGGTACGTCCAGGCGTTCCTCGGGGGGAACGCCGTGGCGGTGCACGACCTGGAGGCGGCGATCTTCGGCACCACGCTCGGGATGACGAGCTCGGGTCAGGGTGTCGAAGGCGGCCACGCGCTCCACATGCGCGCGATCAACCAGGTGCGCCGCGTGGGCGGGATCGCCGCGGCCGTGCGCCAGGGGCTCGTGACCTCGGGCATCATGCACGCGCTGGTGACGCACCAGGTGCCGTTCGTGCTCGCCGGCTCGATCCGCGACGACGGGCCGCTGCCCGAGGTGCTGTCGGACACCCTGGCGGCCCAGGACGCGATGCGGGAGCGCACGGCCCAGGCGACGTTTGCCGTCTTCGTGGCGACCGCGCTGCACGCGATCGCCGTCGGCAACATGCTGCCGGCGTTCGTGGATTCGTCCCGGCCCGAGGAGCTGCGGCCCCTTACCACGATCTGCGTCGATCAGACGGAGTTCGTGGTCAACAAGCTGCGGGACCGCGGCACGCACCAGGCCTACGGCGTCGTTACGAACGCCCAGGACTTCATGCATGTGCTGCGGTTCTATGTGGAGCGATGGGAGCAGGCGCAGGCGCCGGCGACCGTGCTCCGCTAGCGCCGGGCCGCGGGCCGGGGTGGGCGAAACTCGCCGAGGCCGTCGCCCGCCACGTGCCGCCCTCCGAGATCGAGACGATCTACCTGTTCCGCCCCTGGAAACGGGAGGGCCGGGAATGGGGGACGGCGGTGGTGGCGTGCCGCGCCGGCGAAGCCGGCGGCCGGTTGCGCGTGTACACGGCGCGCTACATGCTCGTCGTACGCGGGAAGGAGCGCGGCCAGTCGCGCGTCACCGTGGAGGAGACGGCGCTCTCGCCCGCGGCGGTCATCGAACAGGTGATGCTGGCCGCGGCCGAGCGGTCGGGCGATCCAGACCCGCCGGTGGCGATCGCGCCGGCGGCGTGGTATGAAGGCTAACAGGGAGGTGACCGGTTGATCGACTCGCGAATGTTCGTGCCCACCAAGGCCTTTCTCACCAAGGGCGTTGGTCGGCACAAGGAGAAGCTCACGAGCTTCGAGATGGCGCTGCGGGACGCCCATCTGGCGAACTTCAACCTGGTGCGCGTGAGCTCGATCTTCCCGCCCCATTGTGAGCTGGTGGACCGGGAGGAGGGCCTCTCCCTCATGAAGCCGGGCCAGGTCGTCTTCGCGGTCATCGCCGAATCATCCACCAACGAGCCGAGCCGCCTGGTCGCGGCATCGATCGGGGTCGCCATGCCCGCGGACGCGTCCCACCACGGCTACATCTCCGAGCACCACAGCTACGGCCAGAACGAGGTGACGTCGGGGGAATACGCCGAGGACCTGGCTGCGTCAATGCTCGCGACGGTGCTCGGCGTCCCCTTCGATCCTGAAAAGGCATGGGACGAGCGGCGCGAGCAGTGGCTGCTTTCGGGCGACATCGTGCGCACGATGAACGTCACCTCCACCGCCGAATGCGGGGATGACGGCCGCTGGACTACGGTGGTCTCGGCGGTTTGCTTCTGCGGGTGACGCCATCGTTCGCCCTGGCCTTCGTGGCCGGGCTGCTCAGCTTTCTCTCTCCCTGCGTGTTGCCGCTCATCCCCAGCTACGTAGGGTTCCTCACCGGGCTGACGCTGGAGGAGCTCGAGGTGCGCCGGGGCACCGCCCTGGCCCACGCGCTGTGGTTCGTGGCCGGGTTTTCCCTGATCTTCATCGCCCTCGGCGCCACGGCGTCGGCGTTGGGCGTGCTGCTGCTCCGTTCCCAGGTCTGGATCGGGCGGATCGGCGGGGTGGTCGTGATCCTGTTCGGGCTGTATCTGCTCGGGGTCCTGCACCCCGGGCTCCTGATGCGCGAGCGCAAGGTGCAGCTGGCGCGCAAGCCGCTCGGCTACCTCGGCTCGGCGTTCGTGGGCGTCACGTTCGGGGCCGCGTGGACACCCTGCATCGGGCCCATCCTCGGCGCGATTCTCACGCTCGCGGCTGCGCAGGCGAGCGTGGCGCACGGCGCCGCGCTGCTCACTGCCTATTCAGTCGGACTTGCGCTGCCCTTCGTGCTCACGGCGCTGGCGCTCGACCGGTTCCTGGCGTGGTTCCAGCACTTCCGTCCCTACCTCGTGTGGGTCGAGCGCATCGCGGGGATCCTGCTGATCGTGCTCGGGCTGCTGCTCGTGACCGACCGGTTCACCCTCATCGCCGGCTGGCTGCAGGGGCTCACGCCGGAATCGCTGAAGAGCCGGCTGTAGGTCCCCAAAGTGAGCCGTGCGGATGTGTTCCCACCGTGGAAGGGTGGGCCCGATGGGGCACTGTCCTAAAGGACACTGCTGGTGTGCTTTAGCACTGCGCATTACCGCAACCCAGGCTTCAGCCTGGGAACTTGCGGGGCCACCTTCCTATATTAGGGGCCGAATGAGCTCCGAAACTCAATGAGAGGATGAAATGATGAGACTCCAGAAGCACGGACTGCTGGTCGCCGCCCTCGCGAGCGTCGCGTTTCTCGCCTGCGTCAAGGGCGAGCAGACCAGCCGGTCGGCCGATTCGACGGCGCGCAACCTCACGCTCGCTCCGACCGAGTCCACGGCGGCTATGAAGGACGTCCCCGCCGCGGCGACGGAGCCGGCCAAGGCGGCGGCCGAGAAGGCGGCGCCGGTCAAGAAGCCCGCGCCCCCGAAGCCCGCGGCGCCCGCTCCATTGAGCCTCGCGGCCGGGACGCACGTCGCCCTCACGGCTGGCGACTCGATCACGACGCGTTCCGCCAAAGCCGGCGACGCGTTCAGCGCCACCGTAAGCCAGGCCGTGAAGGACCCGAGTGGGCGGGTGGTGATTCCGGCCGGGGCGACCGTGTCGGGCACGGTCGCGGCCGCGGAGCCCGCGCCCAACCCGAACTCGACCGGCAAGATCGAGCTGTCGGTGACGAGCGTGTCGGTGCGGGGCGCGAGCTATCCGATCGACGCGTCCGTGGTCGCGATGGACACCGTGATGAAGGGTCGCGGCGTGACGAAGGCGGACGCCGCCAAGGTCGCCGGGGGCGCGGTGGCGGGCGCGATCTTCGGCAAGCTGCTCGGAAAGAACACGAAGGGCGCCGTGATCGGGGGCGCCGCTGGTGCGGCCGCGGGAGCGGCCGCGGCGCGCGCGTCGCGCGACATCGACGTGGTGATCCCCAAGGGTGCGGCGATCACCATCAAGCTGAACAAGGCGCTGACGGTGAAGCACGCGTAGCGGCGTACAGCAGGCGCGGGCGTCCGAACTGATACCTGACGCCTGCGCCTGCCACCGTTGGGCTTAGCGTCCGACCAACCGCACGACCCCGGGGTCGTTGCGATAAGTCGCGCCCACTTGGTTCAACCAGTTCACGAGCTCGTTGGTCAGGTCATCCCCGAACTTCTCGTAGCTCAGTACCCCGCTGCCCCACCGCCGCGCCTCGGATCCGCCACGCCCACCCAGCCCGTGGCGGTGCGCGCGATCGCGTTCACCTCGGTCTTGTAGTTCCACGTCGCCACCTTGTGGCCCATCGCCTCGAGCGAGTCGATCGACGCCTGGACGAAGCCGTCGGGTTCCAGGTGCAGCGTATCCGGGACTCCTTGGTGATGCAGCCGGGGCGCCGCCACGGCGGTGGGGAGCGGCATGTCCTGGTCGATGGCGTTGCTGAGCACCTGATAGACGGCCGTGGTGATGCGCGAGCCACCCGGTGACCCAAGCACGAGAAACAGCCGGCCGGCGGAATCGACCACGATCGCCGGCGTCATTCCCGACAGCATCCGCTTCCCCGGCGCGATGGCGTTCGCCTCCCCCTGCACCAGGCCGAAGAGATTCGGCTTGCCGGGCGCCGTCATGAAATCGTCCATCTCGTCGTTCAGCAGGAAGCCCGCCCCTGCAACCGTCACCGCACTGCCGAAGTCGTTGTTCAGCGTGGTAGTGCAGGACACCGCATTCCCGTCAGCATCGACGATCGAGTAATGCGTCGTCTCGGTTCCCTCCGAACGTCCGCCCCGGGCCGTCGGCCAAGGCGTGGCGCGCTGCAGGTCGATGTCCGCCCGCAGTGAGGCCGCGTACGACTTGGAGAGCAACCGCGCGAGCGGTATCTCCACCACGTCCGGGTCGCCGAGAAAGGCGTTGCGGTCCGCGTACGCCCGGCGCATGGCCTCCGTCTGGAGGTGCATCAGCCGGGCGCTTCCAAACGGCGGGAGGGGCGCATACCCCTCCATCACGTTGAGGATCTCCGCCAGCGTGACCCCGCCCCCCGAGGGCGGCGGCATCGTGTAGACGGTGTAGGCGCGGTAGCCGATCGCGATCGGCTCGCGCCACTTGACGCGATAGCGGGCGAGGTCCTCCCGCGTGATCAGCCCGCCGCCACGGGCCATCTCTTGGACGATCAGCTCCGCGATGCTGCCGTGGTAGAACACCTGTGAGCCGCTATCGGCGATGAGCTGCAGGGTGCGCGCCAGGTCCGGTTGCACGAACCGCGTGCCCGGTGGGGGCGCTTCCCCGTTGACGAGGAACAGGGCGCGCGAGGCAGGAAACCGGGCGAGTCGCTCCACCTCGCGGCCAATCTGGCGGCTGCGCACACCATCGAGCGTGTGTCCGTCCCGCGCCAAGCGCACGGCGGGCTCGACCAGTTCTTTCCACGGCAGGTGCCCGAACCGGCGGTGCGCTTCGAACAGCCCCGCGACGCTTCCGGGCACGCCGACCGAGAGGTGACCGGTCAGGGACGACGCCAACATGTTGCCCGCCGAATCGACGTACATGGAGCGCGTGGCGCCGGAGGGGGCAGCCTCACGATAGTCCAAGGTGCGCACCGTGTCGTCGCGCGTCCGGATGACCATGAACCCGCCGCCCCCGATGTTGCCTGCCACCGGGTGTACGACGGTGAGCGCGAACGCGACCGCCACGGCGGCGTCGACCGCGTTGCCCCCACGCCGCAGGATGTCGAGCCCGACGCCGCTCGCGAGCGCGTGGGACGTGACGACCATTGCGTGCGCTCCCTCCACGGCCCGGACGCGTGAGTCGAGGGGCCACTCTGGCGCGATAAGCGGAGCGCGGTCCGGGACGGCGGGCGGCGCGACGACGGGCGCGGGCAGCGGGACCGCGTCCGGCATCTCCACCACGGGTGCGATCTCGGGCGGCTTGGCGCCGTGGCCGCAGGCGGCGAGGACGAGGAGGCTCGAAACGAGGGCGCGACGCACCTCGAATTGTGCACGTTGACCCGAGTTCGGGTCAACGGGGAGCCGGACGCGGAGAGGTAGTTGCTCAGGGACCCGGCGCTGCGGGCCCGCGGACGTGACTCCCGTCATCGCTGTCGCCAGCGAAGGTCATTTGGAGTATGATGCGCCCGCCGGGTCGATTGGGCCAAACGTCTTCGAGGTAGGGGATGAGGCGCGCTATGAAGAAAGCCATCGGCGATAACATGATTTCGAAAGCATGGGGATTCGAAAAAGGCTTGGACCTCGTCAAGCAGGCCGGATTCGACGGCATCGAACTCTGGCTGGGCGACGTCCCGTGGTTTCAGATGAGCACCGCGGATAGCGAAGTACGAGACCTGCGGCGGAAAATCGAAGACGCCGGCCTCGTCGTATCCAACGTCTCGACCGGACTGCACTGGGCCTCACCGCTCTCATCGCGCGAGCCCAAGGTGCGGGCCCAGGCCATGCGCATCGTGGAGCGGGAAATCGAGACCGCCGTGCTGCTCGGAACCGACGCGATCCTGCTGGTGCCGGGCCTGGTGACCGCGGAAGTCCCCTACAATGAGGTGTATCAACGCTGCCTGGAGGCACTCAGGTCGCTTGGCGAGAAAGCCGCACGCGCGAGCGTGAGGATTGGGTGCGAGAACTGCAACGCAGAGCACCGGTTTCTCATCAGCCCGCGCGAGTTCTGGCAGTTTCTGAACGACGTGAACAGCCCCGCCGTGGGTATTCACCTCGACGTGGGCAACATCCACGACACGGGGTTTGCGGAACAGTGGATTGAGATGCACGGACCGAGAATCACTCGAATTCACGTGAAGGACGTGATGAAAAAACGCGGGCGTTGTGGCGACCAGAGCGTGTACACGAATCTGTTTCTTGGTGACAACAACTGGCCCGCCATCCGCGGCGCGATGACCAAAGTGGGCTACGACGGGTGGCTGGTGGCGGAAATGGAGGCGCGCTACCGGTATGCGCCCGACCAGCAGTTCTACGACACCGCCCGGGCCATGGACCGCCTCATTGCTGCAAGGCTCTGAAATGGGCATCACCCGGAGACGGTTCCTCGGCTGCGCCGCTGGTGCGGTGACCATGGGGCTGCCGGGGCTGCCGCTCGATCTGTGGCGGCCCGGTCAGGCGTCTGTGGCAGTCGAGACGAGTCCGCAGCACGGTCGCTCGGGCGAGTCGGTTTCAGGATACGAGTCCGCGCTAGCCAGTCTGGGGCCACGCTTCAGGTGTGCGGGAGCATCGTGGGTGTCACGCTGCGCCGTGCTGATCGTTCCCGCGGCACTGGAGCTCCCGCCGTCGGCGGCCCGGGCGATCGTGCGCTGCCTGCAAGCGGGGGCGAGCGTAATCCTCGAGTCAGGCGCAGGCTTCGCTGCCGGTCGGGACTTCCACGCCCACCGCGTCGTGCTGCGCGACTACCTGCAGGTCCGCGTCGAGGCGCCGGTACAGTTGTGGCCCGCGCACACGAGCTCGCAGGGCATACCGTATGTTGACTACACCTGGCCGTATTCGGCGAAGGTCCGCGATTTCAGCCGTGTGGTGACCCTCGGGCGCCAGCCGGGGGAGGTCATCGCGTGGGTGGATGGTCTGCCGGTGGCCCTCAAGCGCCGGAGTGGACGCGGCACGTTGATCTTCCTTGGCTCGCCGCTCGGGCCGGCGCTCTGGGCAGGGGACGCCGAAGCCAGACGCTGGTTGTTCGACGTCTTGGCGAGGCAGGGAGTCGCGCCGGTAGACCGAGTTCGCGGCAACCTCTAACTTTGGGCCATCCCGAACCCTTCATGACCGTCCCCTCGCCCGACTACCGCGACCCGCGGCTCACCGAGCAGCGCAACCCCCGCACCCAGCGCATCGACGTCGCCTCGAGCCTCGAGATCGTCGACCTGATCAACGGGGAGGACGCGACCGTGGCCCCGGCGGTGCACGCGGTGCGCGCGGACGTGGCGCGGGCCATCGACCTGGTGGTCGACGCGTTCCGGCGTGGCGGGCGACTGGTCTACGTGGGCGCGGGGACATCCGGGCGGCTCGGCGTGCTGGACGCGAGCGAGTGCCCGCCCACATTCGGCACCCCGCCCGAGATGGTGGTGGGCGTGATCGCGGGCGGCTACCCGGCGCTCGTGAAGAGCAGCGAGGGCGCGGAAGACGACGTGAACGCAGGGATGGAGGCGATGGATCAGGCGCGCGTGGCGGCGCACGACTTCGTGCTCGGGATCGCCGCGAGCGGGACCACGCCGTTCGTGCGCGCCGCGCTGTCGCGCGCCCAGACGATCGGTGCGACCACCGGTCTGGTGTCGTGCTCCGATCCACCCCAGGTGCTGCGCGCGACCTGCGACGTGCTCGTCCTCCCCAAGGTCGGTCCCGAGGCGCTCACGGGCTCCACCCGCCTGAAGGCCGGCACCGCCACCAAGCTCGTGCTCAACACGATCTCCACCGGTGCGATGGTCCGGTTGGGACGTGCCTATGGCAATTTGATGGTCGACCTGAAGGCGGTCTCCGACAAGCTGCGCGACCGAGGCGAGCGCATCGTAATGGAGTGCTGCGGGGTCGATCGCGGGGCGGCGCGTGCGGCCATCGCCGCCGCGGACGGCAGCGTGAAGCTCGCGATCGTCATGGTACGCAAGGGGACGGGACGCGCGGAGGCCGAGCGGGCGCTCGCCGCGGCCGGCGGCTTCGTGCGTCGCGCCGTGGGCGACCCGCCCCCCGTGGCGTGACGCCCATCCTCGCGGTCGGCGTGATGTCGGGCACCTCGCTCGACGGCGTTTCGACCGCGCTCGTCCAGCTGACCGACGATCCGCTGGAGGCGCGGCTGGTGGCGTTCCGTCAGGATGCGTACGCGGCGGCGGAGCGCGGTCAGATCATCGAAGCGATCGCCCGCGGCGGCTCGCGTGATCTCGCGCTGCTGCACGTCGCGCTGGGCGAGCGCTTTGCGGGGGCCGTGCTGCAGCTGCTCGCCGCGGCGAAAGTGGCGCCCCGCGAGGTGGCGTTCGTCGCGTCGCATGGCCAGACGGTGTGGCACGAGCCGGGTCGTGCCACGCTGCAGCTGGGCGACCCGGCGGTGATCGCCGAGCGCGTGGGCGTCCGGGTCGTGAGCGATTTCCGCGCGCGGGACGTGGCGGCCGGAGGGCAGGGCGCCCCCCTCGTCCCGCTCGCCGACGTGCTGCTGTTCGGCCATCCGGAGCGCGGGCGCCTGCTCTTGAACATCGGCGGTATGGCGAACGTCACGTACGCGCCGCGTCTGGGCGTGACCGAAGGCGCCCTCGCGTTCGACACCGGTCCGGGCGTGGCGGTGGTGGATGCGGTGACCCGGCGGATCGATCCCGCCGCGCGGTTCGATCTGGACGGCGAGCGCGCGCGCCGCGGCAAGCCGGCCCGCAAGGTGCTCGAGGCGCTCCTCGCCGACTCCTACTTCGCCGCTCCTCCGCCCAAGAGCACCGGGCGCGAGCACTTCGGTCCGGATTACGCCGCGCGGCTGGTCGACGACGTGAAGCGCGGCGGCGGCTCGGACAACGACGCGGTCGCGACGGCGACGGCCCTGACCGTGGAGACCATTGCGCGCGGGATCGAGCGCTGGATCCGCGCCGGGCCGGAGGACGAACTGGTGATGTCCGGCGGCGGCGCCCGCAATCCGTGGCTCGTCGAGCAGCTCGCCGCCCGCGTGGCGCCGCGACCGCTCGTGCCGTTCGAGCGGCTGTTCTTCGACGGCGAGGCAAAGGAGGCCCTGGCGTTCGCCTTCCTTGGCTTTCTCACCACCCTCGGGAAACCCGGGAACCTGCCCCCCGCGACCGGTGCGCGCGGCCCGCGCGTGCTGGGCCGCATCACGCCGGCGTGACGGCTTCCCTGGCCCGGCTCGTGTTTCCCGCCCTCCGCTGGCGACGAGGGAGCTATGAGCACGAGCGGGCGAAGATCGACGCCGCCCTCGCCGCCGGCGTCGGCGGGTTCATCATCTTCGGAGGGACCCGCGAAGCGACCGCGACTCTCACCCGAGAGCTGCGGCAGCAAGCGGGGCGCCCGCTGCTCATTGGCGCGGATCTGGAGCGCGGGCCCGCCCAGCAGGTGCAGGGACTCACCGAGCTGCCGTCCGCGGCCGCGCTCGGCTGGCTCGACGACCTCGACGCGACCGGAGGGTGTGGCGTGATCACGGCCGTCGAGGCCCGCGCCGTCGGCATCAACTGGGCGTTCGCCCCGGTGTGCGATCTCGACCTGGAGGCGAAGAACCCCATCGTGCAGACCCGCTCGTTCGGAGCGGACCCGGTGCGCGTCGGCGAGCAGGCGGCGGTGTGGATCCGGGCCCTCCAGGAGCACGGCGTGCTGGGGTGCGCCAAGCACTACCCCGGGCATGGCCGCACCCTGGAGGATTCGCACGCGACCTTGCCGCGGGTGCACGCGTCGCTCGCCGAGCTGCAACAGGTGGACGGCGCACCCTTCGAGTACGCGGTCCGGGCCGGTGTGGGGAGTGTGATGAGCGCGTTCGTGGCTTATCCCGAATGGGATCCGTCGGGGCGGGCGGCGAGCTTTTCGAGCGACATCTTGGGCTACCTGCGCGCGACCCTCAACTTCGGCGGGCTGGTCGTGACCGACGCCCTGATCATGGCCGGCGCGAGGGCGGCGCAGCCCGTGCCCGCCGCGACGGTGGGCGCCGTCGCGGCCGGATGCGACGCGCTGCTGTATCCGGAGGATTTCTCCCGCGTCGCGGCCGCCCTCGACCGCGCCGTCGGCGGCGAGCTGCCCGCCGCGCGGGCGGACGATGCGCTCGCCCGCTATGAACAAGCGGTGAGTCAATGGGGCGATTTCCTGAATCGAGCCGACCAGGGGGAGCCCGATCTCGCCGCGCACGCCGCCTTCGCGGACGGCATCGCCGACCGGGCGGCGCACCTGGTGCGGGGCGAGGTCCCACGCATCGCGACGCCCGCAGCCGTGGCGATCGTGGACGACGACATCGGCGGACCCTATTCGGTCGGGCCGCGCGACGTATTCCACACGACGCTACGCGACGCGGGAATCCATCTCGGGAAAGGGGAAACGGGAAAGGGGAAACGGGTCGTTCTGGTGTACTCGGAACCGCGCTCGTGGAAAGGGCGGGCCGATCTCGGCGCGCGATCGCGTGCCGCGCTGCGGCGCCTGGTGCCCGGGGCGCAGCTCGTGGTGCTGTTCGGCCATCCGCGGCTGGCGGCGCAGATCCCCGGCCGGGTGCCGATCCTGTTGTGCTGGCATGGTCAAATGCTCATGCAGCGTGCCGCTGCAAGGCGAGTCTTGAGTTGGTTGACATGAAAGGCGTCACGGAACGACGTCTCTCCTTGACGTCTTCCCGCGACGTCTCTCCGTGACGTAGTTACCGTTTGACCAGGTAGAGCGCGGCGGCGGCGGCGAGCGCGACGAGTGTGAGCGCGACCAGGCGCCAGCGCGCCCGTGCCGTGGGCTCCGGCGGGCGGCTGCCCTTGTACACGGGGACGGGCTCCGTGCTGGTCTCGGTGTCGATGAGGGGATACACCTGGTGCCCGACCTCCGCGCTCGCCTCGACCGGGCGCAGCCCCTCGCCGTCGAAGCGCGCCAGGATGACGGTGATGTTGTCGGGTCCACCGCGCTCGTTGGCGAGCGCGATCAGACGGTCGCAGGCCGCCTGCAGGTCCCGCTCGCGCGCGGCGATCTCCGCGATCTCTTCCTTCTTTACCGAGCCGGAGAGCCCGTCGGAGCAGAGTACGAGGATGTCGCCGCGGCGGACTTCCTGGTGCGTGAGGTCCACCTTCACGCGCGCGTCTGGCCCGAGCGCCTGGAGGATGATGTTGCGGCGCTCGCTCTTGGCGGCTTCCTCTTCGGTCAGCTCGCCGGCCTCGACCAGGCGCTGCATCAGGGACTGGTCCTTCGTGAGCTGCACGGCCTGGCCCTGGCGGATCAGATAAGCGCGGCTGTCCCCCACCTGCGAGAGAAACAAGTGGTCGCCGAGCACCCCCACGGCGGTCGTCGTCGTGCCCATGCCGCGGACTTCGGGGTGTGCCGCGGCGTACGTGTGGATCTGGCGGTTGGCCGCTTCCACCGCCTCCCGGAGCCGGTAGGCGAACCGCTGCGCCGTCGGCTCGCGCTCGCTCCCCCAGGCGCTCACCATCTGCTCGTAAATCGTCTCGGTCGCCATCTCGCTCGCCACCTCGCCCGCCGCCGCGCCGCCCATGCCGTCCGCGACCACGAACAGCGAGCCGCGCTCGCCGATCTCGTGGATGCGCACGGCGGGCTTGAGCGAGGCGTCGCGCCGCGTCAGGTCCGCGACGAGAAAATGGTCCTCGTTGTGGTCGCGCGTCCGGCCGAGATCCGTCTTCGCGAAGACGTCGACCTTGATCGCTTTGGAGGGGGAGCGTCCGAACACGGTCAGCGTCCGCACTGAGCGGCGATCTTGGGGTAGAACGTATCGGCGGGCTGAAGTTCGACCGCCTTCCGAATCCACTCACACCCGCGGGCGCGATCGTTCATCTGCGCGAGCGCCATGCCGAAGACGAACGCGGCGTACGCCTTGTCGTCCCGCGCGATTCCAGGCGCGTTGAACAGGTGGATCGCCGAATCCCGAATCCAGGGTGCGGTCTTGGGGACCAGCTGGTACAGATAAAGGTTGTCGAGCAACTCGTGGGCGCGGCTCACGTCGATGTTCGGCTTCGCTTCGGTGGTGTGGCCGGTGGAGGGGGGCGGGGCCTGCTTCACCACCGGGCGCCGCGGCGGGCTCGCGGACACGGGGGAAGGCGAGGCCGTGGTGTCGCGCGCCGGGACGACCGCGACTCGCGGCGTCGTGTCGGCGCGCGCGCTGGTGTCGACCGCCTTGCCTCCGCCGCGCAACGCCAGCGCCGCCGCCGCCCCTCCCAGGACCACGACGGCCGCGGCCACGATCGGCACCAGCCGGCGGTTTCGCCGCGGCGGCGGTCTCCGGGCGGAAGGCATGGCGGCCGACCGACGCAACAGCTCCGTCTTGGCGTCGAGGTCCGAGTCCGGACGGGTGGGTGGCACCGGGCTCAGCCGTGCTCCCCGCTGCAGACCCAGCACCGCGGCCACGTCGTTCGCGAACTTGGCGGTCGCCTGATAGCGGTGCGCCGGGTTGCGCGCCAGCGCGGTGTCGATCGTGGCCTGGAGGCCGGGCGGGAAGCGCAGGTCGGGGCGCACGTCGGCGAGCGCGGCGGGCTCGTCGGTGAGGCGCTGGACCATCGTGTCCTGCACCGTGGTTCCCTCGAACGGCAGCTGGCCGGTGAGCATCTTGAAGAGCACGAGGGCGAGCGCGTACAGGTCGCTGCGGCCGTCGACGGGGTCCCCCGCCAGCTGCTCGGGGCTCATGAACTCGGGCGTACCGACCACCAGCCCCGTTTTCGTCACCTTCTGGTTGTCGCCGCCGCCCACCGCCTTGGCGATCCCGAAATCGACCACCTTGACGACGTCGGTGCCGTCGCGGGCGCGCGTGAGCATGACGTTGTCGGGCTTCAGATCGCGGTGCACGATGCCGAGATCGTGCGCGGCCTGGAGGGCGTCCGCCACCTGGAGGAAGATGGCGCCCGCCCGCGTCACCGACAGCGCGCCCTCCCGCTCGAGCAGATCCGTGAGCGGTTCGCCCTCGACGAACTCCATGGCGAGGTAGATGATCCCCTCGGGCGTCTCGCCGAAATCGTACACCGCGCACACATTGGGATGACTGATGCGGCTGGCGTTCGCGGCCTCGCGATTGAAGCGCGCCACGGCGTCCGGGTCGTGCGTCATCGAAGGGCTCATCACCTTGATGGCGCTCTTGCGCCCCATCTTCACGTGCTCGGCGAGGTACACCTGCCCCATGCCTCCCTCGCCGAGCTTCCGGACGACGTGATAGCGATCGGCCAGCACCTGCCCGACGAGGTCGGTTCCGGGCGACGACGAGCGCAGCGTCTGGCCGTCCTTCGGACAAAAGCGAACGTCGTCGGAGTATTCGGTCGAGCAGACGGGACAGATCTTCACGCGGAGAGCTCGATGCGCAGGAGCTTGTCGCCCACCAGGACACGCGAGGTGTGGCGCAGCGGCATGTCGCCGCGTGCCGCCAGGGCGATGCCGTTGCGGCTGTCGGCATCGACTACCACGAAGTCCGCGTCCTCGGAGCGGACCACGGCGTGCCGCGCGCTCATCGACGGGTCGTACGGGAAGATCCAGTCGCCCTGCTCGCGGCCGATCATGACGTCGCGGCCGGGCGAGAGCTGGATCACGTCGCGCACGCTGCCGTCCGAGCGCAGCTGCGTGAGGCTCGCGATGTCGGCGCTCGGGATCAGGCTGCCCATCCGCCGGGTGGCGTCGGCGTCGGGGGGATGCGGGCCCGGATAGCCCAGCCGCCGGAACCGGATCACCTGCGAGCCGATGAGCAGCAGGTCGCCGTCGAGCAGCCGGTGCGGCGCCTCGAGGAACACCCAGGTGCCGTTGCGGCTGCCGAGGTCGCGCACCACGAGCGTGTCCTGCTCCCAGGAGATCTTCGCGTGCAACGGGGAGAGGAACACGTCGTCCGGAAACCGGATATCGCCGTCCTGCCGGCCGATCGTCGTGTCGGGTCCGGCGCGTTCGAAGCGCTGTGCGGCCGCGCCCGCATCGTCGAGCAGCACCAGCGTGATCGTGCCGCCGGGACGCGGGGCGCCGGGCGAGACGCGGCGCTTCACTCCGGTGTCGCCAACGGGGGCGCCGCAGGAGGCGCAGAAGCTCGCAGCCGACCCGACGGGGGCGCCGCAGCGGCCGCAACTCGGTCCAGAGCCGGGAGCGCTGAGGCGACGACCGCAGTGCGGGCAGAACGGCCGCGCCGCGTTGGCGCGGCCGCTGCAGAACGGGCAGGTGCACCACTCGCTCGCGGCGACAGCGACCGCGGCCGCGAGGGCGCGCGTCCCCGACATCGACGTCCCCCCGCCTTTCAGGCCCGTGGGCTGGTCCATCGGTTTGCCGCAATCCATACAAACCTGCGCGCCGGGCTCATTATCGCGGCCGCAGTACGTGCAAGCGGTCACAGGCGGAGGTACCCCACAGGGCGCACAAGTTACGGAATGCCAATCTATTCGACAAATTGGCGGGTCGAAAGGGCCGATGCTACCTTGTCGCCCCTGTGCGGTCGGTCGGCGTGGTGCTCGCGAGCGTCGTGGCCGGATGCGCGGTCTCGCGCGCCGGCAGCGCGCCCGTCTCCGCCGCTCCCCCTCCGGCTCGACCCGAATCGCTCTATGTCAGCGTCGCCTACCCCGCGCCCACCGACGTGGTGCAGTGGCACGACTCGGCGTTTCTCTTCGGTGCGGTGCGCGGCGCGCGTGGCGCCGTCCATCTTGGGGTCAACGGGCAATCCGTGCCCGTGCTCCCCGGTGGCGGCTGGATCGCCTGGGTCCCACTGCCCGACGACACGGTCGCGACATTTCTGCTCGCCGCGACGGCGGGGCCCGACTCGAGTCGCACGCTCCTTACCGCGCACATCGCGCCCCGCTTCCATCCGCCGCCCGGCCGGGTCGCGTGGATCGACACCACGAGCTTCGCGCCGACCGGCGCGCTGGCGTTGCCGGCGGGAGAAGGCATCCTCCTGAGCGTGCAGGCGGCGCCGGGAGCGTCGGTGCGCCTCGTCTTGCCCTGGGGGTCGAGCGTGCCGCTCGTGCCCGACACGCTGCCCGGAGAGCCCGCGTGGAGGGTGCGGGCGTTCGTCGCCGATACAGCGGCCTACCGGCTGCCCCCCGTGATGGGGCGGTACGCGGGCTGGCTGCCGGCGGCGGCGCTGTGCGCCGACGGCCGCACGGCCTGCGCCACGCTCGTGGTGACCACTGAGGGAGATACGGCTGCCGCCCGCTGGCCGCTGACGATCACGCCCGTCGATATGACGTTCCCCCGCGTCGTGCTGCTGAACGACGATATGGCGCACACCGGTACGAGCGACAGCATGACCCCCGGGCGGGCGGTGCCCCACGGCACGTACAACTGGTTCTTCCCGACGGGAACGGTGGCGGTCGAATCGGGCCGGTGGAATGATCAAGTGCGGCTGCAGCTATCGCGCGACGCGGTCGCGTGGGTGAGCGCGGGCGACGTGGTGGCCCTCGCGGCGGGCACGCCGCCGCCGCGGGGAGCGGTGGGCTCCGTGCGGCTGGCGTCCGGACCCAAGTCCGTGACGCTGCGCGTGCCGCTGCCGGCCTGGCTCCCGTTCCAGGTCACGGAGCGGGACCGCAGCGTGACGTTGCGTCTGTACGGCGCCGCGTCCGACATCAACTGGATGCAGTACGGCGGCACGGACGCGCTGGTCACACGGATGCGGTACGCGCAGCCCGCCGCCGACGAGGTCACGATCACACTCGACCTGTCGCGGCGGGTGTGGGGGTATCGCACCCGGTTCGATGGGCGCGATCTGCTGCTCGAGCTCCGCCGACCCCCTCGGATCGATCCCCACCGACCACTGGCGGGCCGGACCATCGCACTCGATCCGGGGCACCCACCCCTCGGAGCGAAGGGGCCGACGGGGCTGTGGGAGCCGGTGGCGACGCTGGCGGTCGCCCTCAAGGCGAAGGCGCTGCTCGAGCACGCCGGCGCCACGGTGCTCCTGACTCGCACGGACTCGACGCCGCTGGAGCTGTACCCGCGCACGCGCTTCGCCGAGCAGCACGACGCCGACGTGCTCGTGTCGATCCACGCCAACGCACTCCCGGACGGGGTGAACCCGTTCACCAACAACGGCACCAGCGTGTACTACTTCCAGCCGCGGAGCGCCTTGCTGGCGCGTGAGCTCGACCGCGCGCTCGTGGCGGAGCTCGGCGTCCGCGACCTCGGCATGGGCCGGGGCGACTACGCGCTGGTGCGGCCCACCTGGATGCCGGCGGCGCTCACCGAGGGACTGTTCATCATGCTGCCCGAACAGGAGGCGCTGCTGGCGAGCGAGGAAGGGCAGGGACGCTACGCCCGGGCGATCCTCCGCGGCATCGAGGGCTTCTTGCGCCAGCGGGCGAAGGAGCCATGAGAATGTGGAACGCGGAAGTCGGAACGCGGAACAGTAGGGCGAGGTCATCGCCGCGGCTCGACCTTCCCCTCATGTTCCGCGTTCCGCGTTCCGCGTTCCGCGTTCTCTTTCTTCTGCTGCTCGCCAGCCGAGCCGAGTCTCAAGTCGATCCGTCCGGCCCCTGGCGCACCCTCCACACCTCCCATTTCCGCATCCACTTCCGGCCTGCGTATCGCGACGTCGCGCTGCTGGAGGCACGCGAGGCCGAGCGGTCGTACGCCCTCCTCGCCCGGGAGCTGCACCCGCCGCGCGGTGTGGTGGATCTCACCCTGGCAGACGACCTCGATGCGGCGAACGGCTTCACGACGGTGTTTCCCACGAACCGCATCGCGATCTTCGCGACGCCCCCCGCCGGGGACCATGGGCTGCTGTTCTACGACAGCTGGCTGCGTCTCGTCACCACACACGAGCTCACGCACGTCTTTCATCTCGACCGCACCAGGGGGATCTGGAGCGCGCTGCAGCACGTGTTCGGCCGCGCTCCCGGGCTGTTCCCCAACGAGTATCAGCCCAGCTGGGCGATCGAGGGCCTTGCGACCTACTACGAATCGAGATTCACGAACGGCGGCCGGGTGCGGGGCAGCTTCCACACCCAGGTGCTCGCGGCGGATCACGCGGCCGGGGCGTCGCGGTCGCCGTGGGACGCGCTGCTGTTCACGCGCTGGGCCGACGGAATAGTCCCATACGCGTACGGCAGCCGCTTCCTCTATTCTCTGGCCGGCGTGGCAGGGGACTCGGTGGTGCCGCGCTTTATCGAGGCGACGTCGGGGCAGCTCATCCCCTTCCGCGTGGGGCGGCAGGTGGCCCGGGTCGCCCCCGGGCATACGCTCGCGGCCGAGTGGCTCCGGGGCACGCGGCCGGCGCCTGCCGCGACGGGCGCATCGCCCGCGGCGCGCGTGCTCGACAGCCTGCTCCGCACCGAGCCCGTCCCCCGCGTCTCGCCCGACGGGCGCCGCATCGCGTATGTGCGGGACGACGGAAAAGGCGCGAGCGAGCTGCGGGTGCGGGACGCCGCCACGTTTCGCGTCATCGCCCGGCACCGCGTGAACGGCGGGGTCGACTGCGACTGGGTGGGTGACACGCTGGTGGTGGCGCAGCTCGACTTCGTCACGCGCTGGCGCATCCGCAGCGATCTGTACCGCTGGGTGCCCGGCGGAGCGTGGCACCGTGCCACGCGGGGGGCCCGGCTCGTCGCGCCTGCGGGCGGGGGCGGGCGGCTCGCGGCCGTCGCGCTCGGCCCCGCCACCGGCACGCCGACGCTGCCCGTCCCCCCCGGCCCGCCCGGCGCCGTATGGGACGACGTGGCGCTCTCGCCCGACGGCCGCTGGGTGGCGGGCAGTCGCAGCGCCGACGGTCGCCGGGCGCTGGTGCGCTGGCCGGCCGACTCACCTGCCGCGGGCACGGTGCTGGTGGAGACGCGCGGCAGCATCGCGGACCCGGTGTGGACGCCGCGCGGCGAGCTCTGGTTCGTGGCCGACCCGACGGGGTTCCCCCAGGTGTACCGGTGGCGCGACGCCGGGTCGGCCGAACCCCTCACCGCTGAGCCGCTGGGGGCCCGCGCGCCGGCGCCGCTCCCCGACGGCACGCTGCTGTATGCCACGCTCGGAGCGCACGGCTGGGAGCTGCGGCACGCGACTCCGGTCGCCACCGGCGGGGGCGCCCCGGTCGCCTTCCCCGAGCCGCTGCCGTTCGATTCGGCGCCCGCGGTGCCGGTGCGCGAGACGGGCTACGCGTCCTGGCCGTCACTGCGCCCGCATTTCTGGATTCCCGTGTACGCCGACGCGGGAGCGACGGGGCGATTCTACGGCGCATTCACCGCGGGAACGGATGCGGTGGGTCGCTTCGTGTACGGCGCCGATGTGTTTGTCTCCGCTCGACCGTTCCGGGCCGCGGGCGATTTCGCGCTCGTCTCGGCCGCCCTTGGCAACCCGACGCTCGACCTCTCGGCGTGGGCCTCGTGGGCGGACCTCCTCCCGCCCGCGGGCGCGCCCGGCTTCACGCTCTCGGAGCTGGACGAGTACGCGGCGCTCGGCGCTTCGTTCGTCGGGCGTCGCTGGCGCAGCGTGGCGAGCGTGCGGGTCGCCGCCGAGCTCGAGCGCACCGGCTACGCCGCGAATCCCGACACGGCGCTCGCCACCCGGTGCCCGGCGTGCGCCTCGCGCAGTCTCGTCGGCGGTTCGGTCACGCTCACGCTGTCGCGTCTGGTGCTCGGCGCGCTGTCGGTGTCGCCGGAGCATGGTGTCACGTGGTCCGCGACGTACCGCCGGCGGGACGAGGCGGGCTCCACGCGCTGGTCGAACGAGCTGCGCTCGCGTCTCGCCTGGTACGTCGGAGCGCCGGGGCTGGGTGGGTTCGGCCACTCGGTGCTCGCGGTACGGGTGGCGGCGGGCGGCTCGGACGGGCCGCTCGGGACGCTGTTCCGGGTCGGCGGCGTTGCGCCGCAGGGCGTGAACGTCTACTTCGCGCCGTCGCTCAGCGCGACGCGCGCCTTCCCGATCCGCGGCTATCGCGCGGGAGAGCTGAGCGGGGAGCGCGCCGCCGCGGGCAGCATCGAATACCGCGCTCCGCTGGCGCTGGTCGGCCGGGCGCTCGGCCACCTCCCCGTCGGCGTCGACAAGCTTTGGGTCAACGCGTTCGCCGATGCGGGAGACGCGTGGGCGCCGGGCACGGCGCCCCGGCTCACGCGCCTGCGCTCGGCCGGTGTCGAGTTGGCGGGCGACGTCGCGCTGAGCTACGACTTCCGACTCGCGGTGCGGCTCGGCGTCGCGCAACCGCTCGCCACCGCGCCGTCGGGCGCGGCCCGCCGACCGCAGTTCTACGCCGCGTTGGGCTCCGACTTTTGAGTCGGCATCGCACATGTCGAGTTGACACCCGCTCCGACGAATCCCTAAGTTTCCCCGACTCCTCGGAGCATTGATGTACTGTCCCCGCTGCGGCACCCAGAACGACGACGCCAGCAAGTTCTGCCGGTCCTGCGGGCTGGACCTGGCGGCCACTCCGATCGCCGGCGGGCGCGAGCCGGCGCCCGAAATGACCGACCTCGATATGGTGCGCGAGCAGCTGAAGGACGAGTACGAGATCTTGGAGGAGCTCGGCCGCGGCGGCATGGCGATCGTGTTCAAGGCGCGGGAGAAGCAGCTCGAGCGCGACGTCGCCATCAAGGTGCTGCCCTTCTCCCTCGCATTCGACAAGGAGTTCGTCGAGCGCTTCCAGCGCGAGGCCCGCACCTCCGCCAAGCTCGAGCACCCCGGGATCATTCCGATCTATCGCGTCGGCAAGTCCGGCCGCGTGATCTACTTTGTGATGAAATTCCTGCGGGGGAAGCCGTTGTCCAGCGTGCTGGCCGCGCGCGGCACGCTGCCTCCCTCCGAAATCCGCATGATTCTGCTACAGGTCGCGCGCGCTCTCGCCTACGCGCACAAGAGCGGCATCGTGCACCGCGACATCAAGCCCGACAACATCATGTTCGACGAGCACGGGCAGGCCGTGGTCACGGACTTCGGGATCGCCAAGGCCGCGTCCGGGGGCAAGCTCACCGGCACGGGGATGTCGATCGGCACGCCCCATTACATGAGCCCGGAGCAGGCCCGCGCCCAATCACTCGACGGGCGGTCCGATCTGTATTCGCTCGGCGTCGTCGCCTTCCAGTGCCTCGTGGGACACGTGCCGTTCGACGGTGAAGATTCGTTCTCGATCGGCTACAAGCACATCATGGAGGAAATCCCCACCCCGCCGCTCGAGACGTACGACCAACGGACCCTGTTCGAGATCACCAAGCGGATGATGGCGAAGTCCCCCGACGACCGCTTTCAGACATCGGACGATCTCGTGCAGGCGCTCGAGACGGGCGGGGGGTTCGCCGCGGTGGGCCTCGCCAGCGCGGCGACCAAGGCCATCCCGTCGCTCGCCGGCGCGCGGCTGGCAGGTGCGCCCACCACACCGCTGCCGCGCGTGCCGGGCAAGCCCGGGGCCGACCACCACAAGCGGTCCGTCGGGGCCGGGATTGCCCTGTGGGTGATGGTCCTCGCCATCGGGCTGGGCGGGCCAGGATTGTATGCCTATAAAAAGGGCCTGCTGTTCTTCGTACGGGCCACACCGCACGACTCGGCAGCGGTACTGCAGCAGGATACCGTCGCTCAGCGCTTGCTCGGCGACACGGGCGCCCCCGCGCAGCGCCTCGATACGGCGGCGCAGCGCATGGCGACCGCCCCCCCGCCGACCGACACGGCGCACGCACACCCGGTCGCCCCCGGCACCCTCGGGCATCTCACGCTCCAGGGTCTGCCCCGGGGCGCCCGCGTCACCCTCAACGGGATGCCGTTCAGGGGTTCGCAGTCGGACGTGCCCCCGGGCACGTACCAGCTCGCGGTACGCGCCACGGGATACGCACCCTTCGATCGCCTGGTCGTCATCCTGCCGGGGGCGCCATCCACCGTGAGACTCGAGCTGCAACCCCTGGCCGCGGCCGGCGACGACGCGACGACCGGCCCGTGCGATCAGCCCGGCCCGGCGTACAACCAGGACAACCTCTGTTTCGACACACGTCCGCTGCCGCTCTCCGCCACGCGCATCCCGGTGCCCGCGGACGCGACGGTGTTTCCCCGCCAGACCATTCTCCTCATCCACGTCTCCAAGGAGGGCTCCACGCTCGAGGCCCGGGTGTGGGATCCCTCCAACCTGGACACGTTCAACAACGAAGCGCTGGACATGGCGAAGACCCTGCGCTGGAATCCGGCCCAGAAGAACGGCGACCCGGTGGATGCGTGGGTAAAGTGGCCGTTCCAGCCGGCGAGGCAGTAATCCGCATCGATCCGACGGCCTTCATCGCTCCGGGCGCGGTGGTGCTCGGGGACGTGACGCTCGCCGCGCGCGCCAGCGTGTGGTACGGCGCCGTGCTGCGTGGCGACATGGACGCGATCGTGGTCGGCGAGGCGACCAACCTGCAGGACGGCACGATCGTGCACGTAGATGCGGGGCTGCCCGCGCGCATCGGCGCCCGCGTCGGCGTCGGGCACCGCGCGATTCTCCACGGCTGCACGGTCGAGGACGACTGCCTGATCGGCATGGGGAGCGTGCTCCTCAACGGGGCGCACATCGGAGCGGGCAGCGTCGTCGCCGCTGGCGCGGTCGTCCCTGAAGGGACGCGGGTGCCGCCCGGCTCGCTGGTGGTGGGCGTCCCGGCCCGGGTGACGCGGCCGGTGGACGAGGCGCTGCGGGAGCGGATTCGCCAGACGTGGGAGCATTATGTGATGGAGGCCGAGCGGCATCGGGCGGGGACGTTTCCTGCGGCCCGACCAAGTTTGTGATGTGAATTCGCGAAACTCCATACAGGTGTGCGGCCGTCCGCAAGGGCTTGCCCGGCCTGCTCGCCGCGCCTACCTTGACCTCCCGCGCTTTTGAGCAGGCGCCCGGTTAAATTTTCATTACATCGCCACGCTCTGGAACGCTCTCACCGAAAGGGACGAGCCCGCATGACCGTTTCGACCCGTTCTGGTACGCTCGACTTGAGCCCCAATGCCATCACCGTGCTGGAGCGCCGCTACCTGGTGAAGGACGATCAGGGGCGGCCCGTGGAGCGGCCCGAGGATCTGTTCTGGCGCGTGGCCCGCACGGTCGCCGAACCGGACCGGCGCTACGGCGCTTCGGACAAAGCGATCGAGGGTCTGGCCGAGACCTTCTTCGAGCTGATGGCGACGCGGGCGTGGATGCCCAACTCCCCCACGTTGATGAACGCGGGGCGTCCCTTGGGTCAGTTGTCGGCGTGCTTCGTGCTGCCCGTGGACGATTGCCTGTCGAATGGGCAGAGCGGCATCTACGACACGCTGCGGGCGATGGCCCTGGTGCACCAGTCGGGGGGCGGGACGGGGTTCTCGTTCTCGCGGCTGCGCCCCAAGAACGACGTGGTCCGGTCCACGATGGGGGTGGCGTCGGGCCCGGTGTCGTTCATGAAGCTGTACGACGCCTCGACCGACGTGGTCAAGCAGGGCGGGACCCGGCGCGGCGCCAACATGGGCATCCTGCGCGTCGATCACCCCGACATTCTCGAGTTCATCGCCTGCAAGGACGATCTCACGCAGGTCACGAACTTCAACATCTCCGTGGCGGTCACGGACGCCTTCATGCGGGCGGTAGAAGAGGGGACGGCGTACGATCTGATCCACCCGCGCACCGGCAAGGCCGTCGGGCAGCTCGACGCCCGCGAGGTGTTCCGCAAGGTGGTGCACGGCGCGTGGAAGACGGGCGAGCCGGGCGTGTACTTCCTCGATCGGGCGAACCACTACAACCCGGTGCCACACCTCGGCAGCTATGAGGCCACGAACCCGTGCGGCGAGCAGCCGCTGCTTCCCTACGACGTCTGCAACCTCGGCTCCGTGAATCTCGGGCTGTTCGCGAAGGACGGCGAGGTCGACTGGGAGCGGCTGCGCACGGTGGTGCACCTGTGCACCCACTTCCTCGACAACGTGATCGATGCCAACAAGTATCCGCTCTCGGACATCGACCAGCTGGCCCAGCGGATCCGCCGCATCGGCCTGGGCGTGATGGGCTGGGCCGATCTGCTGGTGCGGCTGGGGATTCCGTACGACTCGGACGAAGGGGTGGCGCTGGGTCGCAAGGTGATGGAGTTCGTGGACGAAGAGTCGAAGGCGGCGTCGGAGAAGCTGGCGGAGCAGCGGGGCGTCTTCCCGGAGTGGGAGCGGTCGATCTGGGGACCCGATGCGACCTGCGCGCGGGGCCCGCGGGGCGAGCGCATCCGGCCGCTGCGCCGGTTGCGCAACTGCAACCTCACCACCGTGGCGCCCACCGGTACGATCTCGATCATCGCGGGGTGCTCGTCGGGCATCGAGCCGCTGTTCGCGGTGGCGTTCATGCGCAACCAGGCCGGCGTACTGATGCCGGACGTGAACGAAGACTTCGTGCGTATCGCGCGCCAGGAAGGGTGGTACTCGGACGCGCTGATGCAGCAGATCGCCGGGACGGGCCACATCCACGTCGACGAGGTGCCCGCCACGTGGCAGCGGGTGTTCGTCACGGCGCACGACGTCACGCCCGAATGGCACATTCAGATGCAGGCGGCATTTCAGGAATTCACCGACTCGGCGATCTCCAAGACGTGCAACTTCTCGAACGACGCGACCGAGGAGTACGTCGAGAAGATCTACCGCTACGCCTACAAGCTCGGCTGCAAGGGCGTGACGGTGTACCGCGACGGCGCGCGCGAGATGCAGGTGCTGTCCACGGGGTCGACCGCGAAGAAGGTGCAGGAGCAGGCCGCCGGCTCGGGCAAGGACGCGCTCGCTGAAGCCCTCGGCCGGCTGGCCGAGCTCGAGGCCGAGCTCGAGCGCACGCGCGTCAAGCTGCACGACGCCGAAGCCGAGAACCTGCAGCGCCGCGCCAAGCGGTCGCGCCCCGATCTGCTCAGGGGCGCCACGCGGCGCGTCGAGACGCCGCTCGGCACGATGTACGTGAACATTACCGAGGACGACAAAGGCCAGCCGTTCGAGGTGTTCATCTCGCTCGGCAAGGCGGGCGGCGCCCTCATGGCGGACGTCGAGGCGATCGGCCGTCTCATTTCGCTCGCCTTGCGCTCGGGGATCCCGATGCGCGAAGTGTACCGCCAGCTGCGCGGTATCTCGTCCGACCGGGTGGTGGGCCTGGGGCCGAACAAGGTGCTGTCGGTGCCCGATGCCATCGGCATCGCGATCGAGAAGTGGATGCAGGAGAAGCAGGGGGTGCAGCAGGATCTGCTGGGCGGTGCGGTCGCGCCCGCGCCGGTGCGCGCCGCGGCGGCGGAGGGGGCGGTGAGCGAGCGCACGGGAGAGGGGCAGGACTTCATCGGCGCCTGCCCCGACTGCGGCTCGCAGCTCGCGTTCGCCGAGGGGTGCGCCAAGTGCCACGTGTGCGGGTTCTCGGAGTGCGGCTAGCGAAGTCACCCGTTGTTTCCCTGTGGTCCTCAACCCCTGTCCCCCTTCCCCCTTCCCCCTTCCCCCTTCTCCCCGCGGGAGAGGGGGGAAGGGGGAAGGGGGAAGGGGGACAGCCGTGTCCTCCGCGCGTCATCTCGAGCGTGAGACATAGGGGTGCACGTGTCATGCGTCACATTTTCCGCGGTCCGTAACTGTGACCCCAGTCACGACTTCCATCATGCGAACTGGGTATTGTTCCACCGTGAGTATGCCCTTCCGCCCAATGACTCCCACACGCCTCCAGGCGAAGGGATGGGCGCGGGTCGGACGGCCCGGCGCGCATCTGCTGCGCCGCGGTGCGTGGTACCCCGTCGTCCGCATCTCCTCGAGTCACATCGTGGTGTTGGATGTCAATCGGCGGAACGTGCCGGTCGACCGGCGATTCCTCGAGATTCGCTATCACCCTCCGGAGCGCTGGAGCGTCGTGCGTTGCGAGGCGCGCGAAATCCAGCGGGTCGGCCGGCTGTTCCCGCTCACGTACGCCGTGTGCCCCGCCTGCCGCCATCGTCAGGGGTTCGGCACCGATGCGAAGGATTTGACCTGCGAGCGGTGCAAGAAGCAGGCGACGCTGGCGTGGGATGAGATGAGCTAGGGACTCGGGGCTCGGGGCTCGGGGCTCGGTGAGAGACCTAGTCCCGAATCCCGAGCCCCGAGTCCCTCAAATCACCGCCACTCGATCTCCCACCGTCACTATCCCCGACCCGACTCCGCGGCAATAGTACCCCCGCGTCCCGCCGTCGAGAAACTGCAGCTGCTCCTTCAACACGTCGGCTTCGACCGTGCCGCCCAGCGCCCACCCGGCGAACGGCCGGCAGGGGTGGGCCACCTGCAGCACCTCGAGGCGCACGAGCTCCCGGCCGTCGGGCGCGAGCAGCGCGACGACCGGCTCGAGATCCTCGATCGCGATGCGCCCGATGGTCTCGACGATGATGTTCTCCCCGGCGCAGCCGAGCGTGATGCGGTCGCCGAAGCGCTCGCGCATCGACGCGTAGTGCGACGTGAAGCCGAGCGACACGCCGTGCACGCCGTCTTCGTTCTTCGTCCAGGGATGGGCGCGGTGGTGCACGTCCACGAGCCAGGCTCCGCCCGCGCCCTCTCCCAGCACGCCGTCCGGCCCGACTGCGACGCGGTCGACCGCGAACAGCGGGGCAGGGTCGTAGGTGCGCCGGGGCTTTTCACCGGTCTTCAGCGAGGAGCGCTGGATCTGGAGGCGGACGATGCGGCCGAGGTCTCGCATAACGGAATCTAGCAAAACGTAGTATCATGTGGGTCGCCAACGCCCATGAGAATCACGCTCGGCTGGGCCCGCTGTGCCGACAACGTGGCGGATATACTCCGTCGCGGTGCGTGGTACCCGATCGTCGAGGAGTCGCCGGACGGGCAGGTCGTCGTGGAGGTGCGGCAGCAGCGCGTGCGGCTCGCGCGCGCGGACGTGACGGTGCGGGCCGAGCCGCCGGATCACTGGAGCGTCGTGGCCCGCACCGGCGTGCTGCGGCCCACCCTGGGCGGGGGAGGGCGGGGGAGCGACGTGCTGACCACCTACTCGGTCTGCCCGTTGTGCCACTATCGCCAGGATTTCGCCGGCAAGCCCGCTACCCTCAAATGCGTCCGCTGCGGCGCGACGTCGCCGGTGGACTGGAGCGAGACCTGTTAGGCGCTGCACGTCACACCTTGCACGTTGCACGAAACTGCAGGCTCCTTTTGCGTGGGGAGACATAGTTAGTATATTAACCGTCAATATGTTAACTACTACCGCGCGTGCGAGGCATCACCTGCAACGTGCAACTTGTAACGTGTAACGCACCTCATGCCCGACCGCTCCGCCCTCGCCCTGCAGCTCACCGACGCCATCCGCATGGCGCGGGCTGCCGTGGAGCACGCCGGCGACCGGGCGTTCCGCGCGTACGGCCTGTCGCACCGGGCGCATGCCGTGCTCTCGGCGGTGGACCTGGGCGGCCCCGACGGGGCACGCCCCAAGGAGGTCGCCGCCCAGCTGGACGTCTCCCGCGCCGCCGCTACCACGTTCATCCAGCGGCTCGAGACGAAGGGGCTGGTGGAGACCACGCCCGACCCGGAAGACGACCGCGGCGTGCGCGTAACGCTGACGCGCCGCGGTCTCGAGGTGCTGCTGCGCGCCAGCCAGCTGGAGCGCCGCCTCGCCGCCCGCGCCATCGAGGGACTCCCCGCCTCGAGCATCGCACGCGCGGTGCACCTGCTCCAGGAGTTCAAGCAGCGGCTGGAGGAGAAGCAGATCGGCGTGGTGCGCTAGCGGCGGGGGTTACCAATGTGGGTATTTTTATGCACGACGCCGCGGCCCAGCACTACCGTCGATCACATGCGAGACAGCACTTGAGGTCTGTCCTCTATTTCACCGCTTGGTAACCAGTTATCCCGCGCCGCGCCACGCTCGCGAGGCGCGTGTCGGGCGCGTCCCCTGCGCTGCTCTGCCCGTCAAGTTTTCCACAGCGGGCTGGCGATCCCGCAATGTTGAAAACTGACGAGGCGACCACGCAGGCGGCGGTCCGCGCGTTGCGAGCCGCCCGGTGCGTGGTCGTGGCGACCGGCGCGGGCATGTCCCAGGACAGCGGCATCCCCACATTTCGGGACGCGCTCACCGGCCTGTGGGCGCGCTACGACCCCGACGAGCTCGCGACCGAAGCCGCCTTTCGTCGCAATCCCGCCCGGGTGTTCGGGTGGTACCTGTGGCGTCGCCGCCTGGTCCGAGCGGCCGTGCCGCACGCCGGCTATCATGCCCTGGTGGCGTTGGAGCGGATCGTTCCCGAGCTTGTCGTCGTGACGCAGAACGTGGACGGGCTGCACCGGCGCGTGGGACAGAGCCGGGTGGTCGAGCTTCACGGCTCGCTGGAGCGGTTCTCCTGCCTGGCGGCGCGACACCCCTTCCCGCCGGACCAAGTGGCGACGCCGGACTCGGAGGGCGAGTGCGAGCCGCCGCGCTGCCACCGCTGCGGAGCGCTGGTGCGGCCCGACGTCGTGTGGTTCGGTGAGACGCTGCCCCAGGACGCCACCGCGGCGGCGTGGGACTGGAGCACGCGCTGCGACGCGATGCTCGTGGTGGGGACGTCGGGACTGGTGCAGCCGGCGGCGCAGCTGCCGCTCGTCGCGCGCGGGGCGGGGGCGGTGGTGATCGAGGTCAATCCCGAGCCCACGGAAATCTCCGCCGCCGCGCATATCACCTGCCGCGGGCCCGCCGGCGCCGTACTGCCGGCGGTGCTCGCGGCGCTCACGGAAAGGGAACGACCCTGATTCGCCGCACCAAGATCGTCGCCACGCTGGGACCGGCCACCGGAAAACCCGAGCAGATCGCCGGGCTCATCGACGCCGGGGTGAACGTGATCCGCGTGAACGCATCGCACGGAACGCCGGAGCTGCGGGCGGGGTGGGTGGCCGCCGTGCGCCAGGCGGCGGACGCAGCGGGCGTGCCCGTCGCCGTGCTGTGGGATCTGCAGGGCCCGCGCATCCGCGTGGGAAAGCTGGCCGAGCCTCGCGATCTCCGGCCTGGAGAAACGGTCGTGTTCGCACCAGAGGAGGTCGCCCGCGCCGACGAGCTGCCGACGACCTATGCCGATCTGGCGACCGACGTCCGCCCGGGGGCCCGCATCCTGCTCGACGACGGGCTGCTCTCCGTCGAGGTCACACGGATCACTCCGCCGCGGGTCGAAGGCCGCGTCGAAGACGGCGGGACGCTCACCTCCAACAAGGGGATGAATCTTCCCGGCTTGCACGTGTCCGCTCCCGCGCTCACGGAGAAGGACCGGGAGGACGCGGCCCACGCGGCGTCCGTGGGCGCGGACTACCTCGCCCTGTCCTTCGTGCGCCGGGCGGAAGACCTGGCGGAGCTGCGCGCGCTCGTGCCGCCGGAGACCAAACTGGTCGCGAAGATCGAGAAGGCGACCGCCCTCGACGACCTGCCGCGCATTCTCGCCGCGTCCGATGCCGTCATGGTGGCCCGCGGCGATCTCGGCGTCGAGCTGCCGTTCGAAGAAGTGCCCGTGGTGCAGAAGCGCCTGATTCGCGAAGCGAACCGCCACGGCAAGCCGGTCATCACGGCGACCCAGATGCTCGAGTCGATGGTGCATAACCCGCGTCCCACGCGGGCCGAGGCCTCCGACGTGGCCAACGCGATCCTGGACGGCACCGACGCCGTCATGCTCTCGGCCGAAACCGCCGTGGGCGCGCACCCGCTCGAGGCCGTGCGCGCGATGGACCGAATCATCAAGGAGATGGAGCGCCACGGCCCCGCTGCGGGCGTGGGGACGGGGCGCGACGAGCGCCGCGCGACGCCGGGAGCGACGGTCTCGGTGGAAGATGCGATCGCGCTCGGCACGAGCGCGGTGGCGCGGATGCTGCAGACCCCCCTCATCGTGACCCTCACCAAGGGCGGCTTCACGGCACGCAAGGTGGCCGCGCTGCGCGCGCCGGTGCCGATCCTCGCCGTGACGACCGAGGCGGCGACCTACCGTCAGCTCGCGCTGGTGTGGGGCGTGATGCCGGTGCTGGTGGACCGTGTGCCGGGCTACGACGCCATGCTCGCCGTGGTGCGCGATCTGCTGCTGAAGCGCGGCTACGCGCACGCCGGCGATCGCATCGTGATGACGGCGGGCGTGCCCTGGGAGGTCTCCGGAGCCACGAACCTGCTCAAGGTCGAGGTCGTGTGACGTGAGGCTCGTGTTCCTGGGGACGGGGACGTCGTACGGGGTGCCGCAAATCGGGTGTGCGTGCCGCACCTGCACGTCCGCCGATGCGCGCGACCGGCGCACGCGCAGCGCCGCACTGATCGAGTCGGGGGGCCGGCGAGTGCTCGTCGACACCCCGCCCGAACTTCGGTTGCAGCTCGTGGCCGCCGGCGTCGGCACCGTGGACGCGGTGCTCTTCACCCACGCCCACGCGGATCACGTGCACGGCATCGACGATCTGCGGGCCATCTCCGTGCGTCAGGGGGCGGCGCTCGACGTGTACGGGGCGGCGGGTACGCTCTCCGAGCTGGAGCGCCGATTCCCGTACATCTTCGACCACACGCCGCCGCAGCCGGGCACGAGCAAGCCCCAGCTCGCCGCGCACGTGCTCGAGCCCGACTGCGAAACGGGGATCGCCGGGATGGCGGTGCGGGCGGTGCCGCTGCCCCACGGCCGCGACACCGTGCTCGGCTTTCGGGTGGGGTCGATCGCCTATCTCACGGATGCGAAGGCGGTGCCCGAGGCGGCGCGCGCGCGGCTCGCGGGTCTCGAGGTCCTGGTGCTGAACGCGCTGCTCCCCCGACCGCACCCGCTGCACCTCTCGATTCCGGAGGCCGTCGCGGCCGCGCAGCAAATCGGCGCGCGCCGCACGTTCCTCACGCATCTGACGCACGACACGCCGCACGCCGAGCTCGCGGCGCGCCTCCCTCCCGGCATCGCGCCGGCGTACGATGGACTGGTTGTCGAAGTGGGCGCGGGGTAGGGCGGATTTCCGGTCACCCCGGGCTTGCGCCCGGGGTCGGTGAAAGAGATAGATTCGACGGCAGGAGGGAGGTCTCATGTCGAACGCTTCACCTGAGGCGGTGCTGCGACGGTTCGAGAGTCCCGCCGTGCGCCAGAGCGCGGCGATGGACGAGCTGGTGCGCCAGGCGGTGTTCGGGCCGGCCGCGGAGCGTGAGGAGGCGCGCTGGCTGATCTGGGAGATCGGGCAGCATGCCGGCGTGCGGCCGGCGTCGATCCACGAGTTGTACATGGCGCGGGGCCGGGGCGAGGTAGCGGCGTTCACCACGCCCGCGATGAACATCCGGGTGCTCGCGTACGATTCCGCGCGCGCCGTGTTCCGCGCGGCGAACCGGCTCGACGTGGGCGCCCTCATCTGCGAAATCGCCCGTTCGGAGATCGGCTACACGGAGCAGCGCCCCGCCGAGTACGTGGCCGTGATGACCGCCGCGGCGCTGCGCGAAGGCTTCACCGGGCCGTTGTTCATCCAGGGCGACCACGTGCAGGTGAACGCCAAGAAGTACGCCGCCGACCCGGAGGCCGAGCTCCAGGCGCTGCGCACCCTCATCGAGGAAGAGCTGCACGCGGGGTTCTACAACATCGACATCGATACGTCGACGCTCGTGGACCTGTCGCAGGCCACGCTCCCCGAGCAGCAGCGCGTCAATTACGAGCGCGCCGCCGAGCTGACCAGGTTCATCCGCGATCGCGAGCCCGAAGGCGTGACCGTGTCGGTGGGCGCGGAGATCGGCGAGGTGGGCGGCAAGAACTCGGACGTGCACGAGCTGAAGGCGTTCATGGACGGCTACGTCCAGACGCTGCGGCGCCTGGGCAAGTACACGGGCATCAGCAAGATCTCCGTCCAGACGGGCACGAGCCACGGCGGCGTGGTGCTGCCCGACGGAACCATCGCCAAAGTGCAGCTCGACCTCGACGCGCTGAAAGCGTTGTCCCGCGACGCGCGCGCCACGTACGGCCTGGGTGGGGCGGTGCAGCACGGGGCCTCCACGCTCCCGCCCGATGCCTTCGGCAACTTTCCCAAGTGCGAGGCGATCGAGATTCACCTCGCGACCAACTTTCAGAACATCGTGTTCGACCACCCCAAGCTGCCCGCGGGGCTGCGGCGCGAGCTGCAGGAGTGGGTGAAGGCCGAGTGCAAAGACGAGTGGAAGAAGGGCGACACGGAGGAGCAGTTCTACTACAAGAGCCGCAAGAAGGCGATCGGTCCGTTCAAACGGCGCCTGTGGGACCTGCCGGGCGATGTCCGGGCGGCCATCGCCGCCGACCTCGAGAAGACGTTCGCCTTCCTGTTCGAGCAGCTGCGCGTGACCGAGACGCGTGCCGTCACCGATCGGTTCGTGCGGCCGCCGCTGCAGTCGCACGCGCAGCCGCGCCCGGTCGCGGTGGCGGCCCCCGACGACCTGGAGGCGGGCGAGTGAGCGAGCAGAGCACGGGATTCGGGCCGTTCCTGTTCGGCGTGGTGATCGGGGCGTCGCTGGGATTCCTGTTCGCTCCCGAGGCTGGCGCGGCGTCGCGCACCAAGCTGGCGCGCCGCGTGCGCGAGCTCGCGGCCGAAAAAATCGACGAGCTGGGCGAGCTCGTCGGCTCGGAAGACACCGAGGAGGGCGCGCCGACGGCCCGCGCGGCGCTGACGCGCCGGCTGACCGACGCCAAGCGCCGCCGCCGCGTGGCCCGGCGGGGCGGCGGCGTCGAGGAGGAGGACGAGCCCGTCGCGTGAAGGCCCAGGGCGGCTGGCACCGGTCGCCGACCGGAGTCGTGCGCCGCACCCTGGAGGCGGCCTTCGAGGACAACATTCCCTTTCTCGCCGGCGCCCTGTCGTTCGATCTGCTGCTCACCATCATCCCGTTCGTCGCAGTGCTGCTCGCCATGGTCGGGTATCTGGTGGAGCACCAGGTCACCACCCAACAGGTGGACCTGCACGAGCTCCTGGCCCGCCTGCTCCCCACCACGCTGGGCGGCGGCACCGATGCCGCGTTCGCGCAGGTGGAAGCCGCCCTGGCAGGCGTCATGCGCCACCGCGTGCGCATCACCGCCGTCGCGCTCCCGTTGTTCGTGTGGTTCTCCACCCGCCTGTTCGGCGGATTGCGCGCCGCCTTGAACGAGGTCTTCGACACCGACGAGCGGCGCCCCTGGCCCATGGCCAAGCTGCTCGACCTCGCCATGGTGCTGTGCACCGGGGCGCTGCTGGTGCTGAGCAGCGTGCTCACCGCCTGGGAGGCGCGCAACGCGAGCAGCGTGACCCGCAGCTTCGTCCTCGACTGGCTGTGGCGCTTCGGCCTGGAGACGACGGCGTTCGCCCTTGGCGTCCTGCTGTTCTTCCTGATTTTCAAGCTCATGCCCAGCCGGCGCATCGACTGGCGCACCGCGCTCGTGGCCGCGGTGTTCTGCTCGCTCGGCTTCGAGGTCGCGAAGCGGCTGTACGCGCTGTACGTGACCCGCTTTGCGACCCTGGATCGCGTGGCGTCGGATGCGAACGTGGTCGCCCTGCTCCTGTTCCTGCTGTGGGTGTACTACACAGCCTACTTGTTTCTGCTGGGCGGCGAGGTGGCGGAGACCTACGATCTGATCCGGATGCGACGTTCCCAGCGGGTGCAACTTGGCTAAGAGCAGGTTGGGGAGGTTGTGGAGGTTCTGGAGGTTGGGGAGGTCACGTAAGCGGGGCAACCTCCCCAACCTCCACAACCTCCAGAGCCTCCACCAACGTCTTATCTTCTGCGCATGACCACCCCCGGTCCACTGCGTCAGCCGATCCCGCTCGGCCGGTCGATTCTGTGGAGCCCCGCCGATGGGGGTCCCAAACGGCCCGGCAACGTCCCGTTTCCCGTGTTCCTGTCGCAGGCCGCCCTGACCGCGATTCACGAGCACGTGGCGACGCCGCACCGCCCGGGACAGGGCCTCCTCGGCTTCCTGCTCGGCGACCAGTGCGAGTGCCCGGAGACCGGCGTTTCCTACCTCGTGATCGACGTCGCCCTGCGCCTCAACCAGGCGATTTACGGCGATCGCACCCGCGACGTGGTGACGCGGTTGTGGGACCACATCCAGCAGCAGCTCGAGCAGCAGCGGGCGAGCCTCATCGGCTGGTACCACACGCATCCGCCCCTGCCGCTCACCCTGTCGGGACACGACGTCGAAACGCACGAGCATTATTTCGCAGAGCCGTGGCAGGTGGCGTTGCTGTTGGGGACGGATTCGGCGGAACCCGCGGGGTCGTTCTTCCGCGCCGGCACGGATGAAGCGTGGGTCGGTACGCCGCTGCCGTTCTACGAGCTGCTCACGCCCGAGTCGATTCGGCCGGACGGGAAAAAGCGCTCCTTCGTGACGTGGAAGAACTACCGCGCGTACAATCCGGTCACGCCGACGGCGTCGCATCCGCAGGCGGTCACGGCCGTCACGCCCCGACTGGCGGCGAAGCCGCCCGGCGCGCCGAAGTTCACGCCGGCTCCGCCCCCTCAACGCCCGGCCCCTGCTCCCCCCGCCCCCGCCCCCGAGCCCGAAGACGACGGCGAGCTCAAGTTCTTGACGGCGGCCGAAGACATGCCTCCGCCCCATCCGTCCCCCCGGCACGCAGCGCCGCCTCCCCCTCCTCCCCCTCCTCCCCCTCCCTTACCGCCCCCCGCACGAGCGCCGGTGCGGCCGCGAGCGGCGCCCGAGCCCGAGCCCGAGCCCGAGCCCGAGCCAGAGCCCGACGAGGCCGCCGCCGCGCCGGCCGCCGACGCTTCGCGGGACGAGGGCCGGCTCGAGGGTCCGTTCTGGCCGGACGAGTTCGAGGACCGCGACGTGGCGGAGGACGCCGAGGAGCTCGAGGAGGCCCTAGCGCCGGCGCGGGCGCCACGCCGCAGGCGCAAGCTACCCCGGGCGCTGATACGCACGCTGCTGGTGCTCGTGCTGGGCGGCGTCGCCGCCGGCGCCTACTGGTGGTTCCAGCCGGAGCTGCCCCTCCCCAAATGGTCGACGATCACAGGGGTGGGGTCCACGATCGGCGGCAAGGTCTCCGCGGTGGGCGGTAAGATCGCCGCGATGTTCGGCAACCTGCGGCGCCGCGCGACCGCGCCCGCTCCCCCCCGGCAGGCGGCGAAGCCGCCGCCGGCCGCACCGCCGCCGTCGGCGGCGCGCCCCGCACCGTCCGGGACTCCTGCCACCGCTGCCGCTCCGGTGCGGCCTCCTGCGAGGACCAAGCTCGATCAGATCGGCGACTCGCTGACGCAGGTGGTGCGCGGTTTCGCCGACCGGGCCCGGTTGTTCGACCGCAGGCAGCTCGCGTGCGCCGGGCTGGCGCGCGGTCTCGAGGTCGTGGAGAACCGCTGGATCGCGTACAACGCCGCTCGCCGCAGTGCCGGCGTGCTCGATGCCGGCCGGGCGGCGCGCGATCAGGCGTTGTACGCCGGCGTCGATTCGGTGGAGCGGAGGTTCGAGCAGTCGGGATGCGCGCGCCCATAGGACTGCTCCTGCTCATGATCGCGGCGTCGCCGGTGCACCCACAAGGGCCGGGCGGCGAGCGGCTGCGGAAGACCGACCTGGTCCGGCTGCTCTCGGGGCTCACGCTCGCGCCGGACGAGCTCGCCGCACTGATCCGTCGCAGCTGTCTGAGCTTCACGCCGAGCGGCAGAGATCGAGCCGACTTCGTGGCCCTGGGCGCGGACTCGGGCGTGCTGCGGGAGATCGATGGGTGCGTGCGCCGCGCCGCCATGCCGCCCGTGACCGCGCCGCGCCCGGCGCCCCGTCCGCCGCTGTCCGGTGTGCGCAGCGGGTTTGTGCTCGGCGTGGGCCAGCACGCGGCGGCAGGCGCGCACCCGCCCGTGCCGCTCCTGTTCGAGCTGCGGGACACCGCCGGCGTCCCCGTCTCGGGGCACGACGTCGCGCTGTCCGCGACGAACGGGCGGCTGGGGGCGCCGCGGGTCGTCACCGACTCGAGTGGGCGCGTCCATGTCGACGTGACGCTGGGCCCCCGTGTGGGGCCGGTGGAGGTGAGGGCGCAGGCGGGCACCATCGAGCGGCAGGCGACGTTGTATGCCGAGCCGGGTCCGGCGGCGAAGCTCTCGCTGCGCTGCGGGGAGGGGCGGGTCGAGGGTCGCATCTCGCTCGCGCCGGGGGGCGCCGCCGTGCTGCGCGTGACGGCCCAAGACACGTTCGGCAACGAAGCACCCGTGACGGGACTGCAGGCGGCGACAGGCGACCGCGGCGTGGTGCGGGTGACGTTCGTCGGCGGCGACACCGCGGGCGGTCTGGTGCGCGTCGCCCCGGGAGACGAGGGCTCCACCAGCCTCGTCATCGTCGCGTCGCGCCAGCGTGAGGATGTGAGCGTCACGGTCGCACGGGCGCCGCTCGCAGGAGTGACGCATTGTCCCTAGCGGCGCGATTCCGTACACCCTGCTGGATCTGTTCACCCCATGTGCCTCTATCCCTGTTCTCTCATTGCCTGTCCAACTAGCTTTCCAGTGCCCCAGGTCCGCAGGTCATCTGGTCGTGAACCGCGTCAGGCCCCCGCAGGGAGCAGCGCTAAGCGACGTCGGGTGTCGCTGCGGGGTGCCTGGGGCATCTGCTATGAACGCGGAAGTGGGAACGCGGAACGCGGAACAGAACATGAGCCGTCGAGCCCGGAGGTGGCCCTGATGTTCCGCGTTCCGCCTTCCGCGTTCCGCGTTTGAAAGCGCGTTTCGCGTTCCGCGTTAGATTGACCCCATGATCGCTCTCGCCCGCAAATACCGCCCCAAGAAGTTCTCCGACCTGCTCGTCCAGGACCACGTGGCTGCCGCGCTGCGCGGCGCCGTGGCGGGTGGTCGTGTGGCCCACGGATACCTGTTCGCGGGCCCCCGGGGGGTGGGGAAGACCACGGCGGCCCGCATCCTGGCGATGGCGCTGAATTGCGAGCGGCGGGAGGCGGCTGGCGTGGTGGGGGAGCCGTGCGGCGAGTGCGACTCGTGCACGCGCACCTGGGCGGGGGCCGCCAACCTGGACGTCGTGGAGCTCGACGCGGCGTCGAATCGGGGGGTGGACGACGCGCGCGACCTGCGGGAGCGCGCCATGTACGCCGCATCGGCCGAGGGCCGCCACAAGGTCTACATCGTGGACGAGGCCCACATGCTGACGCGCGAAGCGTGGAATGCGCTCCTCAAGATTCTCGAGGAGCCACCGTCGGGGGTCGTATTCGTGTTCGCGACCACCGAGCCGCAGAAGATCGCGCAAAGCGCGGCACCGATCCTGTCCCGGCTGCAGCGCTTCGACTTCCGGCGCATCGGCCCGCACGCCATCGCCGAGCGCCTGCGCCAGGTCGTGGCGGCCGAGGGCCTGGCCGCGGACGACGACGCCCTGCACCTGATCGCCAAGAGCGCGGATGGCGGGATGCGCGACGGCCTGTCGATCCTGGATCAGGTCGTGTCGTTCGGCGCCGGGCCGGTGACGGCCGACCGCGTGCGCGAGGTGCTCGGCTTGATCTCGGACGACGTTTATGGCGAGCTGCTGCGCGTGGTTGCCGAGCGCGATTCGGCCGGCGTGTTTCCGCTGGTCGAGCGCCTGGTGGATGGGGGCGCGGATCTGGGCGAGTTCGTGAGCGGCGCGGGGGAGATCCTGCGCGCGGTGCTGATGGCCAATCTCGGAGGGAAGCCCGAGGGATTCACCGAGGCGATGCAGACGTTGATCGAGCGGCACCGCTCCCCGCTCTCCGCTCCCGACGTGGTGCGCTTGCTCGCCGTCCTCACCGAGCTCGAGCCCCAGCTCCGCGCCAGCGGCAATGCCCGGCTCGGGGTCGAGCTGCTGCTCCTGCGATGGGCGATGATGAGCAGGACCGTCGAGCTCGAGGCAGTCATCCGCGCGTTGGGTAAGGGGCCGGTGGAGAAGCCGGGGAAGGGGAACCCCGCGCCGGTTATGCGCGACTCAGCCGTCCCTCCCCCTTCCCCGGCCGTTCCACGGACCGTCTCCCCGGCCGTCCCCCCGGAGAAGGGGCCCCTCACCCTCGATCGTCTCCGCGCCCTCTGGCCCCGCATCGTCGAAGACGCGCGGCGCGAGAAGCCGATGCTCGGCGCGTTGTTGCCCGGGGTCGAGCCCGGAGCCATCGACGGCACGACCGTCGGGGTGCGGGTGCTCGACCCCGTACACGCCGAGGGACTGGAGCGGCAGCGTGAGGCGCTGGCCCTGCTGATCGGTCGTTACGTCACCGAGTCGGTGCGCATCAAGCTCGAGGGAGTGGGGAGGGGGGAGCGGTCCGCGCCCCGCCCCGGGCGGCTCACGGAAGACGGTGTGCGGGCGGATCGGCTCGAGGCGCTGCGCGCGCGCGATCCGGGCCTCGATGCCGCCGTCGACGCGCTAGATTTGGAGCTGCTCGAGTAGCTTGCCACCCGTTGGAGCGAGGGGTAACTTTCGACGTATGGCGGATTTATCTAGCCTGCTGCAGCTGGGCCAGCAGATGCAGTTCCGATTGTCCGAGATCCAGTCCCAGCTGGCCCAGCAGACGGTCACCTGCACGGCGGGCGGTGGGATCGTCGCGGCCACTGCGGACGGGCGGGGTCACATCCGCGCCATCAAGATCGATCCCCAGGCGATCGCCCAGGGGGATATCGAAATGCTCGAGGACCTCGTGCTCGCCGCGGTGTCGCAGGCGCAGCAGCGCGCCGCCGAGCTGTACCAGGCGGAGGTGAAGAAGCTCGCCTCGGGCCTGCCGTTCCCGCTTCCGCTGCAGCCGCCCCTTTAGCGCGCCGTGTCGGCCATCGATGATCTCGTGACGGAGCTGGCCAAGCTCCCCGGGATCGGACGGAAGACGGCGCAGCGGCTCACGTTTTACCTGCTGAAGCAGCCGGTGGAGAGCGCCGCGCGCCTCGCGGACGCGATCCGCACCGTGCGCGAGCGCGTCACGCCCTGCGGCGTGTGCGGCACGCTCACGGACGAGGACCCGTGCACCATCTGTCGCGACCCGCGGCGCGACGCGAGCGTGTTGTGCGTGGTGGAGGAGGCGTCGGATGTCACGGCGATCGAGCGGGCCGGGCGGTTCCGCGGCCGGTATCACGTGCTGGGCGGGCGGCTGTCGCCCCTGGAGGGCATCGGCCCCGAGGCGCTGGGGCTCGACCGGTTGCTCGGGCGCGTGACCAACGGCGGGGCCGTCGGCGTGCGGGAGGTCATCATCGCGACCAACCCCTCCATGGAGGGGGAGGTCACGGCGACCTACCTGCAGCAGCTGCTCAAGCCGACGGGCGTGCGGGTGACCCGCATCGCGCGCGGCATCCCGGTGGGCGGCGACCTCGAGTACGCCGACGGCGTGACGATCGCGCAGGCGTTGCTCGCGCGGCGGGACATGACCGAGTCCGACAAGACCGAGGCCGGGTGATGGCGGGTGCCGCGAGCTGGTCGTTCTCCGAGAACGACTTCAAGCAGATCCAGCAGCACCTCCAGGCGTTCCTGCGCGACTGCAACGCCCGTTGCGCGCTGCTCGTGGACCGCACCGGTCAGCTCGTGGCGACCGTGGGCGACCCGCCTCAGTTCGACTCCGCCGCGTTCGCGTCGCTCACCGCCGCCGACTTCAGCGCCAACGACCAGCTCGCGAAAATGATCGGCGAGCAGGAGTTCGCCTCCCTCGTGCATCAGGGCGAGAAGGAGTCCATGTTCCTCGCCGACGTGGCGAAGCGCGTCATCTTGGTCGTGCTGTTCGACCAGCGCACCACGCTCGGCCTGGTGAAGCTGAAGGGCAAGGGGGCGGTGGAACACCTGAACCGCGTGTTCGAGGCCATGTTCAACCGCGTCGGCGCGGGGCCCGCGGCGCCCGAGAAAGGCTTGCTCGAGGGGGCGGAAGACGAAATTGACAAACTCTTCGGCTGAGAGGGCGCGCGCCGTATGTCGATGATCAACTACGCGTCCCGCGAGATCAACTGCAAGCTCGTGTACTACGGCCCCGGGTTGGGCGGCAAGACCACGAATCTCGAGCACATCTATGGCAAGGTCTCACCCAATACGCGCGGCAAGATGATCTCCCTCGCCACGGAGACGGAGCGCACCCTGTTCTTCGACTTCCTGCCCGTGGACTTGGGCACCATCCGCGGCTTCAAGACGCGTTTCCACCTCTACACCGTCCCGGGACAGGTGTACTACAACGCGAGCCGCAAGCTCATTCTGAAGGGCGTGGATGGGATCGTGTTCGTCGCAGATAGCCAGATCGAGCGCATGGAGGCCAACGTCGAGTCGATGCAGAACCTGTACGACAACATGTCCGAGTACGGCTACGACCTGACGAAGATCCCGTTCATCATCCAATACAACAAGCGGGACCTCCCCAATGCGGCACCGATCAAGGACCTGCAGGGGTCCCTCAACCCCGGCTGGCCCATCGAAGACGGCCCCCAGCAGAGGATCACGCCCGATCCGACCCATACGGGCGAGAACCTGGTGGAGAAGGTGGACAACCAGTGGATCGGCCGCGCGCCCTATCTCGAGGCGGTGGCGGTGCGCGGCGACGGCGTGTTCGACACCCTGAAGACGGTGAGCAAGATGGTCCTGAAGACGCTCAGCTAGCGAGCGGTCCTCCGCCCCATGCGCTGGACCCTGCCCAACATCCTCACCCTCGCGCGCATCTGCCTCACGCCGGTCATCGCGCTGCTCCCGTTCATTCAGGGGTACTGGCCCAAGGTGATCGCGTTCCTGATCTTCCTCGCGGCCGGAGCCTCGGACGTCGTGGACGGCTATGTCGCCCGCCGGCGTAACCAGGTGAGCGAGCTGGGCCAGCTGCTCGATCCCATCGCCGACAAGCTGCTCCTGTTCGCCACGCTGATCCCGATTTTCTGGCTCACCCGCCACCCCACGATTCTCGTCGACTACCGCATTCCCTGGTGGGGCAGCTTCCCCGTGTGGGTGGCCCTGCTGCTCGTGGGACGCGAGCTCCTCATTACCGGCTTCCGCTTCTTCGCCAAGCGGCGCGGCGTCGTGATCCCGGCGATCGCGGCGGGGAAGCTCAAGGCCGTGGTGCAGAACGTGTTCATCGGCGCGACGCTGTTCTGGTTCGCGTGGAAGGACGCGCTGGCGGCGCATCGCTGGGCGGGGTGGTTCCGGAACTTCTGGAACGAGTTTCACGGCGCCGTCGTCGCCCTGACCCTCGCCGGCGCGATCTTCCTTACCGTGTATTCGTTGCTCGTGTACCTCTACCGCTACCGCGCGCTGCTCAAGGGCCGGGGGTGAGGCTCGAGCTCCTCACCATCGGCACCGAGCTCCTGCTCGGCCACACCGTGGACACGAACGCCGCCGAGCTGGGACGGGCGCTCGCGGCCGCGGGCGCGGAGATCACCCGCCGCACCACGGTGCCCGACCGACCCGACGCGATCCGCGCGGCCGTGGCCGAAGCCCTGGACCGCACGGGCTTCGTGATCGCCACCGGCGGCCTGGGCCCGACGCGCGACGACATGACCAAGACCGTCGTCGCGGAGCTCGTCGGCAAGCGCCTCGTGCTCGACGAGGGCCTGCTCGCGGCTCTCGAGGCGCGCTTCAAGCAGCTGGGACGGCCCATGCCGGCGCTCAACCGCACGCAGGCGGAGGTACCCGAGGGCGCCACCGTGCTCCCCAACCCCCGCGGCACGGCCCCGGGCCTGTGGGTCGAGGACGCGCGCGGCCGCGTGGCCGTGCTCCTGCCGGGCGTGCCGCGCGAGATGCGCGGCCTGCTGGTCGAGGAAGTCCTGCCGCGGCTGGTCGCACGCCAAGGGACTGACCGCCGCGTGGTGCTGTCCCGCACGGTGCGCACCACGGGCATCGCGGAGTCGGCACTCGCCGAGCGCGTCGGGCCGATCGAGCCGGAGATCCTGCCGCTCACGCTCGCCTACCTGCCCTCGGTGGACGGCGTGGATTTGCGCGTCACCGCCTGGGGGCTCGAGCTGCGGGACGCCGAGGCGCGGCTCGCCGCCGTGGTCGAGCGGCTCCGCGCCGCGGCGGGCGAGCACGCCTACGGTCAGGACGGCGCCGATGTCGCCGCGGTGGTGCTCGACGCCCTGCGCACCGGGCGACACCGGCTGGGCGTAGCCGAGTCGTGCACGGGCGGGATGGTCGCGGCACGGGTCACCAACATCCCCGGCGCCTCGGACAGCTTCATCGGCGGGGTCGTGGCGTACGCCGACGTCGTCAAGACGGCGGCGCTGAAGGTGCCGATCGAGACGCTCGAGGCGCACGGCGCCGTCTCCGAAGAGACGGTGCGCGCGATGGCCGAAGGGGCGCAGCGCCTGTTCTCGGCGGATTGCACCATCGCCGTCACGGGGATCGCCGGACCGGGCGGGGGCACGCCGGACAAGCCGGTCGGCACCGTGTGGCTCGCCGCTCGCGTCCACACCGCCACGCACGCCGTGAAGCGGGTGTTTCCCGGCGACCGCGACGAAATCCGCCGCCGCGCCGCGCAGGCGGCGCTCGATCTGCTGCGGCGCCTGCTGGCCGAACCTTGATGCCTACGCTCACCGCACCCGACGGCGCCCAGCTGGTCTACGACGCCTACGAAGCCGCCGCGCCGCGCGCCGCCGTGCTGGTGCTGCACGGCTGGTTCGACCACGCCGGACGCTGGCGCGAGACCGGAGAGCGGCTATGCGGCGCGGGGTACTCGGCCTATCTGCTGGACCTGCGGGGCCACGGCCGCTCGGGAGGGCGACCCGGACATCTGTCACGCTTCAGCCAGCTGCTCGGCGACCTGCAGGCGTTCCGTCGCGTCGTGCGCATCCGCACCGAGCGCCCCCAGGTGCTGCTCGGGATCTCGTTCGGCGCACTCGTGTGCCTGCGGTACCTAGAGACGCAGCCGAGCGACCCGATCGCCGGGGCCGTGATCGCCGGCCCCTGGCTCGGGCTCGCGTTCCGGCCCCCGGCGTGGAAGCTCATCGGCGGCCGCATCCTCGCGGACCTGTGGCCGACCCTGCCGATACCCGCCCGCCTCGACCCCGACACGCTGAGCCGCGATCCGGCCGTCAATCAGGCCTACGCCGAGGATGCCGCGGTCCACAGTGTCATGACGCCGGGGGCGTGGCGCGAGATCCAATGGGCCCAACGCGCCGTAGTGGCGGATGGATATCGCATCGAGTCGCCGCTGTTGTTCCTCCTGGCGGGCGAGGATCGCGTCGTGGACGCGCACCAGGCGCGTGCGTTCGCCGACGGCTTGAAGGGCAGCGTACGGGTCCGCTGGTACCCGGAGATGTACCACGAGGTGCTGCACGACCCGCAGCGCGATCAGGTGTTCGGCGACCTGGTGGCGTTTCTGGCGGGCAAACCGTGAGGAACGAGGTTCTACTGACCCCGGGCTGGCGCCCGGGGTCAGTGGGGCTTGCTCCCGGGGTTAGTTTGCCAAAACGGCGCACGAGAGACGGCACATCCATTGCGAGTAAAGCGCAACACCATGGACGATAAAGAGAAGGAACGGCCAACGACCGAAGGGCTGGAGCCCACGCAGGGGTCCGGCGCATTGATCGAGCCGTCGGAGGAGGCCGTGGCCCGACTGGAGCGTGAGGTCGCGGATCTGAAGGACAAATATCTCCGGCTCGCCGCCGAGTACGACAATTTTCGCAAGCGCGCCGTCAAGGAGCGCACCGAGGCGTGGGAGAAGGCGCAGGGCGACCTGGTGCTGCGGCTGGTCGACGCGCTCGACGACCTGGCGCGCTTCGCGCACGTCGACCCGGCGCAGACCGACGCCAAGACGATCCACGACGGTGTGGACCTGGTGGAGCGCAAGCTGTGGAAGGAGCTGGAGGCCGCCGGGGTGACTCGGGTGGATCAGAGCGGCGTGCCCTTCGACCCCAACCTGCACGAGGCCGTCACCACGCAGCCGGCGGACGATCGCGCGAAGGATCACACCGTGGGGGCGGTGCTCCAGCCGGGATATCGGATGCGGGGTGCCCTGATCCGGCCGGCGCGCGTGGTGGTGCTGCAATGGACGGCGGACGAGGGAAGGGGGAAGAGGGAAGCGTAGATGGCATCTGAGCGGGACTACTATCAGGTCCTCGGCGTGCCCGAGACGGCGACCACGGACGAGATCAAGAAGGCGTTTCGCCGGCTCGCGAAGCAGTACCATCCCGACCGTAACCCGAACAAGCCGCAGGCCGCGGAGCGCTTCAAGGAGATCAACGAAGCGCACGACGTGCTGAGCGATCCCGAGAAGCGGAAGAAGTACGATCAGCTGCGCCGCTACGGGGCGTTCGCGGGCGCCGGGAGCGGCGGGGGTGGGACGCGCGGCACGCCCGGGGGCCCCGGCGTGGAGTTCGACCTCTCCGATCTGGGCTCGTTCGGCGGGCTGGGGGATCTGTTCTCGTCGATTTTCGGGCGGCGCGGCGGCGGCCCGCGTGCCGAGGACGAAGACGAGATCGAGACCGCCGTCTCGATTCCGTTCCGCGTCGCTGCGCTGGGCGGCCGCGTGCCCGTCACGCTCACGCTCCCGGAGGTATGCCCCACGTGCAGCGGGTCGGGAGGCGCGCCCGGGACGACGTTCTCGACGTGCCCCGAGTGCAAGGGGCGCGGCACGATCTCGTTCGGCCAGGGAGGGTTCGCCGTGACGCGGCCATGCCCCGTGTGCCGCGGCCGCGGGCGCGTGCCGGCGCAGCCCTGTCCCACCTGCCACGGGTCGGGCGAGGTGCGCGTCGAAAAGCGGCTGGCGATCACGATCCCGGCCGGCACGGAGGATGGCACGCGGCTGCGTCTCAAGGGGCAGGGGGCCAAGGGACGGGGGGACGTCGTGGTCGCCATCCAGGTCGAGCCCGACCGTTTCTTCCGGCGCGACGGGCTCGATGTCATCGGCGTCGTGCCGATCAACCTGGCGCAGGCCTTGCTCGGCTCGAAGATCAAGGTGCGCACGCTCGACGGCAAGCGCGTGGTGCTCAAGGTGCCGGCCGGCACGCACCACGGCCAGCGGTTCCGGATCCCGGGACAGGGCATCGAGCGGAACGGACGGCGTGGCGATCAGTACATCGAGATCCACGTCGAAATTCCCGAGCACCTCACGGCCGAGCAGGAAACCGCGCTGAAGGCGTTCGCCGAGAAGAGCGGGATGAAATACTAGGGACTCGGGGTTAGGGGCTGGGGTTTAGGGGCTTGCTCCTGACGCCGCCTGATGATACCGTACACGCCTATGGCGATGCTCGCCCTGTCGAACGCGAATTGCAACGGCAACCCCAATTCGGGGGCCGTCGGGGCGTAGCGACTCGGCTGATCCCGTGAGCGCGCCCCCGGCACCGAGCGGTCCCGGGGGCGTTTGTTTCCTGGATCCTGAGACTGTTCACCGCTGTGCGTCTGTGCGTCTGCGCGTCTGTGCGTCTAGAACTTTGGGGTGTAGGTCAATTGGCAGACCGCCCGGCTGTTAACCGGGAAGTTGGAGGTTCGAGTCCTCCCGCCCCAGTTCGCCGTTGCTGAAACGAATGTTGCGGGTCAGCACCGCCCTCCGTTTCAACCTGAGCGTTACAATCGCCCTCGACATACGGAACCCCGGCTCCACACCGTCGCGTATCACGCCTACATCCCCGAGACGAGATGATGGCAATGAGAGAGCACCTGCTGGACACCCTTGAGATCGGCAAACCGCTCCCGCCGGCCGTGCGGAGCGCGGTCCGCGTGCCGTATGCCCTGCGCCGGGTGCCGGCGTCGCGCTGGCACACGTTGCTGCCCCGGCGCGACCCGCCGCAGGTCGGCGACGTCGCGCTGGCACGCGTCGAGTCGATCGGGAAGAACATGGCCCTGGATCTCGCGTCGGGGCGTCGCTGCAAGCTGCACAACGGCGACCTGATCGGCGCGGTGTTCGGCCACCGCTACGCCACGCTGCAGTTCGAGGGGTACGCCCGCTCGGACGGCGATCGGTGCGATCTGCTCTCCGGGGGCGGGCTGTGCGGGCAGGTCGCGAGTAAGCACGACACCATGCCCGAGCCGACCCGCCTGCGCATCGCAGGCGCCCTGGGCGACGAGAGCGGGCAGCCGCTGCGGCTGCAGAATTTCACGGTGCGCGAGCGTGGCGGCGCCGGTGTCGAGCGTCCCCGGATCGCCGTCGTGGTGGGGACCTCGATGGACTCCGGGAAAACACACACGGCACTGAGCGTGATTCAGGGGCTGGAGCGGCGGGGCACCGCGGTGGCCGGCATCAAGCTCACCGGCACCGCCGCCGGCACCGACACGCTGGCGATGCTCGACGCCGGCGCGTGCGTCGCTCTGGACTTTGTCGACGGCGGACTGCCGTCCACGTACCGCTGCACGCTGGGGGAGCTGCTGGATCTGTACCGCCGGCTGGTGGATCACGCGGCGGCAGAGGGCGCCGACTGGGTTGTGGTGGAGATCGCCGACGGCGTCATCCAGGGCGAGACGGCCGCTCTGCTGGCGAGCGCGCGCTTCGTCTCGAGCGTGACGGCGTGGCTCCTGGCCGCGAACGACGCCCTCGGGGCGCTCGGCGCGGTCGGTCTGCTGCGCCACAAGGGCCTCGTGCCGCTCGCCATCTCGGGGATGGTGTCCCGCAGCGCTCTCGGCCGCCGAGAGGTGGAGGCAGCCACCCAGATCCCGTGCGTCCCCGCCGCGGAGCTGCAGGCCGGCGCCTTGAACGCGAAATTGCTTGCCGCCGCTCCGCCTCACGGGCTGCGTGCCGTGTCGGGTGAGTACACGGCGATCGCGGCGGCCGAGTGAGGGCCCTGATCAGCCGCCGGTGACCGGCGTGACCCGTACCATCACCACCCCGTGCGCCGGCACGGTCGCCATGAAGCGCGCCGGGAACGTCCCGAGATCGGCGTGAGCCCACAGGTCGCGCACGCGGGCCGGACCCCGGAAGCCGATGGCTCTCCATGAGGCGGTGATCACCGTCTGCAGCACGCTCCGGTTGAACAGCACGACCGCCCGCGAGCCGTCGCTCAGCGGCTTGGCCCACACCTGCAGATCGGGCGCGGGCTCTTGGACCAGCATCCCCTGCACGCCGAGCGTGTCCTGATCGACCGCCACGACTTCCTTATTCAGGAGGATGTCGCGCGTCGCCGCAGGCATGGTGCGGACGTCGTTCCCCGCCATCAACGGCGCGGCCATCAGGGCCCACAGGCTGAAATGGGCGCGGTACTCGTCGTCCGTCATGCCGCCGTTGCCGACCTCCAGCATGTCGGGGTCATTCCAAGCCCCGGGGGCCGCCGCCATCGCGTACTGGGCGTTCAAGTCGAGCAGGGCGATCATACTCGCCCAACGATCGCCGATGTCGCCCGTGGTGCGCCACAGGTTGCCGGTGCGCGGCCCCCATTCCCACGGCCGGTTCGAGCCCCACTCGCAGATACTGAACACGATGGGCCGGCCCGCCTTGGCGAGCGCGTCGCGGAACTTGGCGTACTGGGTCGGCGCGTCGAGCCCCTCGGAATTGCACCAATCCTCTTTGACGTAGTCCACGCCCCACTCGGCGAAGGTCCGAGCGTCGATTTCCTCGGAGCCGTAGGTGCCGGGGCGGCGCTGGCACGTCTGCCGCCCCGCATCGGTGTAGAGGCCGAACTTGAGCCCCTTGGAATGAACGTAGTCCGCGAGCGGCTTCATGCCACCTGGGAACCGCACTGAATCCGCCACGAGCCGGCCGGTGGCGTCGCGGGCGACCTGCCAGCAGTCGTCGATCACGAGGTATTGATAGCCCGCGTCGCGCATGCCGCCCTTGATCATCGCGTCCGCTGTCTCCCGGATCAGCTGCGCGCTCACGTCACACCCGAAATGGTTCCAGCTGTTCCATCCCATCGGCGGCGTGCGGGCGAGGCGGTTGTCGAGCGGGGGCGCGGGATCGCGCACGACAGCGAGACCGAGGCCGAGGCACATGAGCGCGGCGAATCGCGGGAACACGAGACATCTCCTTTCGGGCGTAGAGCTACGTGTCGTCCCCCCTCTCCGAAACGGAGAAGGGGCCAGGGCGTGAGGACGGGCGTGCGCGCCGGGCGAGCCCGAGCATCGCGACACCGAACACGAGCAGCGCGGCGCCCCATATCAGGTCGATCGGCACGCCGGTGGGGGTCGTGCCGGGTGTGCCGCGGGTCGCCCATCCATAGCCGGTGAGCAGGACGCCCAGCAGGGTGAAGAACGCGCCGAGCGGCAGTCGTATGTCGAGGGACATCAGAAGAACACGGCGTTCAAGACCAGCGTGACCGCCAGTACGACCACGGCGAGCGCGACCGGGCGCTCGTACCACGGGGCCGCCGTATCGACGGGCTGCCGCGTCAAGCCGTACACCAGGCCACGCAGCTCGTCGGGCGCGCGCGGTCTGGTGAAGAGTGACACGACGATGGTCACGACGAAGCACGTGACCCACGCCACGATCGCGGTCCAGAACGTCTGGGCCAGCTCGCTCGGGAACGTCGTCACGACTCCGAGATAGCCGCCCTTCACGCCGACCGCGGCGCCGGCCGGAAGGGACAGGCCGTGGTGCACCGCCGCCGCGAGTGTGCCGGCGACGAGCCCCGCGAACGCCCCGTGCCCGGTGGTGCGCTTCCAGAACATCCCCAGCGCGAACGTGGCGAACAGCGGCGCGTTCACGAACGCGAACACGAGTTGCAGGAAGTCCATGATGTTGTTGAACGACGCCGCCACGTAAGCCGCCGCGATCGAGATCGCGACGCCGGCCACGGTGGCCCAGCGCCCCATTGCCAGGTAGTGCGCGTCGGGCGCGCCCGGGCGCACGTAGCTCTGATACAGGTCGTAGGTCCAGACCGTGTTGAACGCCGTGACGTTGCCGGCCATCCCCGACATGAACGACGCGAGCAGCGCCGTGAGGCCGAGCCCCAAGAGGCCCGCGGGAAAGAAGTGCAGCAGCAGCATCGGCGTCGCTAGGTCGTAATCGAGCACCACGCCGCCGGCTGCGTCACGGAGCGGCGCGCCATGCGCATCGACCTTCGGTGGCACGATACCAACCGCAGACGCGGAGGTTATGGAGGTTGTGGAGGTTGGGGAGGTTGTGGAGGTCGAAGAAACAGCCGGCGCCGCTGCGCGTACTCCGCTCGCGGGACTCACGACCAGCGCCAGCATGCCCGGCAGGATCACGAGAAACGGGAACAGCATCTTCGGGAACGCGGCGATGAGCGGCGTGCGCCGGGCCGCGGTCATCGAGTTCGCGGCCATAGCGCGCTGCACCACCAGAAAGTCGGTGCACCAGTAGCCGAACGACAGCACGAACCCCAGTCCCATCACCAGGCCGAACCACTCGACGCCCACGGGATTGGCGGACGCGTGCCCCATGAAGGCCCAGCTGTGCGTGTACGCCCCCGGTGCAAAGCCGCCGGCGGTGGCGTGCTCGGCCAGACGCGACACGAGTCCCGACCAGCCGCCCACCGCGCGCAGGCCCAGGAACACCAGCGGCGCGAACCCGAGGACGATCAGGAAGAACTGCAGCACCTCGTTGTAGATCGCGCTGGTGAGCCCGCCCAGGAAGATGTAGGCGAGCACGACACCCGCCGCGATCAGGATGCTCACGTCGAAGCTCCAACCGAGCAGCAGGTGCAAGAGCTTCCCCATGGCGTAGAGCGAGATCCCCGAGGAGAACACCGTCATGATCGCGAACGAGACGGCGTTCAGGGCGCGGGTCTTCTCGTCGAACCGCAGCTTCAGGTACTCGGGCACGGAGCGGGCGCGCGAGCCGTAGTAGAACGGCATCATGAAGAGGCCGATGAACACCATCGCCGGGATCGCCCCGATCCAGTAGAAGTGGCTGGTAGCGATGCCGTACTTGGCGCCCGAGGCCCCCATCCCGATGACTTCCTGGGCGCCCAGGTTCGCCGAGATGAACGCCAGCCCGGTGACCCAGGCGGGAATGGAGCGTCCAGAGAGGAAGAAGTCTTCGCTGGTGCGCACGTAGCGCCGCAACGCCGCGCCGATGCCCAGCACGAACGCGAAGTACAACGCCATCACGGCGTAGTCCACCCAGCTGAGCGTGGTCATGGTACAGACTCAACCCGCACCGCGCGCGCGGGGTTGAAAGGCGCTGCTGCGGAGGTGCCACACGCGCGTTCCCGTCGGTATTGCTCGCACGCAACGGGCGGCTCCCCGGGTGCGCCCGAAGACCGCGCGCGGCGCTGGCGCATCGGGTGGCGCGTGACGGCGTCAAACTTGAAGAGCGACTGACTTGACCCGTTGTACCCTTTGGGCCGTCCAGGGGAGCGACGTGACTCAGGTCAGGGTGCCGTCCTTTGACCACCCCACCTCGCCCGAGGTGGGGGGCCGCGAGCGCCGTGAGGCTGCGGAGCTCGCGCTACCCGCCGTTTCCGCCTTCCGCCACACTGTCACTCGTCGAGCGGGCCGCCTTCCGGCGGCTCCGGAGAACCGTCCTATGCATCGAATCCTGTCCTTGCTCTCGCTCCTGGCGCTCGCCGCCGCCCCGAGGCTCCTCGAAGCCCAGGGCTCGATCTCCGGGACCATCACCGACACGTACACGGCCGCCCCGGTCGCGGGCGTCACGCTCAGCGTCGTCGGGACGGCGCTCGGCAGCGCGACCGATTCCGCCGGCCGATATACCGTGGCGAATGTACCCCCGGGCACGCAGCGGCTGCGAGCGCGCAGGGTGGGTTACGCGCCCGCGGACACGACCGTCGTGGTGCGGCAGGGAGAACCGACGCTCGTGAATCTGCGGCTGCGGCCGAGTCCCTTCGAGCTGAATCCCGTGGTGGCGATCGGGTACGGCGAGCAGGCCAAGGGGACGCTGACGGGCTCCGTCAGCGCCGTCTCGGGCAAAGACGTGCAGAGTGTCCCGGCGCTCAACCTGTCGAACACGCTCGGCGGCCAGCTGCCCGGCCTGGTGACCGTCAACCCCAGCGGCGAGCCCGGGTACGACGGAGCGATCATCCGCGTCCGCGGCAGCCATACACTGAACGACAACAGCGCGCTCGTGGTCGTCGACGGCGTGCCGGATCGGGACGGCGGCTTGGAGCGGCTCGACCCGGGGGACATCGAGAGCATCAGCGTGTTGAAAGACGCCACAGCGGCGATTTACGGATCCCGCGCAGCCAACGGCGTCATTCTCGTCACGACCAAGCGGGGACGCAGCGGCGCAGTGCAACCGCCGCAGCTCACCGTGACCATGAACCAGGGCTTCAACCACCCCACCCGTACGCCCAAGATGGCAGACGCCGCGACCTACATGACGATGCTCGACGAGATCGACATGTACCGGAACCAGACGCCGCGCTACTCGGCCGACGTGATCGCGAAGTACCGGCAGGGGGGCGATCCCTGGCTCTACCCGAACACCGACTGGTTCGGCGCGGTCATCAAGCCGATGTCGTACCAGACCAGAGGCAACGTCGCGCTGCGCGGCAGCAGCGAGCACATCGGGTATTACCTGTCCCTCAACGGTCTGACCGAAGACGGCTACTACCGCAACAGTGCGACCCGGTATAACCAGTACAGCTTCCGCAGCAACATCGACGGTCGGATCACGGACCACCTCAGCCTGCGGTTCGACCTGACGGGACGACTCGAGGACCGCAATTTCCCGGTCCGCAGCGCCGGCTCGATTTTCCGCGAGCTGATGCGCGGCAAGCCGAACCTTCCGGCGTACTGGCCGAACGGGCTGCCGGGTCCCGACATCGAGTACGGCGACAACCCGGTCGTGATCGGGACGCCGGCGACCGGATACGACCGGGACGGGCGTGACTACGTGCAGGGCAGCCTGGGCATGGAGTTCAAAGTGCCCGGGATCCGCGGCCTCACCGTCAGGGGCAATGCGTCCTACGACGTGCGCTTTCGGAGCCAGAAGACGTGGCGCACGCCCTGGACGCTGTACACCTGGGACTACAAGACGCGCGACGCGGACAGCCAGCCCGTGCTGCAGGCGGCAAAGCGGGGATACAGCACGCCGCAGCTGAACCAGTTTGACGGGCGCGGCACCGGGACCCTGCTCAACCTCGTGGGTGAGTACCGGCGGCAGTTCGGCCCGCACACGGTGGGCGTGCTGGGCGGCCTCGAGCGTCAGCTGGCGGACAGCGACTACGACAGCGCCTTCCGCGATTATTTCACCTCCGCTCAGATCGACCAGCTGTTCGCCGGGGGCGACCTCGGGAAGACGAACAACGGTACCGCGTGGGTCGCGGCGCGGCAGAACTACTTCACCCGCATCAACTACGCCTTCCGGGACAAGTATCTCTTCGAGTTCGTGGGGCGCTACGACGGCTCCTACATTTTCCCGGCGGCGAAGCGGTTGGCCTTCTTCCCGGCCGTCTCGGCGGGGTGGCGCATTTCGGACGAGCCGTTTTTCCGTGACCACGTACCGCTATTCGACGACCTGAAGCTGCGCGCCTCGTGGGGCGAGACGGGAAACGACCGGATCGAGCCGTGGCAGTACCTCCCCACCTACGGCTTCGGCGGCGGGTACGTGTTCGGCGGCAATCAGGTCGTGACGAGCGTCTTCCCCACGCGTACACCCAACCCGAACGTGACGTGGGAGGTCGCGAAACAGTTCGACATCGGCCTCGAAGGGCGCCTCTTGAGCAACCGGCTCTCCTTCGAATTCGACCGGTTTAGCGAGCGGCGCAACAACATTCTCTCGTTTCGGAACGCCTCGGTTCCCCAGACGGCCGCCATCCCCCTGCCGCGCGAGAACATCGGCGTGGTCGCCAACTCGGGCTACGACGGGTCGATCACCTGGCGGCAACAAATGGCCAACGACGTCTCTTTCCAGGTCACGTTCAACGGCGGCTATGCCCACAACAAGATTCTGTTCTGGGACGAGCCCCCGGGCGCGCCTCCCTGGCAAGTCGCGACCGGCCATCCCATGAATTGTCCGAACCAGGCGAATCAGCGCTGCGATCCGCGCGCCGCCGGCATGTATTACGTGGCGATTGGGATCTTCAAGGACTCGGCCGCCGTCGCCAATTACCCCCACTGGGCCGGTGCCCGACCGGGGGACATCATTTTCCAAGACGTCAACGGCGACGGTAAGATCGACGCGAACGACATGGTCCGGATCGACAAGACCGGCGATCCCACCTTCACCGGCGGCCTCAGGCTCGCCGCGCAGGTGAAGAGCTTCGACGTCAGCGTCTTTTTCCACGCCGCCTTCGATGCGGTGCAGTACTTCAGGACGGAATCCGGCGACATCGGCAACTTCACGCAGGAATACGCGCAGAATCGCTGGACCCCAGACAATCCCAACGCTCCCGGTCCACGCACCTTCAACCGCCAAGACGAATACTGGGTCGCGCCCCAGAACCCCAACACCTACTTCCTGCGCGATGCGTCGTTCATCCGTCTGAAGTCGGTCGAAGTGGGATACCATCTCCCCGCTCACCTGGCGGCGGGGTTGGGCGTGCACGACGTCCGAGTCTACGCTAGCGGATACAATCTCCTGCTGTGGGACCGGTTCGGGGTGGTGGATCCCGAGACGCGGGACAGCCAGGGTCAGTACTACCCGCAGCAGCGCGCGATCAATCTCGGCGCGTCCGTAACGTTCTGACGGGGACACCGAACATGAGACTCCATATCCGGATCACCAGGGCGGCGGTGCTGGTTCTCCTCGGGTTGACGGGTTGCACCGGGGTCATGGACCTCACCCCGAAGGATCAATTGCCGGAGGAGGCGGTCTTCGCAGACCCGAATCTCGCCCAGGCCTTCCTGAACGACATGTATCGGGGGCTGGGGCACGGTCTGTACGAGATCATGCTGGCCTCCATCACCGACGAAACGCACTTCATCCACAACTACGCCACGGAGCCGGTCGTCAAGTCGATCATCACCTCGAGCGACCGCGGCGCGATCGACGATGGCCGATTCGCGCACTTCAACTGGGGACCCACCTACTCTCGCATCCGGCAGACGAACGTGTTCCTGAGCCACATCGACAAGACCACGTTCGACGATGCCTGGAAGCACCGGATGAAGGGGGAAGCGTACTTCCTGAGGGCGTACTTCTACCACAACCTGATGCGGATGTACGGCGGCGTGCCACTCATCACGAAGGTCTACGGGCTGAACGAAGACTACCGGGTCGCCCGCAACACCTTCCAGGAGACGGTCGCCTTCATCGTGGCCAATGCCGACTCGGCGGCTGCGCTGCTGCCGCTCTCGTACAGCGGCGCCGACCTCGGCCGGGCGACGAAGGGGGCCGCGCTCGCGCTCAAGGCACGCGTGCTGCTGTACGCGGCGAGCGAGCTGTACAACGTGAACCCGAGCGGCAAGCCCGAAAACGGCTATACCACGGCGCAGGATCGCACGGCCCTCTGGAGGGCCGCGAAGGACGCGGCCAAGGCCGTGATGGATCTCGGCATCTACAGCCTGTTCCGCCCGAGCCCGGCGAACGCGCAGGAGGCCGCCAAGAACTACGGTGACCTGTTCCTGCAGACGATGAGCGAAGAAGTGATCCTGAGCCGTTTCTTCCTGTCGACTCGGGACGACGGCTACAATCCCGGCCTGCACAACGGTCCCAACGGCTTTCACACCTGGGGCGGGAACACCCCGATCCAGAACCTAGTCGACGACTATCGCATGTCCGACGGCTCGAAGTTCGACTGGAACAACCCGGTGGAGGCCGGGGCGCCGTACGCGAACCGCGACCCCCGTTTTTACGCCTCAATCGCCTACGACGGCGCCCCGTGGAGACCGCGTCCTGACGACGTGAAGGGCCTGGACCCCGTCGGCATCATCCAGACGTTCCGGCAGCTCGCCATCCGCAACGACTCAGGCAGGGTGACGGATGTGGTGCCCGGCCTTGACACCCGTGACAGCCCGGTCGAGAACTGGAACGGTGCCTACTCCGGCTACTACATCCGGAAATTCGTCGACCCGTCCATCAACGCGCAGTTCATCAAGGAGCAAGTCCCCTGGATCTTCTTCAGGTACGCTGAAGTGCTCCTCAACTACGCCGAGGCCTCGATCGAGCTCAATGAGCTGGCGGATGCCGTCAGCGCCCTGAACCAGATCCGGGTGCGCGCCGGCATGCCGGTGTTCTCGGCGGCGTTGGGCCAGGCCGCGCTGCGGGACGAGTACCGCAACGAGCGCCGCGTCGAGATGGCGTTCGAAGAGCAGCGCTTCTTCGACGTCCGACGCTGGATGATCGCGCCTCAACCGGAGAGCCAGCCCGCGCGCGGCATCAACATCTTCCTCGACGGGACCAGCCGGACAGACCGGACGACCTGGCGGAACTACCGCTACGCGATCGACACCGTCCAGGCGCGGGCGTGGAACGACAAGATGTACTTCATGCCGATTCGCCTGGATGAGCTGAACCGGAACAGCATGCTCAAGCAGAATCCGGGATACTGAGCTGAAGCGAGACTGCCGCGGGCTCATCGTCGCCGTCGTAATCGGCTGCGGGCGCGGCGCGCCGCCGCCGGAGCGCGCCGCCCCGGTTGCCACCGGTGCCGTGACCACCGTGGTTCCGACCGAGACGGACGCGCGCGTCGCTCGGGTGGAAGAGCTGCTGCGCGGGGTGCCGGGACTGGACGTGACCCGACTGTCCGACGGCAATTATCAGCTCCGCATCCGCGGCCACCGCAGCATCCGCGGGAACCCCGGCGACGACGACCCGCTGGTCGTCATCGACGGCATTCCCATCTCGCGCGAGGCGGTCGCCAGCGCGCTCGCCGCGCTCGCGCCCGGAGACGTCGCCCGGATCGAAGTGCTCAAAGATGCCGGGGCGGCGGGGATGTACGGCTCGCGCGGAGCCAACGGGGTGATCGTCATTACCACCAAGCGCGCCCGATAATAATGGACAGGAGGAGCGACATGATGACTCGAGTGATTCGGCTCGCCGCCACGGCGTCCCTCGCCGCCACCGTGCCGCTGGCGGCCCAACGCGTCGGCACGATCGAGATCGGGGCATTCGCACGCTACACCGATTTCGACAACAGCCTGGGGTTCGGGAACGCGATCGGCGTGGGGGGACGGGGCGCAGTGTACGTGCGGCCCGACTTCGCGCTCGAGCTGGACGTGTCCCGATCGACGAAGTACACCCCGGTGCACGCGCGGCTGGTCAGGGCGTTCGCGGCGGGCGCGCGCGCCGACGTGCTGCTCGGTGGGGGCTACGTACGCAACTCGTACGGCGGGGCGCTGGGCGTGAGCGACGGCGGGTTCTCCGCCCTCCTGGGACTGCGCTACCGCGTGGGCGAGCGTCTGTGGCTGCGGGCCGGATTCGACGCCGACGCCATGTTCTCGACCGACAGCCGGCGCAGCAATCCGCTTCCCTTCTACAGCGGGAACTGGGGCCTCCAGCTGGGCGCCACGCTGCGGCTCAACGGCGGCCGGGGCGGCGCGCAACCGTAAGGAGGCCGGGTCATGAGACGCCGTCCCTGCGCCTGGCTTATTCTGAGCGGGGCGCTCGTCGGAGGCGCACTGCGCGCCCAGGCCCCGACGGGTACGATCACGGGCCACGTGACCGATGCCCCGACCGCGCGCCCGGTGCTGGGCGTCCGGGTGACGGTGGTCGGCACGGACCGAGGCGTCGTCACGCGCGACGACGGCGGCTTCGTCCTGACGGACGTGCCGGAAGGTGCGCACCGCGTGCGGGCCACGAGAATCGGCTTCACCCCCCAGGAGCAGACGGTAGTCGTGGTCGCCGGGCAGTCGGTGACGGCGGATTTCACGCTGTCCACGGTCGCCGTCTCGCTGTCGGACGTCGTCGTGGTGGGCTATGGGACGCAGCGCCGGGCCGACCTCACGGGCGCCGTCGTGTCCGTGCCCCCCGACCAGGTCCAGAAGACCGCGGTGGTCAGCCTGCAGCAGGCGCTGCAGGGGAGCGTGCCGGGTGCGACGGTGACGCAGGGCGACGCGGCGCCGGGCGGCGCGATTTCCGTGCAGATCCGCGGCGCGACCTCGACCAGCGGCGATAACCAGCCGCTGTACGTGATCGACGGCGTGGCGGTCGGGACGGCCGGGGTCGACAAGTTCACCGTCGGGCCGTCGGAGCCGAGCTTCACCACCATGACCACCACCAATCCGCTGTCCACGCTCGCCCCCTCCGACATCGAATCGATCGACGTCCTGAAGGACGCCTCGGCCACCGCGATTTACGGCAGCCGCGGCGCGAACGGCGTGGTGATCATCACCACCAAGCGGGGCCAGCGCGGCCAGCCGGGGCAGATCACTTTCAGCTCCTCGACCGGGATGTCGACCGTGGTGCGCGAGCTCGACGTGTTGAACGCGCGCGACTACGCCACCTACGTGAACAAAGCCAACGTCAACGCGGGCCAGCAGGCGCCCTACGGCGGACGGACGGGGAGCATCGCCCCCGACAGCATCGCGCGGCTGTACGGCGCGGGCATCGACTGGCAGCGCGCCATTTTCCGTACGGCGGCCACGCGCGACCTGCAGCTCGCCTTTTCGGGCGGGGACGGGAGCGGCAGCTATGCCGTGAGCGGCAATTACTTCGACCAGGACGGCGCGATCCGCGGCTCCGGTTTCGGGCGCGGGGGGGTGCGCGCCAACCTGGACCGCAAGCTCAACTCGATCGTGCGCATCTCGAGCAGCCTGGACGTCACGCGCTCCAAGGCCAACCTGGTGCGCTCGTCCGGCACCGAGGGCACGAGCGCCGAGGGGATCGTGCGGGGCGCGCTCCGCTACAGCCCGCTCCCGAACGAGGCGTACGACACCTCACGCCTTGCGATCGATCCGCGGGCCGAGAACCTGGCTCTGTCCGGCATCCTGGGCGCGAACCCGCTGCGCTACACCGACGAGGTGCACGAGAGCGAGACGGTGACGCGCGGCCTGGGCGGCCTCCGCATGTTCGCGCAGCTCCTGCCCTCCCTGTCGTTCGAGACGAGCATCGGGGCGAACTACGAGCGCAAGGGCGTCGACTCGTACTTCCCGCGCACCGTGTTCGAGGGCAGGAACAGCGACGGACTCGCCGTCGTGAGCGGTTCCGAGTTCGTGAACCTGGTGCACGAAGACCTGGTGCGGTTCGACCGGGAGCTCGGCGCCGACCATCACCTCGACGCGGTCGCCGGGTTCACCTACGAGTGGGACCGCAGCAGCTGGAACAGAGACGAGGTGAGGAAATTCCCCGACGACATCCTCGGCTCGAGCGCGCTGCAGCGTGGGCTCGCGGTGTCGGCGCCGCTCAGCGGCGTCGCCGTGTGGAAGACGGCGTCGTACCTGGCGCGCGTGAACTACGGCTTCCGCGACCGTTACCTCGTCACCGGCACGCTGCGCTCCGACGGCTCGTCCCGGTTCGCCATCAACAACAAGTGGGCCACGTTCGCGTCGCTGGGGCTCGCCTGGCGCGCCAAGCAGGAGCCCTTCCTGCGCGACGTCGCGTTCCTCACCGACTTGAAGCTGCGCGGCAGTTACGGGCAGTCGGGCAACCAGGCGATCGATACCTACCAGTCGCTCGCGAGCGTCCAGTGCGGCACCACGGTGCTGGACGCGCAGCTCGTGTCGGCCTGCTACTTCGCGCGGCTCGCGAACCCGAACTTGAGCTGGGAGACCACCACCCAGTACGACTTGGGGCTGGACGTGTCGGCGTGGCAGAATCGCGTAACGCTCACGGCTGACCTGTATCGCAAGCGCACCGACGGCCTGCTGCAGAACGTCACCCAGGCCCCCAACACCGGCTACTCGAGCGCCTGGGTCAATTCCGGCCGGGTGACGAATCTGGGGCTCGAGCTCGCGGCCGACGTCCGCATCCTCAGCGGCGCCGCGGGCGGCCCCGCGTGGACCATTTCGGCCAACATCGCCGGCAACCGGAACCGCATCGTGAGCCTCGGCGCCACCGAGCAGCAGTTCTCCGATCGGCTGGGGGCGGGCGGGGGGCTCGAGGTGAACCCCTTCATCGAGAAACCCGGCCTGCCGATCGGCACCATCTGGGGCTACCAGACCGACGGGATCTTCAAGGACACGGCCGCGGTCAACGCCTACAAGAGCGTGCAGGCCGACGCCCGGGTGGGCGATTATCGCTACAAGGATCTGAACGGCGACGGCCACCTGACCGACGCCGACCGGACCATCATCGGCAACGTGAACCCCGACTACGTCTTCGGCATCACCAACCGCATCACGTTCGGTCGCTTCGATTTCAGCGCCCTGATCCAGGGGGTGCACGGCAACAACATCCTCAACGCCAACCGGCTCCAGTTCCTGCAGCTCAACGGGTTCGGCGGCAATATTCCGCTCGACTACTACCGGAACGCCTTCGATCCGGTGACGAACCCCAACGGCAAGTACCCCATGGTCACCACGAACCGTGTGGGCGTGGGGCGCTTCTCCGATGCCTTCGTGGAGGACGGGAGCTACATCCGGCTCAAGAACGTGCAGCTTGGCTACGAGCTGCCGCCCAGGGTCGTTCCCGGGGCGCAGTCCGCCCGGGTTTATGTCAGCGCGATCAACCTGCTCACGAGCACCGACTATACGGGCTACGACCCCGAGGTCAGCGCCTTCAGCACCACCGCCATGCGGGGCGTGGACCTGGGAAGCTACCCGCAGTCGCGCCTCGTCACCTTCGGCATGACGCTGACTTTCTGAAAGGAGGCGCGCCATGAATCGAGCTCGTCGCGGCTGGTTCACACTGCTGGCGTCGGCGTGCCTCTGGACGGGCGCCACGGCGTGTCACGATCTGTTCAATCTCGACGAGCATCCGCAGACCTTCGTCGACCCCGCGAGCTACTTCAAGACCGGCGACCAGGCCATCGCGGCGGTGAACGGCATCTACGCGCCGCTGATGACCTGGGACGACTGGATCGATCCGGCCTGGCAGGAGCTGACCTGCGAAGGTCCGGACATCTTCTGTCCCGACTGGTGGGCGTTCGGCCGGCTGGGCGCAAAGACCGGCACGTGGTTCGCCGGCCGCACCTGGACCGCGAACTACCAGGTCATCCGCCGCGCGAACGACGTGCTGGGTCAGCTGGACCGGGTGAGCCTCGACTCTGCGCTCGAGCAGCGCCTGCGGGGCGAAGCGCATTTTCTCCGCGGGTACGCCTATTTCGAGCTGGTGCGGCGCTACGGCGCGGTCCCGCTGCGGCTCACGCCGTACGTGCCGGACGGCACCTACGGCGACGCGCCACGCGTCCCGATCGAGCAGGTGTACCCGGTGATCGTGAACGACCTGAAGGCCGCGACGCAGGAGCTGCCGCCCGATTTCGCGTCGCACACGTACTCGAGCTCGGACCGCGGCCGCCCGACGGCGTTCACGGCCTGGGGTCTCCTGTCCAAAGTGTACCTCACGATGGCCGGGGCCGAGCTCGCGGGAACGTCGCTGGCCACCGCCAAGCAGCAGTACGACGATTCCGCGCGCGTGGCCGCGCAACACGTGATGCAGAGCGGGTGGGTGACCCTCGAGCCGAGCTATATGCGGCTGTTCGACGGGCAGCAGCAGATCAACAGCAACGAGATCCTGTTCCAGATCGGGGCGACGCACCAGGAGAACACCGGCCCCGAAATCGCGACGTTCTTCAACCCGCACGACTATTCGACCGCGGGCGGAGGTGGCGGCGGCTTCCTGAGCATGCGACAGGTCTTCTATGCGACCTTCGACACGCTGGATCGGCGGATCGCCCCCGGCTACGCGATCTTTGCCGGGTGGAAGGAATCGTCGTCGTCCGCCGACGCGGGGACGCCCGCGTGGTACCAGGGCGCCGTGCCGGACAGCATCAAGACTGCGGTCGCGGCCGACAGCCAAATCGGGTGGACCTGGACCGAGTTGTGTGAGACCGTCGGGGCGAACGCCTACTTCAACCGCACCACGCGCGCGGTCGTGCAGATCTCACCACGCATCTACACGATGAAGTACATCGACCGCACGGCCCTCACCAAGAGCCAGAACGAGACGAACCCGATCATCCTGCGCTACGCGGACGTGCTGCTGGTGTTCGCGGAAGCCGAGAACGAGGTGAGCGGGCCCACGGCGGCCGCGTATGCGGCGATCAATCAGGTTCGCGCCCGGTCCAACGTGCCCAACCTGACCCTCGGGCTGACTCAGGCGCAATTCCGCGACTCGGTGTGGCTGGAGCGCCGGCACGAGCTGTATGGGGAGTTTCAGGAGTGGTTCGACCTGAAGCGCGAGGGCCGCTGGCTCGACATCATGAACGACCGCGTCCCCGCCTATCCCGGAGGCACCGCGCCCAACGCGTCGGTGTGCCGGCCGCGTCAGGCGTACCAGATGCTCCTGCCGATCCCCGATGCGGAGATCGGCGCGAACCGGCTCATGACCCAGAATCCCGGCTACTGAGCCGGATCCGGTTGTCGATGCCGACCGACCGTCCAGCGCTCCGCGCCCTCCTGGTTGCGGTCGCGGTCGCCGCCTGTCATGGCAACTCGGCCGGCATCCAGGTCCCTCCCGCTCCCACGCCCGCGCCTGCCGTGCACGTCCAGGGGAACGGGCTCGTCGACACGGCCGGCCGACCGGTGCGGCTGCGCGGCGTGAACCGCTCCGGCGCCGAATACGCCTGCGCGCAAGGGTGGGGCATCTTCGATGGCCCTTCCGATTCGGTCTCCGTGAGCGCGATCGCGTCCTGGCGGGCGAACGTGGTGCGCCTGCCGCTCAACGAGACCTGCTGGCTCGGGATCAACGGCGTGACGCCCTCGTACGCGGGAGCGAACTACCAGCAGGCGATCGCGGACTATGTCGGGCGGCTCAACCGCGCCGGTCTGGTGGTGATCCTCGATCTGCACTGGGCTGCGGCCGATACGGCCAAGGCGCTCGCGCAGGCCCCGATGCCGAATCGCGACCACACGCCGGAATTCTGGCGCCAGGTGGCCGCCGCCTACGGGCACAACAACGCGGTGATCTTCGATCTGTTCAACGAGCCGTTCCCGGACAGCAATGCCGATACGCCGGAGGCGTGGCGCTGCTGGCGCGACGGCGGCACGTGCCGGGGGATGAGCTTCCAAGCCGCGGGGATGCAGGAGCTGGTAACCGCGGTGCGCGGCACCGGTGCCACCAACGTGATCATGCTCGGCGGGGTGCAGTACGCCGCCACCCTGTCGCAGTGGCTCGCCAACCAGCCGACCGATCCTTTGAACAACCTCGCCGCGTCCTGGCACGTCTACAACTTCAGCTGGTGCCATGTGAAGAGCTGCTGGGACGGCCAGGCCGCCCCCGTCTCCCAGCGCGTACCGCTGGTGCTCGGCGAGCTGGGGCAGAACGACCGCGGCCGCACCTTTGTGGATTCGCTCATGGACTGGATGGACGCGCGCGGCGGCAGCTACCTCGCGTGGACCTGGGATGTGTGGAAGTCGGTCTGGGACCTGATCCAGAGTTACGACGGAACACCCACGGCCTATGGGGCGGTGTTCAAGGCGCGCTTTGCCTCGTAGCGCCGCGGCCGCGCTGCTCGCCGCGCTGCTGCTCGCCTGCGGCCCCGGCGGGCGGCCGGAGCCGCAGGGGCCTGCGCTGGTCGATCCCCACGCGACGCCCGAGACCCGCGCCCTGTTCGTGAACCTGCGGCGCCTGGCGGGGAAGGCGCTGCTGTTCGGGCATCAGGACGACCTGGCCTACGGCGTGCAGTGGTTCAACGAGCCGGGACGATCCGATGTGAAGGAGACGGCGGGATCATACCCGGCGGTGTACGGCTGGGACGTCGGGGGTCTGGAGCAGGACCGGGGCGCGAACCTAGACGCCGTCGCCTTCGAGCGCCAGCGCGGCTGGATCGCCGAGGGGTATCGCCGCGGCGGCGTCATCACCCTCAGCTGGCACATGCGCAATCCGGTCACGGACGGCACCGCGTGGGATACGACTCAGGCGGTGGCGGCGATCCTCCCCGGCGGGGCGCAGCACGAGCGTTATCGACAGTGGCTCGACCGCTTTGCCGATTACGTGAACGGTTTGCGCGCGCCGGTCGCCGTGCCCGTGATCTTCCGGCCGTTCCACGAGACGAGCGGCGGCTGGTTCTGGTGGGGTGCCCGGCACGCGACGCCGGACGAGTACCGGCAACTGTGGCGCTTCACGGTCGAGTATCTGCGCGACCGGAGGGGCGTGCACAACCTGTTGTGGGCCTATTCGACCGACGTGTTCGACTCGAAGCAGGGTTACCTGGAACGCTATCCGGGCGACGCGTACGTGGACGTGCTCGGCTTCGACGACTACCAGAGCGTGCGCACGCCGGCCACGCGCGCCGTCTTCTCACGGCGTCTCAGAAACGTCGTCGAGCTGGCGGAGGCGCGGGGCAAGATTGCGGCGCTCACGGAGACCGGCGTCGAGGCGGTCCCGGACTCGCTGTGGTGGACCGGGACGCTGCTCGCCGGCATCAAGAGCGACTCCGTCGCGCGCCGCATCGCCTGGGTGCTGGTGTGGCGCAATGCGACCTTCGAGCGGGAGCACCGGCACCATTTCTTCGCTCCGTATGCGGGACAGGCCAGCGCCGCCGACTTCGTTCGCTTCACCGAGGACCCGCTCGTGCTCCTCGAGAACGAGCTGCCCGACATGTATCGTCTCGAGCGTCCCTGAGAGGCATCCGATGCGCTTCGAAAAGCAGGTCCTTCGCGCCTGCGGCGCTCAGGATGACAGGCTCGCTCGCGTCGCGAAGTAGAAAAAGGACGAATCGAGAAGTGACCCTGGGAGGTTCACATGACCGCGAATAGTGACGACCTTGACCGGCGGGACGCGCTGAAGCTGATCGCCGGCGGGCTCGGCCTCGCCGCGGTGTTGGTCGCATGCGCGGCACGCGGTGCCGCCGCGCGAGCGATTCCCCAAGATCCTCCAGCTCGGGACCTCCAGGCCGTCCCGAGCGAGTTGTATCTCGCCGATTCGAGCCTCCACATCATCAACGTGTACAAGATCGAGGCCGCGGTCCTGCGCGACTCGCAAGGCCGGTCGCAGGCGGAGATCCTCGACCGGCTGGCGCGCGAAGTCTACGCACCCTACTCGACTTTCTGGCGAGGGTACCTCGGAGACGAGGCGACGTTCCGGAAGTGGGCGGAGTCGTCGCTGCTCGCACGCAGCCATCCCATCCATACGCGCGTCGCCGCTCTGGTGCGCTTGAACCTGGATAGCCTCTTCACCGCGGGCGCGGCCTGGGTGTCGCACAACACGGGCCACCGGCCGCACGGAACGTGGTACATCGTGTTCGGGCCCGGCTGGACGGACATGGGGGGTTTTGCCGACGGCACCATGCTGGCGGACTTCACCAAAATGGAGCCCGAGCGGGACGCGCTGGAGTTCAAGTTTCCGCACGAATTCACGCACATGGCGGGTGCCAGCGCCGCCGCACGCCGGGACGCGGACAGCGGTACAGTCCTCGCGGGGATCATCAGCGAGGGTGTGGCGTCGTACGCGACGTACGTGTACGCGGCGGGGCGGCTCGCGCGAGCGCAGAGCATCGGGTACACGGAGCCCGAATGGACGTGGGCGCTCGCCCACGAGCGCGACCTGATCGCGGCGGCCAAGCCGTACCTCGGGTCGCGCGTCAAGGCCGATGACGATCGCTTGCGCGCCCGCAACCAGCGCCTGCTCGTGGGCGGCCCGACCGCCGTCGCTTACTTTCTCGGCTTCCGTATCATCGAGGCATACGCCGCTCACCATGGCGCCGCTTCGTGGATCGACGCGATGGACCTGCCCGCTCGCGAGGTGCTGGCGCGCAGTGGTTACCAGTTCTGACGGATTCAGCGGACCCTGGCAGGGGGAGGTTCACATGACCGCGAATAGTGACGACCTGGACCGGCGCGACGCGCTGAAGCTGATCGCCGGCGGGCTTGGCCTCGCCGCCTTGGGCGGGACCGCATCCTGCGCTCCGACAGTGCGCGCTGCGTCCGCCCAGCCCCGGCTCCAGGCCGGACCTGCACCCGAGCGCTTCTTCGCCGCCCCGCCGATCGACCCGGTGCGGATCGGATTCGTCGGCGTGGGCGGACAGGGGAGCGCCCATGTGCGCAACCTGCTCCGCGTCGAGGGGTGCGTGATCAAGGCCGTGGACGACATCGTGCCGGAGAAGGTGACCCGCATACAGGACCTGGTCGAGCAGGCCGGCTTCCCACGCCCGGCGGGCTATTCCCGCGGCCCCACGGACTTCGTGCGCATGTGCGAAGAGCAGGACCTGGACCTGGTCTACAACGCCACGCCGTGGGAGTGGCACGTCCCGATCTGCCTCGCGGCCATGCGCAACGGCAAACACGCCGCTACCGAGGTGCCTGCGGTCTACACGATCGACGACTGCTGGGCGCTGGTCGAGCACGCGGAGAAGTACGGCAAGCACTGCATCATGATGGAGAACTGCACCTACGGGCGCATGGAGATGATGGTGTTCAACATGGTGCGCCAGGGCGTGTTCGGAGAGATCCTGCACGGCGAGGGCGGGTACCTCCATGACCTGCGGTCGGTGAAATTCAGTCCCGAAGGCGAGGGCCTGTGGCGCCGTGCCCATTCGATGCAACGCAATGGCAACCTCTACCCCACGCACGGTCTCGGCCCCGTGGCCAATTGCCTTGATATCAACCGTGGCGACCGGTTTGCGTCGCTGGTCTCGATGAGCAGCCCCTCCCGAGGACTGCAGCTCTACGCCCGTGAGCACTTTCCGGAGGGCTCACCCCAGCGCCAGGAGCGCTACGTTTTGGGCGACGTGAACGTGAGCCTGATCAGGACGGCGAACGGGCGAACGATCTGCGTGAGCCACGACACGAACCTCCCGCGCCCCTACAGCAGAGTCCACGTGGTCCAGGGCACCCGCGGGCTGTTCCAGGGCTACCCGGACCGCGTCTACATCGAAGGGCGGAGCAAACCGGACGAGTGGGACCAGGCGGACGCGTACGTGGCCGAGTTCGATCACCCCCTGTGGAAGCAGATGGACGAGAAAAGCCGGGGCGCCGGCCATGGCGGCATGGACTACCTCGAGGACTACCGGCTCATCAAGTGCCTGCGCGAAGGGGTTCCTACCGACATGAATGTCTACGACGCCGTGAGCCTCAGCGTCGTCACGCCGCTCTCCGAATGGTCGGTGGCGAACGACAGCCGGCCCGTCGAGTTCCCGGACTTCACCCGCGGCCGCTGGAAGGCGTGGCCGCGGTTGGGTATCGTCACGGCGTGACCGACACGGCACCACGCGCGCTGGTAACTGGTGGAGCGGGGTTCATCGGCTCCCATCTCGTCGATCGCCTGCTGGCGGACGGTCACAGCGTGTGCGTTGTGGACGACTTGTCCACGGGATCGGCCGCCAACGTCCCGTCCGATGCTCGGTTCCAGCGAGTCGACATCTGCGATCTGGCCTCGCTGCGCGAAGTGTTCGCCGCCTTCAGGCCGGAGGTCGTGTTCCACGCGGCGGCGCAGACGGACGTGCGCCGGTCGACCCGAGAGCCGGACTTCGACGCGCGGGTGAACGTGCTGGGCGGGCTGAACGTGCTACGCGCGGCCGTCGCCGTCGCCGCGCGACGCATCGTCTACGCGTCGTCGGCCGCGGTGTACGGCGACCCGCGGCGCCAGCCCGTGTCCGAGGCCGACCCGCCGCACCCGATTTCCGAATATGGCGCGAGCAAGCTCGCGTTCGAGCATTATCTCAGCGCCTACGCGGCGCGCGGGCTGATCGAGTACAGGGTGCTGCGCTATGCGAACGTGTACGGTCCAGGGCAGCGGGCCGATGGGGAGGCCGGAGTGGTGGCGATCTTCGCGCGGCAGATGCTCGCCGGCGAGCCGGTGACGATCTTCGGCGACGGCACGAAGACGCGCGACTATGTGTACGTGGGCGACGTGGTGGAGGCGACCATTCGGGCGGCAGCCGGACCCCCGGGGAGGGGGGTCGTCGCCAACATCGGGTGGGGACGGGAGATCTCGGACCTGGAGCTGTTTCGCGAGGTGGCGGCCGCCACGGGATACACGAAGGGGCCGACCCACGCCGCAGACCGGCGGGGTGACATCGCGCGGATCAGTCTCGACGCCGCCGTGGCGCGGCGCATTTGGGACTGGCGTCCGTCCGTGCCGCTGCGGGACGGCGTGC
>Ga0209805_1000021_pt1 | contig 80930 bp, 64 predicted proteins | sample GraSoiAngelo_148_FD_185905 | JGI IMG/M metagenome (GOLD analysis project Ga0209805, IMG submission 185905) | Grasslands soil microbial communities from the Angelo Coastal Reserve, California, USA - 14_1009_09_20cm (SPAdes) (version 2) | ecosystem: Environmental > Terrestrial > Soil > Grasslands ...
ACATCGGCGTCGGCTCGCCGGTGGATCAGTACATGTGGGTCGACAACCTCATCATCGCCACGAGGCATCCGTAAGGGACGAGGTAAGCTGAAACGAATCAGCGAGGGGAGGTCGGCCCACAGGTCGATCTCCCCTTGTTCGATCTGTTACATCCGTTACATCAATTACATCAAATATCCCGGGACCCATCGCCGGGACCCATCGCCGGGACCCCGCCCGGGAGCGCCGGGGTAGCACGGGCTCGTATGGTGAAGCACCGGGAACTCGGCAGCCGGGCTGGTGTGACGTCGGTCACAAGGCAAGAGGTCGCCGCCGTTGCTCGGTCGGCCGCGAGTTGGACGCTCCCTCTTGCGCAGCTCGCGTACCAGTCGCTAGCATGGCGTCGCTGCCGGTGTGATTTCATACTCGTAGCGCGCACGCCGGGAGTTCGCGCGCACGGGTTGCAAGTAAATCGACCGTGTTCGCAGGCAAGCCCCCGTAGGGCGGCGACGCCGGATCACGGAGTTGAGGCGGGTTCGAGCAGCGGCGGTTCCGTTTGGTTCGGACCTCGCCGGAGGGCTTGCCGATGTCGTTCGCTCAGAGAGTTGGGCCTCGTGCCTCGCGTTTGAGAGACGTGACTGCGTGGCTCTTGGTGTCGACGCTGGTCGCGTGCCTGGCTGTCGAGTCGGTCGCGCCCAATCAACCGCCTCCGCCACCACCGCCGCCGCCGCCACCACCTCCGCCGCCCGGGCTGCTGCTCGAAGAGAGCTTCGCGGACGTTGCCTTTGCCGCCCGTGGCTGGTACGACAACGCGACGATGGCGGTCACCCACGCCCAACACGTGGCTGGCGCCACCGGCGCGCTCGAGATCCATTTCACGCCCGGCGCGATGCAACCGACATGGGGCGCCGCCGCGCGGCACGCCTTCCAGCCTACACCGACGCTGTATGTCAGCTACTGGGTCAAGTACGGCGACAACTGGGTCGGCTCAGGGACGCGTGACCATCCGCACGAGTTTTACGTGCTCAGCAATCAGGACGGGCAATACGCGCCGTTGGCCAACGATTGGCTAACCGCCTACATCGAGGCCAACTTCGTGAACGGCGCCGGGACGCCGCGCGTGTCGCTGCAGGACAACCGAGCGATCAACGCGAGCTACGGCACCTTGCCGATGAACTTGGTGGGCGTCACCGAGAATCGCTCCGTGAGCGGTTGCAACGGCGTCGTCGAGCTGAACATCTTCTCGGAGTGCTACGCAAGCGGGACCTATAACGACAAGCAGTTCAACCGGGGGAAGACCGTCACGTTTCAGGCGGCGCCGGGCGCCGCGGGCTACAAGGGCGACTGGAACCACGTCGAGGTGTACTTGCAGATCAACAGCATCGCGGGCGGCAGGGGAGTACCGGACGGTGTGGTACAGTACTGGTTCAATGGCCGCCTGATCATCGACCGCCACGACGTGCTCTTCCGGGCGGGTGCCCGGACCGACCTCAAGTTCGCCCAGTTCGTCATCGGGCCCTACATCGGTGGTAACGGATCGCCGGTCGATCAAACCATGTGGGTCGACAATCTGACGCTCGCCACCGGGCGGCCGTAACCCCCGGCGTCCGGGCGGCCGCGAACGCCGCTCGGCCGCAACACGTGCCGGTGGCAGTGGGCGCGACGCCGCACCGGTGCCGTGACACCAACCGGTTGCATGGCCGCTGGTTACGTCGATCTCGCGCGGCTCCGTCCCGGCGGCGCGCCGGTGCTAGTCCGAGTCTTGCGCACTCCTCTCGTTCTCGATGAGCACGCCTACAGGGCCACTCCGGTGACCATCCTCTACATCTACCAGGGCGAATGGCCGCGTGGCGCGACGCGCGTGGCCAAGCAGGTGCGTAGCCTGGCGCGCGCCGGACACGACGTGCATCTCCTGGCTCGCAACTACGAGGGCGCTCCCCGCCTCGAGCCATGGGAGCAGGTAACGGTCCACCGGCTCCCGTGGGTGCGCGTTCGCTGGTTGAACCGCGTCCTCAATTTCCCGGTCTTCGTAAATCCGCTGTGGGCGTGGGCGATGTGGCGCCTCGCCCGGAGCACCGGTGCGGGCCGCATCGTGGTCGCGGACTTGCCGCTGGCCCCGTCTGCGATTTGGCTCGGTCGGCTCCTCGGAATTCGCGTGCACTACGACATGGCCGAGGTCTACCCCGAGTTCCTCAAGTCGCTGCACGCGGTCTCGGTGCGACCACTGTCGGACCGGGTGATTCGCAGTCCCGGCGCCGCCGCGCTGGTGGAGCGCTGCGTCCTGCGAACGGCGAGCTCGATTTCGGTGGTGTGCGAGGAATCGCGGTTGCGGTGCGTGCGCCGGGGGGCCCGCGCGGACCGGGTCGTGCTGGTGGGGAATACACCGGACAACGTCGCCGAGCTCACCACGGCGCAGCCATTTCCGCCCGAGCTCCGCTCTTGGGCCCGGCGGCCACGAGCCCTGTTCGTCGGCACCCTGCTCGCCGACCGGGGAGTCAAGGAGACAGTCGAGGCACTCGAGTTGGTGAGACGCGCCGTCCCGGACGCGTGTCTCGTGGTCGTCGGCGATGGGCCCGATCGCCCCCGCATCGCGCAAACCGTCGAACGCCTCGGCCTGGGTGATCACGTCGCGCTGCTCGGCTGGCAGCGCCACGAGAGGCTCACCGAGTTCTACCAGCATTGCCAGGTGGGTCTGCTGCCGTTCCTGGACACGCCTCACGTTCGCGTGACCCTGGCCAATAAGCTGTTCGATTACATGGGGGCGGGGCTGGCCGTGCTCGCTGCCGACCTGCCGCCCATGCGTCGCGTGTTGGAGGAGGTCGGGGCGGGGGTCCTGTACACCGTGGGCAGCCCCCGGGCGTTGGCCGAACAGCTCGTGACCCTCCTGAAGGATCCTGACCGTTGCCACACGCTCGGCGCACGCGGCCGGGAGGCTGTAGTGGCAAAATACCATTGGGGTCGGGATGAGGCCACGTTGCTGGGTGTCGTCGATGCCGTCGAAGAACCCACGCGACGACACACGCCGAATGTTGCTTCGCCGCAGCGCGTGGCGGAGCGGACGCTCCTGAAATAGGGGACGCTCCTGAAATAACCGAGTAGGGACCACACACGGCGTCCGCGAGGCGCTCCGGCACGGGCATTGCGCAGGCCTGCCATGTGAGCTCGCGCCATCTTGCAGCCGCGCCGGTCGCCGGACAAGCCCGCCGCACCTCGGATCTGCTCGTGCTTGACCGCGTGAGCATCCGCGCCTGGGAGCGGATTCTGTTCGTCGAATGCGGGGACGGATGGATCGCGGAGGAGGCGTGGCGGCGGGCCGTGCGCGCCTATGTGTGCGGACTGGACACGTCGGTCGCCCACGTCGAGCTCGCGAAGCGGCTTCGAGAAGTTCCCGGGAAACTCGAGTTCAAGCTGTGGGATGGACGGCGGCTCCCGCTTCCGGATGGGACATTCAACCGCGTCGTGGCGACCTTGGGCACGGTGCCCCGGCACGATCGGGCCGCGCTGTTGCGGGACCTGGGGCGCGTGCTGCGGCCCGAAGGCGACGCCTACCTGCTACAGTCGACAACCGGGGAGGGATGGCTGCAGCACGCGCTTGCCGAGGCTGGATGGACAGACCCGCGCGAGCTCGCCCGGACCGATGACCAAGCCGCCGTGCTCCTTCACGTCCGCCCGGCGCCGCCGACACCGGTCGTCTAGCGATCACCTGATGGCCTTGCGAGCGCTGCTTCCGGTCCTCGCGGTCGCCGGTCTGGCGGCACGACCGCCTCGTACCGCGGCGCAGGCCGCGCCGTCCGCGAAAGAGTGCGCCACTCCGCACCGGGAGTGGATCTGGTGCGACGACTTCGAAGAGGATCGGTTACCACAGTACTTCGAGTACGACGATGCCTCGGGCGGCTTCGTGCGGGCCGCGGGGGTCGGTGTGCAGGGGTCGTTCGGCATGCGGGCGCGGTTCACCCGGGGGCAAACGTCCGCAGGCGCCTTGCACCTCGCGGTCGGGAAGGTCCCAGACAAGTACTTCCGCCCGGTGGACGCGGGAACAACGCGATACCGGGACCTCTACTGGCGTCTGTACGTGCGGTATCAGCCCGGGTGGGTCGGTGGCGTCGGCGCGAAGCTCACCCGGGCCATGAGCTTCACGAGCTCCGGTTGGGCGGAGGCGATGGTGGCGCACCTGTGGGGGGGTGATCCGCCCGACACGAACTACCTGCAGCTCGACCCGGTCTCGGGCACCGACCCGTTGGGCAATGTCCAGCCCACCAAGTACAACGACTTCGCGCGGTTTCACTGGCTGGGGAAGAAGCGTGGCGCCACGCCGCTTGCCGACCCGTCCCGCGTCGGCCGGTGGTCGTGCGTCGAAGCGCACGCGCGCCTCAACGACCCGGACCAAGCCAACGGTGTGTTCGAGTTCTGGGTAAACGGTGACCTGGCGGCGCGAGAGGAGGGCTTGAACTTTGTGGGCGCGTTCACCACGTATGGGATTAACGCCGTCTTTTTCGAGAACTACTGGAACGAGGGGGCGCCTGCGACCCAGGAGCGCTACCTGGACAATATCGTGCTGAGCACCCAACGGATCGGATGTTGAGGCCGGTCCCTACACGATGGACCGTTGCCTCGACGCAACACCACCGGTGGCGACCGATGTAATTACCTTCTGGTGAGCCGACGCCAGCCCAAATCTTGCTCGCTTGGGCGTGACATGCAACTCCCGAGCTCCATGACCGTTCCCGGCAGCATCGCATACCCCAGCCCGCCGCGGCCCGTCGCAGCGCCTCGCTTGCCGTGGGACTCGCTGCAGCTGACCCTTTTCTTGCTGGTCTCGCTGCAGGTGTGGCGTGTCCACGAGCTGTTTCCGACCCTAGCGGTGCACGGGCTGCCGATCCTGACGACGGTGGTGGCGATCGGCCTGTTCCTGCTTGGCCGTGATCCTCGACGTCGCATCGGGAGCGTCAACGCGCCCGTCGTGTGGGCCGCGCTCGGGATAGTCGCGCTCGTCGCACTCTCGGTGCCGGGAAGCCTCTACCCCGGGCACAGCCTCAATTTCCTGCTCAAGGACTACCTTCGCACGGTGCTCTTGATGGTGCTCGTGGCCGCGAGCGTGCGGGGGCTCGCGGATCTGCGGCGGCTTGCGTGGCTCCAGCTCGCCGGCGTGACGCTGTTTTCCGCGGTGATTGTCGCCCGGGCACAGATGGGAGAGGACGGGCGGCTGCGGGAAGTCGCCTACTACGACGTGAATGATCTCGCCATGTTGATCGTATGCACGCTGCCGCTGGTCGTATACCTGTGGCGCAAGCCGGCGCAGCCGTGGTCCCGCATCCTGCTGGTGGCGGCTACTGTGTTCTTGATGGTCACGCTGGGAAAGACCCAATCACGTGGGGGGTTTCTGGGATTCCTGGCGGTCGTGGCCTATCTCCTCCTGCGGTTGCGCGGAGTCTCGAAAATCCAGCGGGTGACGACGGTCGCGTTCCTCGGCACCATGCTCGTGGCGGTGGCGAGCGACAAGTACTTTGAGCGAATCCAGACGATCCTGCATCCGTCGAAAGACTACAACTGGAGCGGGAAGTCGGAAACCGGACGGATGGAGATCTGGGCACGCGGCATCGGCTACATGGTCGATCACCCGTTCCTGGGCGTCGGCGCCGCCTCGTTCCCCATGGCGGAGGGTACCCTGGCCCCGGAGGCCATCGAGCAGAAGCGGTACGGGCGCGGCTTTCACTGGTCCGCCGCACACAACGCTCTCATTCAGATCGGGGCCGAGGTCGGCGTGGGGGGCCTGATTCTCTTCGTCGCGCTCTTCGCTGGGACCTTCCGCTTGCTGTCCAGACTGCGGCGCGTGCCCGCGACTGAGGTCGCCGTGCTGGCGCAAATCCTGACCGGCTGCCTGGTGGCGTTCGTCGTGACGGCCTCGTTCCTGTCCCAGGCGTACTCCGCCTACCTGTACACGCTCCTCGGGATGATCCTGGGGCTCGCGAAGATCGTGTCGTTCGCCCGGCCCCCGGTGCCCACGCAAGCGGCCGTCCCTCGTCCTCTGGGATGAGCGCGCGCGCCACGCTCAAAGCGTGCTTCGAGGCCGGACTGGTGCGGAGTGGCGTGCCCGCCCTGAACCGGGCGGCGCGGGCGCGACGGGCGCTGGTCCTCGCCTACCACAACGTCGTGCCCGACTCCTCCCCGGGGTTCGGCGACCGCTCGCTCCACCTCCCGCGCGGGCTGTTCATGCGCCAGCTCGAGAGCCTGCTCGCCACCCACACGGTCGTCCCGCTGGAACAGGTGCTCGACGCGCCTGTAGCCGGGCGTCGTCCCCGGGCGGCGATCACCTTCGACGACGGCTATCGGGGGGCGGTCTTGCTCGGCGTGGCGGAGCTCGCGAAGCGGGGCGTTCCCGCGACCCTGTTCGTTGTTCCCAGTTTCGTGGGGAAGGGCCCGTTCTGGTGGGATGCCCTGGCGGCGGAGCGCGGGCTGGATCCCGCGCTGCGGGCCCGCGCCCTGGACGAGCTGCGGGGCAAAGATCAGGAGGTCCGCGCCTGGGCCGCGCGCGAGCGGATCCCGACGGCGACGGTTCCGGAATGGGCGCTCGTCGCGTCGGAAGCGGAGCTGCGGAGCGCCACTCGGCATCCCGGCATCACGCTTGGATCGCACACCTGGACGCACCCGAACCTGGTGCGGCTGGGGGGAGGCGACGAGCTGCGAGAAGAGTTGCGGCGGCCGCTCGGGTGGCTGCGGGAGCGCTTCACGAGCGTGATCCCGTGGCTGAGTTATCCGTACGGCCTGGCGACGCCGGCCGTGGAGGCCGCTGCGCGCGAGGTGGGCTACACCGCGGCGCTCGCCCTGGGTGGTGGGTGGTTCCCGTCCACCCGCGTGAACCGCTGGGCGGTGCCGCGGGAAAACATTCCCTCGGGCTTGTCGGAAAACGGGTTCGTCATTCGATCCTCGGGCCTGTGACGCGACGCCTCAGAATTCTTCATGTGGTGCACAAGCTCGACTATGGCGGCCTGGAACGCCTGGTAGGCGCCCTCGTCGAGCGTCTTCCTCCCGATCGGTTCGAGAATCACATCCTGACACTGAGTGACTTCGGCCGCTTCGCTGAAGGTCTCGCCGGGCACGCGCAGCTCCACCAGGAGCGGTCGCTGCGGCGCTGGTCCATGATCTGGCCGCTCGGCTTGACCCGCACGATTCGCGCGCTCGCCCCCGACGTCGTGCATACGCACAGCGGCGTGTGGTACAAGACGTCGCTGGCGGCGCGGCGCGCCGGCGTGCCCCGCCTGGTGCACACCGACCACGGCCGCCCCTACCCGGACTCGTTCAAGGGCCGGCTGCTCGACGGGCTCGCCGCCCGGCGCACGGACGTGGTCGTGGCCGTCTCGGACGCCCTGCGCCGCCAGATGGCGGCGACGCTGGTACCGCGCCCGGCGGAGATCCGCGTCGTGATCAACGGGATCGACACCCGCCGGTTCCGGCCGCGGTCCGTCAACGGGTCGGTGCGCGGCGAGCTGGGGCTGCCTGCCGGGGCACCGGTCATCGGCAGCATCGGCCGGCTCGACCCGATCAAGGCCTACGACGTGATGCTGCAGGCCTTCGCGCGGCTGCGCGCCGGTTGGAGCGATGCCCATGGCGCGCCGCCCAGCCTCGTGCTGGTGGGCGACGGTCCCGAGCGCGCCCGCCTGGCGGCGCTGATCGACCGGTTGGGGCTGCGCGACGCGGCCCGGCTGGCCGGGTGGCGCAAAGACGTAGAAAACGTCTACCCCGCATTCGACGTCTTCACGCTGTCGTCGTGGAGCGAAGGAACCTCGCTCGGTCTGCTCGAGGCCATGAGCAGCGGCGTCTGTCCGGTGGTGACCGATGTCGGCGGGTCCGGCGCGGCAGTGGGGGAGGCCCTGCGGCACCGCCTCGTGCCGCCGGGGAATCCCACGGCGCTGGCCGCCGCCTGGCGCGACGCGCTGGGCGACTCCGCGCGCCGGGCCCGCGATGCGGCGGCCGGGCGCCGGCGCGTGGAGCAGGCGTTCGGGGTCGACGCGATGGTGCGGGAGTACGAGCGGATTTACAGCGGCGGTGAGTGAGGCAATGGGGTCAGCGACCCACCATCACCCCGCTTTCCAGGTAGACGCGGTGCCAGACCGAAAAGCACAGTAACGCCCACAGGATCCCTTCCCGGTTGTGCCGGCGCGTGAAGTGGTCGTCGAGCAGTCCGCGCACCACGGTGGGATCGAAATACCCGAGCCGCCGCAGCCGCTCCGGCGCGAGCTCGTCCTCGATCACGTCGCGCAGCTCGTGTCGCAGCCACTCGGCGGTCGGGCCCACGAATCCGCGTTTCGGCGCCCGCAGGTGCTCGTCGGGAAGGCGGCCTCGCAGGGCGCGCTTGAGCAGGCGCTTGTTCCTCCACCATCCGATCTTGACGCGGTCCGAGAGCGGAAACACGCGCTCGACGAGCAAGTGGTCCACGAAGGGCACCCGGATCTCGAGCGAGTGCGCCATCGCCATGCGGTCGCTCAGCGCCAACACGTCGTCCGCGAGGAACGTCTTGTAGTCGAGATACAAACCCGCCGCGAGCCCCGCGGGGGCGCCGTGCCGCTGATACAGCTCGCGGAACCGGGCGCTCGCCCTGCCCGCGTTCACGCCCTCGTGCAGCCCGGCGACGTACAGCGCGTGCCGGTCCGCGTCGGCGAAGCGAGTGACGTATCCGAGGAACCGGTCGGGCGTCGAGCCGTTACCGGGCCGCAGGAAGCGTTTGAGCCGATCGACGGAGAGCGACGCGCCGGGGGGCTCGCGCAGCAGGTTCGCGAGTCCGCTCACCCCGCGCTGCACGGCGTGGGGCAGGCGCGCGTATCGCTCGCCGGCGAGCAGGCCGATGTGCCGCCGGTATCCCGCGAACAGTTCGTCGCCCCCGATCCCGGTGAGGGCAACCTTGTACGACGCGCCCACCGCCTGCGACAGCAACCAGGTCGGCACGGCGGACTGGTCGGCATGGGGCTCGTCGAGCGCGTGCGTGATCGGCTCGAGCAGGTCGCGCACGTCCGGGCGGATGTCCACCTCGGTCAGCTTGACGCCGTACCGGGCCGCCAATCGGCGCGCCAGGTCCGTTTCGTTCGCGCTCGCGGCCCCCGAGCCGAAGTACCGCGCCGTGAACGCGTGTGGCGCGTCGCTCGCCAGCGCCCAGCTGGCGACTACGGCCGAGGAATCGAGCCCACCGCTCAGGAACGCCGCCACCGGCACGTCGCTCACGAGGTGCGCCCGCACCGACTCGTCGAGCCACTCCCTGACGCGCTCGTCCGCGTCGCGCGGCGTCTCCGCACGCTCCCGGGGGAGGTCCCAGTACTGCTTGGTCGACACGCCGCGCCGGGCGTGCCACATCGCGGTGTGGCCCGGCTCGAGCTTCGTGACGCCCGCGAACGGCGTGGCGGGGGCGGGGATGTACCCCAGCTGGAAATACATGTCGAGGGCATCCCAGTCGAGCGTCCGGTCGGCGAGACCCGCCGCGTGGAGCGCCTTCAGCTCGGAAGCGAACGCGATGCCCCAAGGCGCGGTAGCAATGTACAATGGCTTGATCCCGAACCGGTCACGGGCGAGCAGCAGGGTCCGCGCTTTCGCGTCCCAAATGGCGAACGCGAACATCCCCCGCAGCCGGGTCACGCACTCGGGGCCCTCCTCCTCGTACAGGTGGAGGATGGTCTCCGTGTCCCCCTGGGTCGCGAACGTATGTCCGCGCGCGACCAGTCCGCGGCGCAACTCCGCGTAGTTGTAGATCTCCCCGTTGAAGACGATTACCGCCGACCGATCCTCGTTGAAGATCGGCTGGTGCCCGCCCGCGAGGTCGATGATGCTGAGGCGACGCATGCCCAGGCCGACGGGGCCGTCCACGTGGACGCCCTCGTCGTCGGGGCCCCGGTGCCGGATCGCGTCGCACATCTGCCGGATTACGGCAGGGGAGACAGGATGGACCGGGTCTGTATGGACGATGCCGACGATGCCGCACATGAGCGGCGGCGTCTGGAGCAAGAGGAGGGCCGCGCGGGCATGCCGGTCTGCCCGACGCGACTGTAGAGCACACCCACCCATACGTTGCGCACGCGCAGCACTCGCGCGCGCGCCTGCCTGCCCGGCGGCTCAGGCACGGAGCTTGTTCCACCGGGAGGGCGTGACAGAGTCGGACAGGCTCTCCGTGCTGCACCTCATCGCTCCCGGAGACGTGGGCGGCGCCGAGCGCGTCGTGCACGCTTTGGCGAGCGGTCAACGCCGCGCCGGGCACCGGGTAACGGTTGGCGCGGTGTTGTCCAACGGGGCCGACCATCGCTCCCACCCCTTCCTGGCGCCCCTGGAGCGAGCCGGCGTCGAAACGATCCTCCTGCGGGTACCGCCCCGCGCTTACCGCCGCGAGCGCAGCGCGTGCGTCGAGCTGTGCCGTCGGCTCCGGCCGGATGTCGTGCACACGCACGGCATCCGGGTGGACGTGGTGGACGCCGCCGTCGCCCGGCGGGCCGGCATGCCAACGGTGACGACGGTTCACGGCTTCACGGGCGGGGATTTCAAGATGTGGGTGTACGAGCGGTTGTGGCGACGTGCCTTGCGCGGTTTCGACGCCGTCGTCGCGGTGTCACGCCCGCTGGCCCGGGACCTTGAGCGGACGGGCGTGCCCCCGGGGCGCCTGCACGCCGTTCCCAACGCCTGGCCGGCGGACGACCTGCCGCCGTTTCCCCGGTACGAGGCACGCCAACAGCTCGCGGTCCCCGACGGGCGATTTCACGTCGGCTGGGTGGGACGGCTTACCCCGGAAAAGGGGGCGGATGTGCTGCTCGCGGCCCTGCCCCTGCTCGCGGACCTGCCGGTGGTCGTGTCGGTCGTGGGCGACGGGCGCGGGCGGCCACAGCTCCAGGCGGCGGCCGCGCGCCTGGGGCTGGGCGATCGGGTGCGCTGGCTGGGCAACGTCGCCGCGGCGGGGCGGCTGTTTACGGCATTCGACGTGTTCGCGCTCAGCTCCCGCACGGAGGGCACGCCGATCGTGCTGTTCGAGGCGATGGCGACGAGCACGCCGATCGTCGCCAGCGCCGTCGGAGGCGTCCCCGACGTGCTCGCGCCGCAAGAAGCGCTGCTGGTCGGACCCGACGATCCGGCCGCACTGGCGCAGGCCATTCGTGCGGTGCACGCGGATCCCGCGGCGGCGGCGGACCGGGCGCGCCGGGCGCAGCAGCGACTGGGGAGCGAATTCGCGCCCGGGCCCTGGCTCGAGCGCTACGAACGCATCTACCGGAGCGTGGGATGACCTCTGTCTGTGTCTGGCTGCTCGCCATCGCCTTGGCCTTTGGCGTCTATACCTACGTGGGCTATCCGCTGTTGCTGGGGCTGGCCGGACTGTTCCGGCGTGGTCGAGCCCCCGCCGCTTCCCCCGCCGAGTGGCCGCCAATCAGTATCGTGCTCCCCGTCTACAACGAAGCAGCCGTGCTTCGCCAGACGCTCGAGAATCTGCTCCGCCTCGACTATCCCGCGGACCGCCGCCAGATCCTCGTGGTGTCCGACGCCTCGACCGATGAGACCGACGCGATCGCGCGCGAGTACGCCAGCCGGGGCGTCGAGCTGCTGCGGCTGCCGACGCGCGGAGGGAAGACGGCTGCAGAGAACGCGGCCCTGCCGCTCCTGCGGGGTGACATCATCGTCACCACCGACGCGTCGGCTCGGCCGGAGCCGGGGGCTCTCAAGCCGCTGATCGCGAGCTTCTCCGATCCTACAGTCGGCGTCGCCTCCGGGCACTATGTCAGCGTGGCGCGAGCGGATGGACACGCCAACCACGGCGAGTCCTGGTACGTCGGCTACGACATGTGGGTGCGTCTCCTCGAGTCGCGCGTCGCGGGAATCCCGGGGGCGGCGGGGTGCTTCCACGCCGTGCGGGCACCGATCCACCTGCGTGTGTTGCCGGAGGAGATCAGTCGAGACTTCGCGGCGGCCCTGCTCGCCCGCGAGCAGGGATGGCGCACGGTCTCGGTTGAAAGCGCCGTCTGCACGGTCCCCCGGGTACCCTCGCTCCGGAAGGAATACCGCCGCAAAGTCCGCACGATCGTCCGCGGCTGGCACACGCTGCACTTCAAGCGGGCGCTCTTGAATCCCTTCCGTCACGGGTTCTTCGCGTGGATCCTCGCGAGCCACAAGATCTGCCGCTGGATGATTCCCCACATCGCCTTACCGGCGCTGGTCGCGCTGGTGTGCCTCACCCCCACGTTCTGGTGGGCGCGCGTCGGCGTGGCCCTCGCAGCCACGGCGGGGCTGTGCGCGGGGCTCGCATGGTGGTGGCCCGAGCAGCGGCGCCTCCCGAAGCTCGTGGCCCTGCCCGCGTATCTCGTGGTGGGGAACGTGGCCGCCCTGCACGCCTCCATCCGGGCCGTCCGGGGCGAGCGCACGCCTGTGTGGGAGCCAACCCGTCGCGCGGTGGAGCGGGCGGCCTAAACGCACCGTCAACAGTGGGACGCGGCCTCGACGGGCTCCGTCGCCGGCTGAAGCGAGGTCGCGGCTTCCGAGACCGTGACCAATCGCAGCGGAGTGAGGCGGGCGAGGCGTTCGACGTACGTCGCGATCGAGTGATACATCCGCTCCACACCGGCCCGGTCAGGGGCGAACGGGCTCAGGCCGGGACGGAGACTGGGACTGTGCAGGAACAGGTGCAGATGACGCACACCTGCGTCCATCAGGCGGCGTGACAGCGTCAGCATGTCCGGAACCGAGTCCGTCTCCGGGCTGAGGGCGATGCGCTTGACGATGCCGGCGCGCCATGCGATGCCGCGCAGGTGGAGCGCACGCAGCGCCGGGACCGACAACGCCCGGTACACTCCCGCCCACACCCGCGACGGCGGACGACTGTAGCCCACCGACATGGGAAGCTCGACCAGCGGCCCTGCGGGCTGCGGGATGCGCACGTCGGCGTCTCCGGCGAGGCGATAGGCGTGGAGCGGCGCCCCGACGAACGTCGGCCCGTCGTCGTACTCTTTCCAGCTCATGAAGGGTGTGACGCTCGAGTCGACGCGGTAGCCGCACCCGATCAGGGCGGTGACGGTCTCCGGGCCGAGCCCGTAGCGACCGGCGCGGAACGCCATCGGCCGTCCGCCACACGCCTCGCGCAGGGTCGCCGTGAGGCGTTCGATTTTCGCGCGCTGCAGCGCGGCCGGAAGGTTATTGAGCATTGTGTTGCGCGCGGCGAAGGGCTCGTCCAGCGGCGGCGTGTTCCAGGGATGCAGGTGGGCGCCCAGCTCCGCTCCACCGCCGTGCAACTCGCGCAGGATGGCCGCGGCCCAGTCGCGGATCGCGACCTGATAGGTCGTGAAGTAGGTCGCCCGCACACCGAGCCCTTGAAACAGCGCGTCGAGACGCGGCAGCTCGCGGATGTTCTCCACCGTCACTCCGTCGCGGCGCGGGCGCCAGTCGTCCTCCTCGGTATCGATCGAAACGATCAGGAGCGTCGGCTTGGTCACACGATGGGGTCCCTCACGCCCCCGCCCGCAGCCGGGCACGTACCCGGCCCGCCCAATCGAGGCCACGCAGCCAGCGACCGCGCCAGCCGGGCCGGAAGGCCACGAGCTCCTGCGTCACGGCCTCCGAGATCGTCCACTCCCGCTTGTACGCTTCGTTGCCGCGCAGGAAGTCGAACCGCCGGTAGCCGCGCTCGATGGCCCGGCGGATCATCTTTACCATGAGTGCGACCCCCACGCTCTTGTCCTCCCAGCGAGTATCGCGACCGCTTTGGTAGAAGTAGACCGTCTCGCGGTCGGCGAATCCGTACCACGCGGCCGCGGGCGCCCCGTCTAGGTCGAGCGTGGTCAACCACAGTTGTCCTCGGCGCGCGAGCTCCTCGGCGAATGCCCGGTGGAGCCGTTCCACCCGCGGATCGCTGAACGTACCCCCCCCACCGGTCGCCCAGCGCTGCTCGTGCAGCGCCACGAGATGGCGCCAGCCATCGACGAACCGGTCGGAGTCGTAATCGGTCAGGGCCACGACGTGGTCGCGCTCCAGATTGCGCTCCCGGCGGCGTAACACCTGGCGGCGGTTGGCGCTCAACGAGCTCAGGTATGCCTCCCAGGTACTCGGGAGCTCGAGGTAGGGACAACGGTATCCCGCGTTCCAGCGAATCGCGCAACCGGCGCGCGCCAGCGCGGCCGCGAGCCGAACCGCGTTGGGCGCACCCGGCGTGAGATTACTCAGGATCGCGATCTCCCAGGGCAGCGCCAACAACGCCGGAAGGGCGTCCTCGAGGTCCGCGCTCCGATCGGCAAGGACATCGAGATGGTCCGGACATCCGACGTCCCCGACGGCCCACCTGAGGCCGGCGACAGACTGGCGGCGGAACGTGACGGTCCCGACCGCGACGGGAAGCAGCGCTGCCGCGTCTCCGTTGGCGTCCCGGAGCACGACGCAGCAACTCGCCTCCAGCTCCTCGCGCGAGGCCGAGTCGGCCCACGCCCGATGCCACGCCCAGCCCGCGAATGGCGACGCGGCGCCTGAGCGTTCGCGCAGCTGCTCCCAGACCGCGGGGTCGCGCCCGAGCGCCTCGACGAGCGGGACGCGGGCCGCGATCCTCCCGGTGGTGTATCGAGGCTCGGCCACGGTGCCTGCCAGGCTGGAGCTCAGAGTCCGCACGGTAAGGGCCTTCTGCAGAGGTCGGGCCGCGGACGCGGCAGCGCGTCGCGAGGCGTGGCAGCTACAGCCAGGGTCGCGACGGACGGCGGCCGCGGTCGTCGACGCCTTGGGGCACACGCTGGGGAGCATTTGTCTGTGGCGTCGTCGCTACAGCGAGGTCGTCTGGAGAGGCCGGGCATGGGGCGTCCGGGCCCGTCCCCCGGCACGGGCCCACGGCACATGCGATGCAAAGGCCGCGGCCCGGAATCGCGCGACTTCTGGACGCCGGGGGGTCGAGGCGCGGCTGGCGTCCGCATCAGCGACGTGCCGGGTGCCGTCGCGGGGGAAGGGCACGTGCTCAAGAGCGTCGGGAGCAACTGGTGCGTCACGGTCGTGAACGTCGCGGCAGCCTACGTCCTCACGCCGTTCACGCTTCGTACGCTGGGCGACGCCGGGTACGGCACGTGGACGTTGATCACGTCGATCTCCGGCTACCTGGCTCTGCTCGTGCTCGGCGTGCCGATGGCGTCCGTCCGCTACTTCGCGGAACACGTCGCCAAGGGCGACACGCGCGAGCTCAACCGCGCGATCGGGAGCTGCACGGCGCTCTACCTGATTCTGGGAGGGCTGGCGCTGTTCATCGGCGCGGGCCTGTACGCCTTCTTCAACCTGAGCTACGACATCCCCACCACGATTCGGCGCGACGCCGATTGGGCGTTCGCGCTCACTGTCGCCTACGTAGCGGTCGGGTTCGTGGGAATGCTGCCGGAGGCCGTTCTCTCCGCGCACGACGATTTCGTGCCCCGCAACGTCGCCAAACTGGCGGGGATCGTGCTGCGCGTCGGTCTCACGTTCGGCCTGCTCACGTGGCGCCCCACCCTGAGCGTGCTGGCGTTCATCCAACTCGCGTGCCTCGCGTTCGACTTCATCCTGTGTGCGTGGCTGATTCTCCGCCGCTATCCCGGTACGCGTGTGCGCCTCGCGGACTTCGACTGGCGCCTGGTGCGCAACATCTTCTCCTTCAGTGTGTTCGTGCTCGTGTTGAACGCCGGGGCGCGCCTGTCGTTCCAGACGGACTCGCTCGTGATCGCCAAGTTCCAGGATGTGAGCGCGATTCCGTATTTCACGGTCGCCAACAATTTCGTCATCTACCTGATGGAATTCGTCGTCGCGATCGCCGCCGTCGTCATGCCGGCCGCGACACGATTGAAGACTCAGGGAAGGGCCGCCGAGTTGCGCGAGACGTTCCTGAAGTGGTCGAAGATCGCTCTCTCGGTAACGTTGATGGCAGGACTGTTTCTGATCGTGCTCGGACCACGCTTCATCGCGTGGTGGATCGAACCGGAGTACGAGCGACCGGCGGGCCAGGTGCTGCAGATCCTTATGGTGTCGTATCTCGTGTTTCTGCCGGTGCGCGGCGTGGCGCTGCCGATCTTGATGGGGCTCGGCAAGCCGGGAGTGCCGACGATCGGGTTCCTGATCGCCGGCGTCGTGAACTTGGGCCTGAGCGTGGCGCTCGCACGCCCCTTGGGTCTCGCCGGGGTCGCCCTGGGCACCGCGATTCCCAACGTGGTGTACTCGGGAGTCGTGCTGGTGCAGGCCTGCCGGGAGTTGCAGACACCGGTCGCGGACTTCCTCCGCTACGTCGTGCCGCGGGCGGTCCTCGGTGCCCTTCCGGTCCTCGGGCTGCTGCTGTGGTTCAAGTTCGGCCTCGATGTGCGCGGGATCGGTGAGCTCACGGGCGCCGGCGTCGCGATGACGCTGTTGTTCGGTTGGTTGTGGGTGTTCTTCGTATACCGGAACGACCCTTATGTCGACCTGCGCAGCCGCTTGGTCGGCCAGCGAGGTGGGGCGTGACCGCGTGGTGGGCGGGGACAGTCGCCGTGCTGGCGGGGGCGCTGGTGAGCGCCGCCGCGGAGCTGGCCGCTCGTTGGTGGATTCGGCGCCACACGCGCTACCACGTGTGGCCGCCCGGGACACGGCTGGAGCTGCGCTCCGATGGCACCGTATGCCCGCAGCTCGACAGGCTGGTGCGCTTCGACGTCAACGCGGACGGCGAGCGGGGCCGCGAGGTGCGCCAGGACGAGGCCGGATTGTTTCGGGTGCTCACGGCGGGGGGGAGCTCCGTCGAGTGCTTCGTGCTCAACGAGCACGCGAGCTGGCCCGGAGCGGTCGAGCGCATACTGAACGCCCCGGAGCATCTCCGCGCCCTGGGCGCCCGCCGCGTGCACGTGGGAAACATCGGCCGCTCGGGCGTCTCCTCGCGGCACCTGGACCTGATCCTCGAGCGTGTACTCCCGCAGTACGGCCGGCTCGCGGTCATCGTGATCATGGTCGGCGGCAGTGACGTATTCCAGTGGTTCGAGGAGGGCGCACCGGCTACGCTCTCGTCGGCGCCCCTAGGGGCCGACGAGGTCTTCGCCGTGCATCCCGAGATGGCGTTCGGCTGGAAACCGCGTCAGTGGGCCGCGATCGAGTTGGCTCGACGGCTGCGCCGCCGCTGGCTCCGTCCGCTCGAGGTCCGGGAGCGGGCGGGCACGTGGCTCGTGGCAGCGCGTAAGATGCGGGCCGAGGCGCGCGACGTTCGCACCAGTCTCCCCGATCCCCGCGCGTTGCTGGACAGCTTCGAGCTCCACCTGCGGCGACTGCTCCAGCGGGCGCAGGCTCACGCGGACCGGGTGCTCGTGCTGCGCCAGCCCTGGTTCGAGAAGGAGTACACGGCCGAGGAGGCCGCGTGCTTGTGGCATGGGGGCATGGGCAAAGCGTGGAAGCAGACCATCACCACCTACTTCTCGCTCGATGTCGTGAACCAGGTCGTGCATCTCCTGGATGCGCGCGCGGCCAGGGTGGCGGAGGCGCTCGGAATCGAGCATCGCGACCTGCGCAGCGTCCTGGCGCCGAGCCTTGAGTATTACTACGACTACATGCACTACACGCCGGCCGGCGCCGCCGTGGTGGCACGGGAGGTCGCCGCCGCGCTGCTGCGCCCTCCGGCGACCGGGGCTGCCGAGACCCTCAGTCCGTGCGAGGCGGCTCAGGTTCGCTGAGCGAGGATGACGGCGTCCGGGCAGAAACGACTGAGAAAGGGAACCCTCGACAGGAGCTCCAGGACGTCGGCCCAGCGTGAATTCAGCACGTCGGGACGCTCCAGCTTCGCGCGGTAAATCCAAAGGCCGATCCCAAACGCCCGGCGCACGCGGAATCCGGCGTGCCGCAACAGGCGGCGCAGCTTCCAATGGTGCAGGTCGGCCTGCGCCCGCTCACCGACCAGCCGTCGCAACAGCCGCTGTAGTGCCCAGGGATTTTCGTGATCGTTGAGGAGGAGATACCCGCCAGGCGCCAGAGAGCGGCGTATCGCCTCGAGTACGCGCGCTCGCAGGCTGTCTTCCGCGTTGCCGAAAAAGCGAAACGCCGTGACCAGCTGCACGGGCGCAATGGGCAGCGGTGTGTCGATAATGTCCTGGATGAAGAATTGCGTGCGCGGACACTTCGCCCGTGCCTCGGCGACCATCGACGCGGACACGTCAACCGCGAAGCACGCCTCGGCGACGCCGTCTAAGAGTTGCGTGATACGGCCCGTTCCGCAGGCGAAATCCAAGGTGCGCCGCACGCCCGCCCGCTGGAGCCGCGCCAGGATCGCGACCACGATCTCGCGCTCGCGTCGCGCCATGTAGGCGTCGAAGGGATCACGTGCCAAGGCGAGATCGTAGTCCGCGCCCTTCTCCAGATGGGAGTCGCGGTAGCTCATAAGGGTACTATCGGGCACGTTGCCGCATGGTACATATTCCGAGCCAGCACGATGTGGGAAAGGATCAGGCGACGCCAGCATGCGTCATCCAGCATGATGGCGTGGCGCCCACGCCACACTCGGAGGGATGCCTTGGACGCAGCGGGCGTGATGAGCTCGTGGTCCGACGAGGCGCTCGCGCAGTTGGCCGCGACCGTACGGCGCGGCACGCCGTGGCGACAGGCATTGCTCGAAGTCGCGCAACCGTCACGGTCGGGCGAGGGGACGGAGCACCGCACGGAGGACGCCCGTGGGAACTGGCTGTGGCTGGTCGATCTGGAGCGGTGGGAGTGCGCGCTGGACGTGCAGGGCGGGATCGGCACAACGACGGCCGCATTGTCACGACACTTCGCCTCCGTGCATTACCTCGACGCGGCGCGGCCGCTCGTCGAGTTTGCCCGGGCCCGGTTCAGGGAGGACCGGTCGGCGAACGTCGCCTGCGCGCAGGCGGGCGCGAGCGCACTGCCTTACGGCCCTGCGACGTTCGACTGTGTCGTCTGGGACGGCGCCCTCGGGCGCCGCGTCGCCGGCGTCGCGACGGCCGATCCCCCGGCCGCGCTGCCGGCGGTGCTGGCCGAGTGTCGCCGCGTGCTTCGGCCGGGCGGCTGTCTGTACGTGGGGATCGCGACGGGCGCGGCGCCGGAGCGCGTCCTAGGCGCGGGACTGATCCTCTCGGCTCTGATCCGCATGGTGGTCGGTCTGATCCGCGTCGTGCCGTTGTGGGCCTGGCGGCGGCGTGCGACCAGGCGGGTGCGGCGCTTCGAGCGCCTGGCCGTGGCGCGCGCGGTACCACGTCAGTTGCGTGCCGCCGGCTTCACGCGGGTTCAGGCATACTACATCGATCCCTCGTTTCAGCAGCCGTGGAACATCATTCCGGCACGGCGCCGCGCGGTGCTGGCGTACGAGGGACTGCAAATCACCAGTGCGGGCCCCCGGCGGTGGCTCGCGTGGCTCTCGCTGCACCCGGTCCTGTTCGACTGTCACGTGTTCCTCGCCTACGCATGAAGCGCAAGCTCCGCGAGCTCCTGGTCGCGGCGGATCTCGACGGGGATCTGACCCGGGAGATCCGCGATGACGGCTTCCTGATTCTGGAAAATTACGGAGCCATCCCTCCCGCCGTGCGAAGGAGCGGCTACTACGTGTGGAACCGCGGCTTCAACGTCCTGCTGCTCGGGCGGGACGACACTCCACGCTACTTCTGTAAGTGTCGCCCGATCGCCGATGCGAACCTGGAGCGCGAGACCTCGGTGCTGCATGCGTTGAATCACGATCCGGAGCTGCGCAGCGTCGTGCCGCGGACCAGGGGCGCGCGAGACGGCGAGGTTCAGCTCCAGCTCAGCGAGTTCATGCCGGGTCGGCCCTACGAGTACACCCTGCCCGGCATGACGGAGCGGGCCTGGGTGGAGTCCATGGCGCAGATCCTCGGCGTGGCGCGCACGGTCTCCACGCGGGCCGCGCACCTGCTGCCCGGCCTCCTGACCGAGCCGGCGCCGGTCGTGCTGCGCGTCGCTGCCGCGGATGCCCTCACCGAGCTGGGAGCGGCCGGCGTCGCCGAGGACGTGCTGCAGCGCCTCGATCGTGGGCTCGCTCGGGCCGGCTCCGTGCCACCGGTTCTGCAGCACGGCGACCTATGGCCGGCCAACGTCCTTTGGCACGAGGGGTCGTGGCGGCTCTTGGATTTCGAGATATTCGGGATCGTGCAGATTCCGCTGTACGACGTGTGCCATTTCGTGCGCAACTGCTGGAGCCTGCGGGAGCCCCATGCCGCAGCTGCGGCCACGTGGGTGGCACGCCTGGCCTCGGACGCTCGGGACGCGGACCTGTGCCGCCGCGCCATTCTGCGTGAGGCGCGCAACCTGGGACTCGAGCCCGCACAGGCGGCCGGAGTGCTCGCGTATTACGTGGTGGACCTCACCGCCCAACTGATCCGCCGGGGCACGCCGCGGGTTGCGTGGGACCCGTTGGTGCGGGAAGTGCGGGCCGCCGCGGACTTGCTTCACGGAGGGGCAACCCTCCATGACGCGGTGTTCGGGCGCGCGTCGGTCCCGGCCTAGAAAGTTTGGTTCACTGTCCCCGCCGCCGGATCCGCAGCCAGCGGGCGAGTCGCACGGCCCCGGGCAGTTTTTTCACCTGCTCGCGCATCCCGTACCGAACCCAGTAGGCGCAGCGGCCTGCCAGCGAGGGGGCAAAGAGGAGCAGTTCGTAGTGCGGACGGAACCGTCGGGCCCAATCCGCCTTGTAGGTCGCGTTCCCAGCCATCAAGTCCAAGGCTTCCATGCCGTGGTCGAGCCCGTAGCGAATCACGCGCGAGGTGAGCACCTGGCCCGGGCCGTACCTAGCGTACGCCTCATCATATGCCGTCTTGAGCCCGAACATGGTGCGTCCTGAGACGCGCAGCACTTGGGCGGCGATGGGTGAATCGGACAGCGTCAGCATGGGAATCCATATGCCGCCGTCTGCCGCAGCGCGCTCCACCAGGCGGTCGTAGAACCGCTTCACCTGCGGCCGCTGCGCGACGGCGCTCCCGCTCTGTCCCTTCCACCCCCGGGCTTCCAGTTGGTAGAACGCTTCCAGCGCCCGCTCCAGCGGGCGCCCGCCACGCGCGATGTCGCAGCGTACGGCACCAAGCTCTCCCAGGCGGCGCTCGCGTCGCCGCAGGTTCGACTTGAACTTCCGTGTCAAGCCTTCGTCCCACGACGCTGGGGGGTACAGCGGGCGCCAGGGCGTCAAGAAGGTCTCCCGCACCAGCGCGCGCCAGCCGCGTTCCCGGGCGACGGTAAGGGCCGCGCTGAGCGTGGGCGAGCCTTCCGGGAGGTGCTGGAGGCGAATCACATCCCACCGCGGCGTGGCGCACAGCACGTGCCACATCTGCTCCAGGATGTCGCTGCGTCCCTCCGGGGACAGAAAGTCGAATCGGAAGGACTCGTCGTTCGTGAGCGATTGCAGGACTCGAACCGGGCATCCGTGCGACTCGACCAGACGCTGCAGCACGGCGAGGCCAACCAGTCGTCCATCGTCCCGCGTCGCAAGCAGCACCGGCTCCACGGGAGCGAACGCCTCGAGCCAGGACCGCACCCACACCAAGTCGACCAGCGCCGCGCTGGTCGGCCGCTGCGACGCAAGCATGCGCCACCGTGTGTCGTCGTCGCGCGACAGGGCGGCCAGGCTCGTAAAGGCGGTACACAACTCGCCACCGCTCCGGCATAATGCCGTCGTGGCGGGGGCGTCGCTGTTCGCCGCTCGCAGCCCCGTCGTGGACAATCCCTTCCCCGGACGCTCGAGTTGTCGCCCAGCCTCTGCAAAAGGCGGACTCACCGTGGCTCTCCCGACGGACTCACCGTAGGTCTCCCGACGTGGCTGGCTCGCGAGCCGACTGCTGTAGGGATCGTGCAACAGCGAGAGATAGCCTGCCGCCACACGGCATCACGGGCACAGCCGTTGCGCTAATAAGGATGTACCCATACTGAGGAACGGCTTGGCGTGACGGCATTGGATGGTGTGACGACACTGGGCGACGTGGCGATGCGGGACCATCCACCCAGCCTCACGGCGGCGCTCGATTGGCTGGTGCACGCGCAGGACGTCACCGGGAGCGGCGCCTTCGCGCCCCACTACCCACTCGGCGGGAGCGCCGGTGACGGGCTCTTGGGTGCGCACCGGGCGCGTCCCGACACGACCGGAGCGGTCATCCCAACGCTGTACCTCGCCGCGTGGTACCTGCAGCGACCGGAGCTCGCCCGGCGCGCCGAGCGCGCGGCGCAATGGGCGGTGGAGATCCAGCTGTCCTCGGGCGCGGTGTGGGGGGGTGTGGTCGGGACGGGGCGGGCTCTGCTCGGCTGGCTCAGCTCCTTCGCGGAGACGGGATCAGGCGTATTCGCCGGAGCAGCTCGGCGCGCCGGACGCTTCCTGTTCGCGACGCTCGACCACGACGACGTGTGGCGGCGTGACGGAGCCCACTCCCCTCACACGGCATGGGCGTTGGCGGAGGCGGGTCGTCGCCTCGGCGCGCCCGAGTTTCGGGCTGCTGCGGCGAGGCACTTACGTGCGGTGATGCGCGTCCCGCACGACGACGGCTGGACGCGGGACTACCGTCAGCCCGAGTGCCCCCGCTCCCTGTGCGCCATCGCGGACGCGATTCGGGGGTTGCTCGAGGGAGGTCACTTGTTGGGGGAGGAACGCCTGATGGCACCCGCGGCGCGGGCCGCCGTGCGCGTGGCGGCCGCCATGGCGCCGGACGGACGGCTTCCGGGCCGGTTCATGACGGGCTGGCGACCGAGCGGCTCCGCGTGGTGTCTCGTGGGGCAAGCGCGGATGGTCAACATCTGGCTGCGCCTCTTCGAGATCACGGGCGCGAGTGAGTGGTTGGAGCCCGTGAGACCGGCGTTGGACGTGCTCGCGTCTGCGCAGCATCGTGACGGCGCGATCGGCGGTCCGTCACGGGTCTCGAGCACTGCTACGAAGCTGTTTATCGACGCGCTGATTCGCGACGCGCGGGTGGCCCGAGGCCTGGCAGGGGAGACGACGGCGGCAGTGGTCCTCGCGTAGCTGAGGCGGCGCCCTCTACCAAGCGCCGCGGCGACGCAGCATCACGGGGAGGGTGCGGGCCATGATCCGCAGATCTTCCAGCGCGGACTGGCGGCGGATGTACTCGAGGTCGTAACGAACCTTGCGCCGCACGTCGTCGACCGACGTGTCGTAGCCCTGGTTGATCTGCGCCCAGCCGGTGATGCCGGGGCGAACGCGCTGGCGCCGCTGATACCCTTCGATCTGCTCCCGCAGATACACGAAGATGGTCGGCTGTTCGGGGCGTGGACCCACGATGTTCATGTCACCCTTCAGCACGTTGAAGAGCTGCGGCAGCTCGTCGAGCCGAAACTTGCGCAGCACCTGGCCGAGCGGAGTGACGCGCGCGTCCTCGGGCTGAGCCCACACTTCCGACTTGGCCTCGTCCGCCGGGAGCATCGTGCGGAACTTGTACATGGTGAACGGCGTGCCGCCCAAGTCGGTGTGGCGCCGGGTGTTCCCCCCGGCTCCCGAGAGCGAGCGGCGGTCCAGGCCGACGCGCCTTTGCGTGAACAACACGGGGCCGCGCGACGTCAGCTTGACCAGCACGGCGATCAGGAGCATCAGCGGGAAGGCCACGACCAGGCCTACGGCGGCGACGAGGAAGTTGAGGGCCCGGCGCGCGATGCGCTCGCGGTCGAGCGCACCGAATGGGACACGCTGCGACAGTGAGATTCTCTTGCGGCGGGGGGGTTGGACTTCCAGGGTGGTGCTCATGGCCTCAGGCATTCGCAAAGTCCGTGCGCGCGCGCGCCCCAGCGCGGTTGTGACGCTCCGTGCGTGCGTCATATGGCGAGCCGGCGTCGTGTGTGGAGCGGCTGCCACGGGGCCCTGCGACGTCAACTGGCCGCACCGCCCACGGGGGCGTCCACCTCGAAGTAGAAGCGGGTGCCCCACTGCGGGCGGGTTTCGACTTGCAATTCGGACCCCATCGCCCGCACCAGCTTGCGGCAGATGGTGAGCCCGAGCCCCGAACTGGAGAAATGCTCGCGCTGCGCTGCCGGGGGCCGCCGAACGGGTTGATACAAGGTGCGCAGCCGCCCGGCGTCGATGCCGTTCCCCGTATCCCGCACCGAGAACTCGAGGCGCCGGGTGCCGACCGGCAACGCCGCGATCTCCACGAAGCCCGAGTCGGTGAACTTGACGGCATTCGTGGCCAGGTTGAGCAGCACGCGCGACAGCGCGCGCTCGTGCCCGGTGCGCCGCTCCGGTACCGGATGCACCAGGCGGACCTCGAGCCGCTTCTCTTCCGCGATGGGAAGAATCATGCTGCGGACCGACCCGAACACCTCGGCGACCGAAAACGGCGCTGGAGCGCGGTCGACCAGGCGCTGCCCGCCGCGGGCGAGCTCGAGCACATCGCTCGCCGTGGCGCACAGGCACAGCGCGGCACTGTAGATCAGCCCCAGCTGTCTGGTCTGCTCCGGCGTGACCGGCCCTCCCTGGCCCTGTTGCAGCGCCTCGGCGAGAAACAGGATCGACGTGAGAGGCGAGCGCAGATCGTGCGCTAACTCCACCACGAGATCCAGGCCGTGCGGGCCCGACAAACACGCCGCCAGATCCGGCGGCTCGGGCTCGGGCTCGGGCGTCTGCTCGGGTTCGGGAATCCGCTCGGGGACCGCCGCGATGGCGCTCGCGACGGCGGACCAGTCGAGCCGCTCGGCGGTGCTCGTTCTCACGCCGGCCGCCCTTCAGGGGCGCCGGCCGGCGTCTTGTGGGACGCGTCGACGGTTACTGCGTCCATCGGCTCCACCAGTTCCGAGGCATCTGCGGCAGAGGCGGGTTCCCGCTCGACCACCCATCCTGCCGTCGGACTGCGCTGCAGGCCGTGACGCTCCATCAGCCGGTACAGCGTGGTCCGATCCACGCCGGCGATCCGCGCCGCCTTGGACATGTTGCCGCTCGCCCGGTTGACCAGCCAGGTGAGGTACTGGCGCTCGAATTGGGCGATCACACGATCGCGGGCGGCGTGATAGCTCTCCTCGAGCAGGGTGGAGATGAGCGAAGCGGGATTCGAGCCCGCGGCCGGCGTCGGCTCACCGGTGAGCTGCAAGTCCTCGGGGCGGATCTCCGCCCCCGGCTCTACGACCACGGCGACGTGCTCGATCACGTTCTGCAACTCACGGACGTTGCCCCGCCACGGATGGCCGCACAGCGCGCGCAGCGCGGCGTCGGTGAGGCGCGGGAACGGAGCGCCCTTCCGGCGGTGCCGCACCCAGTACGTCGACAGGAAGTAATCGGCGAGCAGGGGGATGTCCTCGGGCCGCTCGCGCAGCGCCGGGACGTTGATCGGGACGACGCGCAGGCGGTAGTAGAGGTCTTCCCGCATGTCGCTCGTCTCGACGGCGGCTTCGGGGTCACCGTTGGTCGCGGCGATGAAGCGCACGTTCACGACGGCGTCCGTCGTCTCGCTGCCCACGCGTCGGACCACGCCGTCTTGGATCACCCGCAGCAGCTTCGCCTGGATCGGCTTCGGCATCTCGATCAGCTCGTCGAGGAACAGCGTGCCGCCGTTGGCGGCTTCGAGCAGGCCGGGTTTGTCGCGCACCGCACCCGTGAACGCGCCCTTGCGGTGACCGAACATCTCGGACTCGAGCAGGCCCTCGGGGAGGGCTGCGCAGTTCACGGCGATGAACGGCCGGCTGGAGCGACGGCTGTGGTGATGGATGAACTGGGCGATCATTTCCTTGCCGCTGCCGCTTTCGCCGGTGATGAACACCGAAGCGTCGGTCGGCGCCACCTTGCGGGCCAGTTCGACCGCCCGCCGGAACGACGGCGCCGTTCCGAGCAGCGTGATCTTGTCGGAATGGACCTGCAGCTGGTCCAGCGTATCGCGCTGCTCGCGCGTCTCGCGCGCGACCAGCAGCGTGTGAACCGCTCGCCCGATCAGCACCTGCAGGTGCGAAGCGGAGAAGGGCTTGGGAAGGTAGTCGAACGCCCCTTGACGCAGTGCTTCGACGCTCGACTCGACGCTGGGATTGCCCGTCATCACGATGACCATCGTGTCGTGATTGGTCCCCAGAGCGGTGCGCAACAGGGTGAGGCCATCGACCTGCGACATGTACAGGTCCACGAGCACGAGGTCGAATGCGCGGCGCTTCAGCAGGTCGAGGGCTTCCTGCCCCCGGCTGCAGACGGTTACGTCGTAGCCTTCGTGGCGCAGAACCGCCGCGCAGCTCTCGCGCAGCGTGTGTTCGTCATCGACCACCAGAATCCGCACCCGGGCCTTGGCTTCCGGCCCGATGGCGAGCATGGCCGACGGCTCGCGTCCCTCGACGGAGGGGGTCACGCCGTCATGAGCAAGCGGTGTCGACATCGGGGTCGTCCTCGATTTCCGGTTGACCCCCCCTTACGCAGGGTTCGGGCCAACCTGTCGCGAGGTCGCAGCGGCACGGATTCTCCGCATAACGACGGCAAAATCCTGTCGTCTGCCCGTCGCGGCGGGGTCGTGGCCCGCACCAAGGTGCATCCGGCTCCGGGATGCGGTGCACCGATTTGCGGCATGTGGACAGTGGGGGCTCCGCACCGCGCGGTATCGGACTTGCCACAGGGAAGAGGCGACGCCGCGCCACCGGGCGCGGCCCCGCCAACACATGTGGAGGTACGCTTTCCGATGAGCACCAGTCCGCTACCCCTTCACGCCGGTGCGACGGTGCCGGCCGTGGCGCCCTCGGCTGCGCCGCCCATGGCGGCTGACTTGGGATTCAGCCAGGGATTCGCCCAGCCGGAAACCGGCGTCGACTGGCGCCGTGTGTTGAGCGCCGTCGCGCGCTTCAAATGGCTGATTGCGGTGGTGACCATCGTGGGCACGGTCGGCGGCCTGGCGGCGACGCGGTTCATCAAGCCGCAATACATGGTGCAGGCGACGCTGTGGATCGACCAGCCGGATCAGCGCGGCGGGCAGGAGCGTGGCCCGATTCGCGCGGGGCAGCCGCTCGAGCCCGAAGCATGGCTCGATCTCCTGAAGTCGTACCGCGTGCTCGACCAGGTGGTGCGGGACCAGCGCCTGTTCGTGACGCCCCGGGCGCGCGAGGACGCCCCGGTGTTCGAGGCATTCCGGGTGGCGGAGCAGTATCGACCAGGGGTGTATCGTCTCGCGCTGGACGGAAGCGGAAAGACCTTCACGTTGTCGACGGACAAGGGCGTCGAGGTCGAGCACGGCGCCGCGGGGGATTCCATCGGCGCCCGCTTGGGCTTTGTCTGGGCGCCGCCCGCTGGCACGGTCCCCGCCGGTCGCACCATCGAGTTCTCGGTGGCGACGGTGCGCGACTCCGCGCGCGCGCTCAGTGAGGAGCTCGAGGTCGCGACCGATCCCGCGGGCAACTTCCTGCGGATGCACCTGAAGGGTGCGGACGCGGTGCGCATCACGTCGACGATCAACGCGATCGCCGAGCGCTTCGTGCTGGTGGCGGCGGATCTGCGACGGCAGAAATTGACCGAGCTGACCAAGATTCTGGACCAGCAGCTGGCGGCGGCACACCAGAACCTGCTCGACGCCGAGAAGGCGCTGGAGCGGTTTCAGGTCAAGACGATCACGCTCCCGTCCACCGCGGTGGGCGGGTCGCGCGGAGCCGGCGTCCCCTCGGCGGGCGCCAGCGCCGACGATCCGGCATTCGCGAGTTTCTTCCGTATGCAGGTCGACCGCCAGCAGGTGCAGCAGGATCGGGATGCGCTCGAGCGGGTGCTCGCGCAAGCGCAAGCGAGCGACTCCGGGGTGTCCCCGGAAGCGCTGGCGATCGTCGGGTCGGTGCAGCAGAACGTGCAGTTGAAGCAGGCGCTCGACGAGCTGACGACGAAGCAGGCGGAGCTCCGGGCGCTGCGCTACAAGTACAACGATGCCTACCCACTGGTGCAACGGCGGCTGAGCGAAGTCGCTACGCTGCAGCGGCAAACGATCCCGACCCTGGCGCGGCAGCTCATGGCCGAGCTCTCCGGGCGGGATGCCGAGCTGGGGCGCCGTGTGGCGGCGGACACCCGGAGCATACAGCTCGTCCCGCCGCGCGCGATCGACGAAGCCCGGCTGCAGCGCCAGGTGACGCTCGCGGAGAACCTGTTCACCAACCTGCAAAAGAACTACGACGAAGCGCGCCTGGCCGAGGAGAGCGCCGTACCGGATGCGCGCATCCTCGATCACGCGGTGGTGCCGCAGGACCCGGTGCGCAACACCGCGCCCCGCGTCATTTTCCTGGGGTTCGCCGCCAGCCTGGCGTTGGGGTTGTGCGGGGCCGTGGTGCTCGATCGCATCGACCCCAAGGTCCGTTATCCCGACCAGGTGTCGCGTGGGCTGGGGATCCCGATCCTCGGTGCGGTGCCGCATCTCCGCAACCTGCCGCGCGGCGGCCGGGGTGGCGGCGCCCGGGTCCCCGACGACGTCAACGAGGTGGTGGAGGCCCTGCGCGGCGTGTGTCTGAACCTGGTCTACGCCCACGGCGGCCGGGCCCCGCTGCTGGTAACGATCACGAGTCCGGGGGCCGGGGACGGCAAGTCGTTCATCTCGGCGAATCTGGCGCACACCTTCGCCGACGGTGGGCACCGCACCCTGCTGATCGACGCGGACATCCGGCGTGGAGTGCTGCATCGTCGGCTGAGCGTGCGCCGCCGCCCCGGGCTCAGCGACTTCCTGCGCGGCGAAGCCCAGCTCGACGCCATCGTGCAGGCGACGCAATTCCCGGCCCTCTCGCTGATCGGTTGCGGGACGCGCGCGTACAACGCGCCCGAGCTGCTTGGCTCGCCGGCCATGACGTCGCTGGTCAACGGGCTGCGCGGGGGCTATGACGTGGTGTTGATCGACAGCCCGCCGCTCGCCGCGGGAGTGGATCCCCTCATCCTCAGCACCCTGACCGGGACCCTCGCGCTGGTCTTGCGCACCGGGTACAGCCACCGCGATGTGGCCGCGGCCAAACTGGAGGTGCTACAGCGGCTGCCGGTGCGCATGCTCGGAGCGGTGCTCAACGACGTGCCCGCGGGCGGAGCCTACCGGTACTATTCCTATTATCTGCCGGGGTACGAAGCGATGGACGAGAACAGCGGCAGCCCGCGGGTGCCGGTCTAAGGAGCTAAGGAGCGGGGGTACCGATCCCTTCGTCGAAGCGGCGTAGCCAGCTGCCGGAATCCGTCTTGCCGGTGCGCACGGCGGCCGCGGCCCGGACCAGTAGGTCTACCGGCTCGATCGGTGCATACCCAACGTTGGCGACGGCCTCGTAGCCGCAGCGGACCCGGGGCGATGGCGTGGCTGCGGCGCCGGTCGCCGGCGGCTCCCCCGTAGTGCTCGGACCCGACACCGACACCGAACTCGCCAGCCGCTCGGCGAGCCGGCGCGCCCCAGCCGCGTCCGTTCCCGGAGCCAGCACGGCGAACTCCGTCGGACTCAAGCGACCGATGACGTCCGACAGCCGCGCCGAGGTCTTCAGTGCCTGCACGCATCGCCCCACGACACCGCTCCCCTGCTGATTCGGGGCGAGCTCCTGCGGCTCGAGGTCGACGGCGAGCACCACGCAAGCCAGCGGCCCGTGCTCACGGAACGCCTGCGACCCAAGTTCCCGCGCGCGGCGGGCGAGGCCTTGCCGGTTGTAGAGTCCTGTGACGGAATCCAGCAGCCCCTCCGCCCGCGCCCGATCCGCATCGAGCTTGGCGCGCACATAGGCGCCGAGCTTGAGCAGGATCTCGTCGGCGTCGTGCGGCGGCGTGATGCATTCCCACGCTCCGGCGCGCAACGCGGCGAGCCGCTGGGCGCGGCTGGCTGGTTCGCGCACGGCGAGGAGGATTGGTGTGCTGCTCGAGACGCGGGGGTCCGTGCGCAGCGTGCGACACAGATCGGCGCCCGGCATGTCGGGGAGCTCGGCGTCCACGATGATGAGGTCCGGCTCCGTGCTGCGCGCGCGTTCCAGGACGTGCTGAGCTGAGCGCTCCTGGAGCACGGCATAACCGCCGCCCTCCAGCAGACTCTTCAGCCACCGCGTCGCTTCCTGACCGTCACCGCCGAGTAGCACCAGCGGCAACCCGCCTTGTGGCATTCGGTCGCTCATGCATCGCTCCCCACGAACAGCGTGTCGGGATGACTCGTTCGGGCACCCATGGTAACTGCAAACACGGGGCCGCCGTGCGTGGGGCGCTGTGGGGCGCTACGGCACCTCAGGCCCCGCGAAAGCGCGGCCGTGGCGCGGCGGGTCTGCCGCGCGTGCGCAACGCAAGTGACGTCGCAGCGCGGGCCCGCGAGCCGAGGGCTCCATGGCTAACCCTTTGTCCGGTTGATCGGTAGCAGGATCGGCGGAGCGGCGGAACGCGGCGGGGCCTCAAACTTGAAGTGAGTGGATTGGACGTGAATCGAACGAGCGAGCTGTGAGGACCGCGAGCATCCGCCGCGTCCGGCGCCAGGGGCGAGCGTGCCGCCGGCGCACACAGTCCGACCCCGTCCGCCGGACCGGCGACAACAGGAGTGTCGAGAGCAGACTTGCCCAGCTCGCCCGATTCGGCCTCGCGATCACCGGGAAGCCACTGCTGGAACTCAAGCCAGAGGACGCGTGAGCGATGTGTGGAATCGTAGGGTACGTCGGGCCGCGGGAAGCGGCATCGGTTCTGGTGGAGGGCTTGAGCCGGCTGGAGTATCGCGGCTACGACTCCGCCGGAGTCGCGGTCCTGAACGGGGGCGGGGTCGAGACCCGCAAGCTTGCGGGACGCATTGCGCGCCTGCGGAACCTCCTGGCGGAGGCGCCGGTGCACGGCAGCTGCGGCATCGGGCACACGCGCTGGGCGACGCATGGCGCGCCGACCGAGCGTAACGCACATCCGCACACCGACTGCGGCGGCACCCTCGCCCTGGTCCACAACGGGATCATCGAGAACGCCGACGTCTTGCGCACGCGGCTCGAGCGGGCGGGCCACCGGTTCACAACCGAGACCGACACCGAAACGCTGGCGCACCTGATCGAAGACTCCGTGGGTGAGACGCTCGAGGAGCGCGTCACCGCCGCTCTCGCGCACGTCGAAGGGACATACGGGATCGCGGTAGTCTCCGAGGCTGATCCCGGGAAGATCGTCGTCGCCCGGCGCGGTTCGCCGGTGCTGCTCGGGGTCGGGGACGGCGAATTTCTCGTGGCTTCCGATGCGAGCGCCGTGCTCGCCCATACGCGATCGGTGGTCTATCTCAACGACGGCGACGTCGCCGTGGTGACGCGGACCGGATATCGCGTGCTGGACAGTCACGCCCGGGAGCAAGACCGGGCGGTGGATGACATCGAATGGGATCTCGACGCCATCGCGCTGGGCGGCTATCCGCACTTCATGCTGAAGGAGATCTGCGAGCAGGCGGAGACGGTGCGCAGCACGCTGCGGGGACGGTTGCTCGCCGTCGAGGGTACGGCTCGCCTCAACGGGCTGAACCTGACGCCGGCGCAGTGCAGCCGGATCCGGCGCATCGTGATCGTGGCGTGCGGCACGTCGTGGCACGCCGGATTGGTGGGTCGTCACATCCTCGAGGAGCTCACCGAGATGCCGGTGTCGGTGGAGTACGCGTCGGAGTATCGCTACCGGCGCGAGCTCCGGATTCCGGGCACGCTCACCATTGCGATTTCGCAGTCTGGCGAGACGGCCGACACGTTAGAGGCCCTGCGCGCCGCCAAAGCGGCGGGCTCGACCGTGATCGGTCTGGTCAACGTGGTCGGCTCCACGATCGCGCGGGAAGCGGACGGGGGCATCTATCTGCACGCCGGCCCTGAAATCGGCGTCGCTTCCACCAAGGCGTTCACGGCCCAGGTGGTCGCCCTGCTGCTGCTGGGCCTGTGGCTGGGACGGCAGCGCGGCGTGTCCGTGGACGCGGGGCGTGCCATGGTTACGGAGCTGTTGGGCCTGCCGGATCTCGTGGCGCGGGCCCTGCAGGTGGAATCACAAGTCCGCGCGCTCGCCGAGCGCCATGCCGAGGCACGCAACGCGCTGTATCTGGGACGCGGCGTGAACTTCCCGGTGGCCCTCGAGGGCGCCCTCAAGCTGAAGGAGATTTCCTACATCCACGCCGAGGGCTACCCCGCGGCCGAGATGAAGCACGGGCCTATCGCGCTGATCGACGAGAATATGCCGGTCGTCTGCCTCGCGCCGAAGGACTCCGTCTATCCCAAGGTGGTTTCCAACATGCAGGAAGTGAAGGCGCGGGGCGGCAGGATCATCGCGATCACGAGCGAGGGCAACGGTGATCTCGGGCGGCTCGCGGACTACCAGATCGCGGTGCCGGCGAGCTCACCGCTCCTGGCACCGGTGCTGACGGTCATTCCGCTCCAGCTCTTGGCGTATCACATCGCCGTGCTGCGCGGCTGCGACGTGGATCGGCCCCGCAACCTGGCGAAAAGCGTAACGGTCGAGTGAAATCATGACAGCCAACACGGTGGTGCGCCTCGCGGCGCTCATGCTGCTGGCGGGTCCCGCGGCCGCGCAGACGGCGACGGGGGCCGCGACCAGCGACTTCCAGATCAACGATCAGATCCTCTTGGAGGTGGAAGGGGACAGCCAGTTCACCCACGCCTTCACGGTCGGCGCGGGGCCCGCGCTGATGCTGCCGGTGATCGGTCCGATCCCGCTCGTCGGCGTGCGGCGCGCGCAGGTCGAGACGTACCTCACGCAGCAGCTCAAACGCTACCTGAAAGACCCGGTCGTGCACGCCAAGGTGCTGGTGCGGCTGTCGGTGCTGGGCGAAGTGGAGCACCCGGGGTTCTACCCGGTCAGGGCCGACGCCCCGGTGTCCGATGCCTTGATGGCGGCCGGTGGGCCCACGAAGGACGCGAAATTCACCGGCACACACATCGACCGGATCGGCCGGGATGGTGTGGCCGGCAGTGACCTGCAGGACGCGATCGCGCGGGGCGCGACGGTCGACGGGATGGGATTGCGCTCGGGCGACCAGATCATCGTGCCCAAGCGGCACGACAGCGAGGCCACCTTCCGAATCATCGGGATCCTCGCGGGAATCCCCGCGGCGATCCTGATCGCCACGCACATTCACTGAGGACTTGATGCGCGTCCTCTCCGTCGTGGGCGCCCGGCCGAATTTCATGAAGCTGGCGCCCGTAGATCGCGAGCTGGTGAAGCGGGGCGTCGAGCACGTCATCGTGCATACCGGGCAGCATTACGACCACGGCATGTCCACCGCCTTCTTCGAGCAGCTCTGGATTCCCGCGCCCGACTACCACCTGGGCGTCGGGTCGGGCTCTCACGCGCAGCAGACCGCCGCGGTGATGCAGCGCCTGGAATCGATCGTCGTCGAGCTCGCACCCGACCTCGTGCTGGTGTACGGCAGCACGAACTCGACGCTCGCGGCGGCGCTCGTGGCCGCGAAGCTGCAGGTGCGGGTCGGGCACGTAGAGGCCGGGTTGCGCAGCGGCGACTGGACGAGCCCGGAGGAGATCAACGACGTCCTCACGGATCGCCTCTCGGACCTGCTGTTCCTGCCGTCGCGCGACGCGGCAGACCACCTGGCCGCGGACGGCGTCCCGGCCGAGCGCATGCATTTTGTCGGCAACGTCATGATCGACACGGTCAGCTGGGCGCTGCCCCAGGCGCTTGCTCTCGACGCGGCGACGCGCTACGGCGTGACGGGTGCCCCATATGCGGTGGTGACGCTGCACCGACCGGCCAACGTCGACGACCGAGCCGTGCTGGGCGAGCTGCTCGAGGCGCTCGCGCGCCTCGCCCGCACTGTGGCCGTCGTATTTCCCGTGCACCCACGCACCCGGCAGCGCATCCGAACGCACGGACTGCGGCTGCCGGACGACGGCCGGCTGCGGGTGCTCGAGCCGCTCGGCTATCTCGAGATGCTGAGCCTGGTGGCGGGCGCGTCGCTCGTCGTGACCGATTCGGGCGGGCTTCAGGAGGAGACATCGTTTCTCGGCGTGCCGTGTCTCACAGTGCGAGCCGGCACCGAACGCCCAATCACCTGCACGCACGGCACGAACCGTCTCGTCCTGCCCAAACGGGATGCGATCCTCGCGGCCGCCGAGCACGCCCTGGCGCGCCGCTCGCCGGCGCGACCGGTCATCGAGCGGTGGGACGGACGGGCGGCCGAGCGCATCGCGCGCGTCGTGTGCGAGGACGAGCGGTTCGAACTCGACGCCCCGCTGGCGGCGACCCCGCCACACGCGTCGCGCCGCGCAGTCGCGATTCCGCAGCCGCTCGGCGCGGACTGAATCGAGGGCAAGCCGCAGGCGGATGAGCCGTCGCAACAGTGTGCCTAACCAGGAGGTCGCGGAATGACCGATGCAGCGCCCAGCGGGGAGCGGACCGCACGCCGCTCCCCGCGGCGCTCTCCTGATCGTAGCGACGGTGCGACCACGCCGTACAGTTGATGCTGCATGATGCTGCATTCCGACCACATCCGGCTCGCCGCGTCGTGCTCTGGACAACACAGTTCGGCCAACGAGGCGCGGCATCCGTCTTGCGACGGGACGCATGGTAGCGTGGGCGCCGCAATGCGGCGCGCCACGACATCATACGGACATGCACGCGGGGAAGCGGGCCAACTGAGCTGACCATTCGCGGATTGCGTCCACTACGCCGCCGTGCGCGGCGTAGGGGGCCCCGGTGGTGGCTCGCTCCCCTGCGCCTTTTTTTTGTGCATTACGCTGCGCCCGCGCGCCCCGAAGTGTTGCACAAGCGCCTTCCTCGCACGGTGAGTAGATTTGTAACGCATTTCGGCAGAACCAGTTACTGTAGTCAGCCGCTCCGACAAGTTGGCACTAGCCTTGCTGTTGCGCCGTAGCAACATTCGACCGGGCGAGGAGCGCCAGCCATGGCCACCAAAGGGAAAGAAGCACAGTCGCCGCTGCCCGACCCCCAAGCACAGACGGAATCCACCGCGGCGCTGCTGCGCGAGTTGGTGGCGCACCTCCGGCAGAACCGAACCCAGTTGCGCGAGGAATGGGCGCGGCGCATCACACGCGCCCAGCTGCTCACGGCGATGACCGAGGAGGAAATCTTCGCGGAAGCGACCTCGGTGTACGACAACTACGTCGAAGCGTTGGAGACGGGGACGTTCGAGGCCCTCCAGGCCTACGCGCGCAACCTGTCCGAGCGCATCATCCCGCGAGGCGTCGAGACACACGAAGTGGTCGGCATCGTGCTGCTGTTGCGCGACGTGCTCGCTCGCTCGCTGTTCGGCAAATACCACGAAGATTTCGACAAACTCAACCGCATCCTCGACGCCTACGAGCCGGCCGCCAACCGTATCGCCAACACGGTGGCGGTGGGCTTCGTGCAGGAGCGCGAGCGCATCATCCGCCAGCAACAGGAGGCCATCCGCGAGCTGTCGACGCCGGTGTTGCAGGTGCGCGAGCGGCTGCTGATCCTGCCGATCATCGGCGTCATCGATCCGCAGCGCGCGCGGCAGCTCACGGAGCAGCTGTTGCGGGCCATCCGGACCAACCGCGCCAAGGTCGTCGTCATCGACATCACGGGTGTGGCGGCGATGGACTCGAACGTCGCCAACCACCTGGTGCAGACGGTCGAAGCGTCGCGCCTCTTGGGCGCGACGGTCATCGTGACGGGTCTCTCGCCGGAAATCGCCCAGACGCTCGTGACGATCGGGGTCGACCTGAGCGAGATGGCGACGGTGGGTGATCTCCAGGGCGGCATCGAGGAGGCGGAGCGGCTCCTGGGGTACAAGGTCTTGCCACTGGAAGATCTGACCCCGAAGGCGTGAGGCGGCACCCCACTCCGTCGACGGAGGGCGCGTGGAAGTTCCCATTCTGAAGCAGGGTCACTACCTGATCGCGTCCATCCAGTCCGCGCTCACCGATGCCGATTTGTCGCAGCTGCGCGAGGCGTTGATCGAGCGCGTGGGGCGGTTTCGTGCGCGCGGCGTCATCGTCGACGTCACGGCGCTCGACGTCATGGATTCGTTCGCCGTGCGGACGCTGCGCGACATCGCTCACATGGCGCGGCTGCGCGGCGCCGAAACGGTGATCGTGGGCATCCAGCCCGAGGTCGCGTTTGCGATGGTGCAGCTCGGGCTGACGCTCAAGGGCGTGTCGACCGCCCTCGACCTGGAAGAAGGCCTGGCGTTCCTCAACGTCCAGACCCAGGTCCGCATCGATCGCGGACCGGGACGCCTCGACCGTGGCTGACGACTTGCTCATCCCCATCACCGCCGATGTCGATGTCGTGACCGCACGGCAGCGCGGGCGCGACCTAGCCGCCGAAGCGGGATTCTCGAGCGGCGACCAGACGGTGATCGCGGCGGCCATCTCCGAGATCGCGCGCAACATCCTGATGTACGCCAAGCGCGGCGAAATCGCCCTCAGCTTGGTGGCGAACGGCGATCGTCAGGGCGTCGTGGTCGTGGCGCGCGACCAGGGGCCCGGGATCCGCGACGTTCCCCGCGCCATGCAGGACGGCTACTCCACGTCCGGGGGCCTGGGTCTCGGGTTGCCCGGCGCCCGGCGCCTGATGGACGACTTCGACGTGACCTCCGACGCGGGGAAGGGCACCACCGTGACGATGAAAAAATGGCGGCGCATGAATGCCTGAGGCGTCCGTGGACGCCTCGACGCTGATCGACTGGGGCGTCGCATCGTCGGCGCTTCCGGGCCAGACGCAGTCCGGGGACTTGCACCTGGTCAAGCCGGTGTCCACCGGCGTGCTGATCGCGGTCGTGGATGGACTCGGCCACGGCGCGGAAGCGGCCACGGCGGCGCGCACGGCCGTGACTACGCTCGACCGGCATGCGTCCGAGTCGGTGTTGGCGCTGCTGCAGCGTTGCCACTGGGCGCTCAAGGGCTCGCGGGGCGTGGTGATGAGTCTTGCCTTCGCCAACCCGCAGCAGAACGCGCTGACGTGGGCCGGCGTCGGCAACGTGGAGTGCATGCTGTTCCACGGCCACGGGGCGACGTTGGCCAATCTGACGCGCGTCGGCCTGGTCACGCGCGGCGGCATCGTCGGCTCCGAGCTGCCGCAGGTCCGCGCCCAGATCGTGCCGCTCGCCGCCGGAGACGTGCTGATCTTCGCCACGGACGGGATCCGCGAAGGGTTCAGCGACGGGCTGCCGTTCGAGGCACCACCGCAACAACTCGCCGAGCACATCTTGAGCCGACACGGTAAGGGCACGGATGATGCGCTCGTGCTGGTCGCTCGCTATCGGGGCGGCACCCGGACGGGCGGATGACGCCTCCGATCGGGATGGAGCCCTCGCCTCTGCCCGCGGTGCCGCGGAAGGGGGACGCAGCGCGCTTGCGGATTCTCGTGGTGGCCGGTGAAGGCGCGGGCAGCGCCGCCCTGCACCAAAGCTTGCGTCAATGGGCGGACGACGGCCGACTGGAGGTGGACGCGGCGCCGGATCTGCCGCGGGCTGTGCGTCTGCTGGCGGGCCAGCGGTGGGACGTCGTGCTCGCCGCGCTGGGCGAGCGGCCGGACGAAGAGCTGGCGTGGTGGGTAGACGCGCTGCGCGCCGCCACGGGCGGCCCGCGGCTCATCGCGGCCGCGCAGACGCCGTCAATGGGACTGGCGCTGCGTGCCGAGAAGCTCGGCGTGCTCGACGTGCTGGCGTTGCCGCTGCGCCGGGACGACTTGATGCGCGCTCTGGAGCGGCTGCGCTCCGCGGTCGGCGAAGCGACGATCCCGCTGCCGGTCGTCGAGCATCACGCCGTCGGCCAGTATGCGCTGGTCGGGCAGAGTCCCGCGATGCTCGACGTGTACAAGCTTCTGGCGCGCGTCGCCGCGAGCACCGCGACCGTGCTGATTCAGGGCGAGTCCGGCACGGGTAAGGAGGTGGTCGCCCGCGCCGTGCACCTGCACGGTCCCAAGGCTTCCGGCGCGTTCGTGGCCGTGAACTGCGCGGCCATCCCCGAAAATCTCCTCGAGAGCGAGCTGTTCGGCCACGAGAAGGGTGCGTTCACGGGCGCGGTCACGCGCAAGGTCGGCCGCTTCGAGCACGCCGCGGGCGGGACCCTGTTCCTCGATGAAATCGCCGACATGAGCCTCGCCCTCCAGGCCAAGATCCTGCGGGCGGTCCAGGAGCGGGAGATCGAGCGCGTGGGGGGCACCGACACGATCCCCATCGACGTGCGCCTCATTGCGGCCACGAACCGCGATCTCAAGGAGGCGATCAAACAGGGTCGGTTCCGGGAGGATCTGTACTACCGCCTGGCGGTGGTCACGATCCGGCTCCCGAAACTGGCCGAGCGCGGCGACGATTTGCTGCTGCTCACCGCGTTCTTCATCCGCCAGTTCGCCGAGCGCTACGGCAAGCGGATCACGGCGATCTCGGACCGGGCACTCGACCTGCTGCGCGGCCACGCGTGGGTCGGGAACGTGCGCGAGCTGCGCAACGTGATCGAGCGGGGCGTCATCGTCGCGAACGACGACACGCTGCGCGCCGAGCACCTGCCGGACGAGATTCGCGGCGAGGAGGCCGCGCTGACGGACCGGCCCCAGGGCGGCCTGCTCACGCTCGCGGAGGTCGAGGCCCGCTACATCGCGCGCGTACTGGCGCACACGAACGGGCAGATCGGCGCGGCGGCCGAGATCCTCGGCATCCATCGTAACACGCTCACGCGGAAGATGAAGGAGTACGGGTTGTGAGCTCCCCGCTCCCTCCGGTGCGCGTCGAAAAGGCGCTGGAGCTCATGCCCGAGCTCGAGGCGCTGGCCCCGCTGCGCGCCCTGTTGATCTCCATTGCGCGCCCCGACGAGCGGGCCTTGTGGTCGAGCTCCGGCCCGTACCTCACGCTGGGCAAGCGCGGCGTCGACCCCGACGAACTGCGGCGCCGTCTGCCGCAGGCGTTGCATCGCATCGCCGAGCACGTGCACGTGCTTTGCAAGACGTACCTGGAGGCGCTCGAAGCCCGGCAACGCGGTGACTCCGCGGGCGTCGTGGGCGCGCTCGTCCGGGGCGGCCGGCTCGAGGAGGAAGTGGGCCGGTTGGCCCAGGCGCGGGCGTGGTACGAGCTGGCGCTCAGCGTGGCGGAAGCGCTGCAGGACCGCCGTCCCGAAGTGGAGGCGCTGCGCGCCCTCGGGTATCTGTGTCTCCGCCTCGGGCAGCATGTCGAAGGTGCGCGTCAGTTCCAGCGCGCGTTCGCCTTGGCCGAAGCGGAGTTCGATCAGGCGGGCACGATCGCGGCATGCGAGGGATTGGGGGACGTGGCGCTCGCGCAGGGTGAGTGGGGGGGCGCCCAGGCATGGTACAGCCGCGGGCTGCGCCTCGCCGAGGCGTCGGGCGACGAGGGGCAAATGGGGCGGTTGGAGCGCCGGCTCGGCGTGCTGGCGCGGAAGCAGGGCGATCTCGCGACCGCCGGCGATTTTCTGCGGCGCGCGCGCGAGCGCTTCGAGGCGGCGGGACGCGCCGACGAGATGGCGCGGGTGCTGGACGCGCAAGGACGGCTCGATGCCCAGTTGGGGAGGCACACTGCCGCCGCCGCCGAGTACCGGGAGGCGCTCGCCTGGGCGCAGCGAGCCCCGCGGGCCCCGGGGCTGGAACTGTCGATCCGCTTGAACCTCGCGGAGCTCGATCTCGAGATGGGGCGCTGGCTCGACGCCGAAGGGGAGTTGCGGCGGGCGGAGCAGGTGGCGATCGCGGCGAATCTGGCCGGCCGGTTGGCGCAGACCTATACGCTGATGGGGAAGCTGCGCGGCGCTCAGCAGGACGAGACCGGGTTCGTCTTTTTCGAGCAGGCGATCGAACTCGCCCGCGCGGTGGAGCGCTCAGCGGCCGCGGAAGCGCAGGTGTACCACGCCTACGGGCTGTTCCGGAGCCAGCTCGGCCAGCAAGACGAAGCTCGCGCCTACCTCGAGCGCGCCCGCGAGCTGTTCGACTCGCTGGGCGAAGCAGTCGAGCGGGAGCGCGTCGACGCCGAGCTGCGGGCGATGTCCGCCTGAGCGTCGCCCGCTAGCGGTTGGTGAGGGGGTTCCGCTGCGTGGTGGTGTCGCGTCTGGCGGCACCCTTGCGCTTCTGCGAAGTCGCGCTGGTTGCGGTCTTGGGCTGCGTTGCCGCCCGCGACGCGCTGGCGCCAGGAGCCTTCCCCTTCGTCGTCCGGTGACTGCCACCGCCACAGGCGGCCAGCCCGATCAACCCTACGGCTGCCAGGATGGTCCTCGTCATGCGGGCCTCCAAGAGCGGGGTTGTGCCAATATAAGGCCGGCGGCGGTGCCGTGGGGTTATTTGGCCTGCCGCGCCAGCGGTCGGGTGAGGCAGGTCGGACCGCCGCCCCCCTTGAGGCAGATCTCGCGCCCGGCAAACTCGTGCACCGTCACGCCGGCGCGCTCCAGCCGGGCCCGGGTCACCGGGTTCCCCGCGAGCATCAGGACCTCGCGCCCGGCGATCGCGAGCACGTTGCAGCCCAGCGTCTCGAACTCTGGCGTAGGCACCTCCACCAGCTCGATGCCCCGCGCGAGCAGGGCCTCGCGGAACGGCACCGGGAGGAGCGGCGCGTAAACGAGGAAGAGATCGTGGTCGATGGGACTCAGGATCGACATCAGATGAAACACGTCGTCCGGCCCGTGCCAGTGAGGCAGCGCCACCACGATGACCTCGTCCACGCTAGGCGCCACCAGGTCACGCAGCTGGCGGATCCCCGCATCGTTGGTCCGGTAGCCCCGGCCGACCGCCAGGGTGCGCTGGTCGATCCAGCAGACGTCTCCCCCCTCGAGGCGGCCATCGCCCGTGATCCGGCCGCGAATCGGCACGCCAGCGGCGCGGAGCGCCGCTTCCTGTGCGGCCGGCTCGGTACGACGCTGGGGCTTGCCCATGTTGCAGATGATCACGCCGGCGTCGCACACGATCGATGCGTCCCGGGCGTACAGCGAGTCGAGACCGACGCTCTCGTCGGGTGGAAGGCACAGCACCTCGGCGCCCGTGGTGCCGAGCAGCGCGAGAAACCGGTGGTACTCGGGCGTTGCGGCAGCGAGCTCGGGCCGCGCGGTGTAGCCCAGGTCGCGCCATTGGCGATCGACTTCGACCTCGCTCCCGAACGCGTCGCCGGGGCGCTTGACCGCAACTGAGATGAGCCTGCCGACCTCCGACTGTCCTCCCACCCGCATCGTGCTGGCCGTCGCGCAAAGGTGGCAGCAAGTTTAGCCCGGTTCATATCCCCTGTCATGTCGTGAGGAGATGCTCATGCGCGATCGTACGATGGACCGCCGCACGTTTCTCGAATACGCCACGGTGGGCGGAGTGGCGGTGGCACGCCCACCGATCCGCCGGCGTGCGCCCGGGGTCAGTCGGGCGGCCGCCGCGGCGGAGCTGGAAGAAGCGACCATCGCGGAGCTGCAGGCGGGGATGGCAGCGGGGAAGTACACGTCCCGCTCGATCACGGTGGTGTACCTGCAGCGCATCGACGCGCTGGACAAGAAGGGACCCGGGCTCCGCTCGGTGCTCGAGACCAACCCCGACGCGCTCGCACAGGCCACGGCGCTCGACGCGGAACGCAAGGCCAAGGGACCGCGGGGGCCGTTGCACGGCATCCCGATTCTGGTGAAGGACAATGTGGCGACGCGGGATCGGATGCAGAGCACGGCGGGTTCGCTCGCGCTCGTAGGCGTGTCGCCGCCGCGTGACGCGTTCCTGGTGGAGCGGCTGCGTGCGGCCGGCGCGGTGCTGCTCGGCAAAGCGAATCTGTCCGAGTGGGCGAACTTCCGCTCGACCCACTCGTCGAGCGGCTGGAGCGGGCGCGGGGGCCAGTGCCGCAATCCCTACGCCCTCGATCGCACGCCGTCCGGGTCGAGCTCCGGGTCCGCGGTCGCCGTAGCGGCGAGCCTGTGCGCGGCCGCCATCGGCACGGAGACCGACGGCTCCATCGTGTCACCCTCCACGTGCTGCTCGATCGTGGGCATCAAGCCCACGCTCGGCCTCGTGAGCCGCGCCGGAGTCATCCCCATCGCCCACAACCAGGACACCGCGGGTCCCATGGCGCGCACTGTCGCCGACGCGGCGACGCTCTTGGGGGCGCTCACCGGCGTGGATCCCCACGATGACGCGACGGCGGCGAGCGCCGGTCATTCGGCCTCGGACTATTCCGCATCGCTCGACCCCGCCGGGCTCAAGGGCGCCCGCCTGGGCGTGTGCCGCTCGCACTTCATGGGCTACAGCCCCGGCACCGATGCCCTGATGGAGAGCACTATCGACGCGCTCAAGCGGCTCGGGGCGGTCATCGTCGATCCGGCCGACATCGCCACCGCGGGCCAGTTCGACGACAGTGAATTCGCCGTGCTGCTCTACGAATTCAAGGCGGATCTGAACCGGTACCTCCCCCAGTGGGCGCCGGGCGCAAGCGCGAAGACGCTGGCGGACCTGATCGCGTTCAACGAGCGCAACAAGGGCCAGGAGATGCCCTACTTCGCGCAGGAGATCTTCGTGCAGGCCCAAGGGAAAGGCCCGCTCACCGATCAGGACTACCTGCGGGCGCTCGACAAGAACCACCTGCTGGCGCGTACTCAGGGGATCGACGCCGTGATGGCCGAGCATCAGCTCGACGCGCTGATCGCGCCCACGGGCGGCCCGCCCTCGCTGATCGACCTGGTGAACGGGGACCCGGGGGGTGGCGGCAGCTTTTCCAGCCCGGCGGCAGTGGCCGGCTATCCCCACGTGACCGTGCCGATGGGGTACGTGGCGGGGTTGCCGGTGGGACTGTCGTTCGTGGGGCGGCCCTGGAGCGAAGCGGCGTTGATCAAGTTCGCGTACGCGTTCGAACAGGCGACGAAGGCGCGGCGGCCGCCGAAGTTCCTCGCGACGGCCGACTTGTCGACGGTCTAGCGGCCCGGTGCGCGCTGGAAGAGGGCTTTTGGGATCGTCACATGGACGCCCACAGCGCCGTCCACGAGCTCGGTGACGTGCACGTCGGCGGCCACGCTCGTGAGGCGGTAGGCCTCGAGCTTCGTGAGCCCGCGCGTCGCCGCGAGGAAGTCGATCATCTCCTGCACTGCGATGCGGGTGGCCGTCGTGAGGTTCGAATCGGTGCCCATCGTCATGAACACCGTGCGCGTCTCGGCGCGGGGCCAGGTGAGGTGCAGGTCCTTCCGGACCACGAGCTGCACGCGTCCCGTGAGCGAGGTCTCGATCGCCGTCTGGTCCACCTCACCGTCTCCCTGGGCGGCGTGTCCGTCCCCGATCTCGAACAGCGCGCCCGGCGCGAAAACGGGGATGTAGAGCGTCGTGCCCGCGATCAGGTCCTTGTTGTCGAGGTTCCCGGCGTGGCGCCCCGGAGGATTGCTGCTCACACGCCCTGCCTCGGGCGGTGGCGCTACGCCCATGCTTCCGAAGAACGGGTGCAACGGGATCTCGATCCCGGGCCCGAAGAGCCCGATCATGCGCTTCCCGTCGAGCCCAATGATGCGCATCTGCGGATCGGTGCAGTTCTCGGGCAGGAAGCCGCGGCACCCGTTGTAGGCATACCGCAGGGCGAGGCGAGCGTCCAGGATGCGCACCTCGAGCGCGTCGCCCGGCTGCGCGCCCTCCACGTAGATCGGCCCCGTAAGGATGTGTCCGCCGGGCCCGTGGTCCGTGACCTGGGAGACGATGTCGCGCAGCGACTGTTGCACGTCGCCCGGTGCCACACCTGCCGCTTCGAGCCGATCGGGAGTCGACGTGAGCAGTGTTTCGACCTCCACGATGTCGCCCGACGAGATCCGCAAGACAGGCGGCGCGGCGGCGCTGTAGTAGCCCCATGCCACCGTCGCCGGGGTTGCGGGGAGGTGGTGCACCTGCTGGGCGACGCCGTCCCGGGCTCGCCAGGCGAGGGCCACCAGCGCGAACCGGAGCACACGGCCGGCGCTCATCGGTGCCCCGTCTTATCCTGCAGCTCGCGGTGGCGGAAGCACGTGATGAGATGGTCGTTCACCATGCCGACGGCCTGCATGAACGCGTAGCAGATGGTTGGCCCCACGAAGCGGAACCCGCGCTCGACCAGGGCCTCGCTCATGGCGTCGGATTCGCGCGTGCGCGCGGGCAGCTCGCGCAGACTGCGGCGCCGGTTCTGCTTGGGTACGCCTCCCACGAAGGTCCAGAGAAACCGTCCGAACGGTCCATCGCGCTCCGAGAACTGGAGAAAGGCCCGTGCGTTGGACACCGCGGCCGCCACCTTCTGGCGGTTGCGGACGATGCCCGGGTCCTTGAGCAGCTGCCTGATTTTCTTGCGGTCGTAGCGCGCCATGCGCTCCGGGTCGAAGCCATCGAACACCTCGAGAAAGCGCGCCCGCTTGTTGAGAATCACGCGCCACGAGAGGCCGGCCTGGAAGCCGTCGAGCACGAGTTTGGCGAACAGCTCCCGATCGCCGTGCAGCGGGACACCCCACTCCTCGTCGTGGTAGGCGAGCATCAACGGCTCGGCGTCGTCCCCGGTCCAGCAGCGTCGTTTCATGGCGCCCGAATTTTGCATGGACTACGGCCCTCCGGCTAGTATTCGCGCCATGAGATTCCTCCAGGTCACCGAGCTCGAGGGTCGCTACGTCGCCGCGCTCTCGGAAGTCGAACGGCCGGTGCCCCGCGAGGGGGAGGTCCTGGTGCGCGTCGCGGCCTCCGGCGTCAACCGCGCCGATCTGCTGCAGATCGCCGGGCGATACCCACCGCCGCCGGGCGAGCCGGACATCATCGGGATGGAGCTGTCGGGCACGACCGACGGGACGGGAGAGGCGGTGTGCGCGCTGGTCGCGGGGGGTGGCCACGCCGAGTACGTGGCGGCGCCCGCGGGGCAGGTGTTCCCGGCGCCGGCGGCGCTCGACCTCGTCACGGCGGCCGGGATTCCGGAGGCTTTTCTCACGGCGTTCGTGACCCTGGTAATGGAAGGCGGCCTCAGACGGAGTGAGACACTCCTGGTGCACGCGGGCGCCTCGGGGGTCGGGCTGGCGGCCATCCAGCTCGGCAAACTCGTCGGCGCCCGCGTCGCCGCCACGACGCGCACGTCCGAAAAGCTGGCGGCGCTGGAACGTGCGGGCGCGGATCTGGCGATCGATGCCGGGCGCCACGAGTTCGCCGAGCGGATCGAGGAGGGCTGGGGGCGCGACGCCGTGGACGTCGTGCTCGATCCGATCGGCGCGCCGAGCCTGTCCGCAAATATGCGCGTGCTCGCGACCGGGGGGCGGGTCGTCGTCATTGCCACGATGGCGGGCGCCCGCGCAGAGGTCGATCTCGCGCTGCTGATGCGGAAGCGGGCCCGGTTGCTGGCGTCGACGCTGCGCGCGCGGAGCCGCGCGGAGAAGGGTGCGATCGTGGCTCGGTTCCGGCGGGAGATCCTTCCCGGGTTCACGTCGGGCGAGCTGCGGGTGCCGGTGGACTCGGTGTTTCCCGCTCACCGGGCGGCCGAGGCGTTCCAGCGGATGCGGGAGAACCGCAACGTCGGCAAAATCCTGATCGCATGGCCACGCGACTAGTCGTCGTCGGTGCCGTGCTGGCGTTCGTTGCCGCCTGCCGGGGGGAACGCCGGTCGGCGCCCGCCGGGCGCGTCGCGGCCCCCGACACGACCGCGCGGTCCGACACCGTCAACCTGTACGCCGCCGCGGGCGCGAACCACCTCTCGCCTCGGGCGGCGCAGGCGCGTCCGCTGGTCTACGTGCCGAACTCGCACGACGGGACGGTGACCGTGATCGACGCACGCACCTACCGCGTGCTGCGGACCTTTCCCACGGGGGCGCTGCCGCAGCACGTCGTGCCCTCGTACGACCTCACGACGTTGTGGGTCGCGAACAACCTCGGCGGCACGCTCACGCCCATCGATCCCGCCACCGGGCAGGAGGGCGAGAGCGTGCCCGTGGACGACCCTTACAACCTGTACTTCACCCCCGACGGCCGGTTCGCGATCGTGGTGGCGGAGCGGCGGCGGCGGCTCGACTTCCGCGATGCGCAGACCATGAGGCTGGTCCAGTCGCTGCCCGTGCAGTGCAAGGGCGTGGACCACCTGGAGTTCACCGCCGACGGCCGGTTCGCCGTCGCGACGTGCGAGTTCTCGGGGCAGCTCGTCAAAGTGGATGTCGGCGCGCGTGCCGTGGCGGGATATCTCACGCTCGATCCGGGCGGCCTGGACAGCAGCGCGATGCCTCAGGACATCCGGTCGTCCCCAGACGGCCGCGTGTTCTACGTCGCCGACATGAAGGCCAACGGCGTGTTTCTGGTGGACCCGGCGGCGTTCCGACGCATCGGCTTCATCGCGACCGGGCGGGGGACGCACGGCATCTACCCGAGCCGGGACGGCCGGCTGCTCTACGTCACGAATCGCGGCTGGAACACCACGGCGGGCGGGCGTCGCGGCCCGGGCTCCGTCACCGTGCTCGATCCCCGGGACCAGCGGATCGTCGCAACCTGGCCGGTGCCGGGCGGGGGCAGCCCGGACATGGGGAACGTGACCGCCGACGGGAAGGAGCTGTGGGTATCGGGGCGCTACGACGAAGAAGTCTACGTTTTCGACACGGGGACGGGCCAGGTGACTCACCGCATAAAGGTGGGGCGCGAGCCGCACGGGCTGTGCGTGTGGCCGCAGCCGGGACGATACTCGCTGGGGCATACGGGGAACATGAGATAAAGAATAGAGACGTCACGCAGAGACGTTACACAGAGACGTCACGCAGAGACGTTACACAGAGACGTTACACAGAGACGTTACAGAGAGACGTCACGCAACAACGTGTGGGGGTGGGATGAATCGCATCAAGGGAAAGCTGATTCTCATCACGGGGGCGAGCTCGGGTATCGGAGAGGCGTGCGCGCGCCGCTTCGCCGCCGAAGGCGCGCAGCTCGTGCTGTGGGCCCGGCGCCGCGTGCGGCTGGAATCGGTCGGCCGGGCGCTCGAGGCGCAGCATGGCGTGGTCGCGCGCCTCGCCGAGGTAGATGTCCGCGACCGTGCCGCGGTGAGCCGGGCGGCGGAGGCGTTGGTCGCGGCCGGGCAGGTGCCCGATGTTCTCGTCAACAACGCCGGTCTGGCGAGCGGGCTGTCGAAGGTCCACGAGGGTGATCCCGAGGATTGGGACCGCATGATCGACACCAATCTGAAGGGGCTGCTCAACGTGACGCGGGCGGTGCTGCCACACATGGTGGCGCGGCGCCGCGGCCACGTCGTGAACATCGGAAGCGTGGCGGGGCACCAGACCTATCCGATGGGAAACGTGTACAACGCCAGCAAGTTCGGCGTGCGCGCGCTGACGGAGGGCATGAATCTCGACATGGCGGGCACGCCGATCCGGGTCTCCGCCGTCGACCCCGGGATGGTAGAGACGGAATTCTCCGAGGTGCGGTTCCACGGCGACCGGGAGCGCGCCAAGGCGGTGTACCAGGGGCTTCAGCCGCTCACGGCGGCCGACGTGGCGGACACGATCGCCTACGTCGTGAACCTCCCGGAGCACGTGAACATTTTGGACCTGATCATCATGCCGACGGCACAGCGCAACGTGTACGTCGTGGACCGGGCCACTCCATGACCCGTCGCCTGCTCGTCGCGGTTGTCGCGCTCGCGGCGTGTGACAACGGCAGCGGCCCGCCACCGCCACAGGTGTCGAACCTGCGCGTGCTGCATACCATTCGCGGCGGACCGTCGCTCACCGTCGTCGTGGACGGCGGGCGGGGGAGCGCCATCGCGTTCGGCGAGGCGAGCCGGGTCTTTGCGCTGTCGCCGGGGGAGCACGACCTCGCCATTCAGCCCGCCGACACGACCCATTCCCTGCTCGCGCTCTTCACCACAATAGAGGGGGTGAGGTACACCGTATTCGCCATCGACACGATGGTGAACGGATCGGTGACGGTCTTTCCGGTATTCGTGTCGGACAGCGGCGCGGCGGCGGGGGGCCACGTCCGGCTGCGCCTGGCCAGCTTCGCCGCCGCGGCGCCGGCGGTGGACGCACGCCGCATGCAGCCGGACAGTGCGGGCCTGCTTGTGTGCGCCGCGCCGCTCAACTTCCGCGCCGTGACGCGATACTTCGAGGGCGCGCCCGGGGCCTGGTCCGTCGTGATCTCGCACGCCGGGACCACCGATACGCTGCTCGCGACGGGCGCCCTCGTGCTCGGCGACGGGTACGCGGAGACCGTGGTGGTGCTCGACTCGACTCCGGGTGTCGTCACCTGGCGGTTGTTGCGGGACCGCGACTGAAGCCGCGCGCGCGCGCGCGGAACCTCGCCGCTGTCCCCGGCGTTCAACGGAGTCCCAGAGCTCAAGTGAGAGAACTTCGTATGCAGCACCGCAAGCTAGGACGCCAGGGACCGATGGTGTCCGCCCTCGGCCTGGGATGCATGGGGATGTCGGAGTTCTACGGTCCCGCGGACGAGGTCGAGTCGGTCGCGACCATCCACCGCGCGCTCGACCTGGGCATCAACTTCCTCGACACCGCCGACATGTACGGGCCGTACACGAACGAGCAGCTCGTGGGTCAGGCGATCGCCGGCCGGCGGGACCAAGTAGTGCTCGCAACCAAGTTCGGCATTGTGCGGGGGCCCGATCCCCAGGTGCGAGGCGTCAACGGGCGCCCCGAGTACGTGCGTGCGTCGTGCGAGGGCTCGCTCAAGCGACTCGGCGTCGGTCACATCGATTTGTACTACCAGCATCGGGTGGATCCCACGGTTCCCATCGAAGACACCGTCGGCGCGCTGGCCGAGCTGGTGTGGCAGGGGAAGGTGCGCTACGTGGGCCTCTCGGAGGCCGCCCCGGCGACGCTGCGCCGCGCCAACGCGGTGCACCCGATCACCGCTCTGCAGACCGAGTATTCCCTGTGGAGCCGGGATTCGGAGGACGAGGTCCTGCCGACCTGCCGGGCACTGGGCATCGGCTTCGTGGCCTACAGCCCCCTCGGGCGCGGCTTTCTCACGGGCCGGTTCCAAAAGTTCGACGACCTGCCCCCGGGGGACTTCCGCCGCAGCTCGCCCCGGTTTCAGGGGACCAACTTCCAGAAGAACCTGGACCTCGTCCGCAAGGTCGAAGAGATCGCGCGGGAAAAGCGTTGCACGCCGGCGCAGCTGGCGCTGGCCTGGCTCCTGGCCCGGGGGAACGACATCGTGCCGATTCCCGGCACGAAGCAACGCGCCCGGCTCGAAGAGAACGCCCAGGCGGCCGGCATCGCCTTGAGCAAGAGTGATCTCGCGCGGATCGACGCCGTCGCTCCGAAGGGCATCGCCGCGGGCGCTCGCTACGCGGAGACCGGAATGCGGCTGGTCGACGGGTGAGGTCAGGGCGTGAGGTCCCGCGCCAGCATATAGCGCTCGGTGAAGAGAATCGTGCCGTAGAACTGAACGCCGCCCACGTTGCGCGATTTCCCGTCGGTGAGCAGGGTGATGTCTCCGGTCGCGACGCGCACCCCAGACGTCCTTGGTGAACACGATGTAGCGGCCGTCGGCCGTCCGTCACGAGGTTCTCGGGCCCTGCGGCGGCCCCGGTTTGCGCGATGCAGGGCAGGGGCACGGCGAGCGTGAGGAGCGGCAGGCGGGTCAGCGGCGTCATGCCGGATCTCGGGCGTCGAGGACGCCGACCAAGCTACGGCAACGTGATCGCGGTCGCGAGCGAGGACGGGGCTCGCTCGCCGCGCGCCGCCCGGCATCGTAGCTTTCCGCGGGCAGCAGCACCGGCAACGCAGGGGGAGGAGTGACGGCCTACCGCTATCCCGAGGGCAACGTCTTCTACCGGAAACTCGGCCGCAGCTACCCGCGCATCGTGCGGGGCGAGGGCTGCTGGTTGTACGACGAGCAGGGCAAGGCTTACCTGGATGCGGTCGGCGGCGCGTACGTCGCGAACCTCGGTCACTCGAATCCTGAAATGGCCGACGCGATGGCGGCGCAGGCGCGCGAGTTCGGCTACCTTTCGGCGAGCACCTTCACGCACGGTCCCGTGGAAGAGCTCGCCCGTGAGGTCGCTCAGACCCTCCCGGGTGGACTCGACAAGCTCTACTTCCTTTCCAGCGGATCGGAGGCCGTGGAGGCCGCGCTGAAACTCGCCCGGCAATACTGGGTCGAGGCCGGCAAGCCCGGGAAACACCGCATCATCGCGCTCGCCCCCTCGTATCACGGCAATACCCTGCTGGCCCTCTCTGCGTCGGCCCGCGAGCCGTACAAGGCGCCGTTCCGCCAGTGGCTGGTGGACGTGACGCGCGTTCCCGCTCCCTACGCATACCGCTGTGAGTGCGGCGGCGAAAATGCGTCGTGTCCGACCTGCAGCGGCACGGCCCTGGAGGTCGCGATCCGGCGGGCAGGGGCCGATACGGTGGCCGCGTTCATCGCGGAGCCGGTGGGCGGTTCCTCCACCGGTGCGTCCACGCCGCGCCCGGAGTACTTCCGCACGATCCGCGAGATCTGCGACCGCCACCAGGTGTTGTTCGTGGCCGACGAGATCCTGTGCGGGGCGGGGCGCACCGGCACGTGGTGGGCCATTGATCAATACGGGGCAACACCCGACATCATGACACTGGGGAAGGGGATCTCGGGCGGCTATGCCCCGCTGTCCGCGGTCGCCGCACCCGAGCGCATCGTCGACGTCATCGCGAGCGGCTCGGGGAGCTTGCTGCACGCCCAGACCTTCTCGTTCCACCCCGTCGCGTGCGCGGCCGGGCTTGCCGCCGTCCGGGTGCTCAAACGCGAGCGGCTGGTGGAGCGCAGCGCCAGGCTCGGGCGCGTGCTGCACGAACGACTCGCCGGTCTCGCGCAGCTGCCCCACGTGGGCGACGTGCGCGGGCGGGGGCTCCTCGCCGGGATCGAGTTCGTGGAGGACAAGGCCACTCGGGCCCCGTTCCCCCGGGCGGTCAAGTTCGTCGAGCTGTTCACCGAAGCGGCTCTGGAGGCCGGGCTCGTGGTCTGGCCCAACGTGGGTCACGCCGACGGCGTCAACGGCGACCTGGTCGTCGTGGCGCCACCATTCATTATCACGGAGCAGGAGATCGACCAGATCGTGACGCGCTTCACGAGGGCGCACGCTGCGGCATTGCAGGTCGTCAAGGTCGGCGCGCGGTGAGCCCGTGACCACCACCGCGACGCCGTCCAAGGTCACCTACACCTCGGCCAACGTGGACTGGGAGGCGTTCCACCGCCAGTTCGACGAGGCGCTCGGCGGCGTGCGCGGCCAGCTGGGCCGGGACCATGGCCTCTACATCGCGGGCGAAGCGGTCACGTCGGCCGCGGCACCGATCGTCGCTACGTCGCCGATCGATACGGGCGTGGTGCTGGGGCGCTTTGCGGCCGCTACCGCGCAGCACGTCGACCGCGCCGTCACGGCCGCGAAGGCGGCGCAGCGCGCGTGGGCCCATACGCCGTGGCGGGCGCGCGTCGCGACGCTGCGCGCCGCCGCCGGGCTGATCCGGGAGCGCAAATTCCAGCTCGCCGCGATCATGAGCCTCGAGGTGGGTAAGAGCCGGCTCGAGTCGATGGGCGACGCCGAGGAGTCCGCCGACTTGATCGATTACTATTGCCAGCAGGTCGAGGACGCCAACGGCTTCGTCCGTCAGATGGCCAACGTCACGCCGGTCGAGCGCAACACCGACGTGCTGCGGCCCTACGGCGTGTTCGCGTGCATCGCGCCCTTCAACTTCCCGCTCGCGCTATCGACCGGGATGTCGGCGGCGGCGCTGGTCGCGGGAAACGCGGTCGTCTACAAGCCCGCCGAGGAAGCGCCGTGGACCGGGCTCAAGCTGTACGAGGTGTACCGCGACGCGGGGTTGCCGGCGGGCGTATTCAACTATCTCCCCGGAGTCGGCGAGGTCGCGGGCGAGGCGCTGTGGCGTCATTCCGGTGTCGACGGGGTCGTTTTCACGGGCTCGAAGGCCGTGGGTATGCACATCTTCCAGGCCCTCTCGCGAGACTGGGTCAAGCCCTGCCTCCTCGAGATGGGCGGCAAGAACGCGGCGATCGTGCTCGACTCAGCGGACCTGGACGCGGCGGCGGAAGGGGTGACGCGGTCGGCGTTCGGGCTGCAGAACCAGAAGTGCAGCGCGACGTCTCGCGTCTACGTGCACCAGCGCGTCGCACAGCCGTTCGTAGAGAAGCTCGTCGAGCGGACCAAGGCCCTGAAGCTGGGGGACCCGACGGAGCGCGACGTCGTGTTCGGGCCGGTGATCAACGCCGCGGCGGTGGAGCGGTTCCGGCGAGCGGTGGCGCGGGCCCGCCGCGAGGGCACGGTCGTGCTCGGCGGCCAGCAGCTCAGCGGCGACCCCTTCGACCACGGGCACTTCGTCGCCCCCACGATCGCCGAGCTGCCCCTCTCCTCGTCACTCTTCCGGGAGGAGCTGTTCGTCCCGCTCCTCGCCGTGGGCGCGGTGTCGGGCTTGGAGGAGGCGATCGCAGAAGTGAACAAGGTCGAGTACGGCCTCACCGCCGGCATCTTCTCCAAGAAGGCGGAAGAGATCGAGCGCTTTTTCGACGAGATCGACGCCGGGGTGTGTTACGTGAACAAGCGCACCGGCGCCACCACCGGGGCCTGGCCCGGGGCGCAGCCGTTTTGCGGGTGGAAGGGATCGGGCTCGACCGGGAAAGGCGGGTGCGGGCCGTACTACGTCGCGCAATTCCTGCGCGAGCAGAGCCGCACCGTGATCGAGGAGTCGCGATGAAGGACTACCCCCGGATCGTGGTGCCGCCGCCGGGGCCCAAGGCTCGGGCGATCGTCGAGTGCCAGGACCGCTGGGCCTCGACATCGTACCCCAAGGAGTACCCGCTCGTCATCGCCCGCGGCGCGGGGGCCATGGTCGAGGACGTGGACGGGAACCGCTACCTCGATTTCATGGCGGGCATCGCGGTCGCGTCCACCGGGTACGGCCATCCCAAGGTCGTCCAGGCGATCCAGGAGGCGGCGGCGCAGTTCCTCCACATCTGCGGCAGCGATTTCTACTTCGAGGGCTTCGCGGCGCTGTGCGAGCGGCTGGCGCGTCTGGCGCCGGGGCCGAGCAAGAAGCGCGTGTTTCTCTCGAACTCGGGGACCGAGGCAGTGGAGGGGGCGATCAAGCTGGCGCGGCACTCGACCGGCCGGCCGGCGATCGTTGCCTTCACGGGGGCGTTTCATGGCCGCACGTACGGCGGCTTGAGCCTGACGGCGAGCAAATCGGTGCAGCGCGCCGGGTTCGCGCCGTTCCTCCCCGAGGTATACCACGTGCCGTACGGCTACCGCTACCGCTGCGACTTTTGCCGCGGCGAGGCTGCCTGTAGCATGCGGTGCGTGTCGTCGATCGAGGACGACCTGTTCGCAAAGCGGCTCGACCCGAAGAGCACCGCGGCCATCTTCGTGGAGCCGATCCAGGGGGAAGGCGGCTACGTCGTGCCGCCGCCCGGCTATGTGAAGGCGCTGCGCGAGCTGTGCGACCGCCACGGCATCCTGCTGGTGTGCGACGAGGTGCAGTGCGGCGTGGGACGCACCGGAAAGATGTGGGCGTCCGAGTACGAGGGGATCGAGCCCGACATTCTGCTCAGCGCCAAGGGTCTGGGCAGCGGCATGCCGATCGGCGCGATCATCGCCAAGGAATCCATCATGAAGTGGCAGCCGGGCGCGCACGGCAGCACGTTCGGCGGCAATCCGGTGTGCTGCGCGGCGGCGCTCGCGACGCTCGACGTGGTGGAGCGTGACCTGCTCCCCCGGGTCCCGCGGCTCGGCGAGCGGCTGCTCGCGGGGGTCACCCGGCTGCAGCAGAAGTATCCCTCGATCGGCGACGTCCGGGGACGCGGGCTCATGATCGGGGTCGAGTTCGTGAAGGACCGCGCGACGCGGGAGCCCGCCCCCGACATCCCGCACGCGCTGGTCGAGCGAGCGTTCCGCAAGGGTCTGCTGCTGCTCGGGGCGGGGAAGAGCGCGCTGCGACTGGCCCCGCCGCTCGTGGTGGACGAGTCCGACGTCGATGCGGCGCTGGCGATCATCGATGAATGCCTGGGCGAGCTGACGGACTAGGCGTGAGGGATCACGCCTCCAAGGTCATGCCCATGCGCGACGCGGTCGCGCGCTTCGTCCACGACGGCGACACCGTCGTCATCGAGGGGTTCACCCACCTCATCTGCTTCGCCGCGGGGCACGAGATCATCCGACAGCGGCGGCGCGACCTCACGCTCGCGCGCCTCACGCCGGATCTGATCTACGATCAGATGATCGGCGCGGGGTGCGCCCGCAAGCTGGTGTTTTCGTGGGCCGGGAACCCCGGTGTCGGCTCGCTCCACGCGTTCCGGCGCGCCGTGGAAGCGCCGGGCACGGCGCCGCTCGAGATCGAAGAGTACTCACACTTCGGCATGGTCGCACGGTTTTCCGCGGGCGCCGCGCGGCTCCCCTTCTGGCCGCTGCGCGACTACATGGGCACCGACCTGCCCCGGGTGAATCCCCGCATCTCGAGCGTCACGTGCCCCTACACCGGGGAAGACCTCGCCACCGTGCCGGCCCTGAACCCCGACGTGACGATCGTCCACGCGCAGCGCGCCGACGCCGATGGCAACACGCAGATCTGGGGGCTCGTCGGCGTGCAACGAGAGGCCGCGTTCGCCTCGGAGCGCGTCATCGTCGTGGTAGAGGAGCTGGTGGACGAGCGGCTGATCCGCTCCGACCCGAATCGGACCGCGATTCCCGGTATGATCGTGGACGCGGTGGTGGTCGAGCCGTGGGGCGCGCACCCCTCGTACGCGCAGGGCTACTACGACCGCGACAACGACTTCTATGTGGCGTGGGAAGACATTTCTCGATCTCCCGACCGCCTCACGCGCTACCTGGACGAGTTCGTGTACGGGGTGCCCGACCGCGCGGCGTATCTGGAAAAACAGCCGCACGTGGCAAGGCTCAAGGCGAAGGAACGCTGGTGCGCCGGAGTGAACTACGGGTACTGATGACTATTCGCCCGACGAGATGATGGCCGCTGTCGCCGCCCGCGAGCTCCAAGACGGCGAGGTTGTGTTCGTCGGCATCGGGTTGCCCAACCTGGCCTGCAACCTGGCGCGCGCGACCCATGCCCCGCGCCTCGTGCTGCTGTACGAATCGGGCGCGGTGGGGGCCGTCCCCGAGCGGCTTCCCGTGTCTATCGGCGATCCGGCGCTCGTCACCGGATCGCTCATGGTGTGCGGGATGGCCGATGTCTTTCAGTGCATCCTGCAGAACGGGCGCATCGAGGTCGGATTCCTGGGCGGCGCCCAGGTGGATCGCTACGGCAACATCAACACCACCGTCATCGGTCCCTACGCCCGGCCCAAGGTCCGGCTGCCCGGGTCGGGTGGGGCTGCGGAGATCGCGATCCACGCCCGGCGCACGCTCATCGTGGCGAAACTCGGGCCGCGGGCGTTTCCCGAGCGGGTGGACTTCGTCACGAGCCCGGGACTCAGGCCCCAGGGCCGGCTGCGTCGCGAGCTGCGCATGCCGGGCGCCGGGCCCGTGAAGGTCATCACCGACAAGGGCATCCTCGAGGCGGACGACGCAACGGGCGAGATGGTGCTGGCGGCGTTGTATCCCGGCGTCAGCATGTCCGACGTGCGGGCCGGCGTCGGGTGGTCGCTCCGCTGCCGGCCGGAGCTCGCACCGGTGGCGCCGCCGACCGAGCAGGAGCTGCGGTTGCTGCGGGACGTGCTCGACCCGAAGGGGTTGTTCCTGAAGCAATGACTCTCCGACTGCTGCGGTGGGCGCTCACCTCGGGCGTCGGGCTCATTCCCGTGATCGCCGTCGCCCAGCGGGAGCCGGTGCTGAAGCAGGTCGCCGTCCCGCACCCCTATTACTGGCGCGAGATGTACGTGCCGCAGGTGACGAGCGGTCCCAGTGCGGTCGCGTGGTCTCCCGACGGACGCGATCTGATCTACGCGATGCAGGGCTCGCTGTGGCGCCAGCAGATCGGCTCCGGCGTGGCGGTCGAGGTCACGGGGGACGCCGGGTACGACTATCAGCCCGACTGGTCTCCGGACGGGCGCTTCGTCGTCTTCGCCCGCTACGCGAAGGATGCGATCGAGCTGGAGCTGCTGGACCTGGCGACGGGCGCGGTGCGGCCCGTCACGACCAACGGTGCAGTGAACGTCGAGCCACGGTGGTCGCCCGACGGCGGCCGCATCGCGTTCGTCTCCACCGCGTACAACGGCCGCTGGCACATTTTCGCGGCGCCGGTGGACGGCGGCACGCCCGGCGAAGCGACCCGGCTCACAGAGGACAACGACAGCAAGCTGCCCCGGTATTACTACAGCACGTGGGATCACTATCTCTCGCCCACCTGGTCACCCGACGGGACGGAGCTGGTCCTCGTCTCGAACCGCGGGCACATCCACGGTAGCGGCGGGTTCTGGCGCATGCGTGCGACGCCCGGTGCACCGTTGCGGGAGATCCGCTACGAGGAAACCACGTGGAAAGCCCACCCCGACTGGTCCCCCGACGGCACACGCGTCGTCTACAGCTCCTACCTCGGCCGCCAGTGGAATCAGCTGTGGCTCATGACCAGCGAGGGGGGCGACGTGTTTCCGCTCACCTACGGGGAGTTCGATGCCACGGCGCCGCGCTGGTCGCACGACGGCCGGCGGATCGCCTACGTGTCGAACGAAGGCGGCAACACTTCGCTCTGGGTGGTCGACGTGCCGGGAGGACGGCGGCAGCGGATCCTCGCCACCCGGCGCCGCTACCACGGGCCCGTGGGCCGGCTGCGCGTGGAAGTCGTCGATCGTGGCGGGCGTTCGCTGCCTGCCCGGATCTCGGTGACCAGGGCCGACGGGCGGGCGTACGCACCGGACGATGCCTGGCGCCACGCCGACGAGGCGTTCGACCGCGGTGAGCGCGGCTTCGAATACGGCTACTTCCACACGTCCGGCTCCGCCGAGCTGACGGTGCCTGCGGGTGCCGTGGACGTGGCGGTGTGGCATGGGCCCGAATTTCGCGTCGCGCGTGCCGGGGCGACGGTGCGAGCCGGGGTCACGGCCGTACGACGGATCGTCCTGGAGCGACTCGCGGATCTCCCGGCACTGGGCTGGTGGAGCGGGGATCTCCACGTGCACATGAACTACGGTGGGGCGTACCGCAACACGCCCGAGCATCTGGTGTTCCAGGGCCGCGCCGAGGACCTGCATGTCATCGAGAACCTGGTGGTGAACAAGGAGCAGCGCATCCCCGACATCGCCTACTTCCGGACCGACGTGGACCCCGCGTCGAACGCGCAGCTGCTGCTGCTGCACGGCCAGGAGTTTCACACGAGCTACTGGGGCCATGCCGCGCTGCTCGGGCTGACGGACCATTATCTCCTGCCCGAGTACGCGGGCTATCCCAACACCGCCGCCGCCAGCCTCTATCCGGCGAACGGCGACGTGGCGGACCTGGGGCACGCCCAGGGAGCGCTGTTCGGGTACGTCCACCCCTTCGACTCGCGGCCCGATCCGGCCGACACGACCGAGCCGCTCACCGACGAGCTGCCCGTGGACGTGGCGCTGGGCAAGGTCGACTACATCGAGGTGATGGGGTACTCGGATCACCTCGTCACGTCGGAGATCTGGTACCGCCTGCTGAACTGCGGTTTCCGGTTGCCGGCTGGAGCGGGCACCGATGCTTTCCCCAATTTCGCCTCGCTGCGCGGGCCTCCCGGGTTGGTGCGCGTGTTCGTGCAGGCGGGGGCCCGACTCGATCGGCGGGGCTTTCTCGCGGGGCTCAAGGCGGGTCGGACGTTCGTGAGCAACGCGCCTCTGCTCGAGTTCACGCTCGACGGCCGGCCGATCGGCGACGAGATCCGGCTGTCCCACGGGGGCGAGACGCTCACGGCGCGCGTGCGTCTGCGCTCGAGCGTCCCCGTCGACCACCTGGAGCTCATCGGCAACGGCCGTGTGGTGGCGGCGATTCCGCTCACCGGCGATCGCACGCAGGCGAGCGCCACGGTCCCGATTGCAGTCACCGGCAGTGGATGGTACGTGCTGCGCGCCTACGCGGATCGAGCCGAGCTGCCCGTTCTGGATCGCTACCCGTTCGGCTCGACGAGCCCGGTGTACGTGACGGTAGGGAACGAGCCCGTACGAACGCCCGAGGACGCGGAATTCTTCGTGCGCTGGATCGACCGGCTGGACGAGGCGGCGCAGGCGCACCAGGGCTGGAACACGGCGGCGGAGCGCGAGCACGTGCTGCGGCTGCTGGCGGAGGCGCGGGGGGTGTACGCGGGGCGGGCCGTCAGCGGCGCACCAGCTCGATCTCCCGGGTCGCCGTGACCGGGACACCGCCGCCGACGCTCACTGCCAGGGCCACGCGGTAACGGCCGGCGGGGAGCCCGGAGAGATCGACGTCGAGTACGCGGGGAGCGACTCCTGCGTCGGGCCGCAGCACTTCATCCCACTGCAGCTCAACAGCGCGGCGACGGCCGACCAGCCCTACGGACTCGGCGGCGCGCCCCAGCCAGGCGCGGCTTTCGGCCCTGACGCTGAGCGAGGTTGTCACGGGTTCGCCGGCGGGGTCGAGGCCCGAGATTTCCCAGAAGAGCCGCAGCCGGCCGTCCACGGGCACCTGCGCCGTCGGGAGTGCATGGCGGACGACAGAGGCCAAATCACGCGCGACGGAATCGGTCGCGTCGAGGAGGAGCAGGTCGGAAACGTCGCCGCGCCGCGGGGGTTCGATGCCGCGTCGCATGCGGGCGACCCAGTGCCCCTTGGCGGCAGCGATCTCGAGGCTCAAGAGCTGTCGCTCGCACCCTGCCGTTGCGGTGAGGACCTCGGGTCCATCGAGGTGCGTCTCGCGGGCCGTGACCACGCGCGACCGCTCGTCCCGGGCGAGCACGAGGGCCACCCGCGCCGGCTGATGGCCGAGCGCCGGATCTCGAGAAGCGTCGAATGCGGCGACGACGGTACACGAGTCGCCACGGCGAAACGCGGCGATTTGAGCCTCGAGCCCTGCGAACCGGTCTGCGTACGTGGGTGCGTACCACTCGTTCGGGCGTGGGTCGGCCAGTATCCAATCCTCGTGAGTCGCCCCCCCGGGATCGTCGAACGCGTGGGTCGTGGGGACGAAGTGAAAAGCGGGCACCCGCTCATGCCCGGTGATGGCGGGATCGAATGGCGCAAGCGGGGAGGCGGGCTTGCGGGTCCAGGACACCTCCGGCCCGAAGCGAATCAGTAACTCCCCCATATCGTCGCCCCACCGGTCGCTCCGTGCCGTGCGCGAGTCGCGCTGGATGCGCTCCAGCGTGAGCCGGGCAAAATGCTCGGTGCGGCGGTCGTTCCCGGGGCGCGACAACAGCGGGGCTGCGAGCCACCACCAGTGACCTTCGAACTCAACCCGCTCCTCGCAGCTCATCCGATCGTAGCGGGTCCGTAGCTCGCCAGGCAGCAGCAGTGAGACCCTGTGCCAGCGGCACCGCTCCTCGTCCGGCATCGCCAGCAGCGCGGCGGCGAACGCAGAATCCGCCGGCGCGAAGTCGGCTGCCCTGTGCAGGCCGAGCCCGACCAGGGTTGCGCACCACCAGGGCGTGCCGCGACAGCCCCGGCCCACGGCGACGGCATCCGCTGGCCGGCCGTCCTCGATCAGGTAGCGTACCCGCTGACCGGCGATCCAGTCGTCCCCCGGCAGGAGCTCCGCCGCGTCGGCCAGGCGCGCGAGGAGGCGGGCTCGCGCGTCACGGATGGCCGCGGGCTCCGGCACCGAGTCGTTCGTCTGGTCGCCATACCAGAAGCAGAACCGGCCGATGTTCAGGTCACACCGCTGGCCCGAGTAGCCGTCCGCTTCGGGCAGGTGATACCGCCGAAACAGTTCGAACTCCGCCTGGGCGCCACGGGCGGACCGGAGGGTGGCCTGGGAGTCGGGCCGTTGCACCAGGGCGAGGCCGAGCAGGAGCGACATCATAGTGCGCTTGGGCAAGCTACGAAAGCCGCCGCCCACGCGCGAGCTTGACGGCGCGGCCCCCGAGGCTAACATCGCCGCAATGGAGATCCCGCGCGACTTGAACGCCGCCACCTGGTTCGTCGATCGCCACGTCGCTGAAGGCCGGGCCGCGCGGCTCGCCGTGATCCACGACGGGGGCCGCCTCACCTACGGAGACGTGGCGGCGGGCGCCAACCGGCTCGGCAACGCGCTGCGGCGCCTCGGCGTGCAACGAGAGCAGCGTGTCGTGCTGCTGCTGTACGACTCACCCCACTTCATCTGGAGTTTCTGGGGCGCGCTCAAGGTCGGCGCAGTGCCCATTCCCACCAACACGCTGCTCAAGCCGCGCGACTACGAATACATCCTCTGCGACAGCCGGGCGGAGGTGGCGATCGTGAGCGAGCCGCTGGCGCCGGCGCTGGCGGAGGCCCGGTTGCGGGCGCCGGCGCTGAAGCACGTCGTGGTCGCAGGCAAGGCGTCGGCCGGTGAGCTGGCGTACGACGACCTCGTGAGTGCGGAGAGGGCGGACCTGGCTCCGGCCGAGACGACCAAGGATGACGTCGCCTTCTGGCTGTACACCTCCGGCACGACGGGGACGCCCAAGGCCGCCGTGCACCTGCACCACGACATGCTGGTGTGCTGCGAGGCTTTCGGCCGGCATGTGCTTGAGATCGGGCCCGACGACCGGACGTTCTCCGTCGCGAAGCTGTTCTTCGCCTACGGACTGGGCAACGCCCTGTACTTCCCGTTTCACGTCGGGGCCACGACGGTGCTGTTGTCGGGCCGTCCCGAGCCCGCCAAGGTGTTCGAGGTGATCAACCGAGAGCGTCCCACGCTGTTCTTCGCCGTGCCGACGGCGTACGCGGCGATGCTGCAGCTGCCGGACGCCGGCCGGAGCCTCAACCTGGGGTCGGTGCGCCTGTGCATCTCCGCCGGAGAGCCCCTGCCCAAGGCGATCTACCAGCGCTGGCTCGAGCGGTTCGGCATCGAGATTCTTGACGGCATCGGCTCGACCGAGCTGTGTCACCAGTTCATCGCGAACCGCCCGGGCCGGGTGCGCCCCGGCTCGAGCGGCACGCTCGTTCCCGGCTACGACGCGAGGATAGTGGATGACGAGGGGCACGACGTGCCCCCGGGCGAGATCGGCAACCTGCTCGTGAGCGGCGACAGCGCCTGCGCGTGCTACTGGAACCAGCACGAGCGCACCAAGCAGACGATCCAGGGCGAGTGGGTCCGCACCGGCGACAAGTACACGCGGGACGCGGACGGCTATTTCTGGTATGCCGGGCGGGGGGACGACATGATCAAGGCGGGTGGGATGTGGGTCTCGCCGGCGGAGGTGGAGGGCGCGCTCGTGGAGCATCCGGCGGTCGTGGAAGCCGGGGTGGTCGGCACGGCGGACCAGGACGACCTCGTCAAGCCGGTGGCGTTCGTCGTGCTCGCCCGGGGCCACGCACCCGGCCCCGCGCTCGAGGCGGAGCTCCAGGCGTTCGTCAAACAGCGGCTCGCCCACTACAAGTATCCGCGGTGGATCCGGTTCGTCGACGAGCTGCCGAAGACGGCCACCGGGAAAATTCAGAGATTCAAACTGCGAGAAATAGCACGAGAGACACATCGTACAACGCGTGGGTCCACGCCGTGATCCCGAACCCGCGCGTGAGGTACAGCGCCGAGAAAAAGAGCCCGGCCACCATGCGAAACACGAACGAGTAGAGCTGGAGCCGGTCTCCGTACGGGCCGATGTAGTGAAACGCCGAAAAGATCACGGCGCCGAGCAGCGTGGCCGCGGCGCCCGAGGGGACGGGGCGCCAGCCGAGCAGGGCGCGCGCCGCCGCGGCGAGCGCACCCACGAGCAGCACGCGGAACAGCAGCTCTTCGTAGATCCCCGCACCCAGCGACAACATCAGCCGCGTCCAGCGGTCGAGGTCGCCGCCGGCCGGGCGGGCCAGGATCTGCAACCCGCCGAGTACTCCGCTCGTGACCCCGCCCACCAGGAATCCGAACAGCAGCGCCAGCAGCACCGATTCGCCCAGCATACCGCAGAAGACGCGCACCCGGAGCCGCGAGCCATTACGGAGATCGCGGGCCACCAGCCACATGCCAACGCCGATCAGGCAGACCATGAACACGAGCGGGCCCCAGGAGCCCGCGACCGCGACGAACAGGCTCTGCAGGATGACGTCGGCGCCGTTCCGGACCGAGCGCGTGCCGTGCGCCAGCACCACGGCGAGCACCTGATAGAACAGCAGCAGCGGCAGCGCGAACGACAGGCTGTAGCGGGGCGCCCGGCTCGTCTGCCAATAGGAGCTGGGAGCGGAGAACGGCGCGGTCATAGGGTCAACAAATCTATCGCTGGTCGTGGCGCTGGTCGTGGCGCTGGTCGTGGCGCTGGTCGTGGCGCAGCTCGTGGCGCGGCTTGCGGCGCTCTCGAACGGCCGGTTATCCTAGCCCACCCTTACGGACCGGCCGGATGAAAGTTCATGCGCTGCTCCTGGCGCTCACTGCCGCCACCCTGACCGCAGCGCCGGCGCAGCATCGCGAGCGGGCTCGCGACCTCGGGATCCCGCTCGAGGGAACGCCCGGTCCGCTCGACGCCATCACTGACGTCGCCGGCGTCGAGGTCGGGCACCGCACGCTGATCGCCGGCGCGGGCAAGCTGGTGGTGGGCAAGGGTCCCGTGCGCACGGGCGTCACCGCGATCTTCCCGCGCGGCAAGGCGTCGGACGACCCCGTATTCGCCGGCTGGTTCGCCATGAACGGCAATGGCGAGATGACCGGGACGACCTGGGTCGAGGAATCGGGATTCCTGTGGGGACCGGTGATGATCACCAACACCCACTCGGTCGGCGTGGTGCGTGACGCGGTGATCCAATGGGTCGTGCGACAGGGCCGCATGCTGCACGACGAGTGGTCCCTGCCGGTGGTGGCCGAGACGTGGGACGGGGGCTTGAACGACATCAACGGCTTCCACGTCACGAAAGAGGAAGCGTGGGCGGCCATGGACAGTGCCCGCGGCGGCCCGGTCGCCGAGGGGAATGTCGGTGGCGGGACGGGGATGGTGTGCAACCGGTTCAAGGGCGGCATCGGGACGGCGTCTCGCCACCTCGCGGCCGACGGCTATACCGTCGGCGTAGTGGTGCAGTGCAACTACGGCGCCCGTGCGCCGCTGCGCATTGCCGGCGTGCCAGTGGGTCGCGAGATCCCGGACCTGCTCCCGTGCCGCGCGCCGTGCGCCGGAGGACGGTCGGCGCGCGATACGCGGCTCGCCGACGACGTGGGCTCGATTATCATCGTCGTGGCGACGGATGCCCCGCTGCTTCCGCACCAGCTCAAGCGGATCGCCAAGCGGGCTGCGCTGGGCGTGGGTCGCATGGGCGGGCTCGCGGCGCACTCGTCGGGCGACATCTTCATCGCCTTTTCGACCGCGAATCCCCACGCGTCCCGGGATTCCGGGGTGGCACACATCGTCATGGCTCCCGACGAGCGCATCACGCCGCTGTTCGAGGCGACGGTGCAGGCCACCGAAGAGGCGATCGTCAACGCGATGCTCGCCGCGGAAACGATGACCGGCGCCGACGACCTCACGGTGTTCGCGCTGCCGCACGACCGGCTGCGCGAGGTGCTGCGCAAATACAACCGGCTCGTTCCGTGACGTCGGCGCGGTCCCTGGTCCGACCGGCCGATCTCCGCGTTCGTCCCCTGGCGCGGGCCGAGACGATTCCCTCGGCGTGGTACACGGACGCGCGCGTCCACGAGCTCGACCGCGACGCCGTGTTCGCCGCCACGTGGCAATACGTGGCCGACGCGCGCCAACTGGCACGCCCCGGCGATCACATCGTGACGGACGTGGCGGAGCAGCCGATCATCGTCGTGCGGGGCGGGGACGGCGCCCTGCGGGCGTTCTACAACGTCTGCCGCCACCGCGGCGGGCCGCTCGCGATGAAGGACGGCAACGCCGACATGCTCATCTGCAAGTATCACGGCTGGACCTATCGGCTGGACGGGATGCTGCGCGGCGTGCCGCACTTCAACCAGGTAGAGCTGTTCGACAAGCGCAACTACGGCCTCACGCCCGTGCACCTCGCGGAATGGGAAGGGCTCGTGTTCGTGAGCCTGGCCGAGCGGCCGAAACCACTGGAGGGCTACCTGAAGGGTATCCGCGAGCGCATCGCCCCGACGCGCCTCGGGGCGCTCCGCTTCGCGCGCCGCATCGATTACGACGTGCGCGCCAACTGGAAAGTGTACGTCGACAACTACGTCGAAGGCTACCACGTGCCGTACGTACACCCCGAGCTGTACACGCTGTACGACTACGAGGGCTACGTCACCGAGGTGCACGACTGGTACTCGGTCCAGGTCGGTCCGCTCACCGGCGACCGCAACGTGTACACGGCGGGCGGCGGCGATGCCTTGTACTACCACATCTTCCCCAACCTGATGCTGAACGTGGTGCCGGGCCGGCTGCAGTCGAACGTCGTACTCCCGGTCGCGCCGGACCGCTGCAAGGTGATTTTCCGCTATTACTACGACGACGTGACCTCGCCCGCGGCGGGGCAGCGCATCGAGGCGGACGTCGCCTTCTCGGACAAGGTGCAGCAGGAAGACGGCGAGATCTGCGAGCGCGTGCAACGCGGGCTCACATCGCGCGCGTATGACAAGGGTCGCTTCTCCGTACGGTTCGAGGAGGGCGTCTACCACTTCCAGAAGCTCCTGAAGACCGCCTATCGCGCCTGGCTCAAGCGCTGATGCCCGAGCTCAAGCGACAGCTCGGGCTGCTCGACTCGACCATGATCAACGTCGGGACGATCATCGCCTCGGCCATCTTCATCGTCCCGAGCGCCATCGCCCTCCAGCTGCGCGCCTCGCTGCCCAGCATTCTCGTGTGGGTTGCGGGAGGCGGAGTGTCGCTGCTCGGCGCCCTGTCGGTGGCGGAGCTCGGCGCCGCGATGCCGAAAGCCGGCGGCATCTACGTGTACCTGCGTGAAGCCTACGGGCCCGTGTGGGGATTCCTGTACGGATGGACCAGCGGGGTGGTGATCAACCCGGCGTCCATCGCCGCGATCGCGCTGGGGTTCGCGACTTACCTCGGGTTCTTCGTGCCGCTCGGCGACGGCGGCATCAAGACGGTGGCCGTCGTGTCGATCGTCGGCCTCACCCTGCTCAACTCCCTTGGGGTCAGGCTCGGGGCCATCACGCAGAACGTGCTCACCCTGACCAAGATGGGCCTGCTCGCCGTCCTGATCGTCTTCGGATTCGTGCTGCCGGGGGGGAGCGCTGCGAACCTGTCCCCGCTCTGGTCCGACGCCCCGCTGGTCCGTCAGATCGCGTCGTTCGGCGTGGCGCTGGTGGCCGTGCTGTGGGCCTACGACGGCTGGATCGAGGTCACCTATGTGGGGGGCGAAGTAAAAGATCCGGAGCGCAACCTGCCGCGCTCCATCGTGCTCTCGACGCTCATCGGCGCCGCGTTGTACTGCCTGGTCACAGCGTCCTTCGCTTATGTGCTATCGCCCGCCAAGATGGCGGGCTCGTCGCTCGTGGCCTCGGACGCGGCGCAGGTGACGCTGGGACATGCGGGTGCGGGGCTGGTCGCCGCGGCGATCATGATCGCCACCATCGGCTCGAACAACGGGATCGTCCTGACGGCGGCGCGCGTCCCGTACGCGATGGCGCGCGATGGCCTGCTGCCCCACTGGCTCGGCGGCGTACACCCGCGATTTCTCACGCCCGTGCCGTCACTGGCCGTGCAGGGCGTCATCTCGATCGCCCTGACCCTGATCTCGACCGAGCCCTCGTGGAAGGACTCCTACAGCCGGCTGTTCACCTACGTGGTGCTGGCGGAGTTCGTGTTCTACGCGATGTCGTGCGGAGCGGTGCTCCGACTGCGTCGCACCGCCCCGCACCTGCCCCGGCCGTACAAGACGTGGGGCTACCCGGTCACGCCCATCGTCTTCATTCTGTTTTCGCTCTGGCTCGTGTTCAACACGGCCCGTGAGCAGCCCGCCGACGCCGCGATGAGTGCGGTGCTGATCCTCGCGGGACTGCCGCTGTACTTCTGGAGACGTCCGTCGCCCTGACTCTTACTCCTGCTCCGTCCCCGGCTTCTCGAGCTGCTGCAGCGCTTTCCCCACCTCGTCCTTCGTGTCCGCGTGCTTGAGCTTTCCCACGACCGCCCGCAGGCGCTCGACGCCGAGCTGGCGGGGCAGCGTGAACCGGAACGCCTCGACGGCCCAGCGGCGCACGTAGGCGCGGTCGTCATCGAGGTGGGAAGTGAGCACGGTCAATGCACGCGCGCTGCCGCGGGTCGCGAGCGCCGCGAGCACGTGCGCGGGGAAGCGGTCCGCGCCGAGCAGCGTCTCGAGCTGCGGGATCGCGCCGGTATCTCCCGTTTGCGCGATGACACGATACGCCGCTTGCTGGATCACGTCCTGGTACGAGGCTGCGGCGAGCCCCCACGCCACGGCGCTGTCACGCGCGCTCGAATCGGCGGCAACGAGGGCGGTGAGGGCGGCGGCCCGCACCTCGTAGCTCGGGTCGGTCCGCCATGTCGTACGCGCCAGCTCGGCCGCGCGCGCACCGCCGACCGCGCCCAGGGCCGCGACGGCCGCGCGTCGCACCGCCGCCGCGGTGTCCTGCAGGGCGGTGGCGAGCGGTGCCGCGGCGCCCACCGCGGGGAATCGCGCCAGCGCCTCCGCCGCCTGGGCGCGGGTCAGGAAGTAGTCGGCGGAGGTGGCGGCCCGCGCGAGCGCGGCCAGGGCGCTCGCGTCGGCCGGCCGCTTGGCGAGCTCCTCGATCACCCATTCGCGGTTCCACAGGTCGAGGTCCTGCCCGAGCTCGGTCGCGAGCCAGGACGTGGGCTGGTCGAACGTGAGCTCCTTGAGGATCGTGTTGCCGTCGTCGAACACGACCATCGTGGGCGGGCCGGCGAGCCCCGGAAACGAGACGGTCTGCTCGCGCGCCGTGAGCTGCACGCGGCGGACGACGTCACCGGCGGACGTGCCGACCCGGATGCTCAGGGGCATGTGGAACACCGCCGCCGTCCGGTAGCGCGGACCGGTGCTGTCGCCCGTCGCGCTGTCGCTCTGCGTCTGCTTCACGCCCAACGCGAGCGTCCGGGCCGCCGTGTCGTATGCCGCCGTGACGGTGAAGGCGGGATGGCCCGCGCCGTACACCCACTCGCTCCAGAACCCGTCGAGGTTCTCGCCGGTCGCGTCCAGCACGGCCTGGCGCAGGTCGTCGCTGGTGGCGTTGCCGAGCGCGTGGCCCGTGAGGTAGGTGTGCAGGGATGCCCAGAACCGCTCGGGGCCCAGGTAGTCGCGCAGCATGCGGAGCACCAGCGCGCCCTTGGGATAGATGTTGTTGGAGCCGAGGGCGGCGAGCGGCATACGGCGCCGCGCGTCGATCTGGAGATACTGGCGGTACTCGTCGAGGTAATAGTCCTCTTCCGCATGGCGTCCGAGCTTCGCGCCCCAGTATTGTCCCGGCATGAACTCGGCGAACCCTTCGTTGAGCCACATGTTCGCCCAGTTCGCGGTGGTGACGTAGTCGCCGAACCACTGGTGGGCGAGCTCGTGCGGGATCAGGATCCACTGGTACCAGGGGCGGTCGACGTAGGCGCGCTCGTCCGGGAGCCAGTCGACGAGGGTGGTCGCGCTGACGTTCTCCATCCCGCCGAAGAAGTCCGCGACGGTCGTCTGAGCGTACTTGGCCCAGGGATACGGGACCCCGGTCAGGCGGGAGTACACGTCGATCATGTCCGGCGTCACGCCGAAGAGCCGTCGGGCGCGGCTGGAATCGACGTGATAGACGTAGTAGTCCACGGGAACGCCGTGCCAGCGGTCCGGCAGTCTCACGAGCGGCGCGACGATCAGGGACACGAGATACGTCGCACTCGGCAGGTCCTGGCGCCACGTGACGGTGTGCGTCGCGCCGGGCAGCCTGCGGTCGGCCACGAGCCGGCCGTTCGACACGACTGTGTACTGCTGCGGCACGGTGGCGACGAGCTCCCAGGTCATCTTGTCGTTGGGAGAATCGTAGGTGGGGAACCAGAAATGGTTGTCGTGGTCCTCTCCCTGACTCCAGATTTGCTGCGGGCGGTGCTCCCGGCCGTCGGCCTCGATGAAGGTGAGCCCGTGGCCACTCTCGATGCGCGCGTGGTAGTCGATCACGAAGCGCAGCGTGTCGTGGAAGGCCACGGGCCGGGCCGGGTACACGACGAGCGTGTCGCCGTGCACCCCGCTGCGCAGCGGCGCGCCGGCGGCGTCCGCCACCCGGCTCACCGCCAGCAGCTTGCCGGCATCGAGGATGACGGAGTCGAGGCCGGGGCGCAGCGCCACCAGCGTGGTCGTCACGCGCCCGTCGAACGACGTGCGCTCCCAGTCGAAGTTCCGCACCTCGATGCGCTGGTGGATCAGATCGTAGTCGTGCGATCGCGTGTAGGCGTCGTTTGTGACCAGCTCGGCATTCGACTGGGCGGCCGCGCGCAGGGCGAGGCCGCAGAGCAGGGTGCAGGCGAGTGACACGCGCATCGGCCTAATCTAGCCTGGACGCGGGGCCCTTTCCGATGCAGAATTCTGCGGCCGCCACTACGCCCTTCACAGGAGATTCGAGGATGAGATCCACGCCCGGAATTACGTTGCTGGCACTCTGTACCCTCCCCCTCACGGTCGTCGCCCTCGGGCACGCGCAGAACCCGGTCAGCAACGGCGTCCGGGCCATAGCGCAGCGCCAGACGAAGAATATCGTGGACGCCGCGGAGGAGATGCCGGCGGACAAGTACGGCTACAAGCCCACGCCCGCCCAGATGAGCTTCGGCGACGTGGTCGCACACCTGATCAGGGAAGGGAACAACTATCTCTGCAGCGCGGCGTCCGGGATGAAGCAGCCGGATGCGGAAAAGTTCGCGGGCACGGACCCCAAGGACAAGCTCGTGGCCGGCCTCAAGGCCTCGTTCAAGTTCTGCGAGACCGTGCTGGCTCAGATCCAGGACGCGCAGCTGGGCGACAGCATCGACTTCTTCGGCGGCCGCAAACAGACGAAGGGGATGGCCGCGTTGATCACCGTCGCCGACTGGGCGGATCACTACAGCCAGATGGCGATCTACCTGCGGTTGAACGGGCTGCTGCCGCCGACGGCGAAGAAGGCCGACTAGCGGTCGCGGAGGATCTCGCGCGCCGCATTGTACCCGCACGCCCCCATGACGCCGCCGCCCGGGTGCGTCGCCGAGCCGCACAGATATAGCCCTTTGATGGGCGCGCGGTAGTCGGCGTATCCGGGCAGCGGTCGCAGGAAGAACAGCTGCGGCAGGGTCATGGCTCCCTGAAAGATGTTGCCTCCCGTCAGCCCGAAGCGACGCTCCAGGTCGAGCGGTGACAGCACCTGCCGGTCGATCACGGAGCGCTTGAAGTTGGGCGCGTACTCGTTGAGGATGTCGAAGCAGCGGTCGGCGAACCGGTCCTTGACCTCGTCCCAGCCGCCGTTCCTGAGCTGGTACGGCGCGTATTGCACGAAGAACGACATGACGTGTTTTCCAGCCGGCGCCACCGTCGTGTCCACGACCGACGGGATGGTGCACTCGAGGATCGGGTCGGCGGAGGGGCGCCCGTACTTGGCGTCGTCGTAGGCCCGCTCCATGTAGTCGAGCGTGGGCGCGAGATGAATCGTGCCGCGCAGGTGTCCGCTCGGCGGCAGCCCGCTCCCCTTCACGGCCGTGAAGTCGGGCAGCTCGGACAAGGCGACGTTGATCTTGAGCGACGCGCTCGCGTAGTCGATGCCGCGCACCGCCGCGACGAACTCGTCGGGTAGCTCCCGCTCCTCGACCAGCTGCAGGAACGTCACGCGGGCGTCGGCGTTGGACGCGACCTTGCGGGCCTGGAACTCGGTGCCGTCCGCGAGCGCCACTCCTTTCACGCGGCCGCGGCGGGTGAGGATCTTCGCGACCGGGCTGTTGACGCGGATTTCCGCGCCGTGGGCGCGCGCCGCGGACGCGAGCGCCTGGGTGATGCCGCCCATCCCGCCCCGGACGTAGCCCCACATTCCCCGCACGCCGTTGCACTCGCCCATCACGTGGTGGAACAGCACGTACGCCGTGCCCGGCATCGAAGGTGACGCCATGGCGCCGATGATGGCGTCGGTGGCGAGGGCGATCTTGAGTTGCTCCGATTCGAACCAGCGGTCCAGGATCGGTCGCGCGGCACCCGTCAGGATTTCGATCGCGCCCGGGCCGTCCCGGCCCAGCCGGAGGAAGCGCCAGCCGAGACGGGCGAGGTGGGCGAGGTTCTTGGGACGGAGGGACCACGGGTTCGGGGGCGTCTCGAGCAGGGTGGGCTCGATGAAGTCGGCCACGCGCTCGAGCATCGCCTCGTAGCGCGGCAAGGCCTCGGCGTCGCGCGTCGAGAACTTGCCGACCTGCTGGCGCGTCAGCTCCTTGTCGGGTCCCATCAGGAGGAACCGGCCGTCCGGGAACGGCGTGAACGACGAGGGGCTGCGCGGCAGCAGCTCGAAGCCGTGGCGCGCGAGCTCCAGGTCCCGGATGATCTCGGGACGCAGCAGGCTGTTCACATACGCGGCGGTGGACACCTTGAAGCCCGGCCACAGCTCCTCGGTCACGCACGCGCCGCCCACCACGTCACGCCGCTCGAGCACCAGCACCCGCTTGCCGGCGCGCGCGAGATAGGCTGCGGTGACGAGGCCGTTGTGGCCCGCCCCGACGATGATGATGTCGTACGACCCGGGCATGGCGATCCCTTCTAGGGTCCGCTGCGGCGCACTATGTTACACGCGGGGCTTTGACGCCATGACGCAGACGGTGGTGCCGCTGCTGGCGGCTGCCTGGTGTGTCGTTTCTCCCTTCACGACCGCGGGGTGCGCGCGTCAGCGACCGGTCGCGACCATCCCCGCTGCCGCCGACTCGACCGCGGCCCACGACCCCGTGACGCTCCGCGTGACCAACAGCAACTGGTCGGACGTGAGAATCTACCTCACCCGCGGCGCGACGTGGGTGCGCTTGGGCATGGTCACCACCAACAGCACGGTCGAGTTCACCGTGCCGGTGGAGTTCCTCACGTCCTCGGGGAGCGTGACGCTGGTGGCGGATCCCGTCGCGGGACGGCGGCCGTGGACCACGCCGCTCCCTCCCGTCATGCCGGGCGACGAATTCGAGCTGGTCGTCGAGAGCTTCCTGCAGTACTCACACCTCGTCGTGCGATAGCCGTTCAGGGCCTTCGCTGCAGCCGCTCGAGCAGTGCGCCCAACGCCGGCGGCACCTGCACGCCGAAGATGTCCCTGGCGGGGGCCGTGACCACGATCGAGCGCGGCCCGGGCGCTCCCTCAGTGCCGGTCGGCCCCGCGCCGCCGGCCCGCCCCTGAGGGCCGTCGGCCGCATCGGGACAGCGGCGATTGCTCTGGTCGGTCTGCCCCTTACCGCCTTTGCCGCCCCGACCGCCGGTCCCGCCCGCCCCTCCCGGTCCGCCGGCGCCGCCCGGGCTGCGACCGTCGACCAGTCCGGCGAGGAGCGGCTGGTCGACGGGCACGACGACGCTGACCCGGCCGCCCCGGCCCCCGGAACCGCCCGGTCCGCCGTTGCCGCCGTTGCCCCCCGGGGCGCCCGGCTGCGCGGGGCATCCCGCCGCGCCGGCTGTGCCGTCCGTGCCGTTGGCACCCGCGATGCCTGCGCCCCCGCGACCGCCCCGCGACTCGACGATCAGCCAGTCCGCCGGAGCGACGCTCGCCGCATCGCCCAAGACGTAGAAGGGCGGCGCGACGCCCACCTGGACCCCGGCCACGTACAGCTTGTTGTAGAACGGCGAGCGTACCACCGCGAGCCGCACGGTCACGTCCGGTCCGTTGCCCCCCGCTTCGCCCGAGCCGCCCGGCTCGCCCGAAAACGTGAACGTATGGGGCATGCAGCCGTAGTAGGGCGGGACCACGACGGTGCTCGTGACATTGGAATTGGCCCGCAGGGTCGCCGTGAGCCGGAAACCGGTCGACACGGTCGCGAGCGGATCGCGCTCCGTCACCCAGTCGCCGTCTTCCTGTGACACCGCGTCGGGACTCTCACGATCCAGGAACACGACGTGCAGGCGCGGAGGATGCTTCTTGTCGTACGACCGCGCGAACGGTACCCGCTCACCGCTCGCCAAGACCGCCTCGTAGCTCGCCGCGACCACACTGCCCGGGCACGCGCGGGCGTAGCTGGTGACGATCCGGATGTCCCTGACTTGCGCGACCAGGCCGGGGTCGGGGGCGAAGTCGGCGGGTGGGGCGTGAGAACAACCTGACAACGTCAAGCTGAGAGTCGTCGCACAGAGACGTTGCAAAGAGACGTCGAGGACTCGCATGGCGATCCCTTGGGGTAGCGACCGGCAAGCAACATGTGAAACCGGGTCCCGATAGGCAACTTGCGGCTTTCGGCCTGCGGCTTGAGCCTTAGCACGCATGGACCGGCCCGGCTACGGCCTCATCGAGACCATGCGCGTGCGGGAGGGGCGCATCCCGTTTCTGCCGCGCCACCTCGCCCGCCTGGAGCGCTCCCTGCGCGAGCTCGGCCTGCCCAAACCCTCGCAGGACCTCGCCGCGCTGGTGACGCCATTTTCGGCGACCGGCGACGCCGTACTCCGGTTGGAGGTACGCGATGGCCGCGCCAGCGTGACCGTGCGCGCGCCACCGCCGGTGGAGACGCCCGCGGTGATCGCCGCGTCCCAGGCACACCGGCCCTATCGACACAAGACGACCGAGCGCGACTGCTTCGTAGACGCCGCCGGCGAGGCGAACCGGGCCGAAGCGGACGATGCCCTGCTGCTCACGCACGACGGGTGTGTGGCCGAGGGCACCGTGTGGAGCGTGTTCTGGTGGGACGGCGATCTGCTGCGCACGCCGACGCTCGACCTTGGTATCCTGCCCGGCATCGGACGGGCGCGCGTGCTCGAGCTGGCGGCGCGGGTGGACCAAGGCCGCTACGCGAGGCACGCGCTCGCCGGGAAGAGCCTGTTCCTCACGAACGCGGTGCGGGGCGTCGTCCCGATCGCGTCGCTCGACGGTCTGCCGGTCCTCCTTGATCCCCGCACCGCGGAGCTCGCCGAGGGTTTCTGGCCTCCCGCCTGAGCGTTGCAGCAGTGTACCGAATACTTCCCGAAGCGCGTTCGCACCACTCTAGGGCGAATTCGCCGCGGGCGCGCAGCACCGACGTACTCGCCACAGCTCCGGTCATGGCTCCATTCAATTGTACGGCAATCAGATACGACACGCACGGCGGCAGCCCCGGCGCACCACGACGTCTCTGGCCCGGGAAGTGCGATGGGCTTTGGGCTGTAGGTGGTTGGGCCCGAGGCCGTGCGGGGGAGGATTGATCGACAGGCGAGGTGCAGAGCAGATGGCCACGATGGCAGCAGCAGCCCGACCGCGGGCGGCGTCGTTCAGCGACGACGACGTCGAAGTGGTTGTGGCGCGCCCGGATGTCGGGTCGGATGCGGTGTCTGCCTCGGCGACGTTGCTCTCGGACCGAGAGCGGGAACGAGCGCGTCGCTTCGCTTTCGATCCTGACCGCCGCCGATTCATCGTCGCGCGGGCGCTGTTGCGGCAGCTGCTCGCGGCGCGGCTCGGCGTGCGGCCCGAATCGGTCGAGCTGACCTCCGGGCCACGCGGCAAACCCACCCTGGCCGGGCGATTCGCGGCCGCCGACCTGCGGTTCAACGTATCGCACTGTGAAGATGTCGCCGTGTACGCTTTCTCCACCGGGCGGGACGTCGGCGTCGACGTGGAGGCGGTCCGCGCACTCCCCGACGCCGACGACCTTGCCGCGCGCTGCTTCTCTCGCCGGGAGTACGCCACGTACCAGGCGCTCGAGCCGGGCGAGCGGGCGCTGGGATTCTTCCAGTGCTGGACCCGCAAGGAAGCGTTCGTGAAGGCGCTGGGCGACGGCCTGTACCATCCGCTCGATCGCTTCGACGTATCGCTCGCCCCGGGGGAGCCCGCCAGGATCCTCCGCGTCGAGGACGTGCCCGGAGATCGGTGCCGCTGGCGTCTGGAGGGGTTCTCCCCGGTGCCGGGTTTTGTCGCGGCCGTCGTCACGGAGCGACTGATCGAGGACGACCCCTGATGGCCGCGGCCGCGAACGAGTCGCCGTGGATGAACGACGAGCTGCGGATGTTTCGCGCGACGGTCCGTCAGTTCGTCCAGAAGGAGTTCGTGCCGCACCAGGCCCGGTGGCGCGAGCAGCAGCGTCCGGATGTGGAAGCTTGGACCAAGGCCGGCGAGACCGGCATGCTGCTCCCCGACTTGCCCGAGGCGTACGGCGGTGGCGGCGGCACGTTCGCCCACGCCGCCGTCGTGTTGGAGGAGCTCGCGCACGCCGGCGTGCACTTCGGCTCCGGCATCCAGAGCATCGTGGCACACTACATCCTGGCATACGGCAGCGAGGAGCAGAAATGCCGTTGGCTCCCCCTCATGGCGCGGGGCGACATGGTCGCGGCCATCGCCATGAGCGAGCCCGGCGCCGGTTCCGACTTGCGGAGCATCCAGACCGCGGCCCGACGCGACGGCGACCACTATGTCATCAATGGCTCCAAAACATTCATCACCAACGGCGCACTCGCCGGCATCGTGTGCCTGGCAGTGAAGACGGACCCGCGTGCCTCCGGCGTGAAGGGCATCTCCCTCATCATGGTGGAGACGAAGGGTCTGCGCGGATACCGGGTCGGTGGCTCGCTCGACAAGATCGGCATGCACGGCCAGGACACCTGCGAGCTGTTCTTCGACGATGCCCGCGTCCCGGCGGCGAATTTGCTCGGGGGTGCCGAAGGCAAGGGCTTCTATCAGATGATGGAGCGTTTGCCCTACGAGCGTCTGGGCGTGGCGGTGGTCGCGGTCGCGACGGCGGAGCAGGCGGTGGCCATCACGACCGAATACGTGAAACAGCGCGTGGCGTTCGGCAAACCGCTCATCGAGTTGCAGAACACCCGCTTCAAGCTGGCCGAATGCAAGACCGCCGCGCATGTCGGCCGGGTGTTCGTCGACCATTGCATCGAGCGGTTCATCGCCGGCCAGCTCGACGACACCACGGCCGCCATGGCGAAGTACTGGCTCACCGACTGCCAGTGCCGCATCGTGGACGAATGCGTCCAGCTGCACGGCGGCTACGGGTACATGACGGAATACCCGATCGCCCGCATGTGGGCCGACAGCCGCGTGCAGCGCATTTACGCGGGCGCCAATGAAATCATGAAGGAGCTGATCGCGTGCTCGCTCTGAAGGATCTCTGCCTCCATGAGCTGATCGAGGCGCAGGCGCGTCGCACACCCGATCAGGTGGCGGTCGTGTTCGAGCAGGAGCGGATGACGTACGGCGAGCTGAACCGGCGCGCCGAGCGGCTCGCGGACCACCTGAGAGGTCGGGGTGTCGGCCCCGACGCGCTCGTCGGCCTGTTCGTCGAGCGCTCGGTGGAGATGATGGTGGGAATTCTGGGCATCCTGAAAGCCGGGGCCGGGTACCTGCCCATCGACACCGGGTACCCGCAGGAGCGGATCGCCTTCATGCTCTCCGACGCCGGGGTCGCGGTGGTGGTCACGCAGTCGGGCCTCCTGGCACGTCTGCCGATCGACAGCGCGCGGGCCGTGAGTCTGGATGGATTCGACTGGGCCGACGGCGAGACGCCGACGCCCGCGGCGGTCCCCGTTCGGCCGGACCAGCTCGCGTATGTGATCTATACAAGCGGTTCCACGGGCCGCCCCAAGGGCGTCTGCATCACGCATCGCAACATCGTCAACTACGTCCTGGGGGTGGCGGAGCGTCTGCGACTCGAGCCGGGCATGAATCACGCGACGGTGTCGACGATCGCAGCCGATCTCGGCAATACGGTGGTTTTCCCGGCGCTCGCGACCGGCGGCTGCCTGCATGTCGTCTCGCAGCAGCGGGCCGAGAACCAGACACTACTCGCGGAATACTTCCAGCGTGAGCGCATCGACGTCCTGAAGATCGTGCCGTCGCATCTCGCCGCGTTACAGACGGGCCCCCATCCGGAATCCGTGATGCCCAGGGCCCGCCTGGTGCTGGGCGGCGAGGCGTCGCGGTTGGACTGGATCGCCCGGCTGCGGGCGTGGGCGCCGAGCTGCGAGATCTACAATCACTACGGTCCGACCGAGACCACCGTCGGAGTGTTGACGTACAAGGTCGGGCCCGAGTTGCCGGTCACGCGGTCCGGCACGCTGCCGCTCGGCAGCCCCCTGCCCAACATCCGAGTGCACATCCTCGATGCGAGTGGGCGGCCCGCGCCGATCGGCGAGCAGGGCGAGTTGCACATCGGTGGCAGCGGGGTGGCCCGCGGCTACCTCGGCCGCCCGGATCTCACCGCCGAGAAGTTCATTCCGGATCCGTTCGGGTCGGCTCCGGAGGAGCGCCTCTATCGTACCGGCGACCTGGCGCGGGCTCTGCCGGACGGCAGCATCGAGTTCTGCGGTCGGGTCGACGACCAGATCAAGCTGCACGGCTATCGGGTCGAGCTCGGGGAGATCGAAGGCGCGCTGCGTACGCAGCGCGGTGTGCGCGACGCCGTCGTCCGGGCGTACGACGATGCGGCTGGCGGGAAGCACCTGGTCGCGTACGTCGTGCCCCACCGGCCGAACCAGGCGCTGTGGGGATGGCAGGCCCCGTACGTGCTGCCCGACGGCTCGCCCGTGGCGCACCTGAACCGGAACGAGACCGAGTACATCTACAACGAGATCTTCGTGCAGCAGGCGTATCTGCGGCACGGCATCACGATCCGTGAGGGCGACTGCATCGTGGACGTGGGCGCCAACATCGGGCTGTTCACCGTGTTCGCGAGCCGCCTGGCCCGAAACCTCCGGATTGTCGCCTGCGAGCCGAACCCCGCCGCCTTCGCGTGTCTCGAGGCGAACGCGGCCGCCTGGGGCGTGGGTGTGCGGTGCCTGCCGCTCGGGTTGTCCCGCGAAAGTGGGTCGGCCGACCTCACGTGGTTCGAGGGCCTGTCACTGCTCTCGGGGTTCCACGCCGATGCCGCGACGGAGCGCGAGATGGTCAAGCGCTACGTGCTCAATCAGCAGGTGGCGGCGCCGGACAACGAGCGCTTCGTCGCGGACGTGGGTCAGGTCATCGATGACCGCCTCCGGGCCAGGACGGTGTCGGCCCGGCTGCGAACCCTCTCGAGCGTCATCGCGGAGGAGGGCATCGAGCGCATCGACTTGCTCAAGGTCAACGTGGAAAAGAGCGAGCTGGACGTGCTGCGCGGGCTCGATTCCGAGGATTGGTCCAAGATCCGGCAGGCGGTCATCGAGGTGGATCAGCGCGACCACGTGGAGCCGATCACGCTCCTGCTCGAGCGCCACGGTTTCGAGGTGCTGGTCGAGCAGGATCCGCTGCTGCGACACACCGAGCTGTGTTACGTCTACGCGATCAGGTCTTCACCCGAGGGGGGCCGACTGATCCGGCACCAACCTCCCGACGCGTACGCGCGCGCGGAGCTGCCCACCGACGGCGAAGTCCTGACACCCGCGTCGCTGCGCAAATACCTGCAGGCCCGGTTGCCGCAGTACATGATCCCCTCGGCATTCGTGCTGATGGACAAACTCCCCCTGACCGCGAATGGGAAGGTGGACCGCCAGGCGCTTCCGGCGGTCTCGTTCGACCGCGCGCAGCCGGGCCGCGACGTGGCACCGCCGCTCACCGAGACCGAGCAGGCCGTCGCCACCATTTGGGCCGAGCTCCTGAAGGTGGAGCACATCGGTCGCAAGGACGACTTCTTCGATCTGGGCGGGGACTCGTTGCTCGCGATCCGGGCCGTGGCCCGGATCCGCGACGTGTTCGGCGTGGACCTGCAGACCCGGACCTTGTTCGAGAACCCGACCGTCGGGGACCTGGCGGCTGTCCTGGCCGACGCCAAGGGCTCGCGGGGTAACGCGCCGCGGATCGCGCGCCGTACCCAGGACGGACCGTGCGCGCTCTCGTTCGCCCAGGAGCAGCTCTGGTTCCTGGATCAACTGGCGCCGGGCAGCCCCGTCTACAACATCGTCGACGTGATCGGTCTGAGCGGGGCGTACCATGCGGACGCGATGCGGCGAGCGATGCACGAGCTGGCACGCCGCCACGACGTGCTGCGCACCGCCTTCCCGCAGCGCGACGGGCACCCGATGCAGGTCGTCGCGCCGACGATCGACGTGCCGCTCGCGGAGCTCGATCTCCGCGCGCTGCCCGACGCGGAGCGGCAGCGGGCATGGATGCGCGTGGTGCGCGACGACGGGCGCAAGCCGTTCGACTTGTCCCGCGCCCCGCTGTTTCGGGCGACCGCAGTCCATTTCTCGGACGGAGAACACCGGCTGCTGCTCACCATTCACCACGTCGTCGCCGACGAGTGGTCGATGGAGCTGATTCACCAGGAGATCCTCCAGCACTATGAAGCGTTTGCCCATGGGCGACGCGCTCCGCTGCCCGAGCTGCCGATTCAGTACGCCGACTTCGCCTGCTGGCAGCGGGCCTGGCTCCAGGGGCCCGCGCTCGAGCAGGAGATCGCGTACTGGGAGGACGAGCTGGCCGGGGCCCGACTCGTTCTCGACCTGCCCGCAGACAAGCCGCGTCCGGTGGTGCAGAGCTTCCGGGGCGCGACCGAGGGTTTCGAGCTGCCGCGCCCGCTGTTGGACCGGTTGAAAGCCCTGGGACGACGGGAGCAGGCCACGCTGTTCATGACGCTCGAGGCCGGGTTTGCGGCCTTGCTGCACCGCTATACGGGCCAGGACGACCTGCTCGTGGGAACGCCGATTTCCGGCCGCACGCGCAGCGAGACGGAACGACTGATCGGGTGTTTCCTCAACACCGTCGTGTTGCGTTCGCGGTTCACCGACGGGTTGACCTGCCGTGCCCTGGTGCGACAGGTGCGGGAGCGGGCGCTCGGTGCCTACGCGCACCCGGACCTCCCCTTCGAGCGCCTCGTCGCGGCACTGGCGCCGGACCGGGATGCGAGTCGCACGCCGCTGTTTCAGGTGATGTTCGTGCTCCACAACCCCGAAGGGGTGTCGCAGGTATCGAAGGTGTCCGGCAACCGGGAGCTGGAGACCGGAACCGCGAAGTTCGACTTGACGCTGCTTCTCTCCGAGACGGAACACGGCCTCGAAGGGATGATCGAGTACAACACCGACCTGTTCGAGGCGGCCACGATCCGGCGCATGTGCGGGCACTATGCAACACTGCTCGAGGCGATGGCCGGCGATCCCGATCAGCGCGTCTCCATGCTGCCGCTGCTCGGCGACGCCGAGCGCCAGCGCGTGCTGGTGGAGTGGAACGACACGGCCGCGGCCAATCCTGCGAAGGACCTGTGCCTGCACCAGCTGATCGAACGACGGGCGGGGCAGGCACCCGATGACGTGGCCGTGGTGTGCGGGCGGGAGCGCCTGACCTACGGCGAGCTCGACCATCGCGCCGGTCGGCTCGCGGACCAGCTGCGAGGGCAGGGAGTCCGGCCCGGCGTGCTCGTCGGCCTGCTCGCCGAGCGCTCCCTCGACATGGTGGTGTCGCTGCTCGGCATTCTCAAGGCGGGCGGCGCGTACGTGCCGCTCGATCCCGCGTTCCCGGCCGAGCGCCTCGCCGGCATGATCGAGGACAGCGGGATGGGGGTGCTCGTCACGCATCGGGGGCTCGACCGCACACTGTCGGTCCAGGCGCCTCGCGTCGTGCGGTTGGACGGCGAGGCGGACGCGGGGGCGACGCCGGACATCGCGCAGTCCGGCGCGCCACATCCGGGCCCGCACAACCTGGCCTACGTGCTCTACACCTCCGGCTCGACCGGAAAACCCAAGGGTGTGGAAATCCCCCACTCGGCGCTCGTCAATTTCCTGCTGTCGATGCAACGGGCGCCGGGCTTCACTGCCACGGATACGATCCTCGCTGTGACCACGTTGTCCTTCGACATCGCCGGTCTCGAGCTGTTCCTGCCGCTCATCAGCGGCGGGCGCGTGGTGATCGCCAGCCGCGACGACACCCTCGACCCCCGGCGCCTGATGGAGCGGATGCGGGACTGCGCGTGCACGGTGATGCAGGCGACACCGGCGCTGTGGCGCGCCCTGGTGGCGGCCGGGTGGAGTGGCTCGGCAAAGCTGAAGGTCTTGTGTGGCGGCGAAGCGCTCCCGCCGGACCTGGCACAGGCGCTGCTGCCGCGGTGCGCGGAGCTGTGGAACATGTACGGCCCGACGGAAACCACCGTCTGGTCGACCCTCCACCGGGTCGCATCCGCCGACGCCCGCGTGCCCATCGGTCGGCCGATCGCCAATACGCAGGTCTTCGTGCTCGACGCCAATCGCCAGCCCACGCCTCCCGGCGTGGCGGGCGAGCTGTACATCGGTGGCGACGGCGTGGCGCGCGGCTACCTGCGTCGCGACGAGCTGACCCGGGAGCGCTTCGTCTCAAGCCCGTTCGCGCCGGACGCACGCCTGTATCGCACGGGCGACCTGGCGCGCTGGCTCCCCGAGGGGCGTCTGGAGTGGCTGGGCCGGATCGACCACCAGGTGAAGGTCCGGGGCTTCCGGATCGAGCCCGGGGAGATCGAGGCGGCGATCAAGCGGCATCCAGCGGTCGACGAGGTCGTGGTCGTCGCGCGCGACGAGGCAGGGGGCGACAAGCAGCTCGTCGCGTACTTCGTCGCCGAGCGTCCGCCGGCCGATCTGGTCGAACAGCTACGTGCGCTGATCCGCGGCGCGTGCCCCGAGTACATGGTGCCCGCCCACTTCGTCCGCGTGGACGCCCTGCCGCGTACCGCGAACGGCAAGCTCGACCGCAAGGCGTTGCCGGCACCGGCCCCGGCAACAGGGGCGGCGCGCGTGGCCGCAGTGGCGCCTCGCACGCCGACCGAGGAGATGGTGATGGGCGTGTTCTCGGGCGTGCTGGAGCGGGGGGATTTCGGGGTCGGCGACAGCTTCTTCGATCTGGGCGGCCACTCGCTCATGGCGGCGCGACTCATGTCGCAGCTGCGCGCCGTGTCGGGAGTCGACTTGCCGCTCCGGATCCTGTTCGAGCACCCGAGTGTCGCCGCATTGGCCGGGGCGTTGGAGGCGCTGTCGTGGTCGGCCGTGGGGCAGCCGCGGACCGCGGACACGCGCGATCGCGAGGTGGTCGAGCTGTGAGCGTAACGGCGTTTCTCGCGGAGCTGCGCGGCCGTGACGTCCAGGTCTGGGCCGAGGGTGAGCACCTGCGGTGCACGGCGCCGGCCGGCACGCTCACCCCCGAGCTGCGCGACGCGATTCAGCGACGCAAGGGCGAGATTCTGGAGTTCCTGCGGTCGGCCGACGAGCTGGCACAGCGGCCGCGCGCCATCGTGCCGCTCGAGCGACGCGGCACGCGCACACCCGTCTTCGCGGTCGC